>Ga0134125_10009656_pt1 | contig 10851 bp, 10 predicted proteins | sample KB31751_FD_96464 | JGI IMG/M metagenome (GOLD analysis project Ga0134125, IMG submission 96464) | Terrestrial soil microbial communities with excess Nitrogen fertilizer from Kellogg Biological Station, Michigan, USA - KB3-175-1 | ecosystem: Environmental > Terrestrial > Soil > Unclassified ...
GCCTCGGGGCGCAGCACGCCCTCGACGATCGGCACGAACTCGTCATGCCAGCGCCGGAGCGCGTCGGCGTCGCGCCGGCTGAATTGGGCAAAGGACTCGTAGGTACGTGGGAAGTCGGTCCACCATTCGAGGGCGCGCCCGTCCCGCGTCAACAGCACCACATTCAGCTCCGGCTCGATGAGCCGTGCGCCATGCCGCTCGAGCTCGAGGTCGCGGTACCACGGCATGGCCGTGATCGCGCGCAGGAAGAACGCGTGGGTGTTATGCAGGTACCCGGGATGGCGCGGGTCTTCGAGCGTGCTGAGGCCGCCGCCCGCCACCGACTTGCGCTCCAGCACCAGCACTTTGAGCCCCGCCTTGCCGAGATAGGCCGCAAGGATGAGCCCGTTATGGCCGGCGCCGAGGATGATCGCGTCATAGGTTGCGGCCATTTCGCGTCCCTTGTCATCTCCCGCGGGCTGACATAAGTATCCAACCGGTTACTTTAGGCGCTGGCGACGCCGTCTGCCAGATGCTGCCGAGCCGCGGCGCCGATCTCCGCGATGTTGTGAGGCACTCAGTGTGACAGCTCCTACTGCTTCCTGGCCCGACCGGTTCGCCGACGAGAACGCGCTCGAAGACTACATGACCTTGCCGTCGGCCGCGCTCGCCGCCGAGCTGACGGCGTTGCCCGGCGACCTCATGCTGCTCGGCGTCGGCGGCAAGATGGGACCGACTCTGGCGCGGCTGGCGCACCGCGCGGCGCCCGGGAAGCGCATCATCGGTGTCGCGCGCTTCAGCGAGGCAGGCCTGCGCCAGAAGCTCGAAAGCTGGGGCGTCGAATGTATTGCCGCCGATCTCCTCGACCGCGATGCGATCGCGCGCCTGCCCAAGCCGGCCAATGTCATCTTCATGGCCGGGCGCAAATTCGGCACCACCGGCCGCGAGGATTTGACCTGGGCAATGAACACGCTGGTGCCGGCCATGGTCGGCGAGGCATTCAGGGAATCGCGCATCGTCGCTTTCTCGACCGGCAACGTCTATCCGCATGTTGACGTGCTGCATGGCGGCGCCAGCGAGGCCACGCCCCCTGATGCGCGCGGCGCCTATGCCAATTCCTGCGTCGGGCGCGAGCGCATGTTCGAGTATTTCTCGCGCCTCCATGGTACGCCGGGCCGCCTCATTCGGCTCAATTACGCCATCGACATGCGTTATGGCGTGCTGCACGACGTGGCGCAGAAGGTGCGGGTGGGCGAGCCCATCGATCTCACCGCCGGCCATGTCAACGTGATCTGGCAGGGCGACGCCAACAGCATGGTGCTGCGCGCGCTCGGCCACGTCACGCGGCCGACCGCGCCCCTCAATGTCAGCGGGCCCGAGACGGTCAGCATCCGCGCGCTTGCTGTCGCGTTCGGCGAGCGCTTCGGCAAGCCGCCGCATTTCGTCGGCAGTGAGGCGCCGACCGGCTGGCTCGTCAACTGCGCCGAGGCGCATCGCCTGTTCGGCTATCCCAGCGTGCCGCTCGGCCGCATGGTCGACTGGGTCGCCGACTGGGTCGGACGCGGCATGCGCAGCATCGGCAAGGCGACGCACTACGATAGCCGTGATGGCGCCTTCTGATCCACGCGCGGCGCTGCCGGAAGGCGTGCGGCTCAAGCGCTTGGGCGAGGACGATATCGGGGACGCATTGGCGCTGTCCGCGGAGGCGGGCTGGAACCAGCTCGCCGCGGATTGGCGCATCTTTCTCGAGCTGGGTGACGCCTACGGCCTGACCTTGGCCGGCGAGTGCGGGCGGTTGATCGCCAGCGCCGCGATCTTGCCGCATGGCGACCGCTTCGGCTGGATCAGCATGGTGCTGGTGACCGCCGCACAGCAGCGGCGCGGCTTGGCGCGCTGGCTGCTGCGCCATTCGATGGCAGCGCTCGACGCGCGTCGGCTCGTGCCGCTGCTCGATGCGACGCCAGCCGGCCGCGCCGTTTACCTCGGTCTCGGGTTCGAGGATTGCTGGAGCCTGCGCCGCCTGGTGCTGCGGCAGCCGCCGCGCGCCCGCAGCGAGGCGACGGCCGAAGGCGTGTTGGTGCGTCCGCTGAAAGCCGATGATTGGCCTGCGGTCATCGCTTACGACGGCGCGGCCTTCGGCGCGGAGCGTGGCGCGCTGTTACGCCGGCTCGCCGAGCGTCTGCCTCCGGCGGCCCTCATCGCCGAGTGCGGCGGAAAGTTTATGGGACTGCTGCTCGGGCGCGACGGACGCGTCATGAGCCAGCTCGGTCCGCTCGTCGCCGAAAACGACGCAGTCGCCGGCGCGCTGCTGCGCCGCGCCATACTGGCCGTGGGAGCGCCGCTCGCCATCGATGTCGCCGATCGCCATCGGCGACTCGGCGAATGGCTGCGCGCGCTCGGCTTCACCAGCGAGCGGCCGCTCACCCGCATGATCTGGGGGCAGGGCGCCGCTTTCGACGACGCGGCACGCCTCTTCGCCATCGCCGGCCCCGAGCTCGGCTAGCAACACCGGTCGTTGCGAGGCGCCCGCAGGGCGGCGCGGCAATCTCCCTCAGGCACGGGTACGATGCTTGACGGAGATTGCTTCGCTTCGCTCGCAATGACGCGTCTCGCGCTCGTTGCGCGCGGCGCCTCAGCCCTGGAACTTGATCGGCTTCATCTTGATCGATTTGTCGAGGAACTCGTTGGTGTAGTGCCTGGTTACGTCGAACGGCTTCTCGATGCCGATATATTCCTTCACCAGCTCGTAATCGTTCTTCATGCGCTGCGGATCGAACCAGCCGAGCGCCTCCGTCTGCGAGGTTTTGTCGCTCATCAGCTGCTCGACCTCGTCCCAGTTGATGAGCTGGTCGTCGAGCTTGAGCCCGGAATTGGCATCGACCAGCGCCTGGACGCAGGGCTTGGGCTCGGCGACGCAGGCGGCGAAGGCCTTCTGCGTCACCTTGACGAAGGCGGCGACTTGGGCGTGATGATCCTTGAGGTAGGCACTGTTGACGACAATCGAGTTGCCGTAGGGATCGAGGCCGGCGTCCTTCCAGGCGAGATATCCCAGATTGCTGCCAATCTCGCGCTTATAACCGTGATGCAGGTTGTAGAACTCGGTCACGGCGTCGACGCTGCCCGCCTTGAGGGCGGGGAGCTTGGCATTGGGACTGAGATTGACCCAGGTCACCGATTTGGGGTCGATGTGGTTCGCCTTGGCAAGCGCCGGCCACAGCGCACGCGCGGCGTCGCCCGGCGGGTTGCCGATCTTCTTGCCGGCGAGATCCTTGATGCCCGTGATGCCAGAGCTTTTGAGCCAATAGAAGCCGCCCGGGTAGTTGGCATAGACGTTCATGATCGCGACTTCGTCGGCGCCCTTGCCGACGGCGACGAGCACCGTCGTCATGTCGGCAAGGCCGAACTGGTTGACGCCGGCGCCGGCGCGCTGCGCCGCGACCGAGGAGCCGCTCCCTTGGATGAGATCGACATCAAGCCCGGCGTCAGCGTACCAGCCCTTGGCGCGCGCATAGTAGTAAGGCGCGTGATCGCCGCCGGCGACCCAGTTGAGGATGAAGCTGACCTTGTCGGCGGCCGCAGCCGGTGCTGCGAAGCCGAGCAGTACGAGCGCCACTGCAGCGAATTTTTGCGTTTGTCTCATGCGCAACCTCCCGGTCGGTCGAGCGAGCGTGCGGCGCGCGAGCGCGGCGCGCTTGTCGACGGCATCGAATTTTTGTAACTGATTGGTCACTTGCGGACGATAAGTGACCGTCATGAAGACTGTCAACAGAAGCGCGGCAACGCGGCGCCGGCGCACGGGCCGGTCGCGCGAGCCAGCCGCGACCCGGCGCAACATTCTCGCGGCAGCGATCGGCGAATTCGCCGCCGGCGGCCTCGCGGGCGGCCGCGTCGACGAGATCGCGCGCCGCGCCGGCGTCGGCAAGCGCATGCTCTACCACTATTTCGGCAACAAGGAGGCGCTGTGGCTGGCAGTGCTCGAGGACGCCTACGCCAAGATCCGCGGCGAAGAGCGTTTGCTCGATGTCGGCCGCTTGCCCCCGCGGGAGGGCATGCGCCGCCTCGTCGAGTTCAGCATCCGCTACTGCGAGGACAATCCCGACTTTGTGGCGCTGCTCATTGGCGAGAACCTCAACCGCGCGCGACATCTGCGCCGCTCGCCGCGCATCCGCGACATGCATGTGTCGCTGCTCGCCGTCATCGCCGGCTTGCTCGAGCGCGGCGCGCGCGCCGGCGTCTTCCGCCGCGGCATTGACCCGGCCGAGCTCTACATCACCATCGCCGCGCTGGGATTCTTCTACTTCTCCAATGTCCACACGCTGTCGGTGATCTTTGGCCGCGATCTTAACGCGCCCGCGGCCCGCCGCAGGCACCGTCGCCATGCCGTCGAGGTCATCCTCGGCTACTTGCGGCCGTAAATCCGATCCAACGTTGTCATTGCGAGGCGCCCGCCAGGGCGCCGCGGCAATTTCCATCAGCCAGAGGCGCGATGCCTGAGGGAGATTGCTTCGTCGCGCGTCGCGCTCCTCGCAATGACTCGCGAGGGGAAGGCGGTTGACACCGCGGCCACGAGTTGGATAGGTGACCATCCGGTCACTTCGGCGGGAAGCGCGGCATGGGACTGAGTCTGGCGAATTGGCCCGAGGCGGTGCGCGAGCGGCTGCGGCGCGGTACGGTGGTGCCGGCGCATCTGCTGGCGCTCGATGCGCAGCGCCGGCTCGATGCGCGGCGCCAGCGCGCGCTCACCCGATACTATCTCGATGCTGGCGCCGGCGGGTTGGCGGTCGGCGTGCATGCGACGCAATTCGCCATCCGCGAGGCCGGGCTCTACGAGCCGGTGCTGCGGCTGGCGGCGGAAACCGCGGCGAGCTGGGCCAAGGAGCGCCCGCTGCTCATCGCCGGCCTTGCCGGCCGGACGGCGCAGGCCACGCGCGAGGCGGAGACCGCGGCCGGGCTCGGCTATCATGCCGGGCTCTTGAGCCTCGGCGCCATGAAGGGCGCGAGCGAGGACGACCTCATCGCCCATTGCCGGGAGATCGGCGAGGCGATCCCGCTGGTCGGATTCTATCTGCAGCCTGCCGTCGGCGGCATCCCGCTGTCCGCCGCCTTCTGGCGCCGATTCGCCGAGATCGAGCAGGTCGCGGCGATCAAGATCGCGCCATTCAATCGCTACCGCACGTTGGACGTGGTGAAAGGCGTCGTCTCCGCCGGCGCGGAGCAGCGCATCGCGCTCTATACTGGTAATGACGACAGCATCGTGCTCGATCTCGTCACGCCCTTCACGCTGCGCCGCGGCGGCGCCGAGGTGACGGTGCGCATTACCGGCGGACTCCTCGGCCATTGGAGCGTATGGACGAAAAGCGCCGTCGAGCTGCTGGCACACGCACAGAACGCCGTGGCCGCCGGGTGCATCGACGATCGGCTGCTGTCGCTGGCGGCCAAGATCACCGACTGCAACGGCGCGCTCTTCGACGTGTTGCATGATTTCCGCGGCTGCATCGCCGGCTGCCATGAAGTCCTGCGGCGCCAGGGGCTGTTCGCCGGCATCTGGTGCCTCGACCCGGAGGAGGGGCTGAGCCCGGGCCAGGCCGACGAGATCGGGCGCGTCATCCATAGCTATCCCGAGCTCACCGACGATGACTTCGTCGCTGCCAACCTCGCGCGCTGGCTCGACGCGTGACGCGCCCGCCCGGCCGGGCCCGATGAAACGTGCCGGCGATACCATCTGGCGCTTCGTCGTCGCTGTGCTGGCGCATGCCCTGGTCATCGCCATCTGGTATGTCGTTATCGAATACGGGCACGTGCCGCACTACATCATGCCGACGCCGGTCGCGACACTGGAATCGCTTGGCATCGAGACCAATCACTGGCTCGCCAACACGGCGGTGACGGCCAGCGAGATCGTCGGCGGTTATGTCATCGCCGTGCTGGTCGGCATCGCGCTCGCCATCGCCTTCACCTGGTCGCGGCCGGTCGAGACCGCGGTCATGCCGCTGCTGGTCAGCCTCAACATGATCCCCAAGGTGGCGCTCGGCCCGCTGTTCATCGTGTGGTTCTCCTATGGCGTCATGCCGAACACCATCATCGCCTTCTCGATCAGCTTCTTCCCGATCCTGCTCACCACGGCGCGCGGCTTTCGCGAGATCGAGCCCGACCTGCTCGATCTCGTGCGCTCGCTGCGCGGCTCGCGCTGGCAGGTGTTCAGCAAGATCCAGCTGCCCGGCGCGCTGCCCTACATATTCTCGGGCATGAAGGTGGGCGCCATCCTCGCCGTCGCCGGCGCCGTCGTCGGCGAGTTCCTGGGCTCTTCGAGCGGGCTCGGCTACCTCATGCTGCAAGTGCAGGTGACGCTCGACACCGCCTCGATGTTCATGGCGGTGATCCTCATCACGCTGATCGGCGTGGTGCTCTACGGCGTCGTCCTCGGCCTCGAGCGGCTGCTGGTCGTGCGCGATGCCCGCGTCGAATGAGCGCCCTCGCGTGAGCGAGCCCTTCATCCATCTCGCCAATGTGCGCAAGGCCTATCGCAGGGGCGAGGAGGAATTCCTGGCGATCTCGGATGTCACGTTCGACGTCGCGCCGGGCGAGCTGGTCTCGCTCGTCGGCCCCTCGGGCTGCGGCAAGACCACGCTGCTCAAGATCCTCGCCGGGCTGCATGACTATGAGGGCGATGTGCGCATCGGGTCCAGCGACCATCCCTTCGACCCGTCGCGCGATATCGGCATGGTGTTCCAGCAGCCGCTGCTGCTCAAATGGCGGCGCGTTCTGGAGAATGTGCTGCTGCCGGCCGAGATTTTGGGCCTGCCGCGGCGCGAAAGCCGCCAGCGAGCCCTCGATCTCCTCGCCATGGTCGGGCTCTCCGGTTTCGCGGACAAGTATTCCTATGAGCTGTCAGGCGGCATGCAGCAACGTGCCGCCATTGCCCGCGCTTTGGTGCACGATCCAAAGCTCGTGCTGATGGATGAGCCCTTCGGCGCGCTCGACGCGCTGACGCGGGAGAAGATGAACCTCGAGCTGCGCAGCATCTGGCGGCGGAGCGGCAAGACCATCGTCTTCGTCACGCACGGCATTTCCGAGGCGGTATTCCTCGGCACCCGCGCCATCGTGCTCACCGCCGGCCCGGCGCGGATGGCCGACAACATCGATATCGCGCTGCCGGCGGAGCGCAGCCTCGACCTCAAGACCAGCCCCGCCTTCGGCGACTACAACCGCCGCATCTACCGGCTGCTCGGGATGGAGTAAGACAGGTCAGCAGACCCGGCGATAGCGCTCGATGTAGGTGGCGAGCACGTCCTCGGGCGCGCGCTTCCACCAGTTCTCGGTCGAGAAGATCTCGACCTCGCAGAATCCTGAATAGCCGGCGGCTTCCACCCAGCCGCGGATGCGGCGGAGGTCGATCACCCCGTCGCCCATCATGCCGCGGTCGTTGAGCAGGTCGCGCGTCGGCACCAGCCAGTCGCAGACATGGAAGGCGAGGAGACGGCCTGCCTTGCCGGCGCGGGCGATCTCGCGCTCGAGCGCCGGGTCCCACCAGACATGATAGACATCGACGACGACGCCGATGCCGTCCCCCAGTGCGTCGCAGACATCGTTCGCCTGCTCCAGCGTGTTGATGCAGGCGCGGTCGGCCGCGTACATCGGATGGAGCGGCTCGATGGCGAGCGGAACTTGGGCGGCGCGCGCATAGGGCAGCAACGCGGCGACGCCGTCGCGCACGATGACGCGCGCCTCGATGAGATCGCGCGAGCCCGGCGCGAGCCCGCCCACCACCAGCACCAGGCATTGGGCGCCGATCGCCGCCGCCTCGTCGACGGCGCGGCGGTTGTCATCGAGCGCGCGGGCGAGGCCGGCGCGGTCGAAGCTGGTGAACATGCCGCCGCGGCACAGGCCGGTCACGGTAAGGCCGTTGGCGCCGATCGCCTGCGCGGCCGGCGCAACGCCCATCGCCTGGAGCTGGTCGCGCCACGGCGAGATGCCGGGAATGCCGGCGCGCGCGATGCCGTCGATCGCCCGGCGCAAATCCCATTGCGCGCGGACGGTCGCGGTGTTGATCGAGAGGAAGCGCGTGTCGCGGGTGAGATCGCGCATCAGATAAGGTCCAGCCGGCGCAGCCCCCTCACCCAACCCTCTCCCGCAAGGGGAGAGGGGGCGCAGCGAGCTTGTCCCTCTCCCCTCGCGGGAGAGGGCGGGACCCGTCGCGCAGCGACGGGAGGGTGAGGGGGCTCCGCGCCGGAGCGCGGGCTCTCCGCGCGCTCACGCCTCGACGCCGTACATGCTGAGCACGGCGCGCATGCGGGCGAGGGCGAGGTCGGGGTCGGCGAGCAGGCCGGCGCCGTCGGCGAGGCGGAAGAGCTCGGCCAAATGCGGCAGCGAGCGCGCGCTCTGCTGGCCGCCGACCATGGCGAAGTGCCGCTGATGGCCGTTGAGATAGGCCATGAACACGATGCCGGTCTTGTAGAAGCGCGTCGGCGCCTTGAAGATGTGGCGCGATAGCGGGACGGTCGGCGCCAGGATGTCATGGAACGCGTTGTCGCCGCCGCGTGCCAGCGCCGCGAGCGCGGCCGAGGCCGCCGGCGCAATCGCGTCGAAAATGCCGAGCAGCGCGTCGGAATATCCCTGCGCATCGCCGGCGATGAGCTCGGCGTAGTTGAAATCGTCGCCGGTATACATGCGCACGCCCTTGGGTAGGCGGCGGCGCAGGGTTATCTCGCGCTCCTTGTCGAGCAGCGAGATCTTGACGCCGTCGATCTTGCCGGCGTTCTCGGCGATGATGGCTAGCGCCGTCTCGCTGGCGCGGCTGAGGTCCACGTCGCCCCAGTAACCTGCCAGCGCCGGGTCGAACATGTCGCCGAGCCAGTGGATGATGACCTTGTCGCGCACCTGGCGCAGGATGCGGTCATAGACGCGGGCATAGTCGTCAGGGCCGTGCGCCGCGGCGGCGAGTGCCCGGCTTGCCATCAGGATAATGCGGCCGCCGGCGGCTTCGATCGCCGCGGCCTGCTCCTCATAGGCGCGGATGACGGTGTCGAGGCCATGCGCACCGGGTGCGAGCTGGTCGGTGCCGGTGCCGGAAAAGATGACGGCGCCCGGAATGTCGCGGCTCGCCGCCACCGAGCGGCGGATGAGGTCGAGCGAGCTCGACCAGTCGAGGCCCATGCCGCGCTGCGCCGTGTCCATCGCCTCGGCGACGCCGAGTCCGAGGCCCCAGAGATGGCGGCGATAGGCCAATGTCGCGTCCCAATCGATCCGCGCATCGAGCCAGGGGTCGCCATCGGCCAGCGGGTCTGCGACGACATGCGCAGCGGCGAGCGCGACGCGGTTGAAAGCGCCGGTGGCGCGCTGCGGCAGGGGACGGTCGGCGCGCATGGTGTAGAGCGCGAGACTGTTATTCCCGGTTGGCAAACGGATCGCTTTCATGTCACGCCTCGAGCGCCGGCACGTCGAGCCAGCGCCGCTCGGCCCAGCTCCGATAGCCGAGCTCGGCGAGCTGCACGCCCTTGGCTCCCGCCAGCAGGTCCCACGGGAAGGGCGCATCCTCGCCGACATGTCGGATGAACATCTCCCACTGCGCGCGGAAGCCGTTGGGGTAGGGCTCACTGTCGGGCACTTCCTGCCATTGCGCGAAGAAATCGTCGCTGCGCCGCTCATCCGGATTCCACACCGGCTTGGGTGTCGCCACGTCCGGCTGGATCCAGCAGCGGGTGAGGCCGGCGATGGCGGAGCCCTCGGTGCCGTCGACCTGGAACGTCACGAGGTCGTCGCGCCGGACGCGCGTTTGCCACGAGCTGTTGATCTGCGCGACGACGCCGCCTTCGAGCTCGAACGTGGCGAAGGCCGCGTCCTCGGCGTCGGCTGGGTACGGCCGCCCGCGCTCGTCCCAGCGCCGGTCGATGAAGGTGGCGCCGCGGCAGCTCACAGCGCGCACCGCGCCGAACAGATTGTCCAGCACGTAGCGCCAATGGCACAGCATGTCGAGGATGATGCCGCCGCCCTCGGCCTTGCGGTAGTTCCAGGAAGGGCGCTGCGCCGGCAATCCGTCGCCGGGAAACACCCAGTAGCCGAAATCGCCCTTGACCGAGAGCATCCGGCCGAAGAACCCGGCCTCCTTGAGCAGGCGCATTTTGACGAGACCGGGCAGGAACAGCTTGTCCTGTACCACGCCATGCTTGATGCCCGCTGTCTTGGCCTCGCGGTAGAGCGCGAGCGCGTCGGTCAGCGAGGTCGCCGTCGGCTTTTCGGTGTAGATGTGCTTGCCGGCGGCGATCGCCTTCTCGATGTTGGCTTTGCGCAGGTCGGTGGTGACGGCGTCGAAATAGATGGCGTCCGCCTTGCTTGCCAGCGCGCGATCGAGATCGGTCGCGGTTCGCTCGATGCCGTGTGCCTGCGCCAGCGCGGAGAGCTTCTCCGGGTAACGTCCGACCAGCACCGGGTCTGGCACGATCTTGCTGCCGTCGCGGAGCACGACTCCGCCCGCATCGCGGATTGCCAGCACGGAACGGACGAGGTGCTGGTTCGTCCCCATCCGCCCTGTGACGCCGTTCATGATGATGCCGAGGCGCCGTTCCGCCATGCCGAGCCCTCGCCTTGACTGCCGTCGTTGAGTATGGCGGTCCCGGGCCCCTCTTGTCGAATGGCCAAGCGCGCGTTGACACCCGGCATGTCTTGCCGAACACTTAGGCCGCAACAAACGGCCATCAGCGCCGGCGCCCAGGGAGGTAAGACAATGATGACGTCGAGGCGATCGCTGCTCAAATATTCGGCCGCGCTGGCGAGTTTGCCGGTGCTCGGGCGGGCGGCTTTCGCCCAGGTGCAGCCGATCCGCATCGGCGTGCTTTACGACCTCTCCGGCCCGTTCGCCGCCGCCGGCTCGGTCGC
>Ga0134125_10009657_pt1 | contig 10850 bp, 9 predicted proteins | sample KB31751_FD_96464 | JGI IMG/M metagenome (GOLD analysis project Ga0134125, IMG submission 96464) | Terrestrial soil microbial communities with excess Nitrogen fertilizer from Kellogg Biological Station, Michigan, USA - KB3-175-1 | ecosystem: Environmental > Terrestrial > Soil > Unclassified ...
ATGGCCACGCCTCCTCCAATGCTGTGGACGACAGCTAGAAATCGGTCCTGGGGTCGTGCCCGGCCCAAGTCGGGGTGCTGTCGAGTAGCTCGTCATTGAGGGACTCGAGGCCGTATAGCTAGCGCCCTTCTGCGCCCCGCCGTTCGAGATCTCGGAGTCGGTCGCGGAGCTCCTCAAGGCCATCGGGTACGTCATCCAGAGCGACGAGGATTGCCTCGCGCTCGGGGGCCGTCAGCGGCAGGATCGCCTGTTGCGCTTCCAATCCGCATTCGATTTTCCCAGCGAGCTCGGAATCGCCGACGAGGTATGCGAGTCGCTGCACGAGCTCGTTCCGAACCGATACACCCGCGAGCATCACGGCCAGGAGTCTATGGCGTGACCGACCGGCGAAGAAAGGTGCGCACCGGAGAACGTTCATGGGGCTTGCGCGGCCCCCAACGCGGCCCCCTACGACCCCCTCCCGAGCGGTCCCAGGCGGTTGAAGTCACGCCTCGAACTGAGACCTGGGCTCGCCGCAAACGCCACAACCATAAGCCATTCGGCGTCGATGGACGAAGTGCCCCCGGCAAGAATCGAACTTGCGCACGCGGTTTAGGAAACCGCTGCTCTATCCACTGAGCTACGGGGGCGAATTGGCGTGTTTTGCAGGGTTTTTTTGCAGAACCGCGCAAACCACACTCTACCCATCCGAATGCGGAAGTGTCTCTGACGGCCCGCCTCGTCCCACTCCACCGGTGCCGCGCGAGCCGTAGTTCTCCACATTGATCTGTCGGCTCGCCGCGGACGCGGGCAAGAAAGCTGCGCATATCATCGCTCCGTGGGTGACGAGGACTGGCGCGTCGAGGTCGAGCTGAACGACGAGCAGCACGGCTACTCACTGAGCGAGCGGATGCGAGCGCTCGACCTGGACGACGAGGCGAGGGCGCGTCTCGGACGGCGCGTGATCGTCACTCGGGATGGCTCGAAGCTGTTTCTGTACACGACCACCGAGGACGAGGCCGATGAAGCCGCCCGGGTCGTCCGAGAGCTGTCGACCGCCGAGGGTCTCACCGCCGAGATTCGCACCATGCGCTGGCATCCCGTGGAGGCGGCGTGGAAAGACTCCTCCGTGCCTCTGCCCCATACGGAGTCGGAGGAGGCTCTCGAGCGCCAGCGTCGCGAGGAGCGCGAGCGGCGTGAGGTCGAGGCCGGCGCTGACTACGACTGGCACGTTCTTGCGCGGGCGCGCGACCGTGCCGAGGCTGCGGCCCTGGAGCGGCGGTTGCTCGAGGACGAGCTGCCCGTCACGCGACGCTGGCGGTTCCTGACGATCGGCGCCCTCACGGAAGAGCAGGCGGATGAGATCGCGTCCGCGATCCGCCGCGACCTCCCAGAGACGGAAGTTCGTATCGAACCCACCCTCGACATGCCCTCGCCGCCCTTCGTGCTGATCCGCTCCTGGCTGTAGTCATCCGCGAATGTCGGCTGGCTAGCCGCGCTCGTCGCCGCGTCCCGCCTGAGGACGTACTTCCGCGCGTCGAGCGTCCGTGTGCGCGCGGATGACACACGTCCGGCACTGCGTAGTTCCCCACAACGAGAGCACGGTTTCCCGGCAGCAAGCCGGCGCTCGAATCCCGATGGAGCACGCCTGCGCACGCGACATCGTGAGGGCGTCCAGGAAGTCAGATCGGGAGGAGGAGCGATGAACACCAGAAGGATTCTCGAGTGGGGCGGGCTCGCAGCGAGCGTCGTCTTGATCGTGTTCGGCGCCGCTGCGCTGTACATGGGCTTCGACGGGCGTAGCACCGTGCAGGACAGCCTCAAGCAGGAGCAGATCTACTTCGGCGACGCATCAGACCCCGCAGTCGCGAAGTACGCGAGTCAGTGGGCCGGTCAGCAGGTGACGACCGGTGACCAGGCCCGCGCGTTCGCGAAGATCATGCGGACGCACACGCTCGAGTCGTCCGGCAACCTCACGTACGCACAGATGGGCCGGTTCCAGTCGGCAGCGAACCCCAGCGACCAGAAGGGCACCAACGACGAGGCAGCCGCCGCGAAGGATTCGACCGGCCAGCCGATCGCGAACGGCGCCCGGAACCTCTGGGTGACCGAGACGGCACTGACCACGGCGCTCAACACGAGCTACATGGCCGCGCAGCTGTCGATCTTCGGGATCGTGGTCGGGATCGCGCTGCTCCTGACCGGCTTCGGCCTGATGATCCTGGCGCTCGCAGTGCTCGGCGGGCGGTTCCGCGAGGAGGCCGCCGCGCAGTCAGGAGTCACGACGAAGGTGGCCATCGGCCACTGACTCGCTCCGACCTCCCGGAGTGAAGCGACGAGGGCGGTCCGCAGGGCCGCCTTCGTCGTGTGTCTCCCGCCAGAGCTCGACCCTGCGTCTGGAGCGTTTGTCAGGTCTCGTCGAGCAGGCCCTCGGCCAGTGCGTAGCGGACGAGCTCGGCGCGGCTCGTGAGGCGGAGCTTCTGCATGATGTGCGCGCGGTGCGTCTCGGCGGTCCGCACCGAGATGTAGAGCAGCTTCGCGATCTCCTGGTTCGTGTGCCCGAGCGCGAGGAGCCGCAGGACCTCGCGCTCCCGCTCCGAGAGGGGATCGGCGTCGGCCCGTTTCCTTTCCGCCAGCTCGGCTGCGAGGAGTCGTGCGCCGAGCGCGGGATGGACGTACCGCTCGCCTGCCGCGACGGCGCGCACGGCCGTGATCACCTCGGTGTCGGCTGCCTCCTTGAGCACGTAGCCGCTCGCCCCCGCCTCGAATGCCTCGCGGACGTACCGGGGGTCGTCCTGCATCGAGAGGATCAGCACCTGCGCGCTGGGAACGGCCTGCAGCAGCGCCGGCAAGCCTTCGATCCCGCTCTTTCCGGGCATCACGACGTCCATGAGGACGATGTCGGGCTTGTGCTCCATCGCCTCGAAGACGGCCCGCTCCGCGTTCTCGGCCTCCGAGACCGTCTCGATGTCCGGCTCCGCGTCGAGCACGCGGCGGAGACCGGAGCGAACGATCGCGTGGTCGTCGACGACGAGGACGCGAATGGTCATGGCACCGGGACCTCTGCGGCGATCGTCGTGCCGGACCCCTTGGCCGACTCGATCACGAGGCGCCCACCCACCAGGCCCACACGCTCACGCATGCCGACGAGCCCGAGGACGTCGTCACCGGTTTCGCGCTTGTCGAAGCCCTTGCCGTCGTCCTCGACGACTGCTGCCACCGAGCTCTCCTTCCGGGTCAGAAGGATGCTCACACGTGTCGCCTCGGCGTGCTTGACGATGTTGGCAAGTGCCTCCTGCACGATGCGGTAGAGCGCCGTCTCGACCTCGGTGGGCAGTCTGACGTCGCCGAGTTGCGCGTCGACGTCGACCCGCATGCCCGTGTTGTCGCGGAACGTCTCCGCAAGACGTTCGACGGCCGTGCTCAGCCCGAAGTCGTCGAGCGTAGACGGTCGGAGCTCGACCGCGAGCCTGCGCACGTCCTGGAGCGTCGAGACGACCAGCTCGCGGAGCGAAGCGACCGCTGCGCGGTCCTCCTCGGTCGCCGCCGTCCGTTCCAGCGGCTTCAGCCCGAGCAGGATCGAGGTGAGGGCCTGCCCCGTCTCGTCGTGAAGCTCGCGCGCGAGTCGCTTGCGCTCGAGCTCTTGCGCTGCGACGACACGCGCGAGCGCATCGCGGCCGACTCGCTCGGACAGATCGACGGCCACTGCTGCGCGATCGGCCAGGCTTTCCGCCAGCCGCAGGTCGTCGTCGCTGAACACCGGCTTGGCGCCTGCCTTGTCGTGCGCGATCAGCACCCCGATCGTCCGGCCACGGGCGATCAGCGGGACGTACAAGGCAGAGCGGACACCGAGCCGCCTCGCCGCTTGCTGGTCGACCTCCGGATCGTCGACAACAGAGTCGACCCGCTCGCTGCGGCCGCGCTCGAGCACGCGACCGGCTTTGGAGCTTCCGAAGGCGAGCCGTGCCCCCGCGATCCCGTACGCGTTCTCGCCTTCGGCTGCGGCAATGGTCAGCGTTTCGCCCTGGGGAAGCGCGATCAGCACGAGCCGCGCGTGCACGAGCTCGCGGAGCCTTCGTGCGACGAGCCCCAGCAAGGGCTCGAGCTCGATCTCCGACGCGAGGGCGGTCCCGATCTCGTTCAGCGATTCGAGCTGGCGGAGCGATCGCGTCGACGACTCGTAGAGCCGCGCGTTCTCGATCGCCACGGCCGCCTGGGCGGCGAGGAGCTGAGTCAGCTCTTCGTCTTCCTCGGTGAAGTCGCCACTGTCCTTCTCGGTGAGATAGAGGTTCCCGAACGCGATCCCATGCAAGAGCACCGGCACGCCGAGGAAGGTGCGCATCGGCGGATGGTGGAGCGGGAATCCCACTGAGCGCGGATCGTCGGCGATGTCGTGGAGCCGCAGTGTCTCCGCATCACCGATCAGCACGCCGAGGAGGCCACGACCGCGCGGCAGGTCACCGATCGCGGCGTACGTCTCGGCGTCGATGCCCGTGGTCACGAACCGTTCGAGCCCGTGGCCCGACGTGTCGATCACACCCATGGCTGCGTACCGAGCTCCGGTGAGGCGCGCGGCAGTCTCGACGAGTTGCTGGAGCACCGCATCAAGCGACAGCTCCGAGCTGAGCGCGATGCCTGCCTCGACCAGCACGCGCAGCGGGTCGAACTGAGCGGCCGGCCGATCCATGCCGACATCCTTTCAACCATCGAACCCACGAAGCCTCCACACGGCCGCGGCCGGATGCTGGCCCGCGGTCGGAGCCCGTCCTGGTCTCAGGCAGTCACCAGGACGTAGACGACGAAGGCTGCGTACAAGACGGCCCACGCGACGATCGCCTGCCAGCTGAAGCGGCGGCGGAAGTGCAGGGCGACGACTGCGACCAGCCCGCCCACGAGCGCGAGGCAGCCGGCCACGAGCGAGATCCGATCGAGCTCCCACGGCGTGAAGGCGAGACCGATCGTGACCGGGAGCGTCGACTGGAAGACCATCGCGCCGGTGATGTTCCCGAGCGCGAGCGAGTCCTTGCCCTCGCGCACCCAGAAGAAGCTGTTCGCCTTCTCCGGCAGCTCGGTCGCGAACGGGGCGAGGACGAGGGAGAGCACGAGCGGCTCGAGCCCGACGCTGTCGGCGACGTGGAGCACCTGCTCGACGAAGATGTGGGCGCCGCCGACGATCGCGCCGAGCGCGACCAGGAGCTGGACGACCACGGTCGTCATCGTCGGGGGGTCGCTGCGCGTCGTGTCGAGGATCAGCGGCTTCAGCTCCTCCGCCGACTCGACCTCCCCGCTGTGCCGAAGCGTCCAGGCGACGTACGCGACGTACGCGCAGACGAGCGCGACCGCGCCGGCGACCTGGAGCGGCTTCGGCGCACCGAGCCCGAGCAAGAGCGCGACGACGAAGCAGCCCATGAAGAAGCCGAGGTCCCGCTGGAGCGTCGGCGCGTGCACGTCGAGGGCGAGCGCCTGCGGGCGCCGGTCGCGATACAGAACGGCCGCCAAGCCGACGAGCGCCATGGCGATCGTGGCGAGCAGGAGCGGGGCGCCGACGATGGCGCCCACGGCGACGTCGTCGGACCCCTTCTCGCCGCCGACGATGGCGACGACGGGGATCAGCGACTCCGGGAGCGCGGTCGCGACCGCTGCGAGCAGGCTCCCGACGGCGCCCTGTCCGAGGTTCACCATGCTCCCGAACCACTCGATCGCATTGGTGAACAGGAGCGCGCCGGCGAGCAGTATGGCGAAGCTGGCCGGGAGGAGGACTGCCGAGCTCATTGGCCCTCGACACTACGTAGACTGCGCCGCAGACGACGATTTGCCGTTTCCTGCGGGGTGTCCACGGGTAGGCCCGCATCTCCTGTCCTGGAAGGAGGGTTGGTCGGCCACATGTCGACGCGCTTACCCATCGTCTGCGGTGTCGACACGTCGTCGGAGGCAGCCACCGCGGCGCACGTCGCCGGTCGCCTGGCGGCGCTGCTCGATCGTCCGCTCGCGCTCGTGCATGTCGCGCCGAAGCCGTGGGTCTCGGAGCGGCCATTCGGCGACTATCCCGAGCGGCTGGAGCAGCAGGCGTCGTTCGATCGGGCCGGCTACCTCCGCACGGTGCTCGCTCCGCTCGAGCTCCCCGAGCCTCCACACGTCGACCGGATCGTGGAATGGAGCACGGTCCCGGATGATGCGCTCCGCGTGGTTGCCGAGCGGCTCGCGGCCGAGCTGATCGTCATCGGCTCCCGGGGCCAGAGCCCGCTCGAGGACATGCTCGTCCCCGGCAGCACGAGCACCGGCCTCGCGAGAGACGCGCCGGTTCCGGTCGTTCTGACCCCTTCGGCCATGGTCAGTGCGAACGTCGCCCTGCCCGGAGGTGCGCTCGCCTGCGGAGTGGACGGCTCGGAGCTGTCCATCGCGGCGGCCCGGACGACCGGACGGCTCGCGGAAGGGCTCGGCGTCCCGCTCGTCCTCGTCACCGTCGAGTCCGAGTCCGACAACGCTCTGGACGGCGAGGAGGTGGCCGCCGCGGTCGTGGAGGTTGCGCCCGGCGTCGAGCTCCGCGAGGAACGGTCACGCGGACCGGTCGCGGAGGAGCTGGTCGCCGCATGCGCACGTCACGGGGCCGGGCTGATCGCAGTCGGGTCGCGAGGGCGTGGCGCGTTCAAGAGCGCGCTCCTCGGCTCGGTCACGGCGGGGCTGCTTCGCAGCTCCGACCGCCCCGTGCTGGTCGTGTCGCGCTCGGCCGCGAAATCGGACGTCCCCGCATAGACAGGATCGTGCGGCTCGGGCGGGACGAGGCCTGGGCGGCGTTCGCGGTCGCCGTCATCGCCTTCGGCGCCTGTCTCGCCGGCTGGCTGGCGGGGGGCGTCACCGTCGACATACCCTGGGCGCCGACCCTCGGGATCCGCCTCGAGCTCGAGCTGGATGGGCTCGCGGCGCTCTACACCCTGCTCGCCACTGGAATCGGCGCGCTCGTCTTTGCCTACGGGGCCGCGTACCTGCCCTGGCATCTCGAGCAGGAGCGCAGGCCGGCGTCCGAGGCGCTCCGCTTCTGGCCGTGGATGGTGGTGTTCATGGGGTCGATGGTCGGGCTCGCGTGCGCGCTCGACCTGGTGCTCCTCTTCGTCTTCTTCGACCTCACCGCGGTCGCCTCGTACTTCCTGATCGGCTTCGACCGCCATCGGCGCGAGGCGAGGGGCGCGGCGCTGATGGCGCTCGTCGTGACCGGGGTGAGCGCCGTCGCGCTCCTCATCGGCGCGGTGCTGCTCTACGTCGAGTACGGCACCTTCTCGTTGCCCGAGCTCTTCGAGCGCGCGACCCCCGGGAACACGACGACCGCCGCCGCGGCGCTGATCGTCGTCGCCGCGCTCGCGAAGAGCGCGCAGGCCCCCTTCCACTTCTGGCTTCCCCGCGCGATGGAGGCGCCGACGCCCGTCTCCGCGTATCTGCATTCGGCGGCGATGGTCGCGGCGGGCGTGCTCGTGATCGGACGCGTCCATCCGCTGCTCGAGAAGAGCGACGCGGTGCTCGACGGGATGCTCGTCGTCGGCTTCGTCTCGATCGTCGTCGGCGGCGTGCTCGCGCTCGCCCAGGACGAGCTGAAGCAGATCCTCGCCTACTCGACGATCTCCCAGTACGGCTACGTCGTCGTCCTCTACGGGATCGGCGGCAGCGCCGCGGCGGGTGCGGCGGCGCTCTACGTCGTCGCGCACGCCATCGCCAAGAGTGCGCTCTTCATGACCGCCGGTGCGGTCACGGTCGCGACGGGCGAGAGCCGCCTCTCGCGGCTCGGCGGGCTCGCGCGAGAGATGCCGCTCCTGGCCGCCGCGAGCGCCGTCGCCTGCGCGTCGGTGGCCGCGCTCCCGTTGACGCTCGGCTTCTTCAAGGACGAGCAGTTCTTCGCCGCGGCGAGCGAGCGGGGCGGCGCGGTCCGCGTCCTGGCGGTCGTCGCGGCCGCGTTGACCGCCGCGTACATCGGGCGCTTCTGGCTCGGCGTGTTCGCGGGACGACGCCGGGCCGGTGCACGGGGCATCCCGGGGTTACTCGTCGCGCCCGTCACGGTCCTCGGGGTCGTCTCGGTCGCGGGCGGCATCTTCGCCGGCCCGTTCGTCCGGCTCGCGCGCGACGCCGCGAGCGTCACGCACGGCGCGGCGGTGGAGCTGGCGCCGAGCTACCACGCGAGCGCGACCGGCGAGAACCTGATGGCGCTCGTCGCGTGGGTGGCGGGCGCCCTGGTCCTCGTCGCTCCGCGGGTCCGCGAGCCGATCGCGCGAGCCGTCGCGCGAGCCGGCGACGTCGCCGGCCCGCGCCGTCTGTACGGGCTCACGCTGCTCGGCCTCTCCCGGCTCTCCACCCGGCTGCACGCCCTCGAGGTCCGCGACCTGCGCACGAGCATCGCGGCCGTCTTCGTGCCGACCGCGCTCCTGGTCGCGGCCGGGTTCGCCGTGACGCCGACCCGCAACTCGTATGCCCTCGGGTCGATCGAGCGGAAGGATCTCCCGCTCCTCCCGCTGCTCGCCCTCGCGATCGCCGCGACGTTCACCGTCGCCCGAGACCGCGGACGGCTGCGTCCCGTCCTCGCGCTCTCGGTGCTCGGCTTCGCGCTCGCGGGCGTCTACGCCGTCGCCGCGGCACCCGACGTCGCCCTCGTGGCGGTGCTCGTCGAGACGATCCTCACCATCGTCTTCGTCGGTGCCTTCTCACGGTTGCCGCGGGCGCCGATGGACGACCGCTCCGCGCCGAGGCGGAGACCGCACCGGATCCGGAACCTCGTCGTCGGCGTCCTCGCCGGAGGAGGCGCCTTCGCCGCGATCTGGGCGTCGCTCTCGCGTCCGACCCCGCGCGCGGTCGACGCAGCCGAGTACATCCGTCGCGCGCCCGAGGCGCACGGCACCGATGTCGTCACCGTCATCCTGGCCGACTTTCGCGGACTGGACACGATGGTGGAGGTCACCGTCCTCCTGGTTGCCGTCTTCGGGGTCGCGAGCCTGCTTCGCCGAGGGACGGTCTGGTGAGCGTCGTCTTCGAGGTCGTCGCTCCGCGGCTGCTCGGCCCGGCGGTCGTGATCGCGCTCGCGCTGATCGTCAAGGGCTACCAGGACACCGGCGACGGCTTCAGCGCCGGGGTGATCGTCGCGCTCGCGATCGCGCTCCGGTACGTCGTCCTCGGGGTCGACGAGGCCGAGCGCGGCCTGCCGGTCCTGCGGCACGCTCCGGCGACGGCCGCCTGCGGGCTCCTCGTCGCGCTGGCGGTCGGGTTCGGGCCGGTTGCAGCCGGCGATCCGCCGTTCACCCACTTCCCTCGGCCCGGGGCGCACGTCGTCCACCTCGGCACCCTCGAGCTCCTCACCGCGGTCGCCTTCGACATCGGCGTGTTCCTGCTCGTCACGGGTGCGCTGACCATGGTCGTCCATCACCTCGCTCGACTCGTCGAGGCGAGCCGCGCGTGACCTTCCTGTTCGCCCTCACCGCCGCCGTCGTCTTCGGCACCGGCGCCTACCTCGTGCTCGACCGCGACCTCGTGCGCGTCGTCCTCGGGCTCGTCCTGATCTCGCAGGCGGCCGTGTTGACGCTCATCGCGTCGAGCCTGCGACGCGGCCTCGCGCCGATCTACCCGCTGGGCGGGGGCGAGGTGAGCGACCCGTTGAGCCAGGCGATGGCGCTCACCGCGATCGTGATCGGCCTTGCGGTCACGGCGCTCCTGCTGGCGCTGGTCGTCCGCGTCGTGCACGCCTTCGGCTCCGAGGAGCTCGACGAGCTCGCCGAGGAGGCGCAGCGGCAGGCGCGCAGCGAGACCGCCGCCGACGAGGCGCGCAAGGTCGAGGAGGAAGCGGCGCGGTGACGACCCTCGCGATCGCCCTCGTCGTGCCCTGGGGAGCGGGAACGGTGCTCGTACTGCTCGACGGCCGCCGCCGCGTCGTCGGCTGGGTGGCGGTCGCCGTGCTCGCGGGGAACCTCGCCGCGCTTGGCGTCCTCACCGCCCTCGTCCTCAGGAACGGCCCGATCAGCGTGACGACGGGCAACTGGCCGGAGGGCGTCGGGATCACGCTGCACGCCGATGCGCTGGGCGTCGTCTTCGCGCTGCTCTCGTCGTTCGTCGTCCTGACCGCGTTGGTGCACGAGGTGATCGAGGGGACGCGCGAGCGTGTCTTCCCCGGCCTCGTCGTGCTTCTCGCCGCCGGTCTCACCGGTGTCTTTCTCACCGGCGACATCTTCAACTTCTACGTCTTCTTCGAGCTTGCGATGACCGCGTCGTACATCCTCGCCACGTACGGCGGAACGAAGCGCGAGCTCGGCGCCGCGCTCGTGTTCATGGCCGTCAACCTCCTCGGGACGTTCATCTTCCTCCTCGCGGTGGCGGGCGTGTACCACGTGACCGGCAGCCTCGAGATGCAGACGATCGCGGCACGGATGGACAACGTCGACGCGAACGCGGCCGTCCTGATCGCGGTCGGCTTCTTCGCCGCGTTCGGGGTGAAGCTCGGGCTGTTCCCGTTCCATTTCTGGCTCCCGACCGTCTACACGGGAGTGCGTCCCGCGGTGGCGGCGATCCTGAGCGGGGCCGTCGCGAACATCGGCGCCTACGGGCTCCTGCGCTTCGGCGGAGAGCTGCTCCCGCGCGAGCTCGAGGTCGCGGGCGTCGCCCTCGTCGTGATCGGCGGAGCGTCGATCCTGTACGGCGGCGTCCTTGCGATCTCCCGGAGGTCCGCGGGCGAGATGCTCGCGTACTCCGCGATCGGGCAGATCGGGTACGTGCTCGTGGCGATCGGCATCGGTGGGCAGGTCGCCTTCGCGGCGGCGATCCTCTATACGGCCGTCAACGCGCTCAACAAGACGCTCCTCTTCCTCTCGGCCCAGATGCGAGGCGCCGTCGTCGCCGGCGTGTTC
>Ga0134125_10009660_pt1 | contig 10848 bp, 12 predicted proteins | sample KB31751_FD_96464 | JGI IMG/M metagenome (GOLD analysis project Ga0134125, IMG submission 96464) | Terrestrial soil microbial communities with excess Nitrogen fertilizer from Kellogg Biological Station, Michigan, USA - KB3-175-1 | ecosystem: Environmental > Terrestrial > Soil > Unclassified ...
GGTACCGCTTACTGAAGTGTAGGCTCTGGACTGCGCGGTCGCCGTCGGGACAAAGTAAACCGCGAATGAAAATATCGCCATAAAAAGAGCTCCGCTTACCACGGAAAAATTGCTCTTTAATGTCCTGCATACTGCCTGAATATCTCGACGCATTTGATCTTTCCTCTTTCGGCTTCTGCCGCCAATGGGACGCTTGCCCGCGTACTCGTGAGCAGGCATCCGCGATGAATGGAAGATTGGAATTGAACGCAAGTGCGGGCGGTGGCTAGATCGCGGGAGGAGGCCGGATGTAGAGAGAGAGGATGGAATCGAGATCGGGAACCGATTGCCCACCGAGGATTACGACGGCGATGCAACGCGTAGGAGCCGCCGTCGCGTACACGACCTGAGCCGGTCGCGCAACGGAATGAGCACTAATGCAAAGGGGGCAATGTTGTTCTGATGGGCCCGATCTTGGGTGAAAGTGCGCCGCATCTGCAGCGCCTACAGCGACGAACAGGAGCAGGCAGACCGATGCGATCCAGCGCGTCGCCCACGAAAACCGTCGAGCATGGGTTGAGGCGTTCACAGAAATTCTCACCATCATAGCAACAAAGATGTGGCAAGAGATGGCTGATAAAGGCTAGCCGGTTCCAGGGACCGCAACCGCTTCCTCAGACTCCATTCTTAGAACCATTTCCAACTCACCCGGAATCACATTCTTGATGTGATCTGAGCAGTGGGATGGTGCAGTTATGCCAGGCGCGCGCCCACATTGCTCTCCCGTGATTCTGACTTGTCACAGGCATTGCAACACATGAGACGATAGCTCCCAGTCCACATCAGCACTAAAGAAATAACCGCATGTCCAGTTCAACGTTGAGGATTGAGGAGCGGGCAGCGCTTGTTCGCTCGGGAAAGCGCCTTCAGTACTTCACCATTTTGTGGAACAGCCTGGAGGCACTCGTGGCAGTAGCTTCGGGGGTAATGGCGGGGAGCATTTCGTTGGTTAGCTTCGGTTTTGACAGCATCATTGAAGTCACATCAGGTGCTGCTGTGCTATGGCGAATGCATCTTGATCAGCCGGAGCAGCGAGAGCAAGCAGAACGGGTATCGCTACAGATTGTCAGTGTCTGTTTCATTGCTCTCGCAGCATACATTGTTGTTGAGTCGATAAAGTCGCTGCACGGGCATGAACAGCCGAGCCGGTCAATATCGGGAATCGTGTTGGCTGTGGTCTCACTGGTTGTGATGCCGCTTCTTTCGCGTGCCAAGCAAAAAGTGGGTAAACGGCTTAACAGTAAGGCAATGAGGGCCGATGCTACTCAAACGGCTTTCTGTACATATTTGTCTGCAATCCTCCTATTTGGCCTCGCAGCAAATTGGCTGCTGCACTGGTGGTGGGCGGACTCAGCTGCCGCTTTGGCGATGGTTCCCCTTGTTGCACGCGAAGGGATAGAGTGCATTCGAGAGAAAGCTTGTTGTTAATCGCGCTGCTCAAGCTTGACGAGGCCGGATATTCGTGGCGGCCCAAACGAATGTAAAATTTCGGTGCGGATCATCATGTCATGGCGCCTTATAACTCGCGATCACAAACACAATCGCACAGAGTTGCTGGAAACGGTTCTTTTGGGTGCCGCATCGAGCAAAAATAATAGTGAGCACTTCAAAATGTGTAAGTCATGCGCCAGCGAGGCGAAAGAGCTGTCTTCGTTGCTCAATCTGCTCGACGAATGGCAGTGTCCAGAGCCCTCGCCTTATTTTGACACCAGACTGCGCGCCCGTCTTCGCGCTGAACGGGATGCCCCGAAGCCACTTTGGGAAGTTGTGCGACGTGCACGGCTTGGGTGGCAGTTCGCAGTGGTGATTGTTCTCGCAGGTTTCTTGATTGTGTTTGGACTTTTCGTGGGTTCCCCACGGCCACTCTCAACGCCCTCCCCGAATGGTGACTCCGCAGTTCTCGATCTGCAGAGCTTAGATCGTGATTCGGATCTCTTATCGGAAATTAATTGGCTCGAAAGCGGCGATGCTGCAACTCCTCGTCAAATTGATGAAGAATCACGCTGAAACCAGTCCATCAACCTGGCAGAAGGCGAATTTCAGGTCAACGGCGGTTTTGAAAACCGCTGCGAGCAAACGGGATGCGGATTACGAAATCAATCGCATCCGGCCTAACGGTACCGGTCTCCTTCGTCTGACTCACCTTCCGGGCAATGACGCGCACCCGTCGATCTCTCCGGATGGCGAATGGATCGCATTCGCTACTTCGGTCCAGGGGTTCAAAGATGAAGCGATCCGGCCCCTGCTAGTGGGCACATTTCAGCCCTACGGCGAATTGCCGTGATGCGAATTGATGGCTCGGAACTTCATCTGCTGACCGACAATGCGACGGAGGAGGGAGCACCATCATGGGCTCCCTCACGAGCTCGGAAATGAATTAGCACTGCTGTACAGAATCTTCATTGTTGGCTGAACGAATCATCAGAGCCTCCGCAAAGAAAAAAGAGGGGCGGCCCCACCGCAGGGACCACCCATCCGTTTTGCAGGGACGGAATTCAAGACGCACGTTCAAGCTTTGACTTGGGTAGGAGCAGCCTTGGTATTGAGCACGAAGTTCATTTGCATCGTCGCGATCAAAGCGTCCGAAGGATTGAGACTACCGAGCAGGCGACCACCTGTGGACGAGTGCAAAGCAATCGCCGCTGTTTCGAAACGGGAACGGGGAAGCTGAGCCGCCCGGTCCCTATAGGAATTGAACCATTCTGATTATTCATTTCGTAACGCGATTTGAGGATCGATCTTCGTGGCCCGGCGCGCCGGGAAATACGCGGCCAGCAGTGCCGCGAACACGAGCAGAGCGCAAGTTGTTATAAAAACAGTGGGATCTGTGACCCCAATCCCAAAGATCATGGACTTCATCACTTTCGTGAGCATCATGGCTCCAGCAAAACCAATGAGAAGGCCAAACGCAATTAAGACGATTCCTTGGCGCATGACCATTCCCATCACGTCTTTGAGGCGTGCGCCGAGCGCCATACGGATTCCTATCTCGCGGGTGCGCCGGGCAATCGAATAAGCCATTACGCCATACACTCCCAGGCCGGCCAACAACAACGCCAGTCCACCGAACGCGCTGAGGACTAACATCTCAATGCGAGGCTGGCCAATTTCGTCGCTCACGACATCTTCCATCGTTGTCATGGCTCCGAGCGGTAACTCGCCATTAAGATCCGCCATCTGTCGGCGTACCGCGCCGACTACAGACATGGGTTCGCGATCAGTGCGAACCGCAAACCACATGCTGAGCATTGCTTCGGCATTTTGCGCATATGGCGCGTAAACCATAGGTCCAGCTTCCTGCCGAAGGGAAGTGTACCGGGCATTTCCCACTACTCCAATGATCGTGAACTTTTGCTGCTCTTTGGGATAATCGTCTGCTCGCGACGATGGGGGAAGCAGTGAGATAGGAGGATTAACCGAGAGCTGCTTGCCAATCGGATTCTCGCCGTGCATATAACGGCGAACCAATTCCTGGTTCACAATGCAAACCCACCGCGAATCCAAGTTATCGTGAGCATCAAAAAGCCTTCCCTGGATGAGCCGAATGCCCATGGCGTGGAAATAGTTTCCCACAACGGGACGGTACTCTATCGGAGGCAACTGCTCTGCGCTGGCAGGCAAGGGGCGATCATACAAGGTGACAACCTTGTCCCAACTCAAACCGCTTACAGGGATATTGCTGGTTGCGCCCACGGCACGGACCCCCGGTACCTGGCTGAGCCGGTCTGTTGCCTCCTGCAGGAACACGGCAGCTTTTTGAGTGGCAGCCGGAAACGGATAGCCTTTCATGAGGGCCGCATTTGTGTATTTTTCCTTCGGCAAATTTACGTTGAACATCAGAACATTCGTCTCATCAAAACCGGAGTCAACTCCACGCAGCAAGTGCAAGCTTTTGATCATCAATCCTGCGCCGGCCAGCAACACCAGAGCGAGGCCTATTTCGCTAACCACCAGCATGGCCCGGACTCGATATTGTCCTTTGCCCTCGCCGGAGCCGTGGGTCGCTGCCTTGAGCGTGTCATTCACGTTCACTTTGAAAGAATGGATTACTGGAATGATGCCAAAAACAATTCCGGTAATTAATGAAGCGCTCAGAGCAAACACGAGCACGGCAGGATCAATATGAACCTGAGCTGCCTGCGGCAAAGTGTTCGGGCTTATCACACGAATCAAACGGGCAGTCAGGAAGGCCAAAAGCACCCCGAAGGCCCCGCCCAGCAATGCGAGCACAATGCTTTCCATCAAAAACTGCCTGAACAACACCGAGGGACTCGCGCCCAGGGCGCGGCGAATTGCGGTTTCTTTCTGGCGGGCGATGGCCCGTGCGATAAGCAGGCTTGCCAGATTGCCGCACGCAATCAGAAGCACAAAACCTACAGCGGTCATCAGAACAACTATTGCACTACGGATCTTTCCCACTACGTCCTGTTGCAGTGAAGAGAGGTCAAAGCCCACTCCTTTATTGGCCAAGACTTTTTCTCCAATCGTTTTCGCAATGCTGCCGAGATCACTCGCAGCACTTTCCAGCGAGACGCCCGGACGCAGGCGGGCAATCATGGTCAAGTTGTGATTGCCACGATTGTTATATCCGGGAGAAACAGTGAGAGGGATCATCAATTGATCGGTAAGATCCAGGAACCAGAAATCCGCAGGTAACACTCCGATGATGGAATATGGTTCTCCATCAAGTCTAAGGTCCCGACCGATCACATGAGGATCCGCGCCGAAACTCCGCCGCCATAACCCATCACTGATAATCACGACATGTGGCGCGCCCCATTCTCCATCTTTGGCCTGGAAATCGCGACCAACTATCGGTTGAATGCGCAGGACGGCAAGAAATTCCGGCGACACTACCAATGTGCGAAGGCGCTCCGGGTCCTGTTTGCCGGTCACATTGATGGGACGACGAGTGTAAGCGGCAATACCTTCGAAGCTACGATTCTGTTCGCGAATCTCGCGATAATCGGGATAAGCGGTGTTAATTCGTTCTCCACGTTTGTCGATAGTCCATAGGGAAACCAGTTTGCCGGAATCTCGAAAGGGCAGCGGCTGCAACAGAAGAGTATTGACGACACTGAACATTGCCGTATTAGCTCCGATGCCGAGAGCGAGCGTAATCACCAGGACTAGCGTGTATGCCGGGTTCTTCGCCAGCAAGCGAATGCTGTGTCGAAAATCGCGGACGAAGGTATCCATGTTTATTAAAGCCCCCACTCTTCTATGTGAGTTCAATCGGTGAGATCTTGCTTGCTTAAAGACGGTCGAGGAGGCCGAAGGTCCTATGAAGCCGGTGGGACGGGGTGGCCGACCTCTTTTTTTCTCACCTTCAGAAATCAGTCCCGAGCACGCCCTTTTGTTGCACAGTTCGACCTGGTCTCAATGGTAGAGACCTGTGACGCAATTCAGCTGATTGATCACGAACGCCAGCGCAGTCAGTGGCCCGAAGCCACTGAAGCTCTCGCGAAACCTCAGACGTGACAAGGTCAAAGGCGTACTTGTTCGCGCCTAGGCTCTCCACTTTCATCTTGGTGGAGAGGTCGCTTTGGGCCGGGTCGAGCTTCCAATCGCCGACAAATGGGTCCTCCGCCGCTCGTAACGCACACGTGACGACAAAGGCAAACAGCAGCAGTTGAAGGCTGCGCTTGAACATGGGTAGTTCCTTTTACCTGGCACAATCCTTACCGTAGGAACCTTTGTCTTTCAAATGTTGTGAAGCGGACATGCGTGTTGCGAACCGGCTTTTTGTTCGTCCTCTCGGCCCTAAGCTGTTCCGCCACGTGATTTGTTGACCGGAGTGCCGGAATGCCACTGGCGTTGGAATTCCAACAACTCGTCTGGTAACGCCAGATTCGTGCGGGATGCTTCGGTTTTAGGGGCGTGATCTGACCCGGAACGAAGCCGCGACGAAACGGAACGGGTCCGTCCTTCAAGTTCAAATCCTGCAAGTGCAATAGAGTAAAAGCCTAATATATTAGTCAATACCGTTGAATTATCTCTAAATGGATAGTATATTAGTCATGTGCTGACGCTTGCCGTCATAGGTTCGGACATTGCCAAGCGGAGAAAGACCGCCCGCCTCAGCCAGATCGAGTTGGCTCGCAAAGCTGGGGTCAGCCGTGCCACGCTCGACGCCTTGGAGAACGGGCGCTCAGGCGAGCTTGGGTTTTCCAAGGTCGGCAAAATCCTTGCAGTGCTCGGCCTGGAGCTGCGAGTCCAAGACGCGAAACCGAAGAGGCCAACTCTCGATGAACTCCTGAGTGAGGATCGCGATGATCAAGGTCTGGACAGACGGCGCTGAAGCGGGCCTGCTTGACCGGCTGCGTGATCGCGGTAGTGCCTTCCTTTATCTGCCCGCTGTGAGCGCGGAGCGCGCGGTTTCGGTGACGATGCCGGTACGCTTGCCGTCCTGGGAAGTTCCGTTCGGGTTGGCTCCGATCTTCGAGATGAATCTACCTGAAGGTGTCTTGCGCGAACGGCTCCGGCTTACCTTCGCGAAGGCGACCGGAACATTTGATGATCTCGACCTACTGGCAATTGTCGGTCGCTCGCAGGTTGGACGCATCCGCTACACTGGCGAGAAAGAGCAGTTGCAGGAAGAGGTTCCATTTCAGTCGGTGGATGAGATTCTTGCCAGCCGCCGCGGCGGTGGCGATCTGTTCCGCTATCTCGTCGAGAAGTTTGCCGCTTACTCCGGCATCAGCGGTGTCCAGCCAAAGGTGCTGGTGCGCGATGAGTCTGCATCCGCTGTCCTGGCCGAACCGCAAAATCAAGCGCGGGGGCGAACGTCTTCGAGCCACAAAGGTGCGACCCACATCGTGAAGTTCTGGGACGCGAATGAATTCCCTCAGCTCGCGGCCAACGAGCATTTCTGTTTACAAGTCGCCCGACGCTGCGGGCTGGATGTGCCGCGATACCGATTGGCGGAAGATGGTATGGCCTTGGTAGTTGACCGGTTCGATCTGCGCGCCGATGGAACTTACCGTGGCGTTGAGGATTTTTGTGTTCTGAATGCACGACGAACGGACGAAAAATACCGGGGCAGCTATGAGACATCCGTGATGAAGCGTTTCGCGGATTTCTCACATTCTGCTGAGCTGCTTACCGACCTCGAAAAGCTGTTCACGCTCATCGCTCTGAATTGTGCGCTGCGAAACGGGGATGCGCACTTGAAGAACTTCGCGATCGTTTATGACGACGTGCTGGGTGAAGCGCGCCTTGCGCCGGTCTTTGATTTGGTCAGCACCGCCGTGTACCTGCCCACAGACACCATGGCGTTAACACTGAACGGCACCACACGGTGGCCGGATGCCAAGGCGCTTCGCAGGCTCGGAGAGACACGCATGCAGGGCAGCCCGTCCAGGGTTCGACAGATTCTCCAAAGCATTTCGGACGCGCTGTCCGATACGGCAATTGAGGCTCGTGCTTACATCAAAGAGCATCCCGATTTCCGCGAAATCGGCGAAGCAGTCCTTGCTGCCTGGGAAAAGGGACGGGAACAGTCTCTCGGGTCGTCCTAGATAAAACAATCTATTCCGATTGGCGTCTCCCCTGAGGAGGTCTCACTGCGTGGAACCCGAGAGCCGGATTGCAACTGGGAAAAAAGCCATCGCGTGCCGGTAACTTCTCATCCTCAATTAAAGCGCTTTACTGTATACCCTAGTAACCAGAGCTACGATGAAGACGCGTCGATCGATGGTGGTCAGCATGCGGCTGCCGCGTGAGATGCGGTGAACGTATTAAGCGCCTTGCCCGGTGGCCACGGCTGGATCGGATGCGCGTGCAAGCTGCGATAGTTATTCGGCTGCATTTCTCCAGAAGATTGAGACGCGCGCTGGAGGACTTGCAACACTGATTTTGACGCCCTCAGCCGGTTGCTTCCTCAGGCACACGAATGCACCCCGATGCACCGCAGAATGCCATGAAGTGCTCAGGATTCCCAGTCGATGCAACCCATCTCACCCTGGTTTTCGACTACGTGCTCCAGACGTGAGCTTCCAGGTTGCCGGCGATTGAGCTTTGCCCGTAACCCGGCAAAAAGCCCATCACTGTGCCAGTTGATTCGCCTGTAATCTGAGCCCGATAGCGGAACTCTGAAATTCCGCGTTTCGCCGCCATTGTGCGCTCTCGGGCAAGTTCTGCTTGCCCGCAAGGTCCCAGTCTCCGCGATAGTTCCCAATATGAAACTCACCTGTCTTGCGCGCGGAAATTTGCGCGAGCCTGAGGGCATCGCTATGTTGTGGCCCGCCAATGAAGTTCCTGCAGGAGATGACATGCAGCTTCCCAGAATGAAACTCATTCACAAGGCCTTCGCATCTTTGACCCTTGCGCTCGCTCTGCTCGAGATCGCCGCTGTCCCGCTGATCGGGCAAAACCTGCAGACCGCCCGCGGCTCGAACGTAGCCCTGATCTTTTCCCTGCAGTCGCTACCGCAGCTGCGTGCGGTCAGCCGCAGCTTTGCCGACGAAGTATCGTCGGCTCCCAACACCCTCATGCTTCTGCGTACGCGCGACGAGGAGAGCGTGCGCTTCTTTCTGAATGCGTCGGCGAAAGTGACGGGAGAGCGGCGCACGATGACCATCGAACGCGACGGGATCCTTGCCCCCACTTACCATGAGATCGGCTTCGGCAGCGTGACTGAAGTAGAAAAAACGCGGGCCGTCGACTTCGAACTGAAGAATCTCCCTGCCGGTCAGATGCAGGTGCTGACTACCGACGAGCGCCTGGGCACGCTGCATCTGCATCTGCATGTCCGCCGCCCGGCACGCATCCGTCTGTCCACTTTCGCGCCTCGACTTTATCCCTCGACCGGGTCATCCCCGAGGCCGGCGGCGAATCTGCGCTTCCGCGACTTCGGTCTGGCAAGCCGGATGGGGCGCATCTTCCGGCGCACCGCAGCAGGTCGTCTATGAGCCGAGTACGCTTCCCAGCCGGTGCCGTCCTTTGCTGTCTTCTGCTGTGCCCGCAACCCGGGGGGACGTCGGAAGCACCGGGTCCGCGCGCGCACAGGCGAAACCTGTGGGAGTTTGCGCTTGAGAAAATCAATCCGGCAAACACCGACTACGGCGCCAAATTGGAATGGAAACGAGCAATCTTTATCCACCAACTTGCAGATCCGCGACTGTGGGGCGAAACAATCGGCTTGAGCCTGATGTTGTCCGCCTTGGCCGTGATAGTGCGCCAGAGAGGAGAGACGCGGCGCCGCGAAATCATCACCGCCGAGCTACTGGCTCAGTATCACAATGCCCTGGTGGAAGCGAGAATGCGCCTGGAGCAGGCGATCGCCGACAACACCGCGCTGCGCGAGGCGGCGCAAAAGATCGCGAGCCCGGCGCCGGCAGACCTGTCATCGATGGTTGTCCCGGCCACTCCCACTGCGATGTATCTGGAGAGCAACTTTCCTGCACGCGCTCGCTCGCGCCGCGCGGCCGCGATCACCGAATCACCGCAGATCAATCCACGAGTGGCTGAACTCGAACAGCAGCTGAGCGAATCTCGCGAACGAGAAAAGCTGCTGGAAAGGGAACTGGAGAGGGTCCCGCCGCAGCCCCGGCCAAACCCGTCGCACAAACCCGCAACAACATCGCCGCGAGGGAAGGCGGCGCCATGAACTCCGCCGAAAAACAACATCAGCGATTTCTCAAGGAAATCGAACGCCTGCTTCGCCGCTCCCGGCCCGGAGGAGATCTCGAACCCGCCGCCACCATGGAGGCTTGGGAACGGACGATCGAATCTGCGCCCGAATCGTCACGCGAGCTGTTGCGCGAACTCGCCCGCTTTGCCGATCTGTGGCGTTTCTTGAGCGAACGCGAACAGGATCTCGGAGAAAGCGTGGTCGCCGAAATCGGCGCCATGCACCTGCTTCCCGAATCCGAACGGCTGCTTCGGCTCGGACAAATCAATCGCAAACTCATGGGCAGGGTAGAGCATGCGCGTGGCGGTTCTCAGCTTCGGCAGTAACTGGTGGGCGCGATCGGAGTCGCAGTTGACGCGATTTGCGCGCTACAACTCCAGCGGCATCCAGTGCGCCAGCAAGGTGCGGCGCCACTGGATCGTCGCCGGCGTCGTGCGCTTTAACGGCGTGAGCAACTTCCGTTCCTGGCCACCGCAGCGCCTGCTCGGCTCGAGCTTTCGCTGCTCCGAACTTTCGTTCGCCTATGGCGGAAACCGCCTGCTCTTTGTGGAAAAGATTCCCGATTCGGTGCCCGCCGATTTTCATCTTTTGACCATCACCAGCGATCTCTTTGGCATCCTTGATCTGTACTCCCGAACCTGCCGCTCCGCATCAAGCGTCGTCTTCGCCGCCAGCCAGCTGCGCGAGCGCCAGGAAATCATGCTGCTGCTTGAGCCGGGAGGATGGTTCCAGACTTCGAGCGGCCTGTGGCAACTGCGCGAGGCTGAGAGCTCCCGCCGCCCGGAGGTCGTTCTCGTGCGCCCGCGGCCTTTGACTTCTGCCCACGCTTTATGAGATACGCCCGAGGCAGCATCGTGATTTCGGCGGAGGGAGACATTCCCCTCCTGCGCGAGGTACGCAACGCCAAGTTTGTCAGCCGGCGTCAGCTCTTCTCCGTGCTCGACGGTGCCGATTCCCTGAGCCGCAGCACGTTCACCAGCCGCCTTCACAAGCTGCTCAAGCGCGACTATCTGCATGCACTCCCGGATGTCTTCTGGCATGGTTCGGCGGTCTATTCGGTCACCGCTCGCGGGCTGATGGAGCTTGAAAGTCAGGGCGATTTCGCCGTCGCCCTGCACTCGGCCACGCGGCACATGCCGCATCCATTGCACGTTTACCATGCGCTCGAATTGAAC
>Ga0134125_10009663_pt1 | contig 10846 bp, 9 predicted proteins | sample KB31751_FD_96464 | JGI IMG/M metagenome (GOLD analysis project Ga0134125, IMG submission 96464) | Terrestrial soil microbial communities with excess Nitrogen fertilizer from Kellogg Biological Station, Michigan, USA - KB3-175-1 | ecosystem: Environmental > Terrestrial > Soil > Unclassified ...
ATGAAGATCAGGATCAGGACGATCGCCAGGATCGCCGAGACGGCCAGGATGCGCAGCAGCCACTCGATTCCGCGATGCCAGAACGGGGCGGGCGCCAGGGTCAGCTTCGGCGGTCGCGCCGGCGGCACGGTCAGCTTCGCGCTGGTCGTTCGGCGTCGGGCCATCGAAAGGGCGCCCTCTGGTGTGGTCACGAGCTGGATGAAAGCATCGGGCGTTGACGAACCGGTGGCGCGTTTGTGACAAGCCGGTGACACACCGGTCACCGCTGCGGCGAGAAGACCGTCCGAGAAACGTTTCGTCGTCGTCACGCGCGTGTCACGCGCCGCGGGCACGATGTCCCCCAACAAAAGGAGAGACCCATGAAGCTCAGAACGGGGGCGAAGATTGCGATGGTTGCGCTGGCCGCAATGGGCGGCGCGGCGTTCGCCCGGCCGGCGGCGGCCGGGACGGTCACGGTGAAGGGCTCGGACACCATGGTGGTGCTCGGGCAGCGCTGGGCCGAGGAGTACATGAAGAAGCACGCCGCGACCACGATCCAGGTGACGGGCGGCGGCTCCGGGACGGGGATCAGCGCGCTCATCAACGGCACGACTGACGTCTGCGAGGCGTCCCGTGCCATGAAGGACACCGAGAAGAAGCAGCTCGCCGAGAAGGCCGGGGCGCCGCCGATCGAGACCGTGGTGGCGAAGGACGGGTTGTCGGTTTACGTGAACGACTCGAACCCCATCAAGGAGCTGACGATGGCGCAGCTCAAGGCGATCTTCACGGGCAAGGTGGACAACTGGAAGGCGCTGGGCGGCCCGGACGCCCGGATCATCCCCTACTCGCGCGAGAACAGCTCGGGGACCTACGTGTTCTTCAAGGAGCACGTGCTGGAGAACGCCGACTACACGCCGCGTGCGCAGGCCATGCCGGGGACGGCGGCGGTCGTGAACGCCGTCGTGAAGGAGAAGAACGGCATCGGTTACGGCGGCGCCGCCTACGCCAAGGGAATCAAGGTGCTCAAGGTCAAGAAGGACGACCAGTCGCCGGCCATCGAGCCCGACGACAAGACCATCAAGAGCGGCACCTACCCCCTCTCGCGCCCCCTGTTCTTCTACACCCGCGCCACCCCCTCACCCGAAATCCAAGCCTTCATCGACTGGGTCCTGTCCGCCGAAGGCCAGGGGATCGTCACCAAGGTTGGTTATTTCCCGGTCAAGTAGACGTGTTGCAGGAAACTCGTGCCGGTGATGTTTCCCGGCCGGCACGAGCCTGAAGCGGCGCGGTCACGGATGATCTCTAGGGTGGACGCATGAAGCAGGGGGCGCGATTCGCGCACATCTCCGACCTCCACATCGGTCGCAGCGCTGAAAGCGACGAGAATGCGGCGCGGTTGTGCACGGCCCTGGTGGCGTTCGGGATCGACCAGGTCATCGCCACGGGCGACCTGACGCACCGGGGGCTCGAGCGCGAGTTGGCCACGTTCGAGGCGATGTTCGCGCCACTGGCCTCGCAGGGGCGGCTCATCGTGGTGCCCGGCAATCACGACTGCCTGGGCGACGACATCTCCGGTCGCCTCATGAGCGGCGCGCGCGTTCAGGTGGCGAGCAACCTGGGTGTCTACTGCGTGCGCGTGAATTCGACCGCGCCGCACAATCGTTCCTGGATCAATGGTCACGGCAGCCTGGACGACAGCGACCTGGACGCCATCGACGCCGCGCTGGACGCGGCGTCGGCGGGCGTGCTGGTCGTCATCGCGCTTCACCACCACGTGCTCCCGATGCCAGAGGAGCACGTCGCCGAGCGTTTGTCGTCCTGGCTGGGTTTTACTTTCACGTCCGAGCTACGGAAGGGGCGCGACCTGCTTCAGCGGGTCCGCGGCAAGTGCGACCTGGTGCTGCACGGCCACCGCCATGTCCCGCGCGGCGCCCGCCTGTTCGGTCCCCCGCGCGACATGCACGTCTTCAACGCGGGATCGTCGACGGAGATGGGCCGCGTCCGCGTCTTCCACCACGACGGCGCCGGCCGCCTCCTGGCCGCCCCCCTCTGGCTGGACGTCCCCGCCCCCTGGGACGCCGCCGCCGAGGCCTTCGACCCCGACACCCAGGTTGCTGCGCCGCTGGCCGTCTGACCCGGGCCGCCGGTGGTCAGCCGGATCCGCACCCAGGTTGATGGCCTGGCGTAGCAGGCATCCTGGCGCGCAAGGGCGAAGGGGAACGTGCTCGCAGCACGGACGCACGAGCGACCCGAAGAACCTGCTCGATACGCGAAGGGCCTCAGGCGAGTCGTCGGCAGTGGAAAGCGCGCCGGGTCCGAATCAGGCCGGCCCTGGGTCACAACGGGCTGACGAGAAGCGGCGCAGCCAGTACGTCCCCTCGGGGAAGATGACATTCTCCACGCCCGACAGGAACGCTGCTCGGGCCTGGGCATACGCGTCGCGAAATGCACGATTGCGCAGCAGCGCCTCGATGCGCCGCCAGGTATTGGTGGCGGCGAGGCGCTGGCCCAACGTTCGGCGCGGCTCATCGGTCGGCGGCCGACCGGAGGGATCCTGCGCCAGAACCTGACGACGGCCCAAGACCCGCGCTCCGCTGGCCGCTCTGCGGGCGGCGAAGTCGCTTTCCGTTCGCGCGATAGCCGCGAGAACGAGCTCCCGAATGTCTGCCAGATCCATCGTCGGCAAGCCCGGCGGAAGCTGCATTCGCAGCGTCACTCGAGCTGGCATGGGGCCGTCCTCGCGGAAGAAGCGCAAAGGGCGTGTCGCCGCTAGCACCACGCCGTTCAGCAAGCAGGGTAAAGAGCTGACGCCCGGCCAATGGTGAGCGCGCTCGACCAGGCCGTCCTTGACCGGATTCGTGAGCGCGTACGTCATCCTCGCGACTACGTCCTCCATAGTGTCGAGGCGGACCACGCTGGTCTGCTCCGAAGACCAGAAGTTTTCCCAGCGGCCGCGCAGAACGTTCTGGCACTTCGCGAACAGCCTGTGGAAGTACGCGAGGAACTCCGGATAGTTGCCGAGTCGATCGTGGATGCCGGTGTGGTGGTGGTTGCTCATCGCGACGGTAAACAGCACGTCCACGTCATATCGGGCGGCCGCAACGGCCAGGCAATAGATGAACGCATTGTTCGTGCGCGGGTCAGGCCTCATCAAGAACTGTCGCTGCGTACATCGGCGCGTGATCATGTACACGCGCCCAGGGATCACCTCGCGAGGCACCGACATACCGACTATTCGGCAGGCCAGCCGCACAGGTTGCTTAAAAAGCAACCTGGGAGGGAAGGCTGGGCTGGGAGGGAAGGCTGGGCTGGAAGCAACCTGGGAGGGAAGCTTCTGGGTCAGGTGTTCTCGACGACTGGGTATTCGGCGGAGAGGCGGTAGCCGGTGCCGCGCACGGTCTCCACCAGCGCTCCGGCGTCGCCGAGCTTGTCGCGGAGGCGCTTCACGTGGGTGTCGATGGTGCGGGTGCTGACGCCGGGTTTGTAGCCCCAGACGTCTTCCAGCAAGTCCTCGCGCGACCGCACTCTTCCCCGGTGCTCCACCAGGTACACCAGCAGCCGCATCTCCAGGGTGCTGACGTGCACCTCCTGGCCGTTCACGAAGACGTGGTAGCCGTCGACGTCCAGCTCCAGGGGGCCGACGAGGTATCGTCGGCGCGTCGGGACCAGCGCCGTCGCCCCGGCGGCCGCCCCCGTGGGCGGCGGCCGCCGCGCGCGCAAGATCGCGCCCACCCGCAACACCAGCTCGCGCACGCTGAAGGGCTTGACCACGTAGTCGTCGGCGCCCAGCTCGAACCCCACCACGCGGTCGATCTCCTCGCCCTTCGCCGTCAACATCATCACCGCGGGCTGGCGCGAAGTCGTGTCGCCGCGGATCCTTCGACAGACCTCCGTGCCAGGGATGTCCGGCAGCATGAGGTCCAGCAGGACGACGTCTGGCGCGAACTTGTGCACCGCCTCCAACCCGTCGGTGCCGGTCTCCTCGGCTTGCACGGTGAAGCCGGCTGCCGTCAGGTTGTACGTCAGCAGCTCGCGAAGGTCGGGCTCGTCCTCGACGACCAGGATGCGGCGGTCGGGGTTGGTTTCGCCAGTCATGCGCGGTCGAGACTAGGGGAAAGCCGTGACGGTCCCGTTACAGAGGCGAAAACAGTCGGAAAACTCCCGCGCTTGTTGCGGGCGGTCACCGAGACGTCACGAGTCTCCCTGATTCTCCCCCGTATCCTGCATGGATGTTTCGTGTGTTGGTCGTGGACGACGATCCGGATATCAACGAGGTGGTCCGGGAAGGCCTGCGGATGGCCGGGTACGATCCTGTGCCGGCTCTGTCGGGCGAAGACGCACTTGCCGAGATCGACCGCCGGGTGCCGGACCTGGTGTTGCTGGACCAGATGCTCCCCGACATCGACGGCCTCGAGCTGTGCCGCCGGCTGCGGGGAAACGCGCGGACCACCAGCGTGCCGGTCGTGTTTCTGACGGCCCGCGCGACGCCCGAGGCGCGCGTGCGCGGGCTGGCGGTCGGGGCGGACGACTACGTGGTCAAGCCCTTCAGCATGCAGGAGCTGGTGTTGCGCATCCGGGCCGTGCTCCGGCGCGCCACGCCCATCGAGACGCAGCTGCCGCCCGACTGGCTGCGCTTGCGCGATCAGTTCCGGGTCTGGAACCGCTACGCCGAGATTCACTACGTGCGCGGCGAGTGGCGCGACTGCCTCGAGCTCTCACGCAGCATCCTGCACAACTGCGCGGCTGCGCTGGGCGCCGACGAGCGCGGCCGCGTCGACGAGCGCATCGCGCGCTGCCGCCAGGTGCTGGGCGACCGCACCGTCGCCTCGGCCTGAAACAGTGCCCCGGGGCGGGCGCGCCGCCGTTCACCTGCGCCCGACCCACCCGCGCGCCGCCCCGGGGCATCCCACCCCAGCGTGTCGCTAGCTCCTCCCCCCACCCGCGCCGGCGAACGCGGCATCCACCGAAATCAAGGTCATGCGATCGCGCAGCCAGACCGAAAGGTCGGTGATGTCCAGCGCGCCCAGGAACAGGCCGCGCGCGCAGACGATCGGCAAGTGCCACTGGCGGCGCGCGCACATGGCGCGCAGGGCCGCCCCCACGCTGTCGGTGTCGCGCAGCGGCTCGTCGCACGGTGACATGGCCGCGCGCACGGAGAGCACCCGCCGCTGATCGCTGTGAGGGCACGTGGTCAGGACGTCGTGGTCGGTGACGACGCCGAGCGGGCGGTGGTTCTGCACCACCACCGCCGCACGCGCGCCGCGCCGGCGCATGGCGTCCATCGCCGCGGCCACCCCGGTCTCGGGCGACAGCGAGAGCGACGGCGCGCGCGAGATCTGACCGATCCGCGCGTCGAGCCGGATCGTGCTCAGCGCCAGCGCCTGCCCCATTGCCGGCGAGTCGGGGAGCTCCCCCTCGCCAATCTCGCGCACATCGAAATCGAACATCCGCGTCTGCCTCCTGGTGAGCGGCATGATGGCCGACCACCGGGCGGCGCGCGGTTACGATCGCGCCACGATTTGAAGGCGCGGAACGAGATCCACTTGCGGCGGCGAGATGGCCGGCCGCCGCTCGGCGGGCGGCACACCGAAGCCGCACTTGAGCTCGATGCGCCGCCGGTCGGCGCCGACGTAGCCGATGCCGACGAAGAACGCGCAACGGCCGCAGTCCTCGATCACGCGGGCGTAGTGGCGGTCGCCGTCGCGTCGCAATCGGATCGGGCAGCCGATGGCGCGCAACGAGAAGTCGTCGTCGACGTTCAGCGAGCGCGCCCCCGTGCACCGGCAGCGCCACCCGGGCAGGTTGAACTCGCGCAGGGTGTGCCAGTGCAACGGGTTGTTCTGGATCGAGCTCGCGCGCAACGCGATCAGCGGAAGACCGGACCGGGGGTCGACCCGATTGGTGAGGCGGCTGCCGCCGTCGACCTGGATGGCCAGACAGACCCCGTTGCCCCCGTCGGTCAGCAGCAGATCGGCCCGGGCGCCGTTGGGCAGCCGCGCGTCGACGATCGACCGGCTCACCGTCGCGTCCAGCGGCCGCCAGGTCTTCTCACCGCAGGTCTCGCAGTGGCGCAGGAGCTGAGGGGCGGGACCGGAACCGGCCAGCCATGCCCGAACGACGCGATGAAGGGTTCGCTTGCTGTCCGACATGAGTCCGGGGAAACCCCAAACCTAGCCACGATTATGGCAAAAGATTGTTACAACTGCGTGACAAGCCGATTGACGAATGTTTGCCGGGTGATCAGCGATCGAAGACCGGCAGCGTGAACCAGAACGTCGAACCCTTGCCGGGCAGGCTGTCGACGCCGATGGTCCCCCCCATGGCTTCGACCAGGTGCTTGACGATGGACAGCCCCAGCCCGGTGCCGCCCATGTCGCGCGATCGGCCGCTGTCGACCCGGTAGAAACGCTCGAACAGGCGCGGCAGGTGGCGCGGCTCGATGCCCGGGCCGGTGTCCGCCACCTCGATCCGGAAGGCACCACCCTGACGGGACGCCCGCAGGCCGATCTGGGTACCCGGTCCGCAATACTTGATGGCGTTGTCGAGCAGGTTCGTGAACACCTGCTCCAGCCCCTTCCGGTCGGCGCGCACGGGCGGCAGCTCCGCCGCGATCTCGTTGCGCACCTCCAGCCGCTTCTCCTCGGTGCGCGGCCGCAACAGACCCACCACTTGCTCCGACACCGCGCGCAACGCCACCGGCGCGGCCTCGGGCCGGTACTCCTTGGATTCGATGCGCGACAGATCCAGCAGGTCCTCGACCAGCGCGCCCAGGCGCTGGGCGTTGCGGTCGATGATGTCGACGAAGCGCTCGGACGCGTCCGGATCGGCCGACAGCGTGTGGCGCAGCGTATCCACCGCCGAGCGGACCGCCGTGATGGGCGTGCGCAGCTCGTGCGAGACGTTGGCCACGAAGTCCTTGCGCAGCGTCTCCAGCCGCCGGATCTCGCTCACGTCGACGAACACCGCCAGGATCCCTTGCGGCTTGCCGTCGGCCACGGGCAGCGCCACCGCGTGCACCAGCAGCCGGCGCGGCTTGAGATTGGTCAGCTCGATCTCGCCCGTGACCGCGCCCGAGCCCCCCCGCGCGCGGTCCAGGATGGCGTGCAGGTCGGCGTTGCGGATCAATTCGAGCGCGGCCCGCCCCTCCGCGTCGGCGCCCAGCGAGAAGGTGGCCCGCAGCGCCGGGTTCACCAGCAGCATCCGGTTGTCCGGATCGAGCACCAGCACGCTCTCCTGCATGGACGCCAGGATCACGCCCAGCAGGTCGCGCTCTGACCGCAGCGCGGCCAGCGTCGAGGCCAGATTGGACGCCATCGAGTCCAGCGCCCGTCCCAGCTCGGCAACCTCGTCGCGGCCGGTGGGGCGGGTGCGCACCTCCAGGTCGCCGGCCGCCATCCGCCGCGCGGCCTCGGTCATCCGGGCCAGCGCGCGCGACAGGATCTGCGCCGTTCCCAGCGAGACGATCACGGCGATGATCAGGCCGACGGCCAGCGCGCCCGCCAGGATGTGACGCACCCGCCGGATGGCGGCGTCGACGTCGTCCAGCGGCACCGCCAGCCGCGCGGCGCCGTGTCCGTCCCCCGGCAAGCTCAGTGGAACCGCCGCGTACAGGAACCGCTGGTGCACCGTGGTGCTGTTGCGGGTCGACGCCCCCACCGCGCCCGACAGGGCCGCGGCCACCTCGGCGCGCTGCCGGTGGTTCTCGACCTGGGGCAGCTCGGCGAGCGGCACCTGCGAGTCGCCCAGCAGCTCGCCGTTGCCGTCGATGAAGGTGACGCGGCCCCCGGCCGCCGGGCCCAGCTGATCGGCCAGCGCGTCCCAGTGCGCGCGATCCAGATCGGTCAGGGCCCGCGTCCGCTGCTCGATCAGCGCCAACCGGGCGAACAGATCGGCTCGGATGCGATCGAGGAGGTTGGCTTCGATGGCGGGCCGCAGATACAGCTCCGCGGACAAGATCGAGATCCCGATGATCGCCAGCGAGACCGCGAACAGCTTGCCGCGGAGGTTCAGCCTCATGGATCGCCGTCGACGTCGCCGCCGCTGCCGCCCGTCGCGGCCGCATGATCGGGCGCGGGCGTGAACCGGTACCCGACACCGCGCACGGTCTCGATGTACACGCCCGCCTCGCCCAGCTTTTCGCGCAGCCGCTTGACGTGGGTGTCGACGGTCCGTGTGGTCACGTCGCCGCTCATCCCCCAGACGTCGTCCAGCAGGGCGGGGCGCGACTGCACGCGCCCGCGCCGTTCGAGCAGCGTCGAGAGCAGCCGCAGCTCCAGCGCGGTCAGCGTGATCTCGTGGTCATCCACCCAGACCCGGTGGGCGTCACGGTCGACGCGCAGCTTGCCGAACACCATCACGGTGCGGGCGCCGCCCGACGGGGTGGGCGCCGTCCGCCGGAGGACCGCCTCCACGCGCAACAACAGCTCGCGCAGGCTGTACGGCTTGACCACGTAATCGTCGGCGCCCAGCTCGAACCCGACCACCCGGTCGACCTCGTCCCCCTTGGCGGTGACCATCACGATGGGGATGTCCTTGGTGGCGGGCGCGCTCTTGATGCGTCGGCAGATCTCGATGCCCGACACGTCCGGCAACATCAGATCCAGCAGCACCAGGTCCGGGCGGTGCTCGGCGACGGCCGCCAGCGCGTCGCGGCCGCCGCCCACCAGGAACGGCGTGTGGCCCGCCTGCCGCAGGTTGTAGGCCAGGACCTCCTGCAGGTCCTTTTCGTCCTCGATCACCAGAATGCGGGCCATCGACGTGGCCGCGTTTTACCACGCGGTCAGTAGCTCTTCTTCCAGATGAGGTCCGCCGAGCCCGTGCCGACGTCGCCGTATTCGCCCGCGAACTGCCAGCGCGACGTGAGCTGGTATTCGACGTGGACGGCGTTCCTGTTCTGGTATCGGGTGGGGTCGGCGCCGATGCGGCCGACGTACCCGACGTACAGCCGGTCCGTCATGTAGCGCCCGGCCTCGAACTGCGTCCCGGTCAGGCCGCCGCTGCCGGCGTCGATGGTGAGGACGTCCAGCGGCAGCCGCTTGGCCAGCGTCTTTTGCAGCCCGCCCGCGATGGCGCCCGCGATCAGGCCCGACGCCTCGCTGGCCGCCGCCGACGAGGTCGAGCCGCCGCCCCCGCTGTCGCCGAACTGCAGGTGGCCGGTGATGATCAGCGTGTAGAGCTGCGAGGCGCTGAGGTCCGGGCGGTTGGGCGAGCTGACGCCGATGGCCAGGTGATCGAGCGGCCCCTTGGCCGTCAGCAGGACCGTCACGTTCTCGGCGTCGTTCTGGTACTGCGCGGTCACGTCCAGAGTGGGACGGTCGGGCGGTCCGCCGAACTCCAGCGTCGAGTCGGCCTTGAGGTCGAACCGGCGGCCGAAGGCGTTGATGCGCCCGCGGTGCGTGACGACCTGTCCGTAGACCTGCACGTCGCGCCCAACCCGCACGCGGAAGTTCTGCGCCAGGCCCAGCTCCAGGTAGGCGTCGCTGCCGGTGACCCACAGCTTGCGCGGGGCGTTCACGTGCACCAGCAGGCTGCTCCAGGGGCCAACCGCGCCGCTGTCCGACGGCGGCGGGGGCGGGGTGGCCGTCTTGCCGGGCGTCGCCGCGGCCACGTCGCCGGCGCGCAGCTTGTCGAGGTGCTCGTTGAGGGCGCGCAGGCGCTTGGCCTGCTTGCGGTTGATCGGGCGGCCGTCCTCCACCAGCACGATGTCGTCGGGCGCCTTCAGCGACTGCAGGTTCTTGCGCTTCTCGTCGGACAGGTGGATGCGCGCGTCGCGGATGTCGACCTTGGCCCGCGCCCGCCCGCCGCTGGTCGAGCCGGAGAGCCCGGCGTTCAGGTCGATGGTCGCCAGCGATTGCCCTTCCTGGTAAATCGGCATGTCGTTGGCGTCGACGGTGCCGGTCATCTCGTAGGACGCCTGGGCGCTGGCGCGCGCCACCGTCGCGGTCACGCGGGCGTGGCCGGCGCCGCTCTTCGCGGTCAGCTCGTCGAGCACGACCTTGTCGGTGTCGCCGTGCAGCGCCAGGTGAATGTCCTGAAAGTCGCCCATGCTGTCGACTTGCAGCTCGCAGCGGGTGCACTCGACGCGCCCCGAAAAGCGCGGGTCGCGCGGCGTGCCGCGCGCCTGGATCTGCAGGTCCAGCAGGCCGCCGGCGCGCGGCAGCATGGCCGTCAGTCCCGAGAACCCGCGCAGGTCCAGCTGCTGCGCCTTCACGGTCAGGTCGAACGGCAGCGCCTGGAGATCGCGCGGGTGCTCCATCACCGCCGGCAGCCCCAGGTTCGCGCGAACGCTCCCCTCGACGGTCAGCTTGCCGCCGTTGGCCGAGGCCACCAGCGCGTTCAGCTGCGCGCGTTGCTGCTCGTAGCGGAGCGTCACCCGCGCGTACCCGACGGCGGATTTGTCCAGCCGCAGATCGTCGGCCTGCGCGTGCGCCAGCAGCCGCGGCGCGCGCATCGTCCCGTCGATGGCCACGTCGGCGTGCAGCTGGCCGCGCAGCTCCGCGCGGCGCACGTCGGGCTCGTCCGGTTGCGGCAGGCCGGCGTGGGTCATGGCCAGCGGGCCCACCACGGCCCGGACGCGCAGCGGGATCTCGGGCCAGGCGGCGCGGTCCTGCAGCTCGCGCAATGCCGCGCCGGCGCGCGCCTCCAGCGCCAGCAGCGCGTGCTGCCCCTGCAGGACGCGCACGTTGAGCTGCGTCGCCCGCCGATCGAGCACCGCTTCGATGCGCGCGTCGGTGGCTGGCACGCGGGCGGTCTTCAGCCCGGCCACGTCGATGGCCAGCTTCCCCTCGGGCGCCTGCGCGGTGCCGTGCAGGTCGGCGTGCAGCGCCACCGTCCCCTGCGCCTGCATGGGCGGGTGAGCCAGCTTGCC
>Ga0134125_10009665_pt1 | contig 10845 bp, 6 predicted proteins | sample KB31751_FD_96464 | JGI IMG/M metagenome (GOLD analysis project Ga0134125, IMG submission 96464) | Terrestrial soil microbial communities with excess Nitrogen fertilizer from Kellogg Biological Station, Michigan, USA - KB3-175-1 | ecosystem: Environmental > Terrestrial > Soil > Unclassified ...
GAAGCCGATCCGCTCCGGCGCGTCGTTCGTCGGCCTCGGCACGCATCGCCAGCGCGTCGTGTTCTATCCGATCTCGCAGCCCGATCCGCGGAGCGGCCTTTCGATGATCAACTGGATCGCCGAGGTGACGACGGATAATTCGGAAGGGTGGAAGCAGAGCGGCTGGTTCCGGCAGGTGCCGACGTCGGACTTCGTCCATCACTTCGACGACTGGATCTGGGACTGGCTCGACGTGCCGGCGATGATCCGCGGCGCCGACAGCGCCTTCGAAAATCCGATGATCGACCGCGATCCTGTGCCGTCCTGGCGCGACGGGCCGGTGGTGCTCATGGGCGATGCCGCGCACGCCATGTATCCGACCGGCTCCAACGGCGGCAGCCAGGCCATCGTCGATGCGCGCGAACTCGGCGCGGCGATGGTCGCGCACGGCGTCACGGAAGCGGCGCTCGAGGCCTTCGACGACAAGCTGTGCGGGCCGATCTCGCAGCTCATTTTGCGCAATCGCGGCGCCGGCCCCTTCGGGCTGCTCAACATGGTGGACGAGCGCTGCGGCGGCACATTCGACAACATCGACGATGTCATTCCGCCCGACGAGCGCACGGCCTTCATGGCCGGTTACAAGTCGGCCGCAGGTTTTGCCATTGAAAAGCTGAACACGGCTCCGCCGACGATTCCACCCGGCGCGCGCATCCGCAGCAAGGCCGCCGCCGCTGTCTGAGGCGGCCCGGCCTTGGCGGTGTCGAGCAATTGCCGCGCCGGCAGCGCCATGCCGCCCTGTTGCAGAGCGATCAAGCGTTCGTCGGTTTCTTCCGGGGCCGGGTCGGGCGAGCGGCCGCTCGCGCCGACGTGTTCAGCGCCACGGCGGCACTAATGAGCGCCTTGAACGCCTTGGCATCGATCGTGTCACCCTCGTGGATATCGATGGCCCGCCTCGCATTGCCGTCGAGACTGGCGTTGAAGAGGCCCATAGGGTCCGCCAGCGCCGCGCCTTTGGCGAAGGTCAGTTTCACGGCGCTTTTGTAAGTCTCGCCGGTGCAGATGATGCCGGCATGCTCCCACACCGGAACGCCCAGCATGGCGTTCGAGGGCTTTCGCCACTTCACCTCTTCGACCACGTCGGGATCGGCCTGCTTGATGAGCTTTCGAACGCGCGCGAGCGCCTCGCCCCGCCAATCGCCCAGCGCCTCGATCCGCGCATCGATCAGGCGGGACGAGGACGTGTCCGCATGACCGGAGGCACTCGCTTTCGTCTTCATGGTTGCTGCCGCCGCGGCTCCCGGTTGACCTGGATCAAAGCCGGCCGCTGTCGGCCGCGCTTGGCTCTGACGTGCGGCGGTGCGGTCCGGTTCTGAGGAGCATCGTCCCGTGCCGCCGCGAAAGACGCGGATGCCCCCGGGTCGCCGACTCCTGAACAGCCCCGGGGGCGTCCGCTTCCGCTTACGGCTCGCTCACGCACCGCGCGCTCGCCCGGCGTGCGCCGGTTCCCCGAATTATTGCTTCTTCTCGTCGGTCGGCGGTGCCGCCATCGGTGCCGCGGCCGCGGGCTTGGCGGTCGTCTTCTTTTTCACCGCGGGCTTCTTCTTCATCGCCTCGCGGCGCGCCGCCGGTTCGTAGTTGCCGCTCGCCATGCATTTCTTGATGAAGGCGTCGCGCTTGGCGCCTTCAAGTTTGTCATTGTCCGCGCCGAATTTGCAGGTTTCCATTTTCTGCTCCTTCGTCGCGGCGAATGTGGGCGTCGCCATGACAAGGAGAGGCAGCAGGGCGGTGATCGCGAGCAGTCGCATGGGTGGCTCCTTCGAAGGACGTCTTGTCGAGTCGAAGATAGCACGGTTCGCCCGCCCCGGCGTGGCCGTGGGGCCACAGCGCCGGCGGTCTTGGCGCCCGCGCGTTACCGCAGTGCGGCGGCGATATTACCGCCATCGACGGTGGTGACGTCGGCGGTGGTCTTGAGCGCCAAAGCCTGGGCCAGGAAGGCCTGCGCCACGTCGTCGGCCGTGACCTCGCGCCCGAGCAGGTTGCCGCTCATGTAATCCTTCTCGGTCAGGCCGCGCGCCTTGGCCCGCTCGGCGATGAAATCTTCGGTCAGGAGGCCGGAGCGGATGCGGTCGGCATTGACCGCATTGGCGCGGATGCCGTCGGCGCCGTAATCGAGCGCGTACTGGCGCACGAGGAACAGGGTGGCGGCTTTGGGCAGGCCATAGGGGCCGAAATTCGGGCCCGGGTTCACCGCTTGCTTGGAGACATTGAACAAGAGGCAGCCGCCGGTGCCCTGCGCCAGCATGATGCGCACGGCCGCGCGCGCCATGGTTTGGTGAGCGAAGAAGTTCAATTCGAAGCTCTTGCGCAAAGCCAAGTCGTCGACCTCGCCGATGCGGCCTTGCCAGGCCGCGCCGGCATTGGAGACGAGGATGTCGACGCCGCCAAAAGCAGCCACCACTTGCGCGTAGGCCTGCGTCACCGCGCCGGCGTCGGTGACGTCGCACGTGAGGGCAAGCGCGCCGGGGATGTCCCTGGCTTTGGCGGCGGCGGCCGCGCCGTCAATGTCGAGCATCGCCACCGCCGCGCCCTGCGCCGCGAACAGCTTCGCGGTCGCGGCACCGATGGCGCCGCCGCCGCCGGTGACGACAGCGATCTGCCCGGCGAGCGGCAAAGGCTTGGCGGCGCCGAGCTTGGCCTGCTCCAATGGCCAGTACTCGCAGTCGAACATGTCGTCTTCGCCGATCGGCGTGAAGCGGCCGGTGGCGTCGGCGGCGGTAATGGTGTCCACGGCCGTCTCGGCGAGATCGGCGGCGATTTTGGCGTCTTTCGGTGTGCGGCCGAGGCCGATGAGCCCGATGCCCGGCACAAGCGCGACGCGCGGCGCCGGATCGAGCATGGTACGCGTGCCGCCGACGCGGGCGTTCTGCCGCGCGAAATAGGCCTTGTAATCGTCCATGAAGGTCGCGACCGCGGCGCGCGCCTTGGCGCGCCAAGTCGGGTCGCGCGCATCCGCCGCCGGCAGCACCACCGGCCAATTCTTGGTGCGGATGGTGTGATCCGGCGTGATGACGCCGCGGCGCGCATAGTCGGCAACGTCGCGGCCGTTGACGAAATTGAGGATGGCCTCGCTGACGCGCGGCGCGAGGATGAAGCGCGTGAAGGCGCCTTCGTTGCTCGCGTCCTTGATGGCGCAGGCGCCGCGCAGGATCGGCGCGATCTCGGTCAGTGCCAGCGATTGCTGCGGGATTGGACCCGAGACGAAGACCGACGTGCGGTTCTTCTGCAACCGCGTCTCCGCGCGCGTGACCATCTCGATCATGCGCTCATAGGCCTCGCGTGCGTCGGCGCCGAAAGTGAAGATGCCGTGTTTGGCGAGGATCAGCCCCTCGACCGTCGGATCGGCGTCGAACACGCCGGCCGCCAATTTGGCGAGGCCGAAGCCGGGCAGCACGTAGGGCACGTAGCCCATGCGCGCCCCGTAGACGTCGCGGGACCGTTGCTCGCCGTCGGGCTGGTCGATCAGCGCCAGCACCGCGGACGCGTGGGTATGGTCGACGAATTTGTGCGGCATGAAGGCATGCAGCAGCGTCTCGACCGACGGATTGGGCGCCATCGGATCGATGAGATTGGCGCGCTGCACGCGCACCATCTCGTCGTCGGGCATGGCCGTGCGCGCGCGCAGCTTCAGGAGCGCCTCGAGCCGCACCGCGGGCAGGCCGGCGGGCTCGATCGTGCCCATGTCCCAGCCGGAGCCCTTGACGCAGAGCACGTCGACCTCGTCGCCGACGAGGTCGGTCATGCGCAGCTTCACCGAGGTGTTGCCGCCGCCGTGCAGCACCAGTTTCGGATCACGGCCAAGCAGTTGCGTGGTGTAGACACGCAACGCCAGTTCGTCGGTAATGCCGTCCCGGCCGTAGCGATCGACCGCCGCTCGTGCGTCGCGCTCGACCCAGGCGGATTTCATCGCTCGCCCGTCAGTCGCCGCCGAGCAGGCGCTTGCCCCACCAGCCGCGCTTGGGCGCGGCAGGCTCGCTGGTGCTGGAGACGATCGGTTGCGCCACCGGGATCGGCGCCGGTGCCGACGACGCGGCCGCTTCCGGCGTCACGGCCGGCGCGGGTTCGCGGATGGTCGAACGGCGGCGCGGCGCCGGCTGGTCCGGCGGCAGGTCGCTGATCGGGGCGCTCGGCGCGGGCGAGGGGGCCGCTTCGGCATGGACCGGCGTCGGCTGCTCGAACGGCGGCGCCATGACGGAGGCATCCTCGTCGCTGAGCACCGGGTGCGGCGCGCCTTCGCTGGTCTCGTGCACGCCATGTTCGAACGAAGCGACGCGTTCCGGCTCGCCGGCGTCGTGGCCGTTGCCCGGATGGGCGTCGCCGTTGCGGTGGCGATTGCGACGGCCACCGCGGCGGCCGCGACGGCGGCGGCGGCGCACGTCTTCGGCGCTGCTGGCGCCATTGCCATTGCCGTCGCCGGCCATCGCGCCTTCGCGCGGCTCGGCCTCTTCGCCGGCATCGTCGTCGGCGGAGCCGGCGTCGTGATCCTCGTGTGCGACGTCGTGCTCGGCGGCGGCCTCGTGCGCGGGCTGCTGCGTCTCGCCCTCGCGGACCTCACGGCCTTCGCCGCTCCGGCCACGACCGCGGCCGCGGCGCCGGCGCCGCCGGCGCGGCTCGCCGTCGCGCGTTTCCGCCGCGGCTTCGCCTTCGCTTTCGCCCTCGGCGACGCGCGCCTCGACGTCGTCGGTTTCGGCCTCTTCGGCTCCGATCTCTTGCTCCTCAGCCTCCTCGGCCTCGGCGAAATCGGGCTCCTCCTCGATCTCGCCGACCGTGGTCGCCGGCTGCGCCTGCGCCGCGATCGTGCGGGCGGCCTCCGGCGTATGCACCTGCTCGCCGCGGTCGATGACGTAGGACTGCTGGCCGGTAACGGCGGTGTCGGCCGAGACGGTGATGGTGATGCGGAAGCGCTCCTCCAGCGAGCGCAAATGGGCGCGCTTGTGGTTGAGCACGTAGAGCGCCACTTCGGCGCGGGTGCGCACGATCAGATTATGCGTGGCGCCCTTGATGAGGGCTTCATCGATCGCGCGCAGCAGCTGCAGCGCCACCGACGATACCGACCGCACATGGCCGAGGCCGCCGCAGACCGGGCACTTTTCGGTCGAAGACTCCAGCACGGACGAGCGGATGCGCTGGCGCGACATTTCCAAGAGGCCGAAATGCGAGATGCGGCCGACCTGGATGCGGGCGCGGTCGTGCTTGAGCGCGTCCTTGACCTTGCGCTCGACGGTGCGGTTGTTGCGGCCCTCGTCCATGTCGATGAAGTCGATGACGATCAGGCCGGCGAGATCGCGCAGCCGCAATTGGCGGGCGACTTCCTCGGCCGCCTCGACATTGGTCTTGAGCGCGGTGTCCTCGATGTGGTGCTCGCGCGTGGCGCGGCCCGAATTGACGTCGATCGCCACCAGCGCCTCGGCCTGGTTGATGACGATGTAGCCGCCGGACTTGAGCTGCACGACCGGGGAGAACATGGCGTCGAGCTGGCTCTCGATGCCGTGGCGCGTGAACAGCGGCTGGCCGTCCTTGTAGAGCTTCACGTTCTTGGCATGGCTCGGCATGAGCATGCGCATGAAATCGCGGGCTTCCTTGTAGCCTTCCTCGCCGGCGACCAGGATCTCGTCGATGTCCTTGGAATACAGATCGCGGATCGAGCGCTTGACCAGCGAGCCTTCCTCGTAGACGAGCTTCGGCGCCATCGACTTGAGCGTCAGGTCGCGCACCGTCTCCCACAGCCGCAGCAGGTATTCGAAGTCGCGCTTGACCTCGGTCTTGGTGCGGGCGGCGCCGGCGGTGCGCAGGATGACGCCCATGCCCTCGGGCACTTCGAGGTCCTGGGCGATTTCCTTGAGCCGCGAGCGGTCCTCGGACGAGGTGATCTTGCGGGAGATGCCGCCGCCGCGCGCGGTGTTCGGCATCAGCACCGAATAGCGGCCGGCGAGCGAGAGATAAGTGGTCAGCGCCGCGCCCTTGGTGCCGCGCTCTTCCTTGACGACCTGCACCAGCATCACCTGCCGGCGCTTGATCACCTCTTGAATTTTGTAGTTGCGGCGGAAACGCGGCGCGCGCTCCTGCACTTCTTCGAGCGCGTCGGCGCCGCCGACGGATTCGACGACATCTTCTTCCTCGTGATGGTCGCCATTGTCGTCGTGGTCGCCGTTTTCGCCGTTCTCGCGGTGCTCGTCGTTCTCGCGGTGCTCATCGCGCTCGCGGTGTTCGTCGTGCTCGCTGTTCTCGTCGTCCTCGTCGTCTTGCCGACCGTCACCTTCGGGCGATGCCACGGCCTCGACCGGGACGGCTTCGCCGGCATGGGCGACGTCGAATTCGGTCGCCGGCTCGGCCACCGGAGCTTCAGCCGGCTCGGCCGGAGCGGCTTCGACCGACGCGGGCGTCGACACGTCCGCAACCGGCGCGAAGTCCGGCTGCTTGAGCGGCTCGGGCAGGGACCCGGCGATGTCGTTGACCGGCGTCTCGATGCCGGACGCGGCCTCGGCGGTCAGGCCGCCGTTCTCGTCGCGCGGCGGCTCGCCCTCGGCATAGGGCGCGCTCTGCACCACGTCGTTTTTGTCGCGGCGATTCCGATCGGAGCCGCGCTGGCGGTGACGGCGGCGGCGATTGCCGCGGCGCTCGTGCTCGTCGTCGGCCTCGCGCTGGTCGCGCGTTTCCTGCTCGATCAGCGCCTGCCGGTCGGCGACCGGGATCTGATAGTAGTCGGGGTGGATTTCCGAGAAGGCGAGGAAGCCGTGCCGGTTGCCGCCGTAATCGACGAAGGCCGCCTGCAGCGACGGTTCGACGCGGGTGACCTTGGCGAGGTAGATGTTACCGCGAAGCTGCTTGCGGTTGGCACTCTCGAAGTCGAATTCCTCGACGCGGTTGCCGCGAACGACCACCACCCGGGTTTCCTCCGGATGGGTCGCGTCGATGAGCATTTTGTCGGCCATAGGATAATCTCGCTGGGCCGCCGTGCTCCTGGTGTTCGTGCGACCGATGCGGCGCAGGAGACAGCACAAGAGAGGCAGCCTGATTGGTGTGGAGGGGATGGGCCGCGATCTGCGGCGGCCGTCCGAGAGGCTCCGTAGCAAGGCGCGCCGTCACGATGATCTCGCGATAGCGGTGGAGCTCGAATGGCCTTTGCTGCGTCTGCAGCATGAAAAATGCGACCCGTAGCGCTGTGGTCACGCCCTAAAGGGCGAGGCCCAGGTTTCTCGACGCTGAACGGTCCGGTTTGCGGTTGCGGGCCCGAGGGCCTTGAGCGCTGTCCGGGTTGTCCTTCACAAGGGATCTGGCTTTGCCGCCCGCCGTTCGCCCTGGCTCCTCGAGGGGGGCGATACGGACATTTGGCGCGCCGGAGGCCCGAACGCGGCACAACCGGAACTTTAACCGTCAGCAACCCCTACATACGGCTTGAATCGGCCAATAGCAAGCATGGGTTCTCGGCTCGTTCCGGAGGGCATGGCCGCACAAGCACAGTCGGCGGGCAAAGCGGCGGGGCGATCAAGTTCCGTTAACCTTGGCTGCCGCAAATACGTTAGAAGATGCGGAAAGGGTCGGGATTCGTGACACTCCGCGCGCTCATCGTAGCCGCCGCCCTGGGTTTGACCCCAACCGGCGGCTTGCTTGCCGTTTCGGCCGCCCGCGCGGCCGACAGCGCCCCTGCCGTGCCGGCCGCGAACGCGGCGGCCACCGTGACCGCGGTGCGCGTCGGCGGCGACGACAAGCAGACCCGTTTCGTCATGGACCTCGATCGCAAGATCGATCTTGCCGCCTTCACCCTGGCGGACCCGTACCGGGTGGTCGTGGACCTGCCCCAGATTGCTTTCAACCTGCCTGACAAGGCCGGCGAGCACGGCCGCGGGCTGGTCAAGGCCTTCCGCTATGGCCTCATCATGCTGGGTGGCTCGCGCATCGTCATCGACACCAAGGGACCGGTGCGGATCGACAGGGCTTTCGTCATGGCGGCGGCCGAGGGCCAGCCGGCGCGGCTGGTGCTCGACCTTGCGGCCACCGACCGCGACAGCTTCCTGCGCAACATCGCGCTCGAGAACCGGCCGGCGCGGACGCAGCGGCAGCCCGCCGTCGCCGTCAAGCCGGACGGCGATCCGCGGCCGGTGATCGTGCTCGATCCGGGCCATGGCGGCATCGACACCGGCACGCACGGCCTCGACGGCGAACTGGAAAAGGACGTGGTGCTCACCTTCGCCACCGAGGTGCGCGACAAGCTGGCGCAGAGCGGCAAGTACCGCGTGCTGATGACACGCACCGACGACACCTTCGTGCCCTTGAACGAACGCGTGCGCTTTGCCCGTTCGCACAACGCCTCGCTCTTCATTTCCATCCACGCCGATTCGCTGCCGAAGAAGGAAGGGCAGGCCGAGGGCGCGACCGTCTACACGCTGTCCGAGCATGCCTCGGACGCCGAGGCGGCACGGCTTGCCGATGACGAGAACAAGGCCGACGTTATCGCCGGCGTGGACCTCACCGCCGAGCCCGACGATGTCGCCAATATCCTGGTCGATCTGGCGCAGCGCGAGACCAAGACCTTCTCGCTGCAATTCGCTCATTCGACCGTGAAGGAATTCAAGACCATCGCCCGCCTGCACAAGCGGCCGATGAAGTCGGCCGGATTCGTCGTGCTGAAGGCGCCGGACGTGCCTTCGGTGCTGATCGAGCTCGGTTACATGTCGAACCGCTCCGACCTCAACCATCTCGTTTCGACCGAGTGGCGCACCAAGACCGCGACCGCTTTGGCGCAGGCGGTGGACGACTTCTTCGCGCCGCGGCTGGCCGGTGCCGCGGCCATGGGTGCGCGCCGATGACCGCGTCGCAACGGCCTCAGTTTCAACATAAAACCGGGCGATCACACGATCCTGCCGCAGGATCGGGTAAGGGCGGCAAGCCGGCGACGGCCGAGCAGCGCCGGACGCCGATCGTGGCGCGCGACCGCCTCGCGCATCCCGGCTTTACGGAATACGGGATCATTCGCTCATGAGGCTGATGCTGCGCTTCCTCGGCTTCCTGTTCGCCGCCGGCACCATCATGTTCGTGGTGGGCGTGGGCGCGGCCGCCGGGCTGCTCTGGCATTTCTCCAAGGACCTGCCCGACTACTCGCAGCTCCAGGACTACGAGCCGCCGGTGATGACGCGCGTGCACGCGGCCGACGGCTCGCTGGTGGCCGAATATGCGCGCGAGCGGCGGCTCTACATCCCGATCCAGGCGGTGCCGAAGCTCGTCATCAACGCCTTCCTCGCCGCCGAGGACCGCAACTTCTACCAGCACGGCGGGCTCGACTTCACCGGCATCGCCCGCGCCGCGCTGTCCTACGTGCAGAACTACGGCTCCGGCCGCCGCCCGCAGGGCGCCTCGACGATCACCCAGCAGGTCGCCAAGAACTTCCTCCTCACCAACGAAGTGTCGCTGACGCGCAAGGTGAAGGAGGCGCTGCTGGCGCTGAAGATCGAGCGCACCTATTCGAAGGACAAGATCCTCGAACTGTACCTCAACGAGATCTATCTCGGCTTGGGCGCCTACGGCATCGCCGCCGCCTCGCTCACTTATTTCGACAAGTCGGTCAACGAACTGACCATCCAGGAAGCGGCCTACCTGGCGACGTTGCCGAAGGCGCCGAACAACTACAATCCGTTCCGTCAGCGCGAGCGCGCGCTCGAGCGCCGCAACTGGGTGATCGACCGCATGGCGGAGGCCGGCTTCATCAAGGCGGCCGACGCCGAGAAGGCGAAGCACACGCCGCTCGCCGTCACCACCAAGCCCTCGACGGGTCCGCGCGTCTTCGCCGCCGAATATTTCGCCGAGGAGGTGCGCCGCGAGCTGTTCGAGAAGTACGGCGAGAAGAAGCTCTACGAGGGCGGCCTGTCGGTGCGCACCTCGCTCGATCCGAAGTATCAGGCGCTCGCGCGCAAGACGCTGCAGGATGGGCTCGAGCATTTCGACGAGGCGCATGGCTGGCGCGGCGCGGTCACCAAGATCGACTTGTCCGGCGACTGGGGCGTCAAGCTCGCCGGCGTGAAAGCGCTCGACGACGTCGAGCCGTGGCGGCTCGCGGTGGTGCTGGAGGTCAGCGACCATTCCGCGCGCATCGGCTTGCAGCCGGGCCGCGATCCCGGCGGCGCCATCAGCAAGGAGCGCGCCGTCGGCATCCTGCCGCTCGACGGCGTCAAGTGGGCCAAGGTAAAGGGCCGCGTGCCGGCCAAGATCGGCCAGGTGCTCGAGCCCGGTGACGTCGTCTACGTCTCGCCGATGGAGAAGGCCGAGGGCCAGTACCGGCTGCAGCAGATTCCGGAAGTGTCCGGCGCCATGGTGGTCGAGGACCCGCAGACCGGCCGCGTGCTCGCCATGGTCGGCGGCTTCTCCTACGACCAGAGCCAGTTCAACCGCGCCACGCAGGCGCTGCGCCAGCCCGGCTCGTCCTTCAAGCCGATCGTCTATTCGGCCGCGCTCGACAACGGCTATACGCCGTCATCGCTGGTGCTCGACGCGCCGCTCGAGATCGACCAGGGCCCCGGCCTCGGCGTCTGGAAGCCGGAGAACTACGAAGGCGACTTCTTCGGTCCCTCGACCCTGCGCTTCGGCATCGAGCATTCGCGCAACGTCATGACGGTGCGTCTGGCGCAGGACATCGGCATGCCGCTGATCGCCAGCTACGCCAAGCGCTTCGGCGTCTATGACGACCTGCCGCCATACCTGTCCTTCGCGCTCGGCGCCGGCGAAACGACCCTGCTGCGCATGGTCACCGCCTACGGCATGATCGACAATGGCGGCCGCAAGATCACGCCGACCTTGATCGACCGCATCCAGGACCGC
>Ga0134125_10009668_pt1 | contig 10844 bp, 8 predicted proteins | sample KB31751_FD_96464 | JGI IMG/M metagenome (GOLD analysis project Ga0134125, IMG submission 96464) | Terrestrial soil microbial communities with excess Nitrogen fertilizer from Kellogg Biological Station, Michigan, USA - KB3-175-1 | ecosystem: Environmental > Terrestrial > Soil > Unclassified ...
CGCCGACGATGCCGTTCGCGCCCAGCATGCCCTTGGCGAGATCGGCGATGTGCATCGAGCCGCCCTTGCCGCCGCAGAGGCCGTCGCGCCGGCCGAAGATCTCCTTCATCATGCCCGTGACGTCGCAGCCCTTGGCGATGCAATGGCCGTGCCCGCGATGGGTCGAAGCGATGACGTCGCGGTCGGTGAGTTGCGAACAGACGCCGACGGCGGAGGCTTCCTCTCCCGCGTACAGGTGGACGAAACCCGGAATCTTGCCGGCGGAGAATTCGTCGTGGACCCGATCCTCGAAGCGCCGAATCGTCGCCATGTTGCGATAGCATTCGAGGAGAAATTGTCGGCTGTGTTGCATGGTTCCTCCCGATCGAAGACGTCGTTTTGCTCATGGACGGATGAGCGATCCTACACAGGAACCGCCCGGCCGCCTACCACTTTTCGGATGAAGCGAGGGCGCCGCCCCAACTCCGCCTGCGCGATGTTCACCGCCGCTTCTGCTTGTAGAGCGCGACCGCGCCGACGATGACCAGCCCCTGGATCAATTCCTGATACCACGAGCTGACGTTGAGGATGACCAGGACGTTGTTGGTCAGGCCCAGGAGCAGCACGCCGCCAAGCGTGCCGATCAGCCCGCCCTCTCCGCCAAACAGACTCGTCCCCCCGAGAATCACCGCGGTGATCGCCTGAAGCTCCGCGCCTTCGCCGGTGACCGGGTCGCCGATGCCGGCGCGGGCGAGGTAGAGGAGGCCGGTCAGGGCGGCCAGCGCGCCGCACAGCACGTAGACGCCGATCTTGATGAGATCGACTCGAATGCCGGAGAGCCGCGCGACTTGTTCGGCGCCGCCGATGGCGTAAATGTAGCGGCCGAACGCCGTCCGCCGCAGCACGAAAGTGCCGATAAGAACGAGAGCCAGGAGAAAGATCGCCAGGAGCGGCGCCGGCCCGATCTTGAGGTCGTACAGGCGCAGGAAGCCGGGCGCGGCCCTGCCGACCGGCCGGGTCGCGACCGTATAGGCGAGCCCGCGCAAAATGCTGTAGGCGCCAAGCGTGACGATGAACGGCTGAATTCGCAGCTTCGTGATCAAGAGCCCGTTGATGAGGCCGATGAGAGCGCCCATCGCCAAGGTCGCGGCGACGGCGAGGCCGATATTTTCCGGCTCGCCGTTCATGACAATGGCCGAGATCAGCGCCGCGAGCTTGATGATCGAGCCGACCGAGAGATCGATGCCGCCGCTGATGATGACGAAGGTTTGTCCGATCGCCACCGTCCCGAGAAATGCGGCGGTCCTGAGCACGTTGAAAATGTTGCGCTCGGTCAGGAAGTTCGGCGACGACAGCGAGGCGTAAATCGCGACGACCAGAATCAAACCGTAGACGACGATGAGCGAGCCATGGCGGCGCAGGGCGGGCGGAACGCTGAAGCGGCTGTGCCCGGCGCCGGGCGACAAGATCGCGCTCATGCCCGGCCGCTCTGCGCGTTCATCTCCGCCTGGGCGCCTGTCGTGGCGAGCTCGATGATCCGTTCCTCGCTCGCCTCATCCGGGGTGAGCTCGGCGACAATCTTCCGCTCGTGCATCACCAGAATCCGGTCGCTCATGCCGAGGATTTCGATGAGATCCGACGAAATCATCAGAATGGCGACGCCGCGCTCGGCAAGCTCGCGCATGAGCGCGTAAATCTCGAACTTGGCGCCGACATCGACGCCGCGCGTCGGCTCGTCGAAAATGATGACCGAGGGCGAGGTCTCCAGCCACTTCGCCAGCACGACTTTCTGCTGATTGCCGCCACTGAGATACTGCGCCTCGAGTTCCGGCGAGGCCATGGCGATCGACAATTCACGCCGTGCGCGCTCGATCGTCGCGGTTTCCTTATCCCGCTGAATCACGCCGAAGCGCGTCACTTTATCCAGGCTCGCGAGCGTAATGTTGCTTCGAATCGACTGATCGAGGAACAGTCCCTCGCTTTTGCGGTCCTCCGGCGCCATCGCGAGCCCCGCCTCGACCGCCTCTTTCGGGCTGCGCGGCCGAATGCGGGCGCCTTTAAGAAGGATTTCGCCGGAGCGGAGCCCATCCGCGCCGAACAACGCTCGCGCCACCTCGGTCCGGCCCGCGCCGACCATCCCCGCGAGGCCGAGAATTTCGCCTTCGTAAAGCGTGAGACTCGCCGGGTGAGGCAGCCGTTCGGTCGTCACATTCCTGGCCGTCAGCGCCGGCGCGCCGCGCGGACGGGCGCCGCGCGGGAAAACCTCCTCGAACGGCCGGCCGACCATCATTTGGATGAGCCTGGCGCGGGTGACCTCGCCGATCGGCTGCGCGCCGGCCACCCGTCCGTCCTTGAGCACGGTGACGTCGTCGGCGATCTCGAAGATTTCGTTGAGCCGGTGCGAGATGTAAACGATCGTCACGCCCTCGGCGACCAGCGAACGGATCGTGGTGAACAGGCGGTCGAGTTCCTGTCCGGCCAGAATCGCCGATGGCTCGTCCATGACGATGAGATCGGCGTTCTGCGACAGGGCCTTGGCGATCTCCGCCATCTGCTGGCTGGCGACGCTCAAATCGCCGATGCGCGCCGACGGCGAGAGCCGGACGCCGAGCCGTTCGAGCAGCTCGGCGCTGTCCTTCGCCATCCGCCGCGCATCGATGACGCCGAACCGGTTGCGCGGCTCGCGGCCGAGGAAAATATTCTCGGCTACGGTCATGAGCGGCGCAAGATTCAATTCCTGGTAGATGATGCCGATACCGGCGGCCATCGCCTCGCGGGCGCTGAAACCCGCGTAGCGCCGGCCCTTGAAGACGATCTCGCCGCTGTCGGCCTGATAGGCGCCCGCCAGGATTTTGATCAGCGTCGACTTGCCGGCGCCGTTCTCGCCGACGAGCGCGTGAACCTTCCCCTTAGCGCATGAAAACGAGACCTCGCGCAGCGCTTGGACGCCGCCGAACGCCTTCGAGATATTCAGCATTTCCAGGATGGGAGCGTCGGTCATGCTCTGATTTTACGGGCGCGGGGACGCGAACCCGCATCCCCGCGCATTTTTGCAAGCGTTACTTCTTCATGTACTTGAGCTCGACCATCTTCGAGTCGGGCAGGAAGATCGGCGGGAAGACATCGTCGCTCCACTTGGGATTGTAGAACTGATCGATGTTCGCCTGGGTGACGTCCTCTGTCTTCGGCATCGCATTGCGGAAATCGATGAACCGCGGCACGGGCTCGCCATTGAGGATCTTGAGCGCGGTGTCGATGCACAGGATGACCATCGCATTCGGGTACTGGCCGGCCAAGAAGGTGACGTGGCCGTCCTTGACCTGACGCAGGAAGCCGTTGCTGAAGTCGGCGCTGGCGATCGGGGGAACCGGGAGCTTGGCTTCCTGGAAAGCCTCGATGATGCCCTGCGACATCTGGCCGCCGTCGGACCAGACGCCCTGAATCTCCTTGCCGTACTTGGCGATCCACTGCTCGGCGATCTTTTTGGCCACGCTGGTCGACCACTGGCCGTACTGCTCGTCCAGGATCTTGATGCCCGGCTTCTGCCGCCAGACGGAGGCCGCGCCGGTCTTGGCGATTTCAGCCGTGTCGACGCCGGGAATGCCGTCCATGATGAGGATTTTGCCCGAGCCGCCAAGCTGATCGGAGAGCCAGTTCGCCATCCGGACGCCGAGGTCATAGAGGTTGGTGCCGACTTCGGTCACGTAGCTGTTCCCGTCGACGCCGCTCGCGCACAAGACCACCGGGACGCCCTGCGCGGCGGCGCGGTCGACCGGGGCGGCGAGCGCCGCGCGCCCCATCGGCACCAGGATCAGCGCGTCGGGGTTCTGGCTCAACAGATCTTCGACTTCCGGGACCTGCTTGTCGGCGCTGCCGTCGGCGCTGGCATAGAGCAATTGGGAGATCTTGTCCTTGCCGAGCTGATCGATGTGGTAGCGGGCTTCCTGGTCGAACAGCGCCGCCCACGAGTTGGTCGGCCCCTGCGCGGCGAGCGCAATCTTGTAGGGGGGCTTTTTCTTGAACTTCGAGGTGTCGGCCATCGTGCCCTCACGGGTAACGATGCTCTTGAGGTAGGGGCTCGCGTTGAGCTCAGCCTGAGTGTATTTCGGCGCGGCGTCCCCGGCGCGGGCGAGCGCGCCGCTCAGAATCAGCATCAGAATGGATAGTGCGGCTGTCCTTTTCATGGGTTCCTTTCCTCCTCCTTCAACTCCGGCGGAACGGCGATCGCCGCCGCCGAGAGCTCATGGCCGGCGTTCAGCCAGACTGTAAAGCGCGACCGCGCCGATGACGACCAGCCCCTTGACGATCAGTTGAGCCTGCACATCCATGCCGATCATGAGCAGGAGGCTGTTGAGAAACTGGATCAAGAGGACCCCGGCCATCGCGGCGACCACGCTGCCCCGCCCCCCGGAAAACGCCACTCCGCCGACCACCGCCGCCGCGATCGAATCGAGGTCGAAGCCGCGGCCGAGATAGCGGTCGACGTAGCCGACGTAGCCACTCAGGATGATGCCCGAACCGACCACCAGGAGACTGCAAATGACGTAGACGGCGATCACGTAACGGTCGACGGGAATGCCCGACAGCCGGGCCGCCTCGCGGTTGGAGCCGATCGCATAGACCCGGCGGCCGAACGGCGTCATGGACAGGATAAACGCCAGGAGCGCGGTGAAAGCGATCCAGATGACGAACGAGACCGGCAGCGGGCCGAGCGCCGCGTTGAGCATTTTCAGGCCGTTCGGCACCTCGCCGCTGGGGACGCCCTGAGTGTAGGCGTTCTGCGCGCCGCGAATCAGCACCAGCATGCCGAGCGTCGCCACGAAAGGGGGAACGCCGCGCTTGGCGATCAGGAGCCCGTTGGCGAGGCCGATCAGCGCGCCGAACCCGAGCGCGATCATGAGGCCGGGCAAAATCAGGCTGTTCTGGCCAGCGCCGACCTGAGCGATCACAACCGACGTCAGCACGATCACTCCGGTGACCGACAGGTCGAGTCCGGCGACCAGCATGACCAGCGTCTGGCCAAGCGTGACCATGCCGAGCTGCGAGGCCGAGCGCAGAATCAAAAACAGAGACTCGGGGCGGTACACTTCCGGCCGGACGACGAGCGCGATTCCCATGAGCAGCGCCAGCGAGCAATAAACGCCGTACCGACGGATAACTAGCCGGGGCGACCACGAGAGCGGCCGCGCGGAGACGGATTTTTGACCAGCGCTGCTCACAAAAGCACTCATCGCAAATGCGCCGGCCCCCGAAGCGCAGAGGCGCGGCCGGCAAACAATTATTTCCTGGTATATTTCTTGGCCCACTCGACGCCGTCCCAAGTAAGCATCCTCGAAGGCATGATTCTGACCAGGTAGCGCGGTCGGTCGTAGGTGGGCACAAGATATTCCGGCCCGTGCTCGCCGAGGAAACGCACCGCCATCCGGTTGGCGACGTCGAGGCACTGGCCCTGCATCGGGGCCGGACCGAAGACGATCTCGGCCTTCCCCTGCGCGGTGACGCGCTTGTAGGTTCCGCTGTCCTCAGCGCACGAGATGCCGACATTCGGATTCTTCTTGATATGCGCGATCCAGGCGGCGCGCTCGCGCGGGACCACCAGGAAGGCTTCGCCGTCCCATTCCTGCCAGACCGGGGTCACGTAGGGCACACCGTTCTCGTCGATGGTGGCGATCCGCGCGACCACCGGCCCGGCCAGGAACTCCTTGACTTCCTCGGGCGTGAGCTTGCGGTTCTTCCCCATCCATTCTGGGGTCTGTCTGTCCGTCATCTCACCCTCTCTTATCAGATCGCCGGCATCGATCGGTCATTCAATCGCGTCATCGGCCCGCGGTGTCAAAGGCTTGGACATCGGCCAGCGCCGTCAGGGTTCGATCGCGCGCTTGCGTATCGCCCTCCGCCTGGACCGGCTGGATGCAGAGGTGATCGGCGCCGGCTTCCAGATGGGCGCTGAGGCCGCGGGCGATCGTCGCCGCATCGCCGGAGAGCACCATCGCGTCGAGAAACCTGTCTGAACCGCCGTCGGAGAGGTCGGCCTCAGTGAAGCCGAGACGCAGCCAGTTGTTGCGATAGTTGGGGAGGGTCATGTAGCGATGGAGCTCCCGCCGGGCGATGGCGCGCGCGGCGGCTGGGTCCGTCTCGAGGCAAACCTTCTGCTCGACCACGAGCAGCTTGCCGGGCCCCAGGGCTGCCCGCGCCTTCCGGGTATGTTCGGGCGTCACGTTATAGGGAAGGGCGCCCGCCGTGCGCTCCGCGGCGAGCTTCAGCATCAACGGCCCCAGCGCCGCGATCATGACCGGCTGCTTCGCCGCGGTTGACGGATCTTCGTAGAGGCCGTCGAGATAGCGGCGCATGGCGGGCATGGGTTTCTCGTAGACATGGCCGCGCACCCGCTCGACCGTCGGCGCGTGGCTGACGCCGAGGCCGAGGATGAAGCGATTGTCATAGAGGCTCGACAGGGTGATGAGGCCGCGCCTGGCGGTGAAGGGGTCGCGGGCGTAGATGCTCGCGATCGAGCTTCCGATGACGAGCCGGGTCGTGTTCGCCAGCATGAAGCTGGCGATGGAGAGGGATTCGTATCCAAGAGATTCCGGGTACCAGAGGGCCGAGTAGCCGAGATCCTCGACTGTTCGCAGCAGGCGCCGGATCCCCCCTCCGTCCAGGCGGTCGACCGGATACCAGACGCCCAGTTTTCCCAAAGGCCTCATCTCGCAAGCTCCGCCAATTCGCCGCTTCGAGCGGCGCTTCCGTCGCCAGTGGATTGCATCTGCCGCAGAGATGCAACATCATGGCGATACGCCATCATCCGCCTCCCAAGTGACGCGGATCCATGCCGAACAGCCTCAAAGGTGATCTCGATGGGTGAATCGAGCGATAGCGCGCTTTCCGTCTGGCTCGAACAGGCGCCGCTTGCGGAATTGACCGAAGCCGCCGGACGTCTGCGCGACGAGGTCCATGGGCGCCATGTCTCCTACTCGCGAAAGGTGTTCATTCCGCTCACCCATCTCTGCCGGGATGTCTGCCATTATTGCACCTTCGCCGAGCCGCCTCGCACGGGACGGCCCGCCTATCTCGCCCCGGACGACGTGCTCGCCATCGCCCGCGCGGGAGCGGCCGCCGGCTGCACGGAGGCGCTATTCACCCTCGGCGACAAGCCGGAGCTGCGCTACCGCGCCGCGCGCGAGGCTTTGAGCGCGCTCGGATACGAAACCACCATCGGCTATCTCGAGGCGATGTGCGCGCTTGTGCTGCGCGAGACCGGCCTCTTGCCGCACGCCAATCCCGGACTCATGAGCCATTCCGAGATAGCGGCGCTGAGGAATGTGACCGCGAGCCAGGGGATCATGCTGGAATCTCTGAGCGCGCGGCTCCGCGAACCGGGCGGCGTCCACTACGGCTCGCCCGACAAGGCGCCCGAGGCGCGTCTCGAAACGATCAGGCTCGCGGGCGAACTCAGCGTGCCGTTCACGACCGGCATCCTGATCGGCATCGGCGAGACGCGAGCCGAACGCATCGAGTCGCTCTTCGCCATCCGCGATCTCAACCGCCGTTTCGGACATATTCAGGAGGTCATCGTCCAGAACTTCCGCGCCAAGCCCGGAACCAGGCTCGCTCGCGCGGCGGAGCCGGATCTGGACGATCTCCTTTGGAGCATCGCCGCCGCGCGCCTGATCCTGGGCGCGGCTATGAATATCCAGGCCCCGCCCAACCTGTCACCCGGCGTTTATCCGCGGCTGATCGCGGCCGGGATCAACGATTGGGGCGGGATCTCTCCCGTCACCCCGGATCACGTCAATCCGGAGGCGCCGTGGCCCGCGATCGCGGAACTCGCGGAGCGCACGGCCGCCGCTGGCAAGATTCTCGTGCATCGGCTGCCGATCTATCCCGCCTACATGCGTGAACTCGCTGCCTGGACCGCGCCGGAAGTCGCGACACAGGCGCGCCGCCTGAGCGACGCCGAGGGCTTCGCACGCGACGACAACTGGGCGCCGGGGACCAAGGCCGCCCCGCCCGCGCCCGCGATCCGCGCGCATTTCGTCGATCCGGCGATCGAGCGGATCATCGCGCGCGCTTCAGGCGGCGCCCGGCTGGATGAGCCGGAGATCGTGCGGCTGTTCGCGGCGCGCGACGCGGATTTTAGGCGCGTCGTTTCCGCGGCCGACGAGCTTCGCCGGGAGACGAGCGGCGACATCGTGCGCTATGTCGTCAACCGCAACATCAACTACACCAACATCTGCTCCTACCGCTGCACGTTCTGCGCCTTCTCCAAGGGCAAGACGCATGAGGCGCTGCGAGGCGCGCCTTATGACCTCGACCTCGGCGAAATCGTGCGCAGGGCGGCCGAGGCGTGGGAGCGCGGGGCGACGGAAGTCTGCCTCCAGGGCGGCATCCACCCGGATTATACCGGCGAGACCTATCTCTCCATTTGCCGCGCCATCAAGGCGGCGGTCCCGGACATGCACCTTCACGCCTTCTCGCCGCTCGAGGTCACGCAGGGGGCGGCGACGCTTGGACTGACGATCCGGTCGTTTCTGGCCGAGCTCAAGGCCGCAGGGCTAAGCACGCTCCCGGGCACCGCCGCCGAGATCCTGGACGACGAGGTGCGCGCGATCATCTGCCCGGACAAGGTGAAGACGGCCGAGTGGCTCGATGTCGTGAGGACCGCGCACGGCCTCGGGCTTCGCACCACGTCCACCATCATGTACGGGCATATGGAGCGCCCGGTGTCGTGGGCGCGGCATCTTCTGGCGGTGCGGGATTTGGCCGCGGAGACCGGGGGCTTCACCGAATTCGTGCCCTTGCCCTTCGTGCATATGGAGGCGCCGATGTATCTCAAGGGCGCGGCCCGGCGCGGGCCGACCTTCCGGGAAGCGGTGCTGATGCACGCGGTCGCGCGGCTCGCGCTCCATCCTCACATCACGAACATCCAGACGTCGTGGGTGAAGATGGGGCCTGAGGGCGCGGCCCAGTGCCTGAACGCCGGCGCCAACGACCTCGGCGGCACGCTCATGAACGAGAGCATCTCGCGCGCCGCGGGCACGGAGCACGGGCAGGAGTTTCCGCCGGAGGCCATGGAGGCGCTCATCCGCTCGCTCGGGCGGACGCCCGAACAGCGGACCACGCTCTATCGCCCGGCTCCCGCTGAGCGGCGGGCGGCGTCGTTCAGCGCCGCGGCGCTCGCGCCCGTCGTCCAGACGCCGCCCCGGAAACTGGTCGCGGCGGAATGAACAAACCTTGATTTGGTGACCTAACTGCAAGGGGTTTGGGACGCCCGGCTCATCCACCGCCCTCATCCTGAGAGCGGGTGAAGACATTGTTTGTTCACGGGACGTCTCCGAATCGCAACGGACTCAAACGGAGTCCAAGCCGAGAACAAAATCTCTTCAGGGGATTTCTTCACAGTTCTGAGCGGAGGCCGCAGGCGGCGACGCGTCTCGAAAGCCGGCCCTGTCCCCGGACTTGATCCGGGGATTGTCGAAGGGGGCGCCTGAGCGAGCGCCAGCCCAAACTGGATCACCCTCCGAGAGGCCGTGCTTCTGCGCGGCCCTTGAGGCATGAGGCGACCGGGGCGCGAACACGTACAGAGGCCCCTGCTTGCTTGGGAGTCGCCTTCCCGCTCACTTGCCCGGACATTCCTTCTGTAGCCGCTCCATCGCCTGGGAGAAGCCGGTCAGCGAATAGGTGTCGATTGACTGGTGACCTCGGAGCGAGGCGGCCTTGATCGTGAGCTTCGCGCCCTTGCGCATTTCGGCGATCAGCGCGCTCTCCTTCGCCGCGTTCTTGACCCACAGGTCCCCGCCCTTGGGGAGCATCTCGAACGACGACGATTCGTCGACCAGGGCGACCGGGGCGAGCGCAGCGGAGGTCCTGGCCCTAGTTCGGGATTTCGACGCTCCCTTGGCGTCGCTTTTCGAGTCGGCGCCGCCCGGCGAGACGTCGAAGCCCATGATGAACGACACTTCGTTGCGCACCCCTTCCGCCGGGCGGTCGGAAATGAACGCATAGCCCGGATCGCGATCGAGGCCTGCGGGTTCGCGCGATTTCGGCTGCGCGAGCGTGTAGCAGATGCGTCCCTTGCCCACTTCGCCGACGAACACGTTCCAGTCGCCGAAGGTCGCGACCAGGGATGGCTTGGAAGCCGCATCCTTGGCCGCCGGCTTGGGCGCGGCCTTGGCGGCTGGCTTGGCCGCGTGCTTGGCCTTGGTCGCGGCGGCGGCGGGGGGGCAGAGGGCGGCCGAGACGGCCGCGGCCGCGAATCCGATCGCGAGGGACGAAACGACGAGGCGTGTCATCAAGAGCAAATCCTTTGAACCGGGCTTTGAGGCCTTGTGGGCCAGCGCCCGGGCGATTTCCCTGCCGTCCGATCGGGGCGAAATTCCGGCCTCGCGCCTTGCCGACCGGCGTGCGGACTGCAATCCTGCGATTGGTTACTGAAAAATAAGTAAATTGGGAGCCGCCCCATGAAAGCGCTGATCTGCCCGTCGCTTGGCCCGGCCGACAACCTTAAGGTCATGGAGGTCGAGGCGCCAACGCCCGGCGAAGGCGAGGCGCTCATCGAGATCGCCTATGCGGGGCTCAACTTCTTCGATCTTCTCATCATCGAGGGCAAGTACCAGGTGCGGCCGAAGCCGCCGTTTTCGCCCGGCGGCGAGTTTTCAGGCCGCGTGGCCGCGCTGGGGCCGGGAACGAAGGGGTTTCAGGTCGGCGATCGGGTCATGGGCGTTTGCTCCTATGGCGCGGCGGCGGAACGGATCGCGGTCCCGGCCGCGAGGCTCGCGAAAATCCCCGATGGCCTTGCGCTCGACAAGGCGGCGGGCCTTTCGGTCGCCTATGGCACCTCGCTTCATGCGCTGAAACAGCGGGGCGAG
>Ga0134125_10009672_pt1 | contig 10841 bp, 13 predicted proteins | sample KB31751_FD_96464 | JGI IMG/M metagenome (GOLD analysis project Ga0134125, IMG submission 96464) | Terrestrial soil microbial communities with excess Nitrogen fertilizer from Kellogg Biological Station, Michigan, USA - KB3-175-1 | ecosystem: Environmental > Terrestrial > Soil > Unclassified ...
ACGAAGGCGCTCGTGGCGAGCGCCTATGCGGCGCAAATGGCCCGACGTGCGGCCGAATACGGTGTCGCGATCGCCGGCGAGATCGGCGTCGATATGAAACGGGTCAAGGAGCGCAAGGACGCCATCGTCGCGCGCTCGCGCGACGGGCTGACCGTGGCGCTCGAAAGCGCGGAGAACATCACCCTCTACCGTGGACATGCCCGGTTTCGGTCGCCGCGCGAGGTCGAGACCGGCGCCGCGCCGGTCCGCGCCGATCTCATCTTCATCAATGTGGGCGGGCGGGCGCGGATACCCGAAATGCCGGGCATCGACGGGGTGCCGTACCTCGCCAATTCGTCGATGATGGAGATTGATTTCCTTCCCCGGCATCTGATCGTCGTTGGCGGCAGCTATGTCGGCCTCGAATTCGGCCAGATGTATCGCCGCTTTGGCAGCGAGGTGACGATCGTCGAAATGGAACGGCGGCTGGTTCATCGCGAAGATGAGGATGTGTCGGCGGCACTGAGGGACGTCCTCGAGAGGGAGGGGGTGAATGTCAGGTTGGGCGCTGAATGCGTCAGCTTCGCCAAACGCGACGACGGGATCGTGGCGAGGCTCGACTGCACCGAAGGCGCGCCTGAGGTCGCGGGCTCGCATGTCCTGCTCGCGGTCGGCCGCCGGCCCAATACTGATGACCTTGGTCTCGGCCATGCCGGCGTCAAATGCGACGAGCGCGGCTACATCGTCGTGGACGATGAGTTGCGAACCAACGTGCCCGGCATCTGGGCGCTCGGCGACTGCAACGGCAGGGGCGCCTTTACCCACACCGCCTACAATGATTTCGAGGTTGTCGCCGCCAATTTGCTCGAGCGCGGCCGGCGCCGGGTCAGCGACAGGGTCGCCGCTTATGCGCTCTATACCGATCCGCCGCTCGGCCGGGTCGGGATGAGTGTGTCCGAGGCGCGCAAATGCGGCCGGCGGGTGCTGGTCGGCGAACGGCCGATGACGCGCGTCGCCCGGGCGATCGAAAAGGGCGAGACGCAAGGATTCATCCGTATCCTGGTCGACGGCGATAGCAAGGAGATCCTCGGGGCGTCCCTCCTCGGCACCGGCTGCGACGAGGCGGTCCATGCAATCCTCGATCTGATCTACGCGAAGGCGCCGTACACGGTCATGCAGCGCGCGATGCACATCCACCCGACCGTGTCCGAAATGTTCCCGACAATTCTTGGGGACCTTAAGCCGCTCGACTAGTCCTGGACCACAGGGACCGGGCCGCGTTCCGGCGCGCCGGTTTGCGGTGGCGCCGGAAGCTCGTCGGCGAATTCGTGAGCGAGGCGCTCGAGCAGCTGACCGATCTCGGGATGCTCCGTGACCGACCAGCCGCTCAACAGCTCGGCCAGCGCGTCGTGCCGCGCGGCGCGGAGTTGATCGAGCGCCGCCCTGCCGCGCTCGGTCAGCACGATGCGGTGCGCGTTATCGCGCTCGGTGAGCGCGGCGCGCCGCAGACTCTGCAGCAGCGCGGCGAGGCGCGCCGGCGGGGTGCGAAGCACGCGCGCGAGCGGCGCCGCGTGCATCACCGGGTGCTCGCCTAGGCGGACGAGAAGCCAGATCTCCGGCGGAGCGAGGTCGAGCCCGGCACGCGCAGCGAGCTGCTGATAGACGCCCCAGCGCTCCTCGCGCCGCGCGAGCCGCGCCACGATGCGCTCGAGTTCGCGCCGCGAGTTCGCCGGCCGCGGCATGGCGAAGCTCTCGCCAAGGCCGTGCGCCTCGACGCTCTTGCGCAGCGGCACCTCCGGCAGGAGCCAGCTCAGCACAAAGGCGAGAACCCCAATCGCTGCGCCGGTCAGGAAGACCGGGCGGAGCGATGCGGCAAAAGCCGCGACATAAGCGTCGTGAAGCGCGGGCGGCAGCGCGGCAATTGCCGCCGGACCGGCATTGGTCGAAAGCGGTTCGCCGTCCGCCGGCACCAGCAGCAGCCGAGCCCGGAGATGGCTGGTGAAGATCGTGCCGAGCAAGGCCACCCCCAGCGTGCCGCCGATCGAGCGGAACAGCGTGGCGCCCGAGGTGGCGACACCGAGGACGCGGTAGTCGACCGCGTTCTGCACGGCGAGGACGAGCACCTGCATGATGAGGCCGAGCCCGAGCCCGAGCACCAGCATCGCCGCCGCCGCGGCCCAGAGGCTGCTGGCCACGCCGAGCTGCGACAGCAGAATGAGGCCGAGGGCGGCGAGCGTGGTGCCGATGATCGGAAAGGGCTTGTACTGGCCAATGCGGCTGATGAGCTGGCCGCTCAGGATCGAGGTGATGAGCACGCCGACGGTGATCGGCGCGAGCAGCAAGCCCGAGATCGACGGGCTCTGCTGCTTCACCACCTGAAGATAGAGCGGCAGGAAGGTCACGGGACCGAAGAGCGCCAGTCCGACGACGAGGCCGAGCGCGCTCGCCACGGTGAAGACCCGGTTGCGGAACAGCTCGGGCGGCAGGATCGGTTCGCGCGCGCGGATCTCGACCAGAGCGAAGAGCGCCGTCAGCAGGAGAGCGGCGGCGGCGAGACCGAGAATGGGCGGCGACAGCCAGGGGAAGCTCGTGCCGCCGAGGCTGGTGAAGAGGATGGTCGCGGAGAGCGCGAGGCTGAGGAGCGCCGCGCCCATATAGTCGATCGCGTGCGCGCGGTGCGGGGTGCGGGAATGGAAGGCGGAAGCGATGATGACGAGCGCGAGAAAGCCGATCGGCAGGTTGACGTAGAAGATCCAGCGCCAGGAGAGGTGATCGACGAAGAAGCCGCCGAGCAGCGGCCCCGCCAGCGTGGCGATGCCGAAGACCGCGCCGAAAACGCCCTGATAACGGCCGCTGTCGCGCGCCGGGATGATATCGCCCACCACCGCCATCGCGGTGACGATCAGCCCGCCACCCCCCAGCCCCTGGAGCGCGCGGAAGACGATGAGCTCGATCATGTCGCGGCTCAAGCCGCACAGCGCCGATCCCAGCAGGAACAGCACGGTCCCGATCTGCAGAACGATCTTGCGCCCGTAGAGATCACCAAGCTTGCCGGCGACCGGCGAGACGATGGTGCTCGCCAGCAGATAGGCGGTGACCACCCAGGCGAGGTGAGTGAGCCCGCCGAGCTCGCCGACGATGGTGGGAAGCGCCGTGTCGACGATCGTCTGGTCGAGCGAGGCAAGCCAGAGCAGCAGCAGCAGCGCGCCGAAGACGAGCCGTACCTGCCGGGCGGGAAGCGGTTGTGCCAGGACGTCCGTCATCGGCCTCCGCGAGGTGCAGCTTCGCCGGCTCGCCTAAGAACGGCGCTCGGCAGAAGGCCATTCCGGCGCGCGCCACCGCCCCTCTGACCGCTGATCGCCGGATGCCGCAAGCGCCGCAATCGCCGGTCGGAAACGGGAACGGCGCCGGCCCGCCGCGTTCCAAAAGATAGAGGGGGTCCCTCGACGGGGCCCGCAACAGGAGAACCGGATGTCATTGGAAAGCACGGATATGCCGGAGAGCGAGGCGCTCAGAAAAATAGACGACGTGATCGATCTCCTCGGCAGCGAAGAGCGATGGTGCAAGCATGCGCGACATCTGGCGGACGGCCGGCGCTGCCTCGTCGCGGCGCTGCAGGAGGCGCATGCGGAGCAGCCGCTGTGCCGGGCGGTGCTGCGCGCGGCCCGCGAGAATACCGGCCAGCGCTATGTCGGCCTCGCCGCCTTCAACGACGATGCCAGGACCACGCATGGGCAGCTGCTGAGCGTGCTGCGCAACACGCGGCAGAAGATCGCCCTCGGCGAGTGGCGGCTCGAGCAGCCTGAGCCGCGCGGGTGGCAGCGCTGGCAGAACCTTCTCGCCCCCGTGGTCCCGCGCTTCGCCTGAGGTGCGGCGCAAGCGCCTCACGCCGGCGGCTTCGCCGCCCAACCCTTCATCAGATCGATCGGGAAGGGAAAGACGATGGTCGAGCTGCGCTCGCCGGCGATGTCGAACAAGGTCGCGAGATAGCGCAACTGCATCGCCTGCGGCGCTTCCTGCAGCACGCGCGCCGCATCGACCAGCTTCTGCGCCGCCTGCTGCTCGCCCTCGGCGTTGATGATCTTGGCGCGCCGCGCCCGCTCGGCTTCGGCCTGGCGGGCGATGGCGCGCACCATGCTCTCGTCGAGATCGATGCGCTTGATCTCGACAGTCGACACCTTGATGCCCCAGCCTTCGGTCTGCTTGTCGAGCACGTCCTGAATGTCGGCGTTGAGCTTGTCGCGCTCGGCCAGCATGCCGTCGAGATCGTGCTTGCCCAGCACCCAGCGCAGCGTGGTCTGCGCGAGCTGGCTCGTCGCCGCGGTGTAGTTGGTGACCTGGATCACCGCGCGCTCGGCATCGACGACGCGATAATAGATGACCGCGTTCACCTTGACCGAGACGTTGTCGCGCGAGATGACGTCCTGCGGCGGCACCTCGTCGACGACGACGCGCAGGTCGACGCGCACCATCTGCTGCAGCAGCGGCAGCAGCAGGAAGAGACCGGGCCCCTTGGTGCCGGTGTAGCGGCCCAGCGTGAACACCACGCCGCGCTCGTATTCGCGCAGAATGCGCACCGCCTGCGACAGGAGAAAAAGGGCGATGACGATGATGACGATGATGGCGGCGGCGGAGACGAGCATGCGGGTCCTCCCTGGAAGGTGTCGCTCGGGTATCAGAGCGGCTCGACGGTGAGCATCAGGCCGCGGCGGCCGGTGACGCGGATGCGCGCGCCGGCGCTCAGCGGCTGCGCCGCACGCGCCCGCCAGATCTCGCCCTCGATGCGCACGCGCCCTTCGTCCCGCGACCAGCTCACCGCCTCGCCCTCGGCGCCGATAAGCGCCTCGCGCCCGGTCACCACCGGGCGTCGCCGCGCGCGCAGCAGCAGCGAGAGGGCGATGATGAACAATCCAGCGACGGCCAAAGTGACGGCGGCCAGCAGCGGGCGCGAGAGCGCGAACCCCGGCGCGGTCGAGGGGAACATCATCAACGCGCCGATGACGAAGCCGGCCACCCCGGCGATGCCAAGCACGCCGAAGGAGCCGATATGCGCCTCGGCGATCATCAATCCGATGCCGAGCAAGACGAGGCCGGCGCCGGCGAAGTCGATCGGCAGCAGGTCGAGGGCGAAGAGCGCCAGCAGCAAGCTGATCGCGCCGACGACGCCCGGCGCGATCGCGCCCGGCGTGGTGAATTCGAAGACGAGGCCCGCGACGCCGAGCAGCAACAGCACAAAGGCGACGTTGGGATCGGTGATGACGGCGAGGAGGCCGGTGCGCCACCCGGGCGGCCGCTCGACGATCGCAAGGCCGGCGGTGGCGAGGTGCTGCGGCTTGCCGGCCACCTTGACCGTGCGGCCGTCGATGGCGGCAAGGAGCGCAGGGAGATCCGGCGCGATCACGTCGACCGCATGCTGCTTCAGCGCCGCCGAAGCCGGCAGGCTTGCCGCCTCGCGCACCGCCTGCTCCGCCCAATCGGCATTGCGGCCGTTGAACTCGGCGAGGCCGCGGATATAGGCCACGGCATCGTTGACGATCTTGCGGGTTTCGGCGTCACCGGGCTTCGTGCCGCCGCCGAGCTGCACCGGCGTCGCGGCGCCGATATTGGTGCCGGGCGCCATGGCGGCGAGGGCGGCGGCATAGGTGATATAGGTGCCGGCGCTGGCAGCGCGCGCACCGCTCGGCGCGACATAGGCTACCACCGGCACGGGCGAGGCCAGGATCGCGGCGATGATGCTGCGCATGGAGCTGTCGAGCCCGCCCGGCGTATTGAGGCGCAGCACGACGACGCGTGTCTCGGCCGGGTCGAGCCCGGCAAGTCCGCGGGAGACATAGCCCGCCATTGCCGGCCCGATCGCGCCATCGATGTCGAGCACGAGTGCCCGGGGTGCCGCCGGCGCGGCCGCCATCGAGACGGCGAGCAGCGCTATCGCCAGGGTGGTGCGGCGCGCCGAGAGATGCAGGATGCGACGGATGTGCATAAGGCCGCCTCCTCGCTCACGGGGAGTTCCGGCGGCGATCCTAGCCCGAATTGGCGAGGCGCGGCACGGGCGGCGGCGCTAGGGCAGATTCACGTCGGTTTCTCGCGATGCCCGCTTCTGCGGGCAATGCCAGGGATTGAGATCGCGATCCCGGCTAACCGCGGCGGGCTCTGCCCCGCGTCGTAACGGCGGCGGCGGCGCGCTTGCGGACCTGCCCGCGTGCCGCCGTCCCGGAGCGCGAGCAATAGAGGTCGTAGAGCAGACGGATGACCTTGGCGGCGGCGGAGCTGCCGAGCCGGTAATAGATCGAGCGGGAATCGCGGCGCGTCGTCACCAGCGCATCGCGCCGGAGCCGCGCCAGATGCTGCGACAGATGCGGCTGACGCATGCGGAGAAGGGTCTCGAGCTCGCTCACCGATTTCTCGCCATTCGCCAGGTGACAGAGGATGAGCAGCCGATGCTCGTTGGCGAGGCCCTTGAGCAGCGTCGTCGCGCGCACCGCGCTCGACTTCATTTTTGCGGCGTTCATGGGAGAGATGCGCTCCGTCACAAGGATGGCGCGACAATAACGGCCACCTTGTGTGATATCAAACCCATTTCCCTTCAGCCACGGGTGCATCCGTCCGCGATTGATCCATATCAAGGAGAGGCGCGTCGGCGTCCGCTAAGATTTGACGTGGCACCCAGCGGACGGGGAGAGGGGCCATGAGCGCGAACGACTTGGCTGTCGATGAGCCGCTCGGCATGGCGGAGCAGCATTACCGCGATGCCGAGGCGCGTGTCGCCCATCAGGAGGCGCTGGTCAGCTTGCTCGCTCTCCACGGACACGATATCAGCCTGTCGCAGGCGCTCCTCGAGACGATGAGAGTGACGCTCGACCTCATGCGGGAGCATGTCGAGCATGCGAGGCACCGGGGCGAGCCCGCGAGCGCGATGCTTGCCTCCCCGCCGCCCCTCCTTGAAAAGCGCATCGGGAGGCTCTAGCAGAGCGCGCAAGAGAAGGAGAGCATCGCCCATGAAGGTGAAGACCAAGGAAGGCGAGATCGAGGTATCCTCCGCGCGGGTGGCGCGGCTCGCCGATCGCATGTTCCGGCTCGGCGGCGAAGGCCGCAGCCGCAATTACGCCGAGAAGGCGAGGAAGCGTCTCCAATCCGGACCCGCGCGCAAGGACGACGCCGCCATCGTCGCCGCTGCCGGCGGCTAAGCGCCGCGCACCGGCGCTCAGGATGAGGCGACTGTCTTTGTGCCACGAAGAACCTGCCTCGTCGTGAGCTTGTCGAAGGACGCAATGGCGGAATTGCCGGCGATCACTTGCTGCAATACCGCATTCTGCGGCCACGCCGTCCCGAGCGGCTGCTCGCTGCTGCGCAACCGCTGAGGCGATGGCGGCGGCGATGTCGCTCAGGCGGCCGATGGTCGCTGCGATGCTCTTCACCGATTCTGTCTTGGTACTGACGCAGGCGCTGCTGCAATAGCGGCGACGCGCGATGTCGCGCACGCGCAAGCTTGCGCGCGCCGCTCCGTTTTCGTCGCAAGCCTGCGCGCGCGCCGGCTGCTGTGCATCATCGGGAAGCCGCCGGCGCCGAGGACTAACGGAAGATTTACCAGTCGCGGCCATCCTTTGCGGCGTCTTCGGTGCGCTTCCCGCGCACGCATAGTCCCCATCGATTTTGGTTTTTTGCAATGACGTTGCTTGCCACGTCTGCCCATTCGATCTTTTGCTTCTTCTCTCTCGCCAATTGCGCCGGACTCTTCGGCATCTTCCTCGGCGCGTCCTGGGCGCTGCTCAGCCGCCGCTCGGCGATTCTGCTGTGCCAGGCGGCGGGGGCGCTCGCCTTCGCGCTGCATTTCCTGCTGCTGGGCTCGCTCGACGGCGCGCTCATGTGTCTGGCCGGCGCGGTGCAAAGCGGCGTCGCGCGCGCACCGCTCCGCCGCAACGCGCTCCTTGCCTGCTATGGGCTGAGCCTCGCGCTCGCCGGTGCGGTCACCTTCGCGACGACCACGGGCCTCCCGCCATATTTCGCCGCGCTCGGCCTGGTGTCGGCCACCATCGGCCGGATGCAGAACGACACGCAGCGCATGCGGCTTTTCTTTCTCGCCGGTACCGCCGCCTGGGCCGTGCATAATTTTCTGGTGGGGTCGGTGGTCGGCAATGCGAGCGACGTGCTCACCGCGGCCGGCATCCTTGCCGGACTCTGGGCGCATCGCTGGCGCGCGCCGGTGGCGCTGCTGGCGCCGCCACGGCCGGTCCGCGCCTGAGCGCTCAGTCTCTGCTCCAGCCGCGCGCCACCATGCAATCGCTCTTTAGGCGGGCGATGCGCTCGCGCGCACCGGCGTAATCGTAACTGAGCGCCCAGAAGCGGAAGGGCGGCGGGCCGGTCCCCACGCGCTCGCAATCGGCGAGATCGCGCGTGAGATCGGCGGCGCTGGCGCCGGGCTTCGTCCAACCCTCGGACGGCGCCTGGCAACCGCAGAGCAGCAGCAGGAGGCAGACGATCGCCGCGCCTAGCCGAGCCCCGCCCATCGCTCGCTGAGCCCCGCCTCCGCTTCCGGCGGCAAGGGCGCGGGACCGGCATGGCCTCCCGCTCCGCCGGTCGCCGCGATCGCCGAAGCGCGTTCCTCGAGCGCCCAGGCCCTGCCCTCGAGATCCGCCGCATGCCGATCGAGTTCTTCGACCACGCTTGGCGTGGTGAGGCAGTCGGCCAGCCGTCGCGCGCGCTCAGCGGAAGAACGATAGGCGTTCGCCTGCTCGAGCAGAGCCAGGACCTCGGGCATTCCTAAGCCTGTTTGTTTCGCTTGTTGAGGAGCCGATTGTTGGTGAAACAGCCAATTCTCTCAAGCTAAAAAGTGTGAGCAGTTGTGCCACTCACGCGTTCGCGGCGTGCAGCATCGCTGTTGGGAGGAGAGTGTGGCAAGGATCGGATGGTCGGTTCTCGTGCTGTTGGCGCTGGCGCTGGCGGGCTGCGCGCGGACCCCGCGCCTTGCCGAGGTCTCGGCACGCTTGCCGGCGCTCAGGAACGAGGCGCGACTCTTCGTCTATCGCGATTATAACCTCGCGCAGAGCCTGCAAGCGGTGCCGGTTTACGTGAACGGCACCGAGATCGGCGGCGTCGGTCCCGGCGACGTGCTCGTCTGCAATCTGCCGCCGGGGGATTACACCATCGCGCCGCGGGCCGATCATCTGTGGCCGGATCAGGCGAAGACCGTCCGGGTCGCCGCCGGCCAGGCGATCTACGCCAAGGTGGGCAGCTTCTGGAGCACGGCCTCCGGTCCGCGGCCGTTCCGACTCGCAGCGCTGCGCCTCGATGGCAATCAACTGGCCGATACGACGGTGAACCCCGGCCCCAATCTGGTCCCCATCTTTGTCGTCATGCTGCAGAACCCCGCTACGGCCCTGAGCGAAGTCGGCGCGCTCTGGTACGCGCCCTGCAATCCCCCCTTCGCCCCCGGCTGAAGGACAGCGCGCCTGCCCTGCGAGAGGTGGCGGGCGGAGCGCCGCGCCACGTGAGATAGAACGTTGGCTCCGTGCAATTGACGCGCTGATTGATCTTGCTTCTAATCCTGCCGGGGGAAGGTCCGACCGCTTCGGACCAGACGATCACCGGATCGCCGGCGGCGATCGGGGGACAAGGGGGGAAACATGGCCAAGCTCGGCCGTCGCGTCGATTCCATTCTCAAGATTGCCACTGTCGTCCTCGGCTGCTGCGAGGCGACCACCTGCACGCCCGACGATCTCCAGGCCTGGGCGGATGCGCTGACCGGCGTCGCCAATGCGATCCCGCAAGACAACAGCAACATGCGCAGCATCGGCCTTCCGGCCGACTACCATTCCACCTCCTGCCCGGTGGGCTCCCACCTCTTCGAGCCCTATGGGCAGCAGGGCGTCTGCCAACCCAACGTGAAGTGAGGGGAGCAACTGCGATGCGACATGTTCTCTTCGCCGCGATGATGCTGCCGTCGCTGCTCTCGCTGCCGGGCGCGGCGCTTGCCGCAAGCTGCACCGACTACATCCAGGAGCAGATCGAGATCATGAAGGAGGCCGCCAAGCGATGCGGCGCGAGCGCTGCCGCGATGGCGACCTTCCCCAAGATGAACCCGCCCGCCAAGCTCGACTGCACGACGCCGCTCGATTCGCGGATGACGCAGCTCAGCTCCTTCGAGCAATGCGCCCGGGTCTATTACTGCGGCGCCAGGGCCTATGCCTGCGCCGAGCACCGCGCCCCCGCCGGCGTCTCAGCGCTCGACCAGTCTTGCCGCGCCGCCATGCAGAACTGCCTCAACGAGAACCCGGTTCCGCACTGAGGGCGCGCTTGCACGCGACGGAGCACTCGCGCGGCACATCCGACAGGCTCGGGATGAGCTAGTGAGCGGCGCCGGGGAGGCGCAGAATGAGGCCTTCCTCCGCCGCGAGGAGAGCGCCGGAAGCGACGGCACTGCCCATTGGGCGCCCGGGATCGGTCGAGAGCTCGACGATCGCGGACGGCGCGTCAGGCGGCAGGACGACGCGGGATGGATGCGGGGCAAAGTTGAGCAGCACCGCGATGGTTGACCCCTCGGCGGCGCGGCTATAGGCGAGGAGCTCGGGCGGCGAGGAAAGCCATGCGAAGCTGCCATGCCGCAGCGGGTTCGACCGTCGCCGACAGGCCAGGAGCCGCCGATAGAAGGCGAGCAGCGAGCAGGGATCGGCGGCCTGGCGCAGAACGCTGATGCGGTCGCGGTCCTGCGGCATCGGCAGCCAGGCTGTCGAGGGATCGAAGGCGCCGAGCGTGCCGCTGCCCCATTGCATCGGCGTCCGGTTGGCATCGCGCCGATCGACGTCCTTTGCCCGCTCGGGCGGCACCGGCACATCCGTCATGCCGATCTCCTCGCCATAATAGATGCA
>Ga0134125_10009673_pt1 | contig 10840 bp, 9 predicted proteins | sample KB31751_FD_96464 | JGI IMG/M metagenome (GOLD analysis project Ga0134125, IMG submission 96464) | Terrestrial soil microbial communities with excess Nitrogen fertilizer from Kellogg Biological Station, Michigan, USA - KB3-175-1 | ecosystem: Environmental > Terrestrial > Soil > Unclassified ...
GGACCATTCCTGCGGCACATGTTGAAGCAGATTGAGTTTCTCTCGAAATGGATCACTGGGTTCGACTGGCAAGTCGTGGGAGCGCCCAAGGACACGGGGTTCACAGGAACATCCTAACGCCGTCGGCCTCGGCTTCAGCGGTGCCGTCAAATACTTCCCGCTAACCAGAGCGTTGTGCCTGCGGATGGGTGACCAGGGTTATGGATTCTCCTACGTCAACGCCAGCAAGGAGGGTGCCCGGATCATCAACCAAAACGTCGCCGTCAATTCTGAGCGCTTCATAATGGGCCCGAGCCGGGAGCAACTCGAACACGTGATCGCTCGCAGCAATACCGAAGCGACAGATCCTGCGCCACGCACGGTCGTCGAAGCCATCCAGAGCGGCCGCGACAGCGCACTCTACCGTTTCAACTTCTGGCCGCGCCGCAGCTACTTCTACCCCACGTCCTGACGTGGCACAGCCCTCAGATGTCATGGGATGTCTTGGCGAGCCTGCCTGAAACTCAGAAGCTCAAAGGAATCAAAAGGAGGGTTGGTAGCGCTAACGGGAATCGAACCCGTATTCGCCGCCTTCTTTTCTTTCCTGCAAGTTATTGCAGCCGCGAACGCAGGATTCGCCGAATTCGCAGGAATCGCAGGCCGTTTGTACAAAACATGTACACGAGCAACCCGGCGATCTCCTGCATGCAATTGCGAGGCTCCGGTTGGGGTCATGCATTTCTTCTTGTCGCCCCACTCGATCAGTTCAGCGGCACGCGATGAATCCTCGGACAGCCGCGCGCCGACACAACAGGTGCTATGGTAGTGCGCTGCAATCCGAGTGGCAGCCTGGCATAGACGTGAGGGCGAGAGAACCAACGTCGGGTCTGAACGTCAAATTGATGATAGGCTGAAAAAATAGAAATGAGGCGTGGCGTTCAAATCGTTGTCAGTCTACTGGCAATCGTATTGCTTGCCCACCCATTTGACTGCTTTGCCAGCGCACGTACCCGCGAAGCGATGGATTGTTGTCTGAAGGGCAAATGCGTCCCTTCGGCCAACGCTGACGATTGCTGCAAGAATACGGTTCCCGCCGCCAACCATTTTCTAGGTTCGAAAGCCGCTGGGCACTGGACGCCGATGCTGGCCCTTGGTGTCCCGTTTGTTTCGGCGCCGCTTCCATCGTCAGCGGTTCAGATCTACGTTGATTCGCTTCGATGTGCACCGCCTCCCCTCAATCTGAGCGCGCTGAATCGACCTCTCCTCATCTAGCCCCTACCCGTAGTGTGCCTTGGCACACCGGTCTTGATCGTTCAAAAGAGCGAATGATAGCGCACACGTGCCAGCACGTCGTGGAATCGCGTGCGCGGGGAGGATTTTTGATGAGGAGCAATTTGATCGTTTTAACCTTTATAACTATAACGATTTGCGGTACCGCCGCCATACAGAGCAGTAGTCTTGCGCAAACTGAGAAGTGGCAAGCGTCAGCGAAGTGGCATCGGAGTTTGAAGAAAGCCGAGCCCGGAACGCTGGTGCTCGATGGAAATGGCGTCGAATTTCGATCCGCCAAATTCAACCACCGCTGGACCTACGTGGAAATCCACACGTTTGATCTGTCCCAGCGGGAACTGACATTGTTCACATATCAGAACCGGCCCTGGCACGAGCCGGGTGAACGGCCGTTTCGCTTCACCCTGAGCGAGCCGATGCCGGCCGAAATCGCGGCCCAATTCACCGATCGCGTTGGAAAACCCGTGCGCAACGGTATGCCGATTACAAAGAGCGGAGCCGTTGTGGAGATTCCGGCGCACCACCGCATGTGGTCCGGCGGGAGCAATGGCACCCTTCGCCTGAAGGACGACGGGATTGACTACGTTACGGAGAATGGTCGCGACGCCCGGACTTGGCGATGGATCGATATCCAGACGATCGCGAATCCCAATCCCTACGAATTTCGCGTTACTGGTTATCGCGAGATCGTCGACTTCGACCTGAAACAGCCGCTCGCACGTGCTGTTTTTGAAAAACTTTGGGATCGCCTTTACGCCGCTGGATTGAACCTTTCCCCATCAACAGGGGATTCGCACGATCGATCGAATGCGGAGGCGCACCGATGAGAGTCTTCAAAACCAGCCTCCTCCTGTTCTGTTTAAATCTGAATCTGCCAGCCGCAGATGCGCCGCCCACACCACTTGCGACTTTGCTCGATGAGGCATCGCGGAACAATCCCGATATTCTTGCTGCCCGACGGGGCTGGCAAGCGGCAACTCAGGTTCCGCCTCAAGTCTCCACCCTGCCCGATCCGCAGGTCACGGTACAGTCCTTTTCTGTCGGCAGTCCGCGGCCGTTTGCCGGCTACAGCAATAGCAACTTCGCTTATATGGGACTCGGCGTCTCGCAGGATTTTCCGTATCCGGGAAAGCTGAAGCTCAAAGGCGAAGCCGCACAGCAGGACGCCGCCATCAGCCGGACCAAGCTCGAAGCGGTGCAGCGTTTGGTTGTTGAGCAGGTGAAGGAAGCCTACTTTCAGACCGCCTACATTCAGCAGACGCTGAAGATTCTCGACCGAAATGGCAAGCTCCTCGATCAGATCGAGAAAATTGCCGATGCCCGCTATCGTGTTGGACAGGGTAAGCAGCAGGATGTGCTGAAAGCTCAACTTGAAAAAACGAAGCTGCTCCGCGAGGTTGCACATCATCACGAGCTGATGGGAACGCAACAGGCGCTGCTGCTGAAGTTGCTGAACCGTCCACCAGGATCACCGGAGATCACGACGGAGCCGCTCGTCGAGACGCCGCTGCGATATACGTCCGATGAGCTGTTGGAGAAGGTCCGGGCTCAAAATCCCGAGGTCGCCACTCAGCAGGAAATGGTGAAGAAGCAAAGTTTGCAAGTTGAGATGGCACGAAAGGATCGATATCCCGATTTCAGCGTGCAATACATGTGGCAGCGCACCGGCCCAAGCTTTCCTTCCTATTACATGCTCACGTTCAGTGCGCGGCTCCCGATTTATCGCCGGCGGAAGCTGAATCCGGAAATGACGCAGGCGGTTGAGGAACTCAATCGCTCCCAGCGTGAATACGAGAGCCAGGTCCAGACCGCCTATTTCGACGTTCGCAACCAATACATCGCTGCCGAGACGGCGTCGCAGATGCTTAAGATTTATCGCGAAGGTTTGATCCCACAGGCTCTGGCGACGTACCAGTCAGGACTGGCGTCGTACCAGACCGGTAGTCTCGACTTCGAAAGTTTGTTTTCCACGTTTCTCGATGTCCTCAATTTCGACGGCGAGTACTGGAAGACGCTGATGGAGCACGAAACGGCTCTGGCCCGGATTGAGCAGGTCACGGGCGTCCCGCTCAACTGAGGAATGCATATGCAACACTATCGAACCGCTTTTTTCGTGATGCTGGGACTAACGATTCTTCTGGTCGGCGCTCTCGCATTCCTGTGGCTTAATCCAGAGGCTCTCAGGGGGCGAATAGCGTCTTCTATGCCGAACCGGGCTCAGCCGAAGGCTGCTTCTTCTCCGACCAGCGACATGCCTTCAACACAACCGCCCCTGGCGGGCGCAAGCGGTACGGAGCCGAAGCTCGTGCCCGTTACGCTGTCGCCCCAGCGAATTCAGAGCATCGGTGTCAAAACAGGTCCCGTGGAATACAAGGTGGTCCATGATGAAATCCGGACCACGGGCAACGTTGAAGCCGATGAAACACGGCTGTCCGAGGTGCAGGTTCGTTTCGCCGGATGGATTCAAAAGGTTTTCGTGGATGCGACATTCCAGCGAGTGCGGAAAGGGCAGCCCCTGTTGACCATTTACAGCCCGGAGCTGGTCGCGACGGAAAACGAATACCTGCTGGCCAGGCAGAATCTCGAATTCCTGGCCCAGAGCACTGTCCCCGGCGTAGCGTCGGGAGCCAGCAATCTGGTGTCCTCCGCGACCGAGCGCCTGAGGCAATGGAGGATTCCAGATCGCGAGATTGAAGAACTGGAGCAAACCGGAAAGGTCAAGCGTGAGTTGGAAATCGACTCGCCAGCATCCGGATTCATTACCGAGAGAAATGCGCTCCCGAACATGTATGCGCAGCCTGGGACGAAACTGTATTCGATCGCGGATTTATCAACTGTTTGGGTATACGCCCAGGTTTTTCAGAACGACCTCGGTCGAATCAAGGTGGGGGACTCCGCGGAGGTTACCGTGGACTCCTACCCCGGGCGCATCTTTCCTGGACGGGTCAGCTTCATCTGGCCCCAGCTCGACCAGACCACGCGCACCGCGAAAGTACGTCTCGAAATCCCCAATCCTGAATTGAAGCTTTCGCTGGGAATGTTTGTGAGTGTGAAGCTCGGCGCCGCGTTGGGACGACAGTTGGCGATTCCGGCTTCCGGGGTCTTTCAATCCGGCACACGTCAGATTGCGTTCGTGGATCGCGGCAGCGGATATTTTGAGCCACGTGAGATCGAAATCGGCGCTCGCGCGGGCGACGATTTTGTCGTTCTGAAGGGCCTCAAGGGCGGCGAGCATGTGGTCACCTCAGCGAATTTTCTGATCGATTCTGAAAGTCAGCTCCAGGCGGCGCTCGGGTCGTTTGCGCCTCCGCCACCGGGCGCTGGCGGCGCCGCGGCCATGAATGCTCCAAATGCACAGGTCATGATCGATTTCTCCGCGAGTCCGTCCCCGCCGCACAAGGGGAGCGATACATTTCGCGTGAAGCTCACTGGCGCGGGCGGCAGTCCCATCACTGGCGCGCAGGTCACCGTGACGTTTTTTATGCCTGCTATGCCGGCGATGGGCATGGCGGCAATGCGCACCGTAATGACTCTCGGCGATAAGGGTGGCGGCATGTACGAGGGGTCCGGACAACTGCAATCCGGCGGGACCTGGCAGGTCTCAATTCTCGCCACGAAGAACGGACAGACTGTGGCGCAGAAACAGCTCAACGTCACGGCTGAAGGTGGTATGTAATGATCAGCCGCTGGATAGACTTGTGCGCCCGAAACCGGTTTCTAGTGTTCACCGGGACTCTTATGCTGGTGCTCGCGGGCATCTGGGCCATGCGCCGAATCCCACTTGACGCTCTGCCAGACATCTCCGATGTCGAGGTGATCATTCACACTCCCTGGAGCGGCGAACCGCCGAATCTTATCGAAGATCAAGTCACATACCCGATTGTCACAGCTCTTCTTGCCGCGCCCAAGGTCAAAGGCGTCCGCGCTCAGACGATGTTCGGCGATTCCTACGTCTTCGTCGTCTTCGAAGACGGAACCGATTTGTATTGGGCCCGCTCTCGAGTATTGGAGTACTTGCAACAAATTCAGGGCGTGCTTCCATCGGAGGTGCACCCGACGATAGGACCGGATGCCACCGGCGCGGGTTGGGTGTATGAATACGCAATCGTGGACCACAACCATCGCTACAGCCTGGCGGATCTCCGCAGCTTGCAGGATTGGTTTTTGCGTTATCAGATTGAGACGGTGCCGGGCGTAGCCGAAGTCGCGAGCATCGGCGGCTTCGTTCGCCAGTACCAGGTGCGCCTCGATCCCGACAAGCTCCGTGCCTATAACATTCCGCTCTCGACGGTGATTGATCGCGTTCGCGACAGCACCAATGAGGTCGGTGGGCGGTTGATCGAGCTCGGGGGCGCTGAGTATATGATCCGCGGACTCGGTTATCTCCACTCACTGTCCGATCTCGAAACAGTGCCGGTCGCCAGCAAAAACGGCACGCCGGTACTGGTAAAGGACCTGGGAAGCGTATCGTTCGGGCCGGATATCCGGCGCGGCGTGGCGGAATGGAACGGCGAAGGGGAAACAGTAGGCGGAATCGTTGTGATGCGCTTCGGTCTGAACGCTCTGAACGTGATCGCGGGAGTGAAGCGGAAATTAGCCGAAATCTCCGGATCACTTCCGCCGGGAGTTGAAATTGTGACGGGCTATGACCGTTCGGGGCTGATTCAAGAGTCCATCGGCACTCTTAAGCGTGACTTAATCGAGGAAGCCGTGATTGTCAGCATAGTCATCATTGTGTTTCTCTTCCACTTCCGTTCCGCGCTTATTCCGATTCTGACGCTGCCGATCGCGGTCGTGGCAGCGTTTATTCCGATGTACTACCTTCACGTCAGCTCCAACATTATGTCGCTGGGCGGCCTGGCGTTAGCGATTGGTGTGCTAGTAGACGCCTCGATCGTGATGGTGGAAAACGGCTATCGGCAATTATCCGAAGCCCAATCCGCGGCGGCGGCGGAGCCGGAGCCGCGAAACCTCTCACGGAAGGAACGAAAGAAAATCCTGCTCGATGCGGCTAAGCAGGTCGGGCCGGCGCTCTTCTTCTCCCTCGTGATCATCGTGGTCTCGTTTCTGCCCGTCTTCATGCTCGAAGCACAGGAGGGCCGCATGTTCCGTCCGCTAGCCTGGACCAAAACCTCGGCAGTGGGTTTTTCATCGCTGCTGGCGATCACGCTGGTGCCACCACTGATGCTTTTGTTTATTCGAGGCCGGCTTCGGCCGGAATCACGCAATCCGCTTTCCCGCGTAACTCAGGAGCTTTACCTTCCGGTGCTAAAGCTTTGCCTTCGATTTCCAAAAATCACGATACTAATAAATCTCATCTTTCTGGCCGTAACCTTTCCTCTGGCTTTCAAGCTTGGCAGCCAATTTATGCCACCTCTGTATGAAGGGGCGGCCCTCTACATGCCCACCGCATTACCCGGAATCGCAATCGGCCAGGCTACCCAACTTTTGCAGGAGCAGGATCGCGTTCTGCGCTCCTTCCCCGAGGTGGCAAGTGTATTCGGCTCGATTGGCCGTTCCGAAAGCGCGACCGACAATGCGCCTCTCGACATGTACGACACCACCGTGATGTTGAAACCGCACGAGCAATGGCGGCATGGGATGACGTACGAAAAGCTGATCTCGGAAATGGACACAAAGCTTCAGTTTCCCGGCTTGACGAACACGTGGACCATGCCGATCGAGAACCGCCTTGATATGGAGCTCACCGGAATCAAGACGCCCGTCGGGCTCAAGATTCAGGGCCCCAACCTCGACGGTATTCAGCAACTCGCGGAGAAGATTCAACAGCTCCTCGGGGGCCTTCCGGAGATGAGGTCGGCCTTCGCGGAGCGTGTCGCCCAGGGCTTCTACATCAATGTAGAAGTGAACCGCGCGGAGGCGGCCCGCTACGGTTTGACAGTCGCCGATGTGCAGCGCGCGATCACATCCGGGATTGGCGGGGACAACATCGCTGAAAACATCGAAGGCCGGGAACGGTATCCGATTAATATTCGTTATGCGCCGGATTTTCGAGACGATCTGGACAAGCTCAGGCGCGTGGTGATCGCGACGCCTTCAACGGCCCAGGTGCCCTTGGGCGAGCTCGCAAATATCTCTTTTTCGAAAGGACCCACCATGATCCGGGACGAGGATGCTGTCCTCACCGGGTACGTTTATCTCGACCTCAATACTAGCGATTATGGGGGCTTCGTCGATAAGGCGAGCCGGCTTCTGCGTGAGAAACTCGCGCTGCCCCCGGGCTACAGCTTTAAATGGTCCGGCGAATACGAATTCGAGCTACGTGCAAAGGAAAGACTGAAGATCATCCTGCCGATCGTCTTCTTTGTCATTTTCCTGCTGCTCTACATGGTTTTCCATTCTTTGGCGGAAGCGCTGATGCTGATTTTTCCGACAATTTACGCGCTGAGCGGGGGCCTGCTGCTGCAGTGGTATCTCGGCTATAACTTCAGCGTCGCTGTTTGGGTGGGCTACATCGCCCTGTTTGGGATCGCGATCGAAACGGGAGTGGTAATGGTGGTGTATCTGCACGAAGCGCTTGAAGCGCGGCTCGCTACGGGACAATCCCTTGAGCCCGGCGACATCAAACAAGCGGTGATCGAGGGCGCCGTGCACCGGCTTCGCCCGAAGCTGATGACCGTGGCTGCGGTTCTAGCCAGCCTGGTTCCTATTTTGTGGGAGTCCGGCGTGGGATCGGACATTATGAAGCCGATCGCCGCGCCGATTGTGGGCGGCATGATTACGTCCACAATTCACGTGTTGATTTTGGTCCCGGTCTTTTTCGAAATGATGAAGACCCGCGCGCTACGACGGGGTACCCTGCGGCGCGCGGGAGAAGTTGATGTTGACGATTGAAGTAATCGAATGCGCTAAAGAGGAGACGAAAAAATGAAAAAGACTGATTTTCGGGCTTTCTCCCATCGGCGGGCACAATCTGATGCTGGTGATCGGGGTCGCGAAATCATTGCCGGTATCCTTGTGGCAGTCAAGCCGCGAATCGGCGCGTACGTGGTCTGCGCCTGGCTGTTAGGAATCGTGATCAACCTCCTGATCCTTCCAGGTTTCTTCGATATCGCCTTGCGTGATTTCGGGCTGGCTCTCGGGGCGCTAGCGCTCGGCCGACTTAGCCAGGAGTTCAGCTCGTAAGGCAGTGGGTATTGAAGTGCAGACCCGATAGCGGGTCGAGGAAGGAGTTTTGCTGTTTCTCCTTTCCGAATCGCGAACCGAAGGAGGACGGCGTCAGGAGAGCGACGAAACCACGACAGACCAGTGAATTCGCCGGGACATTGATCCGGCTGCGGTGTGGGGTTCTTGCCGTCTCCCTCGCTTTATGGCGGCTCCGGGGCCGGTAAAATCGACTGTCCAGAACAGTCCGGGGCACCGACGCAGAAAACCGCCGGATCAACCTGGCGAAACACCAAAGGAGCATGAGGGTTCTCCAGTTCATAACGGCTGTTCCGTGGGATGTCTGATCCCTGATTGGTAAAACATTCTTGGAGGAATTGTTTTATGAGATCGGAGATCGTATTGGGGCTGCCCGAATATGAGATTAGCGATTTTGGGATCAGCGAGGGGAAGATCCGGATCTCGGCGCGGTATTTGGGGGTAAGATCGTGCCCGCACTGCGGTAATGAGCGGTTGCGGAACAAAGGACGCTATAAGCGGCGCATTCGGCATGAGGACTGGGGGCTGCGGCATGGTGTTTTGGAGCTGGAAGCCTGCCAGTGGAAGTGCCGGCAATGCGGGAGATACTTCCGGGACCGCTTTCCTGGGATTCTGCTGCGGCAGCGGTCCTCGGAAGCATTTCAGAAAATGATCTATCGCCATCACCTGGACGGCATCAATCGAAGCCGTCTGGGTCGCAGGGAAGGGATTGGCGCAGCGACCGTGGAACGCTACTTTCAACGTGGGCTGCAGCGCCAGTTTGGGGAGTGGCATGCGGCACGCTGTCCGCAGCTGTTGGGCATTAACGAACACTTTTTCACCCACCGCAGCGGCTACGCCACCACGTTATGTGATCTGCGGAATCATAAGATCTACGATGTCGTGCTGGGCCGCTCCGAACTCTCTCTGGAGGCCTATTTTCAGCGCCTGGAAGGCAAAGCCGAGGTGCGGGTAGTGTGTATGGATCTGGCCTCGAATTACCGCTCGCTGGTAAGGCTGCACTTCCCCCAGGCACGTATCGTAGCCGGCCGCTTCCACGTGATCCGAATCATCAATCATCATTTCCTGGCCTGCTGGCGTGACCTCGACGCCGTCGGCGCCAAGAACCGCGGACTCCCTTTCCTTGATGCGGCGCCATCGTCACAAACTCAGAGACGATCAGCAGCTTCGTCTACAGGCTTATCTGGCGCAACATCCTGTACTTGAAACCATCTATCGCTTCAAACAACGGCTCTGCTATCTGCTGTTGAAAAAGCATCGCACCCGCAAACAATGTGAACAACTCATCCCGCGCTTTCTGCGTGCCGTCTTTCAGTTGCGCCAGGCCGGCCTGGCACCCCTCGTCCAGCTCGGTCAGACGCTCGCCTCCTGGCCGGAAGAAATCGTTGCCATGTGGCGCTTCACCCGCAATAACGGAATCACCGAAGGATTCCACAACAAGATGGAGCTCATCAACCGGCAGGCTTATGGCTTTCGGAACTTCCAGAATTACAGACTCAGAGTAAAGGTGTTATGTTCTTAGAAATCAGTTTGGGATTGGGGTTTGCCCCCGTTGTTGGCGTAGAGCCTGTGAAAAGGATTGGTAGCGCTAACGGGAATCGAACCCGTATTTAAGCCTTGAGAGGGCTCCGTCCTAACCGTTAGACGATAGCGCCACGTTTCTATACCAATATACCAGCAGCCTGGGCTATCAACAGCGCGCCGATGCCCGCCAAGCCGAAATAAACACAGTTGAGAAACGCCTCTCCGTTCATCCGGCGATTCGCGATGCGGCCCAGCAGGATCGCTGGGATCATCGCGGGCAGCGAGATCAAATAATAGTGCGTGACTGCCGGAACCCACAGCCCCGTCAGCCAGTAGCCGCCCATGCCAACAATGCTCGCCGGCAGAAAATATCCTTGCAGCGTGGCGCGGAAGTGTTGGGCGGACCAGCGGCGCATGCTTCCATAAATCACCAGCGGGGGTCCGTTCATTCCGTACGCTCCGCCAAGCACGCCCGCGCAGAAACCGCAGCCGAGAAGCCATCCGCGGCTATCTTTCTGTAACGCCGGCGGTCTTCTGCCGATCAACGAATATAGGGAGAACGCAATGATCAGAATCCCGAGCGCCGCCTTCACCGGCCGCTGGTGGCTACTGGTCAGCAACAGAAGACCGAGCGGAATGCCAAGCAAAGTTGAAAGCACCAGCCACGCCGCGCTGCGGAAATGGATCTCGCGCCAGTCCTGCGCGACAACGACGCCGGCGATGGTGATCGATACCAGCACGGCCAGCGGAGCGGCAACGCCGAGCGGCATGAAAAGCGCAAGTAACGGGACCGCAACCAACGCTTCGCCAAATCCGAATGCCGATCGAATAAAGGTGGCGGCGAACACCACGAACAGGACTTGCAGAGTCGTGGCGTCCACTA
>Ga0134125_10009674_pt1 | contig 10839 bp, 7 predicted proteins | sample KB31751_FD_96464 | JGI IMG/M metagenome (GOLD analysis project Ga0134125, IMG submission 96464) | Terrestrial soil microbial communities with excess Nitrogen fertilizer from Kellogg Biological Station, Michigan, USA - KB3-175-1 | ecosystem: Environmental > Terrestrial > Soil > Unclassified ...
CTCTCGGGACATTACGACTGGACGAGCTCGATGCCGTACGCCGACCGGCCCGAGCCGAGCTTCGCCCGGGTCGCGCTGGACGCCGGCGCGAGCACGCAGGGCAGCTACGCGGTCGTCCTCGACGCCCAAGCGCCGGCCTACTGGGATGGCTGGCGGTTCGGGGCGACGTTCAGCGTCATTCGCGCGAACCGTCTGGGGTATTACGGCCAGGGCAACGACACGCCGTACGATCCCGACAGCACGAGCGGGCGCTCCTATTTCTATATGGTCAGCCGCACCACGGCCGCGGCGCGGGCGACGGCGCAACGTCGCATCGCGGGCCCGGTGCGCGTGCTCGTCGGCGCTGAATTCGATCACTCCGACTTCCGCGAGCTCCCCGGCGAGAGCGTGTTCCAACGAGACCGCGCCTCGGGCACGATCGGTCCCGAAGAAGATCCGTTCAACGACGCGGTGGCGCGCGCGGGCGTGATTCTCGACACACGCGATCTCGAGAACGATCCGCACCGCGGCGTGTTCGCCGAGGGGCTGATCGCGTGGGGCAAGGGTTACACGCGCACCACGGGAGGAGTCCGTGCGTATGTGCACCCCTTCGAGCGCCTGATGCTCCTGGGACGGCTCGGCGCCGAGTCCATGACCGGCAGCGCGCCGCTCTCGACGCAAATGACGATGGAATCGAGTGACGGGCTCTACTTCGCGATGGGGGGGCGTCGCTCGCTGCGCGGCTATCACGAAAGCCGCTTCGTGGGGCCGGGCAAGCTGCTCGCCGGCATCGAGGCGCGCTACGGAGTCATCTGGGCGCCACGCGTGCTCGAAGTGAAGCTGTTCGCGTTCTACGACGCGGGACGCGTGTTCGCGCAGGGAGAGTCCATCCGGCTCACGAAGGACGGACTCCATTCGGCCTGGGGCGGCGGCGCCGCGCTGGCTCTGATGCGGAATACCGTGATCACGCTCGCCGCCGCGTGGGGCACCGAAGGTGGGCAGTTCACTTTCGGCACGGCCTGGAGTTACTGACGTCTACCAAGGTCACTTCACTTCGACGACCACCTGCCGAATCTTCCCCGTAAACTTGTTGTCCCCCTCCTTGTATTCCTCGGTCACCGGCGTCTCGTTGTCCGTTCCCACGTCGACGCCTTCATCCGCGGAATACACGAACGGCATCGTACGGGGAACGCGGATCTCCCCCACCATGGTGCCGTCGACACTCAGCCGGCTGAGGCCGCCCGAGCCCGGCGCACCGCCGTCGTAGACGAACTCGTAGCGAATCGTGTGACGCCCGGCGGTGAGCGGCTGCGGTGAGGCGACGTCGGTCCGCTGCAACCCACCGAAGTTGTAGACGTGATGCGCGCGCCCGTCTTTCACGTATAAGCTCCAGCCACCGAAGCGGCCGGCCTGCGCGATGATCACGCCGTTGGCGCCGGCCGCCACGTCCACCTCCGCGGTGATCGAAAACGACCGGCCCTTGACGTTGATGAACGAGTTTTCGGTAATGCCGGTCATGCCTTCGTACAGCGTGAGTGATTTGCGGGACCCGACGAGATCCGGCCGCCCGGCGATGGCGGCGTTGAAGCGCTCCACGCGCCGGTCGTCGAGCGGGAACACGTGGTTCCGGATCGCCTCCTGCACGAACAGGTCTTGCAGCTCTTTGAGCTTGGCGGGGTTCTGTGCCGCGAGGTTGTTCGACTCGCTGAAGTCGGCAGCGACGTTATACAGCTCCCAACGGTCCTGGTCGAAGGAAGGGAGCGACGCCTGGACCCACGGAATCGAGTGGCGCGTCGCCGCAACCCAGCCGTCGTGATAGATCGCGCGATTGCCGAACATCTCGAAGTACTGGGTCGTGCGGGTTCCCGTGGCCTTCGCGTCGTCGAACGTGTACACCATCGAGACCCCGTCCATCGGCCGCTGCGTGGTGCCGTTGACGCTGGTGGGCTCGGGCAGCCCCGCCGCTTCCAGCACGGTGGGCGCCACGTCGATCACGTGGTGGAACTGCGATCGCAGTCCTCCCTTGTCCTTGATGCGCCTGGGCCAGCTGATGACCAAGGGATTGCGGGTGCCGCCGAAATGTGACGCGACCTGTTTGGTCCATTGGAAGGGCGTATCCATCGCATGCGCCCAACCGACGGCGAAGTGCGGGAAGGTGTTCGGCCCGCCCCACTCCTCGATGTGCGGCAGCTGCGACGCGATGTCGCTGACGATGCCGTTCAGCGCCAGCATCTCATTGTAGCTGCCGTCGGGCCCGCCTTCGGCGCTCGCGCCGTTATCTCCGGCGATATAGAGCACCATCGTATTGTCGAGCGCACCCATATCGCGGATGGCTTGTACCAGACGGCCCACCTCGTAGTCGGTCTGCTCCGCGAAACCGGCATACGTCTCCATCTGACGCTCGAACAGGCGCTGCTGATCGGCCGTCAGCGCGCTCCAGGCCGGAATCTCCGCGGGGCGCGGCGTCAACTTCGTCCCCGCCGGTACCACGCCGAGCTTGATTTGACGAGCCAGTGTTTCCTCGCGCAGCCGGTCCCAACCCTGATGGAACTGGCCCTTGTACTTGGCGATCCATTCCTTGGACACATGGTGCGGGGCGTGCGTGGCACCCGTGGCGAAGTAGATGAAGAACGGCTTGTCGGGCGTGAGCGTGTGTTGGAAGCGCACCCACGCGATCGCCTGATTCGTCATATCGGTGGTGAAGTGATAGCCGGGCGTGTGCGGCGGCTCGACCCGTGTCACGCCGTCATAGATCGCGGGCGCCCACTGGTTGGTCTCGCCACCGATGAACCCGTAGAACTTGTCGAACCCTGAGCGGGTGGGCCACCGATCGTAGGGTCCCGAGACGGAGGCTTCCCACGGCGCCGTCTCGTGGTACTTGCCGAATGCCGCCGTACTGTAGCCGTTGAGGCGCAGGATCTCCGCGAGCGGCGCCACGCTGTTGGGGCGCACGCCCGTGTTGCCCGGGAACGCGGTGGCGAGCTCCATGATCGCCCCCGCGTTGTTCACATGATGGTTGCGGCCCGTGAGCAACGCGGTGCGGGTGGGCGAGCAGAGCGCGGTGGTGTGGAACCGGTTGTAGCGCAGCCCGCTGTCCGCGAGCGACTGCAGCGTCGGCATGTTGATGATCCCGCCAAACGTCTTGCTCGCTGCGAACCCCATGTCGTCGATCAACACGATCACCACGTTGGGCGCCGCGGCCGGCGCCTTCACTTCGAACCTCGGCGGCGCCTTGGCCTTCCGCGCGTCCTGCTCCGTGATCGATGGCGTCGGCGGCTCCGCAATCGGGAGGATGGTGCGGTCCACAGCCGGCGTCGCTTGCGCGGCCAGACACGCTGGGCACACCGTCGCGAGAGACACGAACAGCAACGCGGTGAAAGACTTCATGGCGAGACGACCTTTCTGGTCATGACAAGGCGGAACCCGAGATGGTTGGTCCCCGTCGATACCTCGCCCTTGCCGCGAGTGCCGATGGTGTAGCGTGAGCAGTACTGATCAGTGCAGAGGAACGAGCCGCCACGCTGGGCGCGCTTGGGCTCGTCGGGTTCGTCCGGGTCGAGCGAGGACTCCGGCCCCTGGGGATTGCGCGCGACTCCACCCACCGCGGCCAGCTCGTCGTAGTAGTCGGGGCGATACCAGTCGCTGACCCACTCCCACACGTTGCCGGCCACGTCATAGAGCCCGTATCCGTTGGGCGCAAAGCGCGCGACGGGTCCGATGCCGGTGAACCCGTCCTCGCCGGTGTCGTGTTCGGGAAACCGGCCCTGGTGGGTGTTGGCCATCCATTTGCCGTTCGGCTCGAACGCATCGCCCCACGGGTAGCGCTGCCCGGTGAGGCCGCCGCGCGATGCGAACTCCCACTCCGCTTCGGTCGGGATGCGCTTCCCGGCCCACTTCGCGTAGGCCAGCGCGTCCGGGTAGCCGACGTGCACGACCGGGTACCGCTCTTTCCCCACGATCGAGCTGCCCGGGCCGAGCGGATGACGCCAGCTCGCGCCCTTCACGTACGACCACCACTGAAAGTGGTCGTTCAGCGGCACGGGATGATCGGGAGGCGAGAACACCACGGAGCCGGCCACGAGGTTTTCGGGCGGCGCCCCGGGATAATCCTTCGCCAGCGGTGTCCGCTCGGCGATGGTCACGTAGCCGGTCGCCTTCACGAACGCGGCGAACTGCGCGTTGGTGACCTCGGTCGTGTCCATCCAGAAGCCGTCCACATACACGCGATGGATCGGGCGAGCGTCCCGCGTGGCCTGCATCCCGACCGAATCGTTCATGTGCGGCGGGTCCTGGGCGCCCATCGAAAACTCCCCGCCGGGAATCCATACCATGCCGTCGGGCGCGGGGCCGGGCGCCGGACCGCGGTTTTCGACCGTCTGCACGAATACGGGAGGGTTGTCGCGATCGACGGCCGTCGGCCTCGCGCGCAGCGCGCGCCAGCCGAACGCCGCGGCGCCCAGGGCAGCAACTATCGTGAGCAGGACCGCGGTGGTCCTCAAGTGCTGTCGCCGCTCTCTGTCATGTGTTGGTCGTCATTGGCAATGGACGAGAGCCGGAACGCCGCGGCGCCTCTATTGGACCAAGGGGAACTCGCGAATCTCCACGCCACGACGGCTCAGCTCCGCGACGTACGCATCAAACGGCACGGCTTCGTCCGGTGTGTACACGCCGCTCTTGCCGATTCGGCCGTCGACCTGCATCACGCCGGTAATGGCGAGTGAGTAACCGGTGGTGCGCATCATCGCGCTGATGCCGGTCGCCTCGTCGTAATGGTCGAGCAGCTGCCACGCCACGCGCCGCCCGTTCTTCCCGGTCACTTCCACACGCAGCGCGACGAGGTCACGGCCGTTGGGCTTGGAGAGCTGTGGCGAGACCGCGGCGATGAATGCGTCACGCGGCACGATGTGCTGGCCGCGCACCTTCACGGGATCGAGCGACAAGAGTCCCATCTCCCGAATCGGGCGCATGATCGCGGCGTGCCCGGGATAGCGCAGCGTCTTGTACTCCATCGTGCGGATCCTGCCCTCGTACGCCCACGGCATCGTCGAGATGCCACCGCCGGTATGGAATGCTTCCAGCGGTCCCACAGGGCTTGGGAATTGGACATCCTCGAGCTCGGAGAGTGCATCCACACGCTCGGGGCGGCCCTCGCGCAGGATCCACGACGGCGTCGTGTAGTAGTCGAGCGCGCCCTCGAGTGAATAGACGATTTGATAGTTGAGCGGCGGCTCGGGCTGCTGCGGCAGGCCTCCGACGAAGATCTTGACGCTCTCGGCGTCCCCAACGCGGCGAATGCCTTCGGCCGCGATGATGTTGACCATTCCGGGCGCGAGGCCGCAGTCGGGGATGACCGAGACTTTCTTTCTTTGCGCCGCTCTGTGCAGCGTCTTCTGCTTCTGGACGATTTCGGTATTGCCGCCCAGGTCGGCGTAATGCAGGCCGCTCGCCACGGCCGCCTTCGTCACGGGGAAATTGAAGTAGTACGGCAGCGCATTCATCACGGCATCGTGGCCGCGCATCAGGCGCCGCAAGGACGAAGCCTTTTTCGCGTCGAGCCGCGCCGTGACGAACCGCTTGGTCTTCTTCTTCTTTAAGAACGCCGGCAAGCGCTCGGGATGGAGATCGGCCAGTGTGACGCGTTCCACCTCCGGACGCTGCAACAGATCATAGGTACAGGCGGAACCCTGCAGCCCCGCGCCCAGAACGAGCATGCGCATTGCGACGACGCCTCCAGATGATTTCTAAGGGGGATGAAGCGGCGGGAAAGCTAGTAGATTCGCCACTGTGACGCATCCCACCCCTCCGACTTCACCGGCATGGAGCGGCGCGGCCGATCTGACGCGACAGCGCCTGATTCGCTCGGCGCTCGAGTTGTTCACGACGCGCGGCTATCACGACACGACGACGGCGCAAATCGCCAAGAAGGCGGGGATCGCCGAGGGAACGATCTACCGGCACTTCGCGAGCAAGCAGCACCTGGTGAACGAGCTGTATCGCGCGGGACAGCGCTGGGCGATGAAGATCGTGCACGAAACCGTGGCCAATCCCGACGCCGGCACCGTGCGGCAGCAGCTCACCGCCGTGGCGCTCGGCCTGGTGGACGGCGCGGCCCACGAGACGGCGATCGTGAAGATCGGATTGCTGGACTCGTTAGGCGCCGTGCTCGACGACGAGAGCCGCAAGACCGAGCGCGAGTTTCGCGCGGCGCTCGAGCGCATCGTCGCCGAGGGCAAAGCTCAGGGCACGGTGCGGACGGGGGCGGTGGAAGTCTGGGCGGGCGTGTGGCTCGCGGCGCTCAGTCACGCCCTGCGGAAAATCGTTGCTGCCGAATGGAAGCCCAATGATGCCAGCGTACGCCTTGTCATCGATGCAGCCTGGCGAGCAATTTGTGCTTAGTGCCCTACCGTCCTACCGTCCTACCGTCCGACCGTCGTAGTTCAAACAGCGCGATCTCCGGCGGGGCGAAGATGCGCAGCGGAATCCCGACCACGCCGATCCCCCGACTCACGTAAAGCTGGCTCGCGTCTCTCTGGAAATGCCCCATGACGTATTTCGTGATGAGGCGTCCCGGGGACCAGCCGATCACCGGAATGTAGAACTGTCCACCGTGGATGTGACCGGCGAGCGTCAGCGGGATGCCGCGCGGAATCGCGCCGTCGAACGCACCGGGACGGTGCGCCATGAGGATTCGGAATGCTTCAGCGCCCGGCGGGGTGCGGCGCAGCGCCGCGTCGAGATCGTCGTCCTGCGGATCATCGGCGCGCCAGTTGCGCGGATCGTCGATCCCGACGAGCGCGAGCGCGGCGCCGCCCCGCTCGATGATGTGCGACTCATTCCGAATGAACACCTGACCCGCGTCCCGCACCCCTTTGATCACGGCGTCCTGTCCCGTGTAGCGATCGTGATTCCCCAACACCGTCACGACGCCGAGCGGCGCGCGCAGGTCGCGGAAGGCGCGCACGTATTGCGGGATGTACGCCTGCGAGATGTCGATCATGTCGCCGGTCTGTAGAATCAGATCGGCGCCCAGCGCGTTGGTCTGCCGCACGAGCTCTTTCATCTTCTCTTCGCCCATGAGGACGCCGGCATGCACGTCGGACAGATGCGCGATGCGCAGGCCGTTCAGCCCGAGCGGCAGGTCGGGGAAGTACAGCGTGCGGCGTGTGAGCACCGGCAGCCGCTCGGCCGACCAGATGCCGTAGGCGGACAATCCGACGCCGGCGGCGGCGTAGGCGTACGTGGCGCGGGCGAGGAATTGGCGACGGGAGATGGCGGTTGAGCGGTTAGGCGGTTCGGCGGTTGGAGCACGACGCAACTTTCTAACCGCCAAACCGCCCACCCGCCCAACCGCCTTCCCCAGCAGATACACGCACACCAAGCCACAGAAAACCCAACCGAGAAACTGCCACGCGATGAACGCCGCGATGTACGGGATGCGGCTGATCCCCCAGAGGCTGCCGGAGAACATCCGCACGGCCACGATCACCCAGGGGATGTTGAAGACGGTAAAGACGACCGCGAGCCAGCGCCGCGCGGACAGCGGTAGGCGCTCGCGCAAGTAGAGGAACACCAACAGTTGGGGCGATGCGAACAGCAACAGATAAATTAGGGCCATGCCATTTCCCCGTACGCCGTGGCTCGTGCTGTGGTTCCCCGCGCTACTCGCCGCGCAACGACCGGCCGGCACGACGCCGGCGACGGCCGCTGCCGCCGCGCTGGCGGCCGAGCGACAGGAGGTGGCCGCCGGACTCTGGGCCGAAGCACGCTACAACTATGCCTACTGGGATGCCGTGCGCGCGAACTGGGATTCGGCATTCGCGGCGACGACCAGCTACATCGCCGGTCGACCCGCGCCCACGGATGTCCAGTTCGAGCGCCGGCTGCGCCGCTGGGGCGCGCTGCTCAACGACGGACAGTTCGAGCTGTTCCCGCCCGGCCCGATTGCCGGCAAAGTCGCGCGTCCCCCGCTCGCGCTGAAGAGCATCGAGCGCCGCGCGTTCATCATGGACTACGCGTCCAACGACGAGATGCGCGTGGCCCGGCCCGAGCGGCTGGCGGAGATCCTCGCGGTTCAGGGAATTCCCGCCGCCGACTGGATCCGCGATTCGGTGCTGCCGGAGATTCCTGCCGGCACCGAGCTGAACCGGTGGGAGCGCGCGGTGGTCCGGATGCTCGAAGGCGAGCGCGGCACGGCGCTCCATCTCTTGCTGCGGCTCCCCGGGGGCGCCGAGCGCGGCGCGAGCGTCACCCGCAGCGTCCCGAACAATGCGCGCTGGCCGCTCGAGACTCCCGCGCTCGAAGTCGACACCCTGCCCGACGGCGCGATCTGGGTGCGCATCAACTCGTTCGCGGATGATGAGGTGCCGGAGAAGTTCGCGCGCGCGCTCGGAGAAGCCGCGCGCGAGGGACCACGCCACCGCGGCCTCATCGTCGATCTGCGCGAAACGACCTGGACGCCCGGAGGACGCGAGCACGGCTACGCGATCCTCGGCCGGCTGATCGACAAGCCGATTCTCACGTCGCGCTGGCGCACGCCGCAATACCGGCCCGCCTACCGCGGCGCCGATTCACCCGACTCGGCCGGGGCGTGGCTGCAGGCGCCGTCGGACACGATCTGGCCGTCGACGCGGCGCGAAGGAACCGCGTACTCAGGGCCCGTCGCGGTGCTCGTGTCGGCGCGGACCGCGGGTCCGGCGGAGGATTTTCTGGTCGCGTTTCGGGCTGGGCACCGCGGTCCGTTGATCGGCGAGGCTTCAGCGGGCAGCACCGGCCAGACGACGACCGTGCCGCTTCCCGCGAGCTGGCAGCTGCGTGTGACGGTGACGCGCGACGCGTTCCCCGACGGCCGGGAATTCATGCGCACCGGCATCGAGCCCGATATTCGGGTCGACGTGCATGTCGACGACGTGCTCGCCGGCCGCGACGCCGTGCTCGAGCGCGCGCGCGCCTATTTGACGGAGCTGGCGCGCCGCTAGCTCTTCAGGTTCGCGCGGAAGAAGCGGAGGATGTTCCCCCACGCGCTGTCGGCCACCTCGGGCTTCTCGCGGCTGCGCAGGAATCCATGCCCGACTCCCGGATAGACCGTGTACGGATAAGGCTGCTTCGCCGCTTTCATGGCGGCGGCCGCATCGTTCAATCCAGCGTTGATGCGCGCGTCGTTCTCTCCGTACACGCCGAGACCTTTCGCGCGAATCTTCGCCATCGCGGCGGCCTCGGGCGCGGGTCCGTAGCACACCACGAAAGCCTTGAGCTTGGGTGCGTTGGTGGCGTAGCGGAAACTCTGCCCGCCGCCCCAGCAGAATCCGATGATCCCGATCTCGCCGTTGCGGACGGCCTTGAGCTTGTTCAAATAGTTTCGCGTCGCGTCGAGATCCATTGTGACGGTGTCGGGATTCAGCGTGGCGATCAGCTTGCGCGCTGAATCTTGCGTCGCCGGCGTGCCGCCGCGGCGCGAGAGCAGATCGGGCGCGATCGCGACGAAACCGTCCTTGGCCAGCTGCTCGGTCGTCTGCCGGATGAAATCCGACATGCCGAAGATTTCGTGGATGACGATGACCGCGGGCGTCGGCTTGGGACTTTCGGGATAGGCGAGATAGGCGGTGATAGTGTCTTTGCCGCTGGTGTACTTCACGTATTCGGAGTGGATGTCGACGGTAGGGACGGTAGGACGGTAAGACGGTAGGACGGTAAACGCTCCGAGCCCCGCCAACAGTCCCAGCACCAACCGCTTCGTCAACCTACCGTCAGTCCGTCCTACCGTCCTACCGTCCATATGTCACCCTCCAAATCTTCCCACCCGTATCATCGCTCACCAGCAGCGAGCCATCAGGAAGCACCAGCAATCCAACCGGCCGTCCCCAGCGCGACCCGTCGCCGCGCTGCCAGCCGGTGATGAAATCGTCCACGCCCGTCGCGCGACGCCCGCCGCTGTCCACCTGCACACGGACGACCTTCGCGCCGGTGGGTATCGAGCGGTTCCAGGAGCCGTGCAGCGTCATGAACGCATCGCCGCGGTAGTCCGCTGGGAACTGCGTGCCCGTGTAGAACGCGAGCCCGAGCGGTGCCGAGTGCGCCTGCACGGTGATGGCCGGCGGCTCGACCTGCGAGCAGTCGGCGCTGCCGTACTCGGGATTGGGTTTGCCCGGCAGATAGCATTGCGGCCAGCCATAGTAGCGGCCGTCCTTGATGATGTTCACGTGCTCGGGCGGAAGATCGTCGCCGAGGTTGTCGCGGTCGTTGTTGTTGCCCCAGAGCTCGCCCGTCGTCGGATTGAACGCCATGCCGACGGTATTGCGCAGCCCCCTGGCGAAGACGCGGCCGCCCGAGCCGTCGCGATTGTACACGGAGACGCTCGCGCGGAGTGAATCGCGCTCATCGCACAGGTTGCACGACGAGCCGACGCTCAGATACAGCTTGCCGTCGGGACCGAACAGGATCGTGCGCGTCGAGTGCCCGCCCGCCGGGATGTCGGAGATGATCCGGACCGGCTGCGTCTTCCCCGGGTCGAAGCGCACGACCTGCCGCACCTCGGCGACGTACATCGTGTCGCCCCGGAACGCGATCCCGAACGGGCCACCCAAGCCGCTCGCGATGGTCACGACCGTATCGGCGACGCCGTCGTTGTTGCGATCGGTGATCTTGACGACCAGACCCGATGCCGGCTGCGATGCATAGATCGCGTTATCCGGCCCGAGCACCATGTAGCGCACGCCCTGCACATTCTGCGCGAACACGGAGATCTTAAATCCATTCGGGACTCGAAGCTGATCGTCGGGTCCCTGGCTCTGGCTCGCCGCGGGTTGGGGACTGCGGCAGGCGATGAACGCCAACACGACGCTAAGTGCGACTCGCATAGACTCC
>Ga0134125_10009677_pt1 | contig 10839 bp, 8 predicted proteins | sample KB31751_FD_96464 | JGI IMG/M metagenome (GOLD analysis project Ga0134125, IMG submission 96464) | Terrestrial soil microbial communities with excess Nitrogen fertilizer from Kellogg Biological Station, Michigan, USA - KB3-175-1 | ecosystem: Environmental > Terrestrial > Soil > Unclassified ...
CGCACCGGCCTGCCGCGCGCTACCGCCCATCGGCTGGCCGCGGGCCTGGAAGTGCACCGGCTGCTGAGCCGAAACGGGGACGGTCGATGGCGACTCGGCCCCGCGCTGACAGAACTGGCCGGGCAGATCAACGATCCGCTGCTGGCGGCCGGCGCGGTGGTGCTGCCGCGACTGCGCGAGATCACGGGAGAGAGCGTGCAGCTCTACCGCCGCGAGGGCACTTCGCGGATCTGCGTGGCCGCGCTCGAACCTCCTGCCGGGCTTCGCGATACGGTCCCGGTCGGCACACGGTTGCCGATGACGGCTGGGTCGGGCGCGAAGGTGCTGTTGGCTTACGCGGACGCCGCGACGCAGCAAGCCGTGCTGCCCGCGGCGATGTTCACCGATCGTGCCCTTGCCGAAGTTCGCAAGCGTGGCTGGGCACAAAGCGCCGCCGAGCGGGAGCCCGGTGTGGCGAGCGTCTCGGCGCCGGTGCGCGATGGTCGCGGTGCGGTGATCGCCGCCGTCTCGGTGTCCGGGCCGATCGACCGGATGGGACGCCGGCCTGGTGCCCGTTGGGCCGCCGACCTTTTGGCCGCAGCGGACGCACTCACCCGTCGACTCTGATCTTCTGCCGAACCGGGCCCACGCGCGAGCTGGGGAACGCAAAAAGCACCCAATTTCTTGACGAAATGGGTGCGTTTGCGTCTGCTCGCGCAGAACGGTTGGTAGCCCCGATGGGATTCGAACCCACGCTACCGCCGTGAGAGGGCGGCGTCCTAGGCCGCTAGACGACGGGGCCAGAACCGAAGTGCCAGCATAGCGCACGCGACCATGCCGACCCTAATCCGCAACGGTGCCGATGCTCTTCGCAGCAGACGCTCATCGCAGGAGCTGGGGTACCAGGACTCGAACCTAGAATGGCTGAACCAGAATCAGCTGTGTTGCCAATTACACCATACCCCATTGGCTGCCTATAACCGCAGGTCACAGGCGATTTTCGGTCCGTTCAACCGGTGCGACGCCGCCGCCGCCTGTTGTGTCGGGCCGACGTGCAGACTACCAAAGATTTACGCCTGCCCTCTCACGCCTCCGCCGCGGCAGCGGCGGCAGCCGCGTGGTCCCGCCCCGCACGCAGCCGCTGCAGACTGCGGTCGCGGCCGAGCAGCTCCAGCGACTCGAACAACGGTGGGCTGATCGACGCGCCGGTGGCGGCCACCCGGATCGGGCCGAACGCTTTCCGCGGCTTGAGTGCAAGGTTTTCCAACAGCGCGACCTTGAGCGCAATCTCGATCTTGGCCGAGGTCCACTCCGCGATATCCTCGAGCGCGCCGATCGCAGCGTCGAGCACCGGGCCTGCATCGCCGCGCAGCTCCTTCGCGGCCGCCTTCTCGTCGAGAGTGAACTCGCTGTCGTTGAGGAACTTCAACAGGTCCCACGCATCGCCGAGCACGACGATGCGCGTCTGCACCAACCGGGCCGCCTCCGCGAATTGCCGTTGGTCGAGGCCGGTGTCGTGGCCGTGTGTGGCGAAGTACGCGCGTAGCCGTTCGGTGAAGACCTCTTCGCTCAGCATCCGGATGTGTTCGGCGTTGAGCGCGTCGGCCTTCTTCTGATCGAAGCGGGCGGGGTTCGAGTTTACGTCGACGACGTCGAAAGCGGCGACCATCTCCTGGAGGCTGAACACGTCACGGTCCTCGGCGATGCCCCAGCCGAGCAGGGCGAGGTAATTCAGCAGTCCCTCGGGGATGAAGCCGCGCTCGCGGTGCAGGAACAGATTCGACTGCGGATCACGCTTGGACAGCTTCTTGTTTCCGTCGCCGAGAACGCTTGGCAGATGCGCGAACTCGGGAACGCGCTCCGCGACGCCGATGCGGATCAACGCCTGATACAGCGCGATCTGGCGCGGTGTCGACGGCAAGATGTCCTCGCCGCGCAGCACATGGGTGATCTTCATCAGCGCGTCATCGACCGGATTGACCAGGGTGTACAACGGATCTCCGGTCGCTCGGGTCAATGCGTAGTCAGGCACCGTCCCTGCCGCGAAGGTGGTGTCGCCGCGCACCAAATCGTGCCAGGTGATGTCGGTGTCCGGCATCCGCAGCCGCACCACCGGCTTGCGCCCCTCGGCGACGAACACCGCACGCTGCTCATCGGTGAGGTCGCGGTCGAAGTTGTCGTAGCCGAGCTTGGGATTTCGGCCAGCGGCGACATGACGCGCCTCGACCTCTTCTGGTGTCGAGAACGCCTCATATGCTTCGCCCGCGTCCAGCAGCCGCTGCACGATGTCACGGTAGATATCGCCGCGCTGGGATTGCCGGTACGGCGCATGTGGCCCACCGATGTCGGGGCCTTCGTCGTAGTCGAGCCCGAGCCAGCTCAGCGCATCCAACAGTGCCAGATAACTTTCCTCGCGGTCGCGTTCGGCGTCGGTGTCCTCCAGCCGGAACACGAACGTCCCACCGGTGTGCCGCGCGTAGGCCCAGTTGAACAACGCGGTGCGGATCAGGCCAACATGCGGCGTGCCTGTCGGCGACGGGCAGAACCGAACTCGGACGGTCTGTTCGCTCGTCATCACTTTCCTTTGCGGACAACAGGATTGCTCAGCGTCCCGATGCCCTCGATGGTAATGCTCACCGTGTCACCGTCCTCGACCGGACCGACACCCTCGGGTGTTCCTGTGAGGATCAGATCGCCGGGCAGCAGCGTCATCACCGCCGAGATCCACTCGATGATCGCACCAACGTCGTGAATCATCAGCGACGTGCGGCTGTGCTGTTTGATGTCGCCGTTGACCTCGGTGCGGATGTCGAGGTCGGCAGGGTCGACGTCGGTGACGATCCACGGGCCGACCGGGCAGAATGTGTCGTAGCCCTTGGCGCGGGTCCACTGGCCGTCCTTCTTCTGTTGATCGCGCGCGGTCACGTCGTTGCCGATCGTGTAGCCGAGGATGTTCTCCGCGGCGCGCGAGGCGGGAACGTCCTTGCAGGGTCGACCGATCACGGTGGCCAGTTCGCCTTCGAAATGCACCGGGTCGGCGTCGGCAGGCATCTGGATCGGCACATTCGGCCCGATGATCGCGGTGTTTGGTTTCAGGAAGATCACCGGGTCGGGGAAATTTCCGCCGCCCATCTCCGCCACGTGGGCGGCGTAGTTCTTGCCGATGCAGACCACCTTGCTGGCCAGGATCGGCGCCAGCAGCCGCACATCGGCGAGCGGCCATTGACGCCCCGTGAAGTCGGGGGTACCGAAGGGGTGCTCGGCGATTACCCTGGCGACAGCCTGTGCCGGGTCGTCGGTGGGACCTTCGATGCTGACGAAGGCGACTCCGTCGGCACTGGCGATTCGACCAAGGCGCATGGTGTGAGCCTAGTGCCATCGGTTGCGACGGACTCGCCCAGGTCCTATCGCTAGATGTCTCACTATTTGGAATAATGATTCAGCATTCTGAGATGCCTGTGCGACCATAGTCGCGTGTCCATTGGAACGATCAGCTCCGTACGCCGCTGGTCGATATTGGTCATAGCGCTGAGCGCGACGCTGTGCGCGAACGTCTTCATAAACGGCGCGGCTTTCCTCATCCCGACGCTGCACACCGAACGCGGTCTTGATCTTGCGAAGGCCGGCCTGCTGTCGTCGATGCCCAGCTTCGGCATGGTGGCGACGCTGATCGCGTGGGGCTACATCGTCGACCGTGTCGGCGAGCGGATTGTGCTGGCGGTGGGTTCGGCACTGACCGCGGCGGCAGCGTTCGCGGCGGCATCGATGCACTCGCTCGTCGCGGTCGGCGCCTTCTTGTTGCTCGGCGGCATGGCCGCCGCCAGCAGCAACTCCGCCAGTGGCCGGTTAGTCGTTGGATGGTTTCCGCCCGAGCAGCGCGGCCTGGTGATGGGCATTCGACAGACCGCCCAGCCGCTGGGAGTCGGGTTGGGTGCCTTGGTGATTCCGCGGCTGGCGGAGAACCACGGTGTCTCGGTCGCCCTCCTGTTCCCTGCTGTGGTGTGCGCGGTGTCCGCGGTCGTGTGCGCGGTCGCGGTAGTCGATCCGCCGCGGCCGCCACGTCACGAAGCCGACGAAGCCGATCTGGCCAATCCTTACCGCGGATCGTCGGTGCTGTGGCGCATCCACGCCGTGTCGGTCCTGCTGGTGGTTCCCCAGGTCGTGGTGTGGACATTCACACTGGTATGGCTGATGAGCGACCGCGGTTGGTCAGCGGCATCGGCGGGTGCGATGGTGACGGCCGCCCAATTGTTGGGCGCCGGTGGACGAATCGCGGCAGGACGCTGGTCCGACATGGCAGGTTCGCGACTGCGTCCCATCCGCACGATCGCGCTCGTCGCGGCGGCGGCGATGGGTCTCCTGGCTCTGACCGACTGGCTACACTCCCCCGTCAGTGTCGCGGTGATGGTGATCGCCTCGGTGATCACAGTCTCCGACAACGGCTTAGCGTTCACTGCGATCGCCGAGATCGCGGGGCCATTCTGGAGTGGACGCGCGCTCGGCACGCAGAACACCAGCCAACTGTTGACGGCTGGTGTCGCGCCGCCATTGTTCGGCGGCCTGATCGGCATCGCCGGCTACCCCGTTGCCTTCGCATTGTGCGCGCTGTTTCCCGTCATCGCGATGCCTTTGGTGCCGGTCGACGCCGACCCACTCGCCGCGAAAACCGGACGCTAGCGGCCTACGCGGCGATACGCTGCGCACGTGTCTGCGTCGTACATGGATGTTCTCAACAACTACTTCACGTGCGAATTCACCACGCTCTCGCGCGACGGTTCTCCCATGACATGGCCGGTGACCCCACGGCTGCTTGAAGATGGCCGATTCCTGGCGACCACCAGCATCGGGCTACCTCAGAAGGCGTTCAATATCCGGCGTAATCCGAACGTGAGCATGTTGTTCTCGGAACCGACGGGAAGCGGTGTCGCCCAGCCGGGTGCTGTGCTGATTCAGGGCGACGCTGTGGCAGAGGATCGCATCGTCACCGACGTGTCGTCCGATAAGGATCTGGCAGCGCTCATGGAAACCTTGGTCATCCGTCAACCGGCGGGTGCGTTGTGGAGTACGTGGCTCGGCAGGCGGATGTGGTGGTCCTACTACATGCGCATCCTGATCTATGTCACGCCACGGCGGGCGTGGTTCTGGCCCACCCGTGATTTCGCAAGTCCACCGGAGGAACTCGACATGAACGAGGTGCGCCGTGTGGGCTGAAGCGGCCAAGTGGCTGGCCAAGTTCGACGAAGCCGTGCTGACCGGTCTCGACGCCGACGGGTATCCGGTCAGCATCCGCACCAATACCCGCGCCTACGACGCCACGACGGGTCGGCTGCCGGTGTCGCCGCCGTCCGCCTTGCACGTCGCCGAGGGCCCGGCCAACCTGCTCTGCCACAGCCATGACGAAAAGCTGTGGCACCTCAACGCCATCCACATCAGGGGTCGGCTCGAGAATCGCGATGGTGAATGGGTCTTCCAGAGCACCAATTTCGACGCTCCGTCGAAATTGGCATTCGTTCAATTCCTCGCAGGTACACGCAAGGCCGGCCAGAAGTACCTGGACAAGCGAGGTCTGCAGCGTCCACCGATCAATTGGTCTGCCGTCAAAGAGGTTCAGCGTCGGGGTGCAGCACGGCGGTCAGGTTGACGGCGAGCTGTACCGCTCGAGCCGATAATTCTGGAAGACGCGTCTGCCGAATCGCCGGACCGCGATGCGTTGCGGCGGCGGCACATTGGCGATAAGCCGCTGTTTGTCCTGCTCTGACCTTCCCTATCCAACGGACCGACCGCTCGACAGAACTCCGGCTCATGCAATCCTGAAAGTTAGCTGGAGATAACGGTTTTCGCCGCAAGGGCGATTTGGTTACGAATCGTTGTTTTGGGTAACTTGTTTAAAGTCGTTGCGACGCTGCGATTTTGACGTGAGCGAAAGAAAAGGTGATGGGCATGCCAGTTCGACCGCTTCTCGCAATCGGATTAGCTAGTGCAGGAATTGGCGTCACACTGGCGGTCTGTGCAGCGCCCATGGCTGCGGCCGCACCAGCGACAGCAGGCACATCCAGCACTACATCGAGCCATAACGGGTCACAGGGCACAGGGGCCCACCAGTTGGTGCGGATTTCGGCCAAAGCCACGCCGAACGGCGGCTACACAGCCAGTTCCGCATCATCGACGACTTCCACATCACGCACATCATCAGGATCGTCCGCGCAGAGTTCGGCACCGACGTCGAACAAGAGGGTACTTTCCTCCGACGGAAGCACGCAGGGCGCCTCAAGCATCACTGGGGCACGCACCACAGCCACCACGGGTTCTGGTAACCGAGCACGTAGGCCGCAGGTGGCCGACAGGTGAACCGCACCTGTGAGTGTCCGCTCCCAGCCTGTGATCTCACGCCGTCTCTAGGTTCTCAGCGCACCGTGTGAGCGCCGCTACCAGTTCACGCCGCACTTTGGGTGGAATGCCGTGGGTCATCGTCGCCTCCACGCCCATCACCGCGTCATGGGCTGCCGCCAATCGCTTCGCACCCGAGACCGTCAACATCAAGGCGCGGGCCCGCCCCCGCGAACCTCGATCAGATTCCGAAACGAGGCCGGACGATCGTAGTCCGGACAGCACATCCTGAAGCGACTGCCTGGTGACGAAGCACAACCTCGACAACTCGGATGCCGACGCCTCGGGATGATCGGCGAGCGCGCGCAGCACGGCATACTGCGCCATCGACAAACCCGTCGACCGCAACGCGGCGTCACTCCTGCGCCGTAACGATTGCTGCACACGCTTGACCAGATAGCCCACGGCCTGTTCCGTCTCCGATCGACCCATGACAGGAACCGTACATTATGCTAGCCTCGATGTAAGGAACCTGACATGGGAGTTGAGATGACAACCATCGAGCAAAACAGCAGGTACGCCACCTTGATCAATGTTTTTACCGTCGAGCCCGATCGGGCCGCGGATCTGGCTGCGCTTTTACACACGGCCACCGAGGAAGTGATGCGGCACCGGCCGGGTTTCCGGTCGGCCAACATCCACATCAGCACTGACGGAACCCGGGTCGTCAACTACGCGCAGTGGGACAGCGACGAGGCTTACCGCGCGATGCTGGCCGACCCCTCGACGCAAGAGCACATGACCGAGGCGGCGGCCATGGCGATCAGCTTCGACCCGCACTTGTACACCGTCGAATCTGTGCACGAGCGTTAGAGGCTCGTTGCGATCCTGTCGCCGACCTGTGTGGTGGACAGCTTTTCATCGCCACGCGTGGCCAGGTGTTGCTCGACGGCCTTGTCGACGCGTGTCGCCGCGTCGTCCTCACCGACGTGCGCCAAGAGCAGAGCAACCGACATGATCGCGGCGGTCGGATCGGCGATGCCCTGGCCTGCGATGTCCGGCGCACTGCCGTGCACCGGCTCGAACATCGACGGATTCGTCCGCGTCGCATCGATGTTGCCGCTTGCGGCAAGGCCGATGCCGCCGCACACCGCCGCGGCGAGATCAGTGATGATGTCGCCGAAGAGGTTGTCCGTGACGATCACGTCGAACCGGCCCGGGTCGGTGACGAGGTGGATTGTCGCCGCATCCACATGCTGATACGCCGTCTCGACGTCGCGGTATTCGGCGGCGATCTCCTGCACCGTGCGCCACCACAGATCGCCCGCGAACGTCAGCACGTTGTTCTTGTGAACCAGCGTCAGATGCTTGCGCCGCTTTTGCGCGCGCCGGAACGCGTCGTGCACCACACGTTGCACGCCGAACGCCGTGTTGACGCTGACCTCGGTGGCGATCTCATTGGGCGTGCCGACCCGAATGGCTCCCCCGGTTCCTGTGTACGGTCCCTCGGTGCCCTCGCGGACGACGACGAAGTTGATGTCGGGATTCCCTGCGAGCGGACTCTGGACCCCGGGGTACAGCCGGGAAGGACGCAGATTGACGTGGTGGTCGAGCGCGAACCGAATGCGCAGCAGCAGGCCACGTTCGAGCACACCGCTGGGCACCGACGGGTCGCCGATGGCGCCGAGAAGGATCGCATCGTGGCCACGCAGTTCGTCGATCACCGCGTCCGGCAGCACTTCCCCGGTGGCGTGGTAGCGCCTCGCTCCGAGGTCATAGCTCGTCTTCTCGACGCCGGACAGTACCGCGTCGAGCACCTTGACGGCCTCACCGACCACCTCGGGGCCGATGCCGTCGCCGGCGATGATCGCCAATTTCATGAGAGGTCTACCACTTCCAGGAGTTTGGCGCCGACGGCCTCGGCGATCGAGGTGCGGACATCGGCGGGCACGTCGCGGTTGATGCGTAGCAGGATCGTTGCGCCCGGTCCTTCGGCGTCCTCGCTGAGCTGGGCCGCATGGATATTGATGTCGGCGCCGCCGAGCAACGTGCCGATCTTGCCCAGCGTCCCCGGCTGATCGATGTAGTTGATGATCAGGTTGACACCCTCTGCGCGCAGATCGAAGTTGCGGCCGTTGATCTGGACGATCTTCTCGACCTCCTGCGGCCCCGACAGCGTGCCTGCGACGTTGGCCACCGAACCGTCGGAGTAGACAGCGCGCACATCGACGACGCTGCGGTGGTTGGGACTCTCGGTGGCCGTGCTGATATCGGCCTGTACGCCGCGTTCCGCGGCCAGCGCCGGAGCGTTGACGAACGTCACCGGGTCCTCGATGACCGCCGAGAACAATCCGCGCAGCGCCGAAAGTCGAAGCACCTCAACGTCTTCCGAGGCCAGCTCACCGCGCACCTGCACAGACAGCGACACCGGCAATTCGCTGGACAGCACACCGACGAGCACGCCGAGCTTGCGGACCAGATCGAGCCACGGCGCCACTTCCTCGCCGACCACACCGCCGCCAACATTGACGGCGTCGGGCACGAACTCACCGGCCAGCGCCAGCTTCACGCTCTCCGCCACGTCGGTACCTGCGCGGTCCTGCGCTTCGCCGGTGGACGCGCCGAGGTGTGGCGTGACGACCACCTGAGGCAGATCGAACAGCGGGCTGTCGGTGGTCGGCTCCTTGGCGAACACATCGATGCCCGCCGCCCGGACGTGTCCGGACGTGACGGCCTCCGCCAACGCTTCCTCGTCGACCAGCCCACCGCGGGCGGCGTTGACGATGATCACGCCCGGCTTGGTCTTGGCCAGCGCCTCCTTGCCGATCAGCCCGGCGGTCTCCTGGGTCTTCGGAAGGTGCACAGAAATGAAGTCGGCACGGCCGAGCAGCTCGTCAAGGGTCAGCAACTCGATGCCGAGCTGCGCGGCACGCGCGGCCGATACGTACGGGTCATACGCGACGACGTGCGTGCCGAACGCGGCCAGTCGCTGGGCCACCAGCTGGCCGATGCGGCCGAGCCCCACCACGCCGACGGTCTTGCCGTAAATCTCGGTACCGGAGAACTTCGAGCGTTTCCACGTGTGGTCACGCAGCGATGCGTCGGCAGCCGGGATCTCGCGGGCCGCGGAAAGCAGCAGCGCGAGCGCATGCTCGGCGGCACTGTGGATGTTCGACGTCGGCGCATTGACTACAAGCACGCCGCGAGCGGTGGCGGCGTTCACGTCGACGTTGTCCAGGCCCACGCCGGCGCGCGCGACGATCTTGAGCTTGGGCGCGGCCGCGAGAACCTCGGCGTCGACGGTGGTGGCCGAGCGCACCAGCAGCGCATCGGCTTCAGGCACGGCGGCCAGCAGCTTCTCTCGGTCCGGGCCGTCGACCCAGCGGACCTCTACCTGGTCGCCAAGGGCGGCGACGGTCGATTCAGCCAATTTGTCGGCGATCAGTACAACGGGAAGACTCACCCGGCCAGCCTAATGGGCTTGAATTATGACGTGGACGTCACCGTCGTCGGTAGTGGGCCCAACGGCTTGGCGGCCGCCGTCATATGCGCCAGGGCAGGTCTTTCGGTGCAGGTGTTCGAGGCGCAACCGACTATGGGTGGTGGTGCCCGCACCCTCGCCGATCCCGAATACGCCGGCGTAGCCCACGACATCTGTTCGGCTGTGCATCCGCTGGCCCTGGCCTCACCGTTTCTCGCCGAGTTCGACCTGCCTGCCCGCGGCGTGACGCTGAAGGTGCCGGAGGTCGCGTACGCCAATCCCCTGCCCGGCCAGCCCGCCCCAGTCGGCTACCACGATTTGCACCGCACCTGCGCGGAGCTGAGCGACGGTGAGTCGTGGCGTCGTCTGCTGGGCCCCCTCGTCGAACGCGACGGCGCGGTCCTCAAACTGCTGCTCGGCGACAAGCGTTCGATTCCCACCGATCCGATCGCCGCCGTCCAAGTGGGACTACGCCTTCTCGCCCAAGGCACGCCTGCCTGGCGCGCCTTGAAGGGAGCCGACGCCCGCGCGTTGTTCACCGGCGTTGCCGCACACACGATTTCGCAGATGCCGTCGCTGGTGTCCGCCGGCGCGGGACTGATGCTGGCCACTCTGGCGCACACCGTCGGCTGGCCAATACCCGTCGGCGGCAGCCAAGCCATCCCCGACGCGCTCATGGCGGACCTCAAGGCACACGGTGGCACACTGGTGTCCGGCGAGGAAGTTACCGATCCGCCCTCGGGTGTCGTGCTTTTCGACACCGCACCGACTGCGCTGCTCGCGATCTACCGCGACCGAATACCGGCCCGCTATGCTAAGGCGCTGCGGCGCTACCGCTTCGGGCCGGGCGTCGCGAAGGTCGACTTCGTGCTGTCGGACGAAATTCCATGGCGCGACCCGCGACTCGCTGATGCGACGACTCTGCACATGGGCGGGACTCGTGAGCAGATGGCCCACGCCGAGCGGGAGGCCGCCGCCGGCAGGCATCCCGAATGGCCAATGGTGCTCGCCGCAGTGCCGCATATCGCCGACCCGAGCCGCGTCGACGCACA
>Ga0134125_10009680_pt1 | contig 10835 bp, 11 predicted proteins | sample KB31751_FD_96464 | JGI IMG/M metagenome (GOLD analysis project Ga0134125, IMG submission 96464) | Terrestrial soil microbial communities with excess Nitrogen fertilizer from Kellogg Biological Station, Michigan, USA - KB3-175-1 | ecosystem: Environmental > Terrestrial > Soil > Unclassified ...
ATTTCGTTCACAAGCGGCGCTTCCGGCGCCGCGGCGTTCCGGATGGGTGATCGGCCCTGGGCACCGCGGAAGCATCACAAAGACAGCATTCGACGAGCCTTCCCAGTAAGCAAATAGAAGTCATATGTGGTGGGCGAGTGATAGGCCACTGACGTGCTCCCCCAAAAGTCGACCAGTTGAGGCTAGAGTCCGATCACCCGTCGAGGGATCGGACGATGAAGCGGAGCAGATTTACGGAAGAGCAGATCATTGGGATTCTGCGGGAGCAGGAAGCCGGCGTGTCGGTGGCTGATCTGTGCCGGAAGCACGGCATGAGCAGCGCTAGCTTCTATGGCTGGAAGGCGAAGTACGGCGGCATGGACGTGTCCGATGCCCGGCGGCTGAAGACACTCGAGCCGAGAATACGCGGCTGAAGAAGCTCTTGGCCGACGCGATGCTCGACGCCGCGGCGCTGAAGGAGCTGCTGGCAAAAAAATGGTACGGCCCGCCGCGTGCCGGGAGGCTTGCGTTCATCTCCAGGCGGTCTTCGGCATGAGCGAGCGGCGGGCCTGCCAGATCATCGGGGCGGATCGCGCGAGCGTGCGGTACCGCTCGCGCCGGCCGCCGGACGCGGCGTTGCGCGCGCGACTGCGGCAGCTGCTGGCGCATGAGCGTCGGCGCTTCGGCTATCGGCGGCTCTACGTGCTGCTGCGCCGGGAGGGGCACTTGGTGAACCGCAAGCGCGTCTACCGGCTCTACACGGCCGAGCGGCTCATGGTTCGCCGCCGCGGCGGGCGCAAGCGCGCCTTGGGCATGCGCGCGCCGATCGCGCTTCCCTCGGCCGCCAACGAGCGCTGGTCCTTGGATTTCGTGCACGATCAGATGATCGACGGCCGGCGTTTCCGGATCCTCGCGGTGGTCGACGCCTGCACACGGGAATGCCTGGCGCTCGTCGCCGACACCTCGATCCCCGGCGGCAGGGTTGCGCGCGAACTCGACCGAATCGTCCTGCGCCGCGCGACGCCCGCCGCGATCGTCTCGGACAACGGCACCGAGCTGAACGCGAACGCCATGCTGCGCTGGGCCGACGAGCGCCGCGTCGCTTGGCACTACATCGCCCCAGGCAAACCGACCCAGAACGCCTTCATCGAATCGATGAACGGCAAGTTCCGCGCCGAGTGTCTCAACGCCAACTGGTACATGACCGAGGCTTGGCGTAGAGACTACAATGAGGTGCGACCGCACAGCGCTATCGGCAACGAAGTGCCTGCGTCGCTTCATCGGTCGGCGAGCAACCCCGGCCAGCACTCATTCCTAGTGCCCGCACACGGAAAGTTGTCATCGGATTCAACCCAGACCGCGAGGCTCCCGGCGTCTCGCGCCGGCTTTGTCGCTCGTTTGCCTATGACCGCGCGCACGCTCTTGCGGCGGTAATCCTTTGGCGCCGTGGCGTGTCCACCATCGGTCATGGCAGGACTGCGCAGGCGGCACAAGACCGCAATGGAGGGCGGGTCCGACTTGGACCTGCTGGTCGGGCGTGGCAACCGCCATGCAGCTCGCGGGTACATTTGTGGGTATCGACCAACATGTTCTTAGTTTTCGCTGATTTCGTTCAATTATTTTCACTGTCTCGGCGGATACTCCCTCCGCCAAGTCTCAGCGCGGACCCGTCAAAGCGATCTTTGCGACACCTCGGCCAATGTCGCCGCAGCTGCCGTTGACCGCCTGCCGACGGACGAAACGCTGGCGTCGCTGTTGTGCAATCATGCGTTCTGTCGTCGTGGTGCTGGTCGTCTTGCCGTTGGTCGGCTGCGCCGCCGCCGGGCCGGCGATCACCGGCTTGGCGACGGCCGGCGTTGCCGGATCGGTCGGGTCGGCGACCGGCAGCGCCTTGGCCGGCGTCGCCGCCGGCGTCGCCGTGAGCTACGGCGTCGATCAGGGCGTCAAATACGCGGAAACGCAGCGTCCAGGACAATGTGCAACGCGCGATCGCCACGACCGCCGGTCCGCTCGATATCGGCCAATCGGCGTCCTGGCGGGTGCCGCAGAAGCTGCCGTTCAGCGGGCGCGCGGGCACGGCCGAGGTGGCCCGCGCCTTCGGCGCGGCAATCCCATGCAAGGATGTGATCTTCACCGTCGACGGCGATCACGGTGTCTACACGACGACGGTGTGTCGCAACGACGAGGGAGCGTGGACATGGGCCGCCGCCGAGCCGTCGATCCATCGCTGGGGCTACCTGCAGTAGAGCGTGCCGCGCCAATGTGATCGCGCTGCCTAAATTCGACCATCAAATTGCCCCGTGACACCCTCGGCGGGACCTCTTATCAACGGGTCGGGCAGCAGCTCTCAGTAGAGTGATCGTTGCAATGCGAATTCTCATGCGCACGTTGCCGGTCGTCCTGCTTGCCGCGGTCGCCGGCTGCAATCCCGATTATTCTCCCAACACCTACGCCAGTAACGCCGTCCAGCAGGCGAACAAGGTCGAATCGGCTGTCGTGGTCGGCTATCGGCAGGTCAAGATCAGTGCCAGCGGAACGGTCGGCGCCGTGTCGGGCGGCGCGGCGGGCGGCCTCCTCGGCGCGCAGGCCGAGCCGACCGGCATCGTCTCGGCGCTCGGCACCATCGGCGGCACGGTCGTCGGCGGTATCGTCGGCAACACCGTCGAGCATGTCGCCGGCGATACGACCGGCTGGGAATACATCGTCCGCAAAGCGGACGGCGACATGTTGTCGGTGACGCAGCGCGAGGAGACGCCCATCCCGCTCGGGCAGAAGGTGCTGGTCATCACGGGCAACCAGGCCCGCATCGTGCCGGACTACTCGGCGGCGGCCGATCCGTCGCCGGGCAAGGAAAAAACCGGCGAGAACAAGGAAAAGGGTGACGAGAGCAAGGAAAAGGCCGAGGTGAAGCCGGCGCCGGCCGCAGCGTCGCCCGCGGTCGCCGTGTCGACCCCGACCCCTGCGCCTGCTGCGGCCCAGCCGGCGGCCGCAACAACGGCCGCATCGGCTCCGGCACCCACCGCGGCTGCGGTCGCGCCGGTGGCGGCGACGACGCCCGCATCGGCCCCGGCCTCGACGCCGGCAACGACGCTGAGCGAAACGACGGCAGTGCCGAGCGCGGCTCCCGCTCCGGCGCCGCCGGCCGCGCTGTCTCCGAGCAGACCGCCATCATCGGCGAGCATGTCGCAGCAAGCCGCCGCTCCGTCGGATTCCGCCTCGCCGACGACTGCCGCGACGGACGGCCAAGCCGCCTCGAAGGTCCCACCTCCGTAACTCCAAGTCGCGTCAGGGGATTGCCCCGGCGCTGCCTCGCCCGCCAGCGTCAATCGGCACGTACGATGAGGGCGACGCGGCCGATCGCCTCGCGCTCGGCAACGAGCCGCATCGCCTCCGCCCACCGTGCCAGCGGCAGCGTGTGCGAGATGTGCGGGCGAAGATGGCCGGCAGCAGTGAGCTGGGTCAGCGCCGCGCCGAGCCGCGCGCGCAGCGCCGGGTCACGGCGTGCGGCTTCGCCGGCGCGGATGCCGATCACGCTCGCGCCCTTGATGAGCAGCAGGTTGCTGCGCGCCATGCCGATGCCGCCGGTGAAGCCGATCACCAGCACACGGGCGCCCCACGCGATCGCGCGCAGGCTCTCTTCGAAGACGACGCCGCCCACGGGATCGAAGACAACATTGGCGCCGACGCCGGCGGTGATGCGCTTCACCGCATCGCGCAACGGCTCGCTGCCGTAGCGCACGAGGTGGTCGGCACCGCGGGAGCGCGCCGCCTCGAGCTTGGCGTCGCGTGAGGCGGCGGCGATGACCGTGGCGCCGAGCAGCTTGCCGATCTCGACCGCGGCCAGACCGACGCCGCCGCCGGCGCCATGCACCAGCAGCGTCTCGCCGGCGGCGAGGCGCGCGCCCTCGACCAGCGCGTGGTACGCCGTGCCATAGGCAGCGCGGAAGGTGGCGCCCTCGGCAAAGCTGAAGCCCTTGTACAGCGGTGTCGCCTGCTCGGCCGCGACGACCACCTCCTCCGCGTAGCCGCCGTGGCGCAACTGCACCATCACTCGGTCGCCTATGGCGAATCCGTCAACACCGGCCCCGATCTCGCTCACCACGCCGGCTGCTTCGAGGCCTGGCGTGAAGGGCAGCGGCGGCTTGTGCTGATAGAGACCGGCGATCATCAGCAGGTCCGGGAAATTGATGCCGGCGGCGTGCACCGCGATACGCAGCTTTCCCGTGCCGAGCGCCGCGGGCGCGACCTCCTCGAGCACGAGACCGTCGGGCGGGCCAAGCTTCCGGCACAGGACGGCTTTGGGCATGTGCGACCTCCGACCGAGCAGCTATCGCATCTCTGAGCGGCGCATAAGCCGCCAGAACGGCGCGTAGACGAAGGGCAGCACCGCCGCCGGCACCAGCAGCGGATAGGTGAGGAAAGCATCGCCGATGGCGCCCAGCAGGGCGCCCAGCGCATAGCTTAGCCACACCAGCCCGAAGATCGCGACGCCGTCGGAGGGCGGCGCTGCTCGGCTGCGGCGGTGCCACAGCCAAGCCACCAGCCCCTCGCCGAGCTTCTGCAGATTGCCAGTGATGAAGACGGTGTTGAGGCTGACGCCGCCGAACCGCGTCGCCGCCGCGTTCTGCATGCCCATGGCGAGCGCCAGCAGCAGCGCCGCCAGGCGCCGGCCCAGGAAACCGCACGCGACGTGTAGCGCCGACGTGACGGTGAGCGCCATCCACTGGGCTGCGCCGAGCTGCAGCAGTGCCCGCGACAGCAGGACACCGGCCAGAAATGTACCGATGATCGCGCCGTAGACCGCCGCGCGCACCAGCTGTGCGTTGGCAAGGCTGATGCCGAGCAGGATGGTATTGCCGGTCGTCAAGCCGGCAAAGGCGTCGAAGCGCAGAAAGCCGACCGTGTCGGCATAACCGGCGATCACTGCCAGCACGCAGGCCTGTGGCACGTCGGGCGCTCCTCCCTGGCAAACGCGCCGCCCTTTGTCGCGACATCGGCTGCGCGCCCGCACCGAAGCGCGATGTGCCGTTGCCGCATGCGCAAATGCAAGAGTTTAGTAAGAGTTTCGTAGCAATATCGGCATTCCGCTGCGCCGGGACCCTGGCTCCGCGCGACAACAGGTCCATGCGATGAACAACGACACCCCCAATCGAAACCGGTCGACCAGCTCCTCGGACAGTCATGGCTGGCTGACCATTCCCCGCCGCCTCGGCGTGTTGATCATCGTCGCCATGATCGTCAGCGTGTCGGCTTTCGCGGTGCAGCTCCGGGCCTTGCGCAACACCCTGTTCGAAGAGCGCGAGAACGCCATCCGCAATGAGGTGCAGACTGCAACCACTCTGGTGCGCACCTTCGTCGAGGCCGAGAAGGCCGGCCGCCTCACCGAGGAGGAGGCGCAGGAGCGCGCCAAGGCGGCGCTGCGCGCCATGCATTTTGGCAAGGGCGACTATTTCTACGCCTACCGCTACGACGGCGTGAACGTCGCGCACGGGCTCAAGCCCGAGAACGAGGGCAAGAACCTGCTCGATCTCAGGGACAGCAATGGCGTGCGCTTCAACGCGGATCTCATCACCGCGGCGCAGCAGGGCGGCGGCTTCGTCTCCTTCCAGTTCCCGCGAGCGGGAGCTTCCGGGCCGCAGCCCAAGATCGGCTACGCCCTCGCCATCCCGGAGTGGCGCTGGATGCTGGGCAGCGGCGTCTATATCGACGACATCGACGTCATCTTCCACGATCGCCTCGTCAATGCCGCCTATTGGTCGATCGGGCTGCTCGCGCTGCTCGGCCTCTGCGCGTGGCCGGTCGCGCGTGGCATCGTGCGGCCGATCCGCGCGCTGACCCGCGCGATGACGATGCTGGCCAATGGCAATACCGCGACGCCCGTCCCGGAGACCGAGCGAGGCGACGAAGTCGGCGCCATGGCGCGCGCCGTCGGCGTGTTCAAGAGCAATATGATCGAGGCGGATCGGTTGCGCGGCGAGCAGGAGCAAATGAAAGCGAAAGCCGCCGCCAGCCAGAGGACCGCGCTTCACCGCATCGCCGACGATTTCGAGCGCAGCGTCGGCGCCATTGTCGGCACGGTGGCCTCGGCCTCCACCGAGATGCAGCGCACGGCGCAGTCGATGTCGGTCACCGCCGAGGAGGCGAACCGCCAGGCGACGACCGTCGCGGCCGCGACGACGGAAGCCACCGCCAATGTCGAGACGGTCGCGACCGCGGCCGGCCAGCTCGCGACATCGATCTCCGAGATCGGCCGGCAGGTTGCCCATTCCGCGGCCATCGCCCGCGAGGCGGTCGGCCAGGCAAGCCGCACCAACGAGACGGTCGAGGGCCTCGCCGTGGCGGCGCAGAAGATCGGCGAAGTGCTTGGTCTCATCCAGACGATCGCCGGTCAGACCAACCTGCTCGCGCTCAACGCCACCATCGAGGCGGCGCGCGCCGGCGAACACGGCAAGGGCTTTGCCGTCGTCGCCAGCGAAGTGAAGAGCCTGGCCAACCAGACCGCGCGCGCGACCGAAGAGATCGCCGGTCAGATCGACTCGATCCAGGGTGCGACGGGCGAGGCGGTGGCCGCCATCCAAGGCATCCGCGCCTCCATCGGCCGCGTGAACGAGATCGCCTCGACCATCGCCGCGGCAGTCGACGAGCAGCGCGCCGCGACCGAGGAGATCGCCAGCAACGTCAATCATGCGGCGCGCGGCACCAACGAGATCGCCGCCAACATCGCCGGCGTGACGCTCGCATCAGGCCAGGTCGGCTCGGCCGCCACGCAGGTGCTGGGCTCGGCCAGCGAGCTGTCGAAGCAGTCGGAGCAGCTGCGGCGCGAGGTCGACACGTTTCTCGCTACCGTCCGCGCCGCCTGAGCGTTGCACCGATCGGGGGCGCGCCGCGACGCGGGATGGCGCGTGCTTTAGTCGAATCCGCGGCGATTGTCGGCCAAGCACCCGCGGATTTCATCGATATTTAGCCGTCAACTGCCATGATCGCGGCCTCCAATTCCCAGGAGGCAGGCATGTCGATTTCCGTGCATTCGATGACTGTCGGCCGCGGCGCGACGTCTTCGGCGGCTTACTGGTATGCCATATTCGGTGTGGTGTTCATGGCCGTGGCCCTGGTGTCGGTGCTGCAGGGCGACCCTGCTGCGGCGCTCGGCCAGTCGGTCGGTATGCTGGTTCCTTGATGCGGCTGCCAAAAGCCGGGCTACGCGCGCCCGGCTTTTGGCCAAAGCGCCTTGCTGATCTCTCCGCTGCGAGTGGCGCGGAACTTAGCGCCGCCGCGATCTGTTGCTGCGATAGCAACCAAGATCGCGAGGAGGACGCGCTATGTTCAATCGTGCGATGACGGCCGCAGCTGCGTTGTTGCTGCTGGCCGCCTGCTCCAGCCACCGTGCGAGTAACGCCCCGAGTGTGGGCGCCGCGCCTGCGTCTGCGGCCACGGCGGGCTCGGGGTCGAGCGCCGGCATCTCCGAGGCCAGAGCGAAGGCGATGATCGAGCAGGACGGCTATAGCGGACTCAAGAACTTGCGCCAGACCGGCGATGGCGGCTGGACCGGGAACGCGACGGCCAATGGTAAGCCGGTGACGGTCATGGTCGCTCCCGACGGGAGCATCCGTACCCACTGATCGCGGGATACACGCGACGCACGGAGGCGTGCCGGCACCGGTGCGCCTCTTTGCATTTAAATTCATCGTTCGCGGTGGTGGCCGCGCGCGCAAAAGCCCTATCCGGTTCAACGATGTGTGCTAACCTGTGCTCGCGCGGACCGGAAAATCCGGCCATGCGAGGCGGCACGGCCTGGGACTGTGGCGCCTCTGAAAAACAGTGTTCGCGTGGCGTTGCGCGGTGCGTTCCGGTAAACGGACCCCGAACGGCGACAACCCGGACCGGCAATCAGGGAGGACGGAACGGCGATGCGTCGGCCATTTCATGTGTGCGTCACGATTGGCGGCCTGCTCGGCGCCATGCTCTTTATCGCCGCTGCCGCTCCGGCGGCGGAGCCCAAGCATGGCGGCATCCTGAAGCTCTATCACCGTGAGAATCCCGGCAGCGCCTCCATCCATGAGGAGGCAACTTACTCCACCAACGTGCCCTTCATGCCGGTCTTCAACAATCTCGTCATCTACGACCAGCATGTCGCGCAGAACAGCCTGCAGTCGATCAGGCCGGAGCTGGCGACCAGCTGGGCGTGGGACAAGGAGAATACCGAGCTCACCTTCAAGCTGCGCCAGGGCGTCAAGTGGCATGACGGGAAACCGTTCACCGCCAAGGACGTCAAATGCACCTTCGACATGCTGATGGGCAAATCGAAGGCCAGATTCCGCAAGAATCCGCGCGAGAACTGGTACCAGAATGTGAGCGAGGTCACCACCAACGGCGACTATGAGGCGTCCTTTCATCTGAAGCGCCCGCAGCCGGCGCTGCTCGCGCTGCTCGCGTCGGGCTATACGCCGATCTATCCGTGCCACGTCTCGCCGGCCGACATGCGCAGCCATCCGATCGGCACCGGGCCGTTCAAGTTCGTCGAGTGGAAGCAGAACGAGTCGATCAAGCTGACGCGCAACGCGGATTACTGGAAGAAGGGCCTGCCCTATCTCGACGGCATCGAGTTCACGATCATCCCCAACCGCTCGACGGCGATACTGGCCTTCATCGCCGGCCGCCTCGACATGACCTTCCCGACCGAGGTCACGGTCCCCCTGCTTAAGGACGTCAAGGCTCAGGCGCCGCAAGCGATCTGCAAGCTCGAGCCGCTCAATGTCAGCACCAACATCATCCTCAACCGCGACGCGCCCCCGTTCAACAATCCGCAGATCCGCCGCGCCCTCGCGCTCACCCTCGACCGCAAGTCCTTCGTCGACATCCTGTCCGAGGGCAAGGCGGATATCGGCGCGTCGATGTTGCCGCCGCCCGAAGGCGTCTGGGGCATGCCCAAGGAGATGCTGCAGACGATTCCCGGCTACGGCCCAGATGTCGCGAAGAACCGCGCCGAGGCGCGCAAGCTGATGGAGAAGGAGGGCTATGGGCCGGACAAGCGGCTCAACATCAAAGTGTCGACGCGCAATCTCGCGGTCTATCGCGATCCGGCGGTGATCCTCATCGACCAGCTCAAGGAGATCTATATCGACGGCGAGCTCGAGCCGGTCGAGACCGGCAGCTGGTTCGCCAAGATCGCGCGCAAGGACTATGTCATCGGCCTCAATCTCACCGGCGATTCGGTCGACGATCCCGACCAGAATTTCTACGAGAACTACGCCTGCGGCTCGGAGCGCAACTACACGCAATACTGCAACAAGGAGCTCGAGACGCTGTTCGACAAGCAATCGCAGGAGACCGACCTCGAGAAGCGCAAGAAGCTGGTCTGGGAGATCGACAAGCAGCTGCAGGAGGATGTGGCGCGGCCGATCCTGTTCCATGGCCGGCAGGCGACGTGCTGGCAGCCCTACGTCAAGAACATCACCGTCATGGTCAACAGCTCCTATAACGGCTACCGCTACGAAGACGTGTGGCTCGACAAGTAGCCTCGCATAGTTGCAAGCGGAGCGGGTGAAGGAGACGAGGCTTGGCAGCCTATCTGGCGCGGCGATTCTCGCTGATGATCCTGACCCTGTTCGGGATTTCCATCATCGTCTTCGTGCTGCTGCGGCTGGTGCCCGGCAACATCGCGGACATCCTGTTCGATTCCGCCGGCATGATAAACCCGGCCGACAAGAAGCAGATCGAGCAGGAGCTCGGTCTCGATCGGCCGATCGCCGTGCAATATGCGGCCTGGATCGGCGGGCTCTTCGAGGGCGATCTCGGATACTCCTACAAGACCGATCGACCGGCGATCGAGGAGATCGCGCCGCGTATCCCGGTCACGGCCAAGCTCGCGGGCTTGGCGCTCGCCTTCTCGGTGCTGTTCGGCGTGCCGCTCGGCGTCATCAGCGCCGTCCGCCAGAACAGTGCAGTCGACTATGTGCTGCGCGTCGTCAGCCTGAGCGGGCTCTCGATGCCGTCCTTCTGGCTCGGTCTGCTCGTCCTCATGGCGTTCGTCAGCGCCTTCGGCACCATACCCATCTACACCGACCCGCCGCAGAGCTTGTGGGACGAGTTGCTGCTGCTCGCCGTTCCCGCCGCGGCGGTGGGCTTCCGCAGCTCGGCGCTCATCATGCGCTTGACGCGCTCGGCGATGCTCGAAGTGCTGCGCCAGGACTATATCCGAACCGCGCGCTCCAAGGGAGCGACCGAGCGCAGCGTCAACTACCATCACGCGCTCCGCAACGCCATTCTGCCGTTGGTCACGGTGATCGGCATCGAGGCGGCCTTCCTCATCGGCGGGCTCATCGTCACCGAGACGGTGTTCAACATCCCCGGCGTGGCGCGCTTTCTCGTCGAGGCGATCCGCTGGCGCGATTACCCGATCGTGCAGAACCTCGTCATGTTCATCGCCGCCATCGTGGTGACCGCGAATTTCATCGTCGACCTGCTCTATGCCGTGCTCGACCCGCGCATCCGCTACGCGCGCTAGCCGAGGGCCGCCATGCACAGCATCGATGCTGAATCGGAACTGACCAAGGCCGGCGCGCGCTTCGACGGCACCTGGATGCAGCTCCGCTTCTTCGCCACACGGCATCCGCTGGGTGCGGTCGGGGCGGTCATCATGGCCGTGTTCGTCCTCGCCGCCATCTTCGCGGACTGGATCGTCGTCTTCGATCCGTTGAGCACCAATGCGTCGATCTCGCTCGCGCCGCCCTCGACGGAGCATTGGCTCGGTGCCGATTTCATGGGGCGCGACATGTTCAGCCGCATCGTCTACGGCGCGCGCATCTCCCTCGCGGTCGGCATTGGCTCGACCACCTTGGGCTGCGTGCTCGGCGTGG
>Ga0134125_10009681_pt1 | contig 10835 bp, 10 predicted proteins | sample KB31751_FD_96464 | JGI IMG/M metagenome (GOLD analysis project Ga0134125, IMG submission 96464) | Terrestrial soil microbial communities with excess Nitrogen fertilizer from Kellogg Biological Station, Michigan, USA - KB3-175-1 | ecosystem: Environmental > Terrestrial > Soil > Unclassified ...
CAGGAAGCCCAGCGCGTCGAGCCATGGTGGTATTTCCTCGCGCTGCTGGCGCTCGGCGCCTTGCCGTGGTTGCTGCCGATGGTCCGCGGGGCGGCGGGCGCCTGGCGGGACTCAGGCTCAACTTCACAGTTCAAGCCACTGAAATTCCTGTTATTATTCTCGGCATTGACCCTTGTATTCTTCTCCATGTCGGGCTCGAAGCTCGCCACCTACATCCTGCCGATATTTCCGCCGCTGGCGGCCTTCACGGGTGTCGCCATAGCCGCTCGTCCGGGTTTCCTGACACGCTCGAGCGGAGTCGCCGCGGGCCTCGCGCTCTTCGTTGCCGGCGGGTTTCTCGTCTACTCGCATCAGCGCATCGGAGCGATTCCCCCGCAGCCCATCGGGTGGGCCGTGGCCGCCGCCGTTGCGGCCTTGGCCGCCATCGTGGCGGCCCGGGCCGCCCCCTCGGGCGGGCCTGAGACGGTGGGCTGGCGGCCGTTGACGGTCGCGCTCCTCTTCGTCTTCACTTGGCAGGCGCTCCTTTGCGTCTACACGGTGATGCCGCCTGCGCGATCGGCGTACGCACTCGTTCAGGCCGTCGCTCCGGACGTACATGCCGGCACTGCGCTCTACAGCGTAGGGCAGTACCGTCAGACCATTCCGCCGTACCTTGGGCGGATGCTGACCCTGGTCAGCTTCAAGGGTGAGCTCGAATTCGGCCAGGCGCGTGAGCCGGGCCGCCAGACCGCGACGCCCGAGCAGTTCGTTCGCCGGTGGGAGGCCAGCCGCGATGCCATTGCATTCTTCGACCCGCGTGTGTGGGATCATTACCGCGGGCAGGGCTTGCCGGGGCGGGTCATCGCGCAGGACAAATTCACGGTCGCGGTGAGCCGCTCATGAGACTGGCGGACTTTTCGATCCTCTGTTGCGGCGTGTTGCTCAACGCCCTGGCGCAGCTCGGCCTGAAGGCTGCGACGGACGCCACCGGGCCGTTGATCGTGGCGGATGGGGCGATTCTGCGGCGCTCCCTGGAGCTCCTCGCCGTGCCGTGGCTGTGGGCGGCGCTCGCATGCTACGGACTGAGCGTCGTCGTCTGGCTGGTGGGACTCTCGCGCGTGCCGGTGAGTCAGGCGTACCCGCTGCTCTCGCTCGGCTACGTGATCAACATCGGACTGGCCTGGTGGCTGCTGGGCGAAGTGCCCAACATACAGCGCGTGCTCGGGATCGCGGTCATCGTGTTTGGAGTGGTGTTGGTGGCAAGATCATGACAAAACCGTCTGGAACGATTTTGGACGGCGCGAAGCGCCGGGCCCGAAGGGCCGAGGCCCAGGATGGGCCGAGCACAAAGCCGTTCCTTCCGTTCACCCGGCCGACGATCGACGAGGAGACGATCCAGGGCGTCGTCGAGGTGCTGCGCTCCGGGTGGCTCGCCTCGGGCCCGAACGTCAAGAAGCTCGAGGCCGCGCTCTCCGAGTACTTCGGCGGCCGCCCGGTGCGCACGCAGACCTCCGCGACCGCGAGCCTCGAGCACGCGCTCCTCGTCGCCGGAATCGGCGCGGGTGATGAAGTCATCACCCCCGCCATGAGCTTCGTGGCCACCACCAATGTCATCACGCGGGTGGGTGCCCGTCCGGTGCTCGTCGATGTCGGCCTCGACACCCGCAACATCGACTTCGACCAGGTGGAGGCCGCCATCACGCCGCGCACGCGGGCGATCCTGCCGGTCCACTTCTGCGGCCTCCCGGTGGACATGGATCGTTTGTATGCGATCGCCGAGCGTCACCGGCTGCGTGTCATCGAGGATGCCGCCCAGGCGATCGGCTCTTCCTGGCGCGGCCGGCGCATCGGCAGCTTCGGCGACCTCGTCTGCTTCAGTTTCCATCCCAACAAGAACATGACCACCATCGAGGGGGGCTGCGTCGTCGGCGGCTCCGCGGAGGAAGTGCGTCAGCTCGAGCTCCATCGATTTCACGGCCAGCACAAGACCACGGAGGACGAGGTCGACACATTCTTTGCCGGCGGCAAGGCCAATCTCACGGACGTGGCCGCGCGCGTGGGGTTGGGTCAACTGGCCTCGCTCGAGCGCTTCAATGCCCGGCGGCGCGAGCTGGCCGCCCGCTATTTCAGCCTGTGGGGCAATGATGCGCCCGTGCGCCTGCCGGCGCGCGGTGACGAGGGGCACAACTGGCACATGTTCGCGCCGCTCCTGCCGCTCGAGCGGCTGCGCATCTCGCGCCTCCAGTTCATCCAGCAGATGGCGGAGCAGGGCATCGGCGTCGGCGTGCATTACGCCGCGGCGATCCATCTCTTCACGGGCTACCGTGCGCTGGGGTATCGCGATGGACAGTTCCCCAACGCCGAGCGCATCGGCCGGCAGACCGTAACCTTGCCGCTTTTTCCCGCGATGGAGTTGTCCGACGTGGACCGCGTCGTCGAAGCGGCGACCGACATATTGCGGAGAGCGGCAAAATGACCGCGACCGTCTCGGTCATCATTCCCGTCTACAACGAGGAAGCAGGCCTGGAGACCCTCTTCGCGCGGCTCTACGCGGCGCTGGATCAGCTCGAGCGGCCCTACGAGGTGATATTCATCGATGATGGCAGCGCCGACCGCTCCGCCGCCATTCTGCGCACGCAGTTCGAGCGCCGCCCGGACAGCACGCGTGTGATCCTCCTCACCCGCAATGCGGGCCAGCACATGGCCATTCTCGCAGGCTTCGCGCATTCGCGCGGCGACTACATCATTACGCTGGATGCGGACCTGCAGAACCCGCCGGAGGAGATCGGCAAGCTCGTCGCCGCCATGGACCAGGGGGCGGACTATGTCGGGACCGTGCGCGCGCGGCGGCACGATGTCTATTGGCGCAAGGTCGCTTCGCGCCTGATGAACCGCATCCGCGAGCGTACGACGCAAATCCGGATTACCGACCAGGGCTGCATGCTGCGCGGCTACCACCGCAGCATCGTGGAAGCGATCAACCGCTGCGTCGAGGTCAGTACCTTCGTGCCCGCGCTCGGCTATACCTTCGCACGCCGTCCGGTCGAGATCGAAGTGACGCACGCGGAACGCACCGCCGGACAGTCGAAGTACTCCATCTATCGCCTGATCCGGCTGAACTTCGATCTGATGACCGGCTTCTCCGTGGTGCCGCTGCAGTTCTTCACCATGGCCGGGATGGCGCTCGCCCTGATGTCGTTCTTCTTCGTCGTCGTGCTGGCGGTGCGACGCCTCTTCATCGGATCCGAAGTGCAGGGCGTGTTCACGCTCTTCGGCATCGCGTTCTTCCTGATCGGGGTGCTGCTCATCGGTCTCGGCGTCGTCGGCGAATACGTCGGGCGGATTTACGAGCAGGTGCGGCAACGGCCGAGGTACACCGTCTCGGCGGTGTTGGAAGATGGCGAGCTGCGGCGGGCGGAGCGGCGGGCCCTTCCCGAAGTCCGGCGGGGGCTGCATCCGGAGCTCGACCACACCGAGATGCTGCGCGCCGAGCGCGCTCACGAGAAATGAGCGCCGTCCGGGCCATCGTCTTCGCCTACCACGACGTTGGCGTGCGGTGCCTGAAGACTCTCTTGTCCGCGAAGGTCGAGGTGCCTCTGGTCGTCACAGTCATGGACGACCCCAAGGAGAATCGCTGGTTCGGCAGCGTCGCCGACACGGCGCGCGAGTACGGGCTGCCGCTCACGATGCCGGAGGATGCCAACGGCGCAGAGCTCGTGGAGCGGGTGACGCAGCTGCAGCCCGATTTCATCTTCTCCTTCTATTATCGCTCGATGCTCGGCGCGCCGATCCTGCGCAGCGCGGGCCGCGGCGCACTCAACATGCACGGCTCTCTGCTGCCCAAGTATCGCGGGCGCGCGCCTGTCAACTGGGCGATCCTGAACGGCGAGGTGCGGACCGGCGCGACCCTCCATTACATGGTGGACCGGGCCGATGCGGGCGACATCGTCGATCAGCTCGCGGTGCCGATCCTGGAGGATGACGATGCGCGCGAGGTGTTCGGCAAGGTGACCGCCGCGGCGGAGATCGTGCTGGCGCGCTCGCTGCCGGGCCTGATCGCCGGCGATGCCCCGCGGCGGCCGCAGCCCATCGAGCCGGGGCAGTACTTCGGTCGGCGCAGGCCCGAGGACGGCCGTATCGACTGGAACCTGCCGGCGGTGCGCATTCACAACCTCGTGCGGGCGGTCGCGCCTCCCTTCCCGGGCGCATTCACCGAGGTCGACGGGCAGCACTGGTGGATTCATCGCACGCGGGTGGAGTCCCGGATCATCACGCCCTCGGAGCGGGCGAGGCTCTTCGGCGGACAGGGCGGCTGTTATGCGGCCTGCACGGACGGCAGCGTGCTCAGAATCCTCGCCGCGGCGACACAGGATGGACCGGTGGATCTGGCGCGGGTCTCGCGCGACCTCGAGGCGCACCCGGCGGCGTTGGGTTGATTGAGCACCATCGCGCTCAAGATCGACGTCGACACGTATCGGGGCACGCGCGAGGGTGTGCCGCGGCTGGCCGCGGCGCTGGAGCGGGCGGGCGCGCGGGCGACGTTCCTCTTCAGCGTCGGCCCCGATCACACGGGCAGGGCGATCAAGCGGGTGTTTCGCCGCGGATTCCTCGGCAAGGTGCGGCGGACTTCGGTGACGCAACACTACGGGCTCAAGACTCTGCTCTACGGTGTCCTGCTTCCCGGGCCGCATATCGGGCGGCGATGCGGGGCGATCATGCGGGAGGTGGCGGGCCGCGGGTTCGAGGTGGGGGTCCACACCTATGACCACATCAGGTGGCAGGACGGGGTGGCGCGGGCGAGCGAGCCTTGGACACGGCGGCAGTTGCTACTGGCGCGGGATGAGTTCATCCGGGTGTTTGATCGCCAGCCGGAGGCGCACGGCGCGGCGGGTTGGCAGGTGAATGACAGCGTGCCGGGGCTCGAGCGGGAGTTGGGCTTCCGGTATGCGTCGGACACGAGGGGCTCCTGCCCATTCGTACCGGTGGTTGCGGGGAGCGAGGTCGCGGTACCGCAGTTGCCGACGACTCTGCCGACGCTGGATGAGTTGATCGGGCGGGAGGACCTCGGGAGAGTGGATCCGGTGGAGCACTTGCTGAAGCTGACCGATGGGGCGGGCGATCAGGTGTTCACGCTCCATGCGGAGCTCGAGGGGGGGGCTTACCTTGAGGGGTTCGAGCGGCTGCTGCGGGCTTGGCGGGATCGTGGGTTCGAACTCACGGACTTGAAGTCATACGCGCAAGGGCTGGATCCGTTGCGGCTGCCGCGGTGCCCGATCGTGTCAGGGACCGTGGAGGGGAGATCCGGGACTCTCGCCGTTCAGGGGCGGAACGCCTCGGAGAAAGGCTCTGGCCAGAACGCCGCAAGTACTTCCCCGTAGGCTCGCGGATCGCCGTCCTGGCGATCAGCGTCTGGCCAGGGACATTTTCCAAGTCGATCTGCTCACAATATCTCGTACTGTGCCGCCGTCTACGTAAGAGGATGGATGCAGCACTGCTCAAGCCTTTGAGTCCTTCCTCACAGGATCGGGAGATCGCGGAGGTCGTGCGACGCGAGCGAGGGCGGCTGCTCTCTTTCATCCTGAGGAGAGTCCGGGATGCGGCGGAGGCGGAGGATGTCCTGCAGGAGGCGCTTTATGAGCTCGTCTCTGCCTATCGGCTGATGCAGCCGGTCGAGCAGGTGGGAGCCTGGCTCATGCGCGTGGCACGCAACCGCATCATCGACCGGTTTCGCAAGCGGCGGCCGGAGCTGCTCGGCGATCTGAGTGCGCAAGGAGAAGAAGCGGACTCGGCGTTGGAGACGCTGTTGCCGGTGGTGGACGACGGTCCGGATGCCGTACTGATCCGGGAGCTGCTGATGGAAGAGCTCGAGCGCGCGCTGCAGGAGTTGCCCGCGGAGCAGCGCGACGTCTTCGTCGCGCAGGAGCTCGAGGGCGCGAGCTTCAAGGAGCTGTCGGGGCGGTGGGACGTCGGGATCAACACGCTGCTCTCGCGCAAGCGCTACGCCGTACTGCGGCTGCGGGAGCGGCTCAGGGCGGCCTACGAGGACTGGTTGCGGGATCCATGAGGTATGGTTACGTGATGAGGAGAGAATGATGAGACCTCGAGTGCGTTGGGTCATCAAGGGATTTGGCTTCGCAGGGATCTTTCTCGCCGGCCTGGCGGTGCTCAGCCTGGTAGTGATGCTGCTCTGGAATGGGCTCTTGCCGGGCCTGTTCGGCGCGCCGCGGCTGCACTATCTGCAGGCGGTGGGACTGCTGCTGCTGTGTCAGATCCTGTTCGGCTCGCGCGGCCATCGTGGGCGCTGGAGACACCACGCCTGGCACGAGCGCTGGGAGAGCCTGACGCCCGAGGAGCGGGAGCGGCTGCGCGAGAAATATGCTCACAAGTCCGCTCACCCTTGCCGCTGGCATGGAGGAGAGGAAACGGGCGAGAATCAGCAGGTATGAGCGCCATACCCGCCACCATGACCGCGATCGAGATCGGCACGCCAGGCCCGCCCGAGGCGCTGCGGCCGGTCTCCCGTCCAGTGCCGCGCCCGGGCCCGCAGGAGGTGCTCATTCGGGTGGCGGCCGCGGGCGTCAACCGGCCTGATGTGCTGCAGCGCAGGGGCGCCTACGCACCGCCGCCCGGGGTGACCGACATACCGGGTCTGGAGGTCGCAGGGGAGGTTGTACTCGCGGGAGCCGGCGTAACCGACCCAGCCGTCGGTGCTCGTGTCTGTGCGCTCGTGGCGGGCGGTGGGTATGCGGAGTACGTTACCGCGCCCGTCGGGCAGTGCCTGCCGGTTCCCGGGTCCCTCTCGTTGGAAGAGGCTGGCGTATTGCCGGAAACTTTCTTTACCGTTTACTACAACGTCTTCATGCGTGCGCGGTTGCAGCGTGGCGAGACGCTGTTGATCCACGGCGGCTCGAGTGGAATCGGCACCACGGCAATCCTGCTTGCGAAGGGCCTCGGAGCGCGTGTCATCGCCACGGCAGGTAATGCGCAGAAGTGCGCCGCCTGTCGCGCGCTGGGCGCCGATGTCGCGATCGACTACAAGCAGGAAGACTTCGTGGCCCGGACGCTCGAGGCGACGGGCGGGCAGGGCGCCGATGTCATCCTCGATATCGTCGGGGCCGAGTACCTGGCGCGCAACATCGCCGCCGCAGCGGTGAACGGCCGCATCGCGGTCATCGGGACTCAGGGCGGCACGAAAACGGAGATCGATCTGCGCGGCTTGATGAGCAAGCGGCTGTGGCTCGGGGGCTCGACGCTGCGTCCGCAGAGCGTCGCGGACAAGGGACGGATCGCCGCCGCGCTACGCAGCGAAGTCTGGCCGCTCTTCGAGTCGCAGTCGCTGCGGCCGGTGATTCATGCGCGCTTCCCGTTGCAAGAGGCGGCACGCGCTCATGCGTTGATGGAGTCCAGCGCGCACGTCGGGAAAATCGTGCTGCTCACTGGATGACCTGGCGCTCCCTGAGCGCGGCGATGATGCGTGCCGCGGCATCCTCCGGCGAGCCCGTGCTGGTATCGACGACGATCTCCGCACTCTCCGGCGCCTCGTAGGGCGAGTCGATGCCCGTGAAGTTCTTGATCTTGCCCTCGAGCGCGCGCGCGTAGAGTCCCTTCGGGTCGCGCTGCTTGCAGACCTCGAGCGGCGTGTCGACGTGGATCTCGACGAACTCGCCGTCGGCGACGAGCTCGCGCACCATGCGCCGCTCGGCGCGAAAGGGTGAGATGAAGGAGCACAGCACGATGGCGCCGGCATCGACGAAGAGGCGGGCGACCTCGCCGACGCGGCGGATGTTCTCCACCCGGTCGGCATCGGTGAAGCCCAGGTCGCGGTTCAAGCCGTGCCGCACGTTGTCGCCGTCCAGCATGTAGGTGTGCGCACCCCGGGCATGCAGCTCCCGCTCCACGATGTTGGCGATGGTGCTCTTGCCGGAGCCGGAGAGCCCGGTGAACCAGAGGACGGCGGGCCGATGGCCGTTCAGGCGGGAGCGTGCGCTTTTGTCGACCAGCAGCGCCTGCCGGTGGATGTTGGTGGCGCGGCGCAGGCCGAAGGCGATCATGCCGGCGCCGGCGGTGGCGTTGGTGAAGCGGTCGATCAGCACGAAGGAGCCCGTCTCGCGGTTCTCCGAGTAGGGATCGAACGCGACCGGCGTCGCCGTCGCGAGATTGCACAGACCGATCTCGTTGAGCCCGAGGGTCTTCGCGGCGATGTGCTCCAGGGTGTTGACGTCGGTCTTGTGCTTGAGGCTGGTCACTCGGGCCGGCACGTATTTCGTACCGATCCGCATCAGGTAAGAGCGTCCGGGGAGCATCGGCTCCTCGATCATCCAGAGCACCTGCGCGGCGAACTGGTCGACCACCTCCGGCCGGGCCTGCGCCTCCGCGAGCATGTCGCCCCGTGCCACATCCACTTCATCGGCCAGTGTGAGCGTGACCGCGTCCCCGGCCCGGGCCTGCGGCAGATCTCCATCGGCCGTGACGATGCGCGCGACCTGGGTCGCCTGTCCCGACGCCGCGACCACGACGCGATCGCCGGCGCGCACGACGCCCGAGGCCACGGTACCCGAGAAGCCGCGGAAATCGAGGTCGGGGCGGTTGACCCACTGCACCGGGAAGCGGAACGGCTTGCCATCCAATCCCTCGCTCGCATCGAGACCTTCCAGATGCTCGATCAGCGTCGGTCCGTCATACCAGCGCATCCGCTCCGAGCGCGTCGTAACGTTGTCGCCAAAGCGCGCCGAGACCGGAATCGGTGTGATCGAGGTGAAGGCGAGCGCCTGCGCGAAGCCGAGATAGTCGCCGACGATGTGGTGGAAGCGCTCGCCGGAGAAGTCGACCAGATCGATCTTGTTGACGGCGAGCACGACGTGCCGGATGCCGAGGAGCGAGCAGATGTAGCTGTGCCGGCGGGTCTGCGTGAGAACGCCCTTGCGCGCATCGATCAGGATCACCGCGGCGTGGGAGTTGGAGGCTCCGGTTGCCATGTTGCGCGTGTACTGCTCGTGACCCGGCGTGTCGGCCACGATGAAGGCGCGGCGCGGCGTCGAGAAGAAGCGATACGCCACATCGATGGTGATGCCTTGCTCACGCTCGGCCTCGAGACCGTCGACGAGCAGGGCGAAATCGATGTCATCGCCCGTGGTGCCGTGTTTGCGGCTGTCGCGCTTCAGGGCCGCGAGCTGGTCCTCGAGAATGAGCTTGGTATCGTAAAGGAGGCGCCCGATGAGCGTGGACTTGCCGTCGTCCACGGAACCGCAGGTGAGGAAACGCAGCAGCCCCTTCTCGGGCCCGCCGCGGCCGCCCGAGCTCACCGTCACCTGTTCGTGCGCGTAAGCGGTCACAGCCTGGCGTCCATCAGAAGTATCCCTCGCGCTTTTTCCTCTCCATCGAGGCCGCCTCGTCGCTGTCGATGAGTCGTCCCGAGCGCTCCGAAGTGCGCGCGATCAGCATCTCCTCGATGATGTCATCGAGGGTCGTGGCCCGGCTCTCGATGGCCGCCGAGAGCGGATAGCAGCCGAGCGAGCGGAAACGGACCATGCGCACCTGCTCGACCTCCCCGGGCTCGAGCGGCATGCGGTCGTCATCGCGCATGATGAGGAGTCCGTCGCGCTCGATCACCGGGCGGGGGGCGGCGAAGTAAAGCGGCACCACCGGGATCTGCTCCGCGCGCGTGTACTGCCAGATGTCGAGCTCCGTCCAGTTGGACAAGGGAAAGACGCGGATGGACTCGCCTTTGCTGATCCGCGTGTTGTACAGACTCCAGAGCTCCGGCCGCTGGTTGCGCGGATCCCAGACGTGACCCGCGGAGCGGAAGGAGAAAATGCGCTCCTTGGCGCGGCTTTTCTCCTCGTCGCGCCGGGCGCCGCCGAAGGCGGCATCGAACTCCCACTTGTCGAGCGCCTGTTTCAGCGCCTCGGTCTTCATGACCTGGGTGTGCAGCTGCGAGCCGGAGGCGATCGGATTGATGCCGCGCGCGACACCGTCGGCGTTGGTGTGGACGAGGAGCTTCACGCCGTAGCGGGCCGCGATGGCGTCGCGGTGGCGGATCATGTCGCGGAACTTCCAGCCGGTATCGATGTGCAGCAGCGGGAAGGGCGGCTTCGAGGGGTAGAACGCCTTCAGGGCGAGATGGAGCATCACCCCGGAGTCCTTGCCGATCGAGTAGAGCATCACCGGGTTGCGGAACTCCGCGGCGACCTCGCGGATGATGCCGATGGATTCCGCCTCCAGATGTTTCAGGTGCTGTGACAGCGCATGCGTTTGCGTATCCGTGCTCATGAACGCCTCAGGAAGCCAGCGGCACGGGGCTCAACGTCCCGCTCGCGATGAAGAAAGTGTTGCGAAAGTCGGGCTTGCCGTAGGTGAGCGGCTCGCCGCCCGGGGCCAGCACCTTCCCGCCCGCGGCTGCAAGTACCGCATGTCCGGCGGCAGTGTCCCACTCCATCGTGGGCCCGAGACGCGGATAAAGGTCGGCCTCGCCGGCGGCCACCAGGCAGAACTTCAGTGATGATCCGACGGATACGCGCTCGTGTACCGTGTAGTGTTTCAGGTAGGCCTCCGTCTCCGGGGTGGAGTGTGAGCGTGATATCACTGCTGTGACCCCGGACGCGGGGATGGGCCGCACATGCAGTGATTCGCGCGGCCCGGACGCTGCTGCATCCGCGGGGTGAGAGCAGCGGAAAGCCCGTGAGGCAGCCACGTTGCCGGCGTAAAGCGCGCCGCCCACCGGAGCATAGACGACGCCGAGCGCCGGCATCCGGCGGCGGATCAGTGCGATATTGACGGTGAATTCCCCGCGTCGATGAATGAATTCCTTCGTGCCGTCCAGCGGGTCGACCAGGAAGAATTCCTCGCGCACCTGCGGG
>Ga0134125_10009682_pt1 | contig 10835 bp, 7 predicted proteins | sample KB31751_FD_96464 | JGI IMG/M metagenome (GOLD analysis project Ga0134125, IMG submission 96464) | Terrestrial soil microbial communities with excess Nitrogen fertilizer from Kellogg Biological Station, Michigan, USA - KB3-175-1 | ecosystem: Environmental > Terrestrial > Soil > Unclassified ...
AAGCAATGCAGGCGCGGCCCCCGCGAGCGCAGCCCCGGCATGGGGCTCCGGGGTCCCCATGCCGGGGCGAGCACAAGCGGGGCGCGCGGCGAAGCCGCGCTGGGGCCCGCGCCAATCAATTAGAAAGACGTTCTCGTATTTGACCGTGCGCCAGAGGCGCTCGGCGAACACGTTGTCCAGGGCCCGGCCGCGGCCGTCCATGCTGATGGCGACCTTGCGGTCCAGCAGCCGCTGGGTGCACATCCATCGGGTCAAAGCGGTGGACGCGTAGCAGGGTTACGCGATCGAGCAGGTACCGTTTGACCGCGCGGCCGTAATTGACATCCATGAACTCGCTGGGGATGAGCCACCCGGCGACGCCGCCTTCAGCCATCCACCCTTGCGATAAGCCAATGAAATGGCAATATAACCCGGCAAGCCCGCTGAGTTTCATGCCACTGGTCTTCTGCGTGCGCATCTGGAGGCGGGTCTTGTCGCCATTGTCCAGGTGGTGGTGCCGGACATAGGGCGGATTGCAAATGATCAGGTTGAAACGGGAGGACGGCTCGGCGAGCGTGAAGTCGGCGAGCCTCAGGTCGAGCCCTAGTTCCGCCCAAAGTTCCGCAGCTGGTTTCCCATAATGGCGGTCGATCTCAAACCCGACCCCCTCGGCGATACGGGTCGCCGAGAAGACTTTGCGAAGCGCGGAGTAGAAGGACCCGGTTCCGACGGCGGGATCAAGGAAATGAATGACAGCGTCGCCGGGCAGGAGGGTAGCGGCGTAGCTTAGGATGTCCTCGGCTAGAGCGGTGGGAGTCGCAAATTGCCCGAGCCGGTTGCGCTGAGCCTGCGTCCTCTCACCATCCAGCCGCGCTTGCAGGGCAAGACGCCGCTGCTCCAGGATGTTGCCCGTTCATGGCTCGGCGACATCGCGCAGGATACTACGGCAGGGTGACGCTCTGCGAGGTGGCGTAGAGGGCGGCGTCGCTGGCTTCGGCGACCACGACGCGCAGGCGGTACGGGCCGGGCGGGGCGTCGAGCGAGAGTTTGGCGCTCAGGCCTTGGGCCAGAAAGCGCTTCCAGGTGGCGTCGGTGAGGGCCAGGTCCATCTCGGCGCGTTTGCCCGCGACGAAGGCGCCGCTGGGGTTGAATAACCCCGCGATGAAGTACAGGTTCTGGCGGTGGCGGCCGCTGCTGGCCGGGAGCGGCAGGTTCCCGGTATCGAGGTGGATGGCGACGGTGAGTGCGCGTCCGGCGGGGGAGGCGGTGACGAAGGCGGCGACGCCGGATTGCGGGGTGTCGGCGCGCATGGCCGCGTCCATAAGGTCGGGGAGGGTGGTGGCGGCAGCCTCGGGGGCGGGGGCGAAGTAGCCGGGGCGGGCCTGGATCAGGCCGTGCGACTTCTGGGCGAGTTCGACCTTGAGCTTGTGGTACTTGCCGTCGCGGGCGACATCGCCGCTGGCGAAAGCAAGCGAGTACCGCACCGCGGGCACCATGCCCAGGCGCTGGAAGCCCAGCGTGAGGTCATTGCTGTCGTGAAAATACAATCCGCCAGTGGTCTGGGCCAGGCTGGCCATGGCCTGCTGGGCGGCCTGCTGGGCGGTGAGGCGGGACTCCTCCTCATAGACCACGGTGGGGAGCGGGAGTTCGTTGACCACGGGGGTGTAGGTGATCTCGCGTCCGGGGGCGGCGGCGTAGAGGCCGCGCGCATCGAGGGAGTTGATGACCACGCCGGCGCGCAGGGCCTCGTCGGCGATGTGCTCCTGCTGCAGTTCGAGCGTCTCGCCCATGCCGAGAAAGCCGCCGGAGGCGAGCAGCACCATGCGGCTGCCGGGCTCGCGGCCGAGCAGGTCCACCGCATCGCGCAGCGCGGCCAGGGTGCTCTGCGAGGTGACTCGCGCCTGTTCCCAGGTGCCGGCGGCCTGGGCGATGACTTGCTCGGACTGGTTATCGGAGCCGGGGATGGCGGTCTTGCCGGCCTCGTATATCTGCGAGCCGTCGCTCACGACGATCCCCTGCTGAACGTCGCAGGCTTGCTTCTCGGCAAGGGCGGCGTTCAGGGCGCCGGGGTCGGTGTGGGTGACGATGCCGTAGGCCTCGTAGGGGGTGATGCGCGGACAGAGATCGAGACCGGTGGCGGACTGGCGCGGATGCGGCGCGATGCGGGCGATGGCGGCGGCAAGTTGGGTGGGGTCGTGAGTAAAGCCCGGGCCAGGCTGTGCCGAGGCGGTGGCGATGGCGACCCGGTCTCCGGGTCCGAGGTCTTCGTGGACGAAGCGCAGCGCGGCGATGCGCGCGTTGCCCAGGTCGGCCTTGGTGGTGTTGACGTCGTCAAAGAACAGCACGATGGCGCGCGCCGTCGCCGCCGCGGCCGCGGGAGAGGGAACTGGCGCGGAAGCGGACGCCGCGGCGGCCGGGGTTTGGGTGGGCGCCACCGGGCCGGTTTCAACGGTGAAGGCGCTGAGCGGGCGCAGCTTGCCGTTGTCCAAAACGCGGAAGTCGGCTTGCGTCAGGCCGGCGATGGTAGACCCGTCGGGGTTGCGGACCACGACATCGAGGCTCACCACACTGGTGTTGGCGACCAGGCGCAGCGGCGGCAGCCGGTAGGCCCCGGAGGCCACACGCACCTCTTGTTGCGCGGCCAGGGGCAGGGCGCACAGCGCCGCGAGGGCCAGGGCAATCCAGGGGTAGCGTATGCGCATGCTGGGGCCATTGTATTCTGAGGGCGTGCGGGGCGAGACCGATCAGGGTAAACTGCGGCGATTTATGCGCCAGCTGGGCGAGCGCGTCCGCGGCCCGGGCACGATCTATTTGGTCGGAGGTGCAACCGCCGTGCTGTTTGGCTGGCGTCCCATGACTATTGACGTGGATGTCAAAGCCGAACCCGAGCCGGCGGGGCTGTTCGAGGCGTTGGCCAGCATGAAAGACGAACTCGATCTCAACGTCGAGTTGGCGAGCCCCGACGACTTCCTGCCGCCGCTGCCGGGATGGCGGGAACGAAGCTTGTATATCGGCACCGAGGGCCAGGTCGCCTTCTATCATTACGATCCCTACGCGCAAATGCTGGCCAAGCTGCAGCGCGGACAAGAGCGTGACCGCCTGGATATCGAGGCGATGCTTGGCCGGGGCCTGGTGGTCAAGCCTCGACTGCGGGAGCTGTTCGGCGCCATGGAAGCGCAGCTCATTCGGTATCCCGCGGTGGACGCCAGCACGCTATGCCGCAAGGTTGAGGAGTTCTGTGACGAACCTTGAAGAGCTGATGGATGGCCTGCCGGGAGAGGCGATGATCCGGAGCGGGCTGGCCGACTACCAGGCGGGGCGGCGGACGGTCAACGCGCTGGCGGCGGCTTCCGCCCAGACGCGTCTCCGGGAGGCGGGTTTACTGCCGGGAGGGTTGCCGGCTTGGCCGGAGCCGGAACTCACGCTGTATCGGCTCTTGCGGCAGGAGCCCGGGGATGCCTACTCCCGTTACAACGCGATCCTGCGCGAGCTGAGCAGCTTTCTCAACGCCCTGGACCGGCGGCTGCGGTTGCGGGGGGAGGCGGGCGGGCAGGGCCGGCGGGCGTAACCGCGGGAGGCGGCCAGTGTCTCGCGCCGCTTCTGGTCTAGCTAAAAATCGCCCGTTCCACCACGGGCGGCTAGGCGGCGGCGGGCGGGCGGAGAGCGCGGTACCAGGCCACGGTGCGGGCCAAGCCTTGCTCGAACGAGACGGTGGGCCGGTAGCCGAACTGGCGCTCGGCGCGGGTGATATCGGCCAGCGAGTGCTGCACATCGCCGGCACGGGGCGGGCCGTTGCGCACCTCGCCGCGGTAGCCGAGCATGGGGCGCAGCAGGGCGACGACCTGGTTGAGCGAGACCCGGGCGCCGGTGGCGATGTTGAAGGTTTGTCCCGCCACCGCGGCGGCGGGAGCGGCCGCGGCCAGCAGGTTGGCCGCGACCACGTTGTCAATGTAGGTGAAGTCGCGGCTTTGTTCGCCATCGCCGTGGATGAGCGGCGGCCGCCCGTCCAGCATGGCGGCAATGAACTGGGTGAGCACCGCGGCATAGGCGGACGCGGCGTCCTGGTAGGGGCCGAACACGTTGAAGTAGCGCAGGCTGATCGTCGTCATCCCGTGCACCGCATGGAAGGCGGCCAGGTAGTGTTCCCCCGCCAGCTTCGCCACCGCATAGGGAGAGAGCGGCGCCGGCAGGAAATCCTCGCGCTTGGGCAGGATGGGATGGTTGCCGTAGGCCGAGGAGGAGGCGGCATAGATCACGCGTTGCACGCCGGCTTCGCGCGCCGCCACCAACACATTCAAGGTGGCGACCACGCTGGCGTTATTGCTGGCGATCGGATCGGCAATCGAGCGCGGCACCGAGGGGATGGCGGCTTCGTGGAAAATCACGTCGATGCCGCGGCAGGCGGCGCGCGCGGTGGCGAGATCGCCGAGGTCGCCCTCGATCATTTCCATGTCCGGAGCGCGGCGCAGATTGGAGCGTTTGCCGGTGGAGAAGTTGTCGACGCCGCGCACCGGGTCGCCGCGTTCCCCCAGCGCCTGCGCCAGCGAGGATCCGATGAAGCCGGCCGCGCCGGTAACGAGATAGCGTGTGGACATGGTAGAAATCCCCGCGCGGCAGCGGGCCGCCATCGTCAGTCTAGCGCGTTCGCGCGCGCGGCGTTGGCGCCTGCAGGCCAAGTACAGGGGATGCAGCTTGGCGCTCCGGCGATGGCGATAGGCCGGGCGGATGGCGGGGTCTGTGCAATCGTGTGCGCAGCGGAGGGGCGCCAAGCGCGCCAATCCGGCCTGTTTCCGGCGGGAGTGAGTGGCCCCCGGCGTGCCTGTTACTCCGGTGTCGGGTTCCGATTGGCGGCAGCTCGCAGATGCCCTGAGCAGAGCGGGCATCGCCTGCCGGCAATCGAAGTCCGGCCTCCGAGCGACCAACGGGAGCGGCCCCGGCAAAAAGTGGCCGTGCCACCCTTGGGTTCGGGGCGCTCGAATCGAGGTAACGCCTATGACAACCAAATTCTTTCGCCACCTCGCCCTTGCCGTACTCGGCCTCGCGGCGGCGGCCTGCGCCAGCTCCATTCCGGTCACGTTCACCAGCAACAGCGGCAGTTTGGGGGGACCCGCCCAGGGTGTTTATTATTACCCCTATACCCTCGACGTCAACGGCGGCAATGTGACGGTGGCCTGCGACGACTACTTCAACGAGGTGCATTTGGGCGAGTCGTGGAACGCCACCGAGAACACCTTCGCCAACCTCAGCGGCGCCCTGTTTTATGACGGCGGCCTGGGGGTCGCCAAATATAGGGAGGCGGCCTGGCTCTTCACCCAGTTTCAAAATCCCTCCCCCTTGGTCAACAACGTCAATGCGGCGATCAACTTCGCCATGTGGGACCTGTTCAGCAACGGCGCCCCCGGAATCAATACGAGCCACCCCGGCTCCGATACCTCCTCGTCCTACTGGCTGGGTCTCGCCCGCGCGCAGAACCTCAGCGGCTTCGACTTTTCCCAATTCGTCTTCTACACCCCCACCTCAGGTTGGCCGGCGCAAGACGGACAGCCGCAGGAGTATGTCGGCGAGGTGCCGGAACCGGCTCCCTTCGTGTTGCTCTTCAGCGGGTTGGCGGCGGTGGTGTGGCTCGACCGGAGACGCCGGCTCTCGAGCCGCTGCGCTTGAGTGCGGGCATCCCGGTGGTTCGGTTGATCCGCCCGCGCGCGGGGAGGCTTACTGTGTGGTGTAGTATCGAGCTACATGACAGGGGAGCAGACCACCCCGGACGCAACGGGCCGGCGGTATGACGAGACGGACGAGCCCGATTTGGCGGTGTTTGGTCCGGAAACCGGGGCCGGCGGGCGGGAGATGGCGGCCACACCGTTGGCGGCGTTTTTGACCGCGGCGCACGAGTTGCGGTCGCCGCTAGCCTGGTTGCTGGGAGAAGTGGAGGGGTTGAGCGAGCAGACCGCCGGTCCCCTCAACCCGGCGCAGCTTCGGGTGACGCGGCGCATCGCCGGCATGTGCGCGCGCATGCAGCGCACGGTGGAGGAGTGCTTTGCCTATGGCCGCCTCGAGAGCGGGGAAGTCTCCTTCCAGGCGGAGTTGTGCGACCTCGATGGCCTCATGACCGAACTGGCGGCGGCGTGGGCGCCGGCTTTCGCCAAGGCGGGAGTGGCGCTGCTGGCCGCGGCGAAGGGCCGGTTGGAGCCGTTGCCGTGCGATCCCCACAAATTGCAACGGGTGGTTTCGATCTTGTTGGAGAACGCCGTGAAGTTCACGCCGGCCGGGGGCGAGGTCGAGTTGGTGTGGCAGCCTTGTGTTTGGTCGCGGGAGGAGGCGGGGGCGGACGGTTCCGGGCCTCCTCCGCGCGCCAACGCGGTCTGGATCAGCGTCCGCGACACCGGCCCCGGGGTGGCGCCGGAAAATCAACAGGAAATCTTCGAACCCTTCGTGAGTCTGAGCCGTGGCGCGGCCTCGCCGGGTTTGGGACTGGGTCTGGCGGTGGCGCGCCGCCTGGTGCAGTGGCATGGCGGCAAGATTTGGGTCGAGAGCGCCCCGCCCAGCGGGTGCACCTTCGCGGTGATGCTGCCGCTGCAAGCGGTTTGATCCAATTGATTGGCGGGCCCCAGCGCGGAAGGCCGCGCGCCCGGCGCTGTGCCATATTGGTCAGCGCGCCGGCGGGCGACAGCCCACAATCGCCATGAGCCCGCTCGTGCAATCATGCCCCTCGCTTTCCCGCCTTCGCTCCCGACCTCCGCCCCGCCCGTGGCCGCGGCCGCGCTGACGTATGTCTGGATCGAAACCGAAGCCGGGCTGCGCGCTGTGGCCGGCGAGTGGGACGGCCTGCTGGCCAGGATGGATCGCCCCTCGCCGTTTCTGTGTTGGGAGTGGATCTTTACCTGGTGGCGGCACTTTGGCCACGCCCACGATCTGCGCATCCTCACCGCGCGGCGGGGGGGCGAGCTGGTGGGCGTCGCGCCGTTGCATCTGGTTACCCGGCGCGCGTTGGGGTGTGTGCCGGTCCGTTCGCTGGAGCTGCTCGGCTATCAGGGCTCGGCGGTATGCGCCGATCATCTCGATTTCCTGTGCGAGCCCGGCGACGCGGTGGGGGTGGTGACGGGCCTGTTGACCGAAGCGCTGCGCCGCCAAGATTGGGACGTGCTGGTGCTGGCGGACCTGGCCGAAGAGTCGGCGGCGCGGACGGCATGGCCGGCTCTGGAGCCGCATCGCCGCTGGCGGCAGCTCGCAGATGCCCTGAGCAGAGCGGGCATCGCCCGCCGGCAATCGAAGTCCGGCCTCCGAGCGACCAACGGGAGCGACCCAGGCAAAAAGTGGCCGTGCCACACCGCCGTCGTCGCGGCGGAAACCTGCTATTTCCTCCCCCTGCCGGCGGAGGCGGGGGCGCTGTGGGGTGAGATCAAGCGCCACCATCCAAAGTTGGCGGGCAACGTGAAGTACTACGGCAAGCGGCTGCGGCAAGGCCACGCGGTGCGGTTCCAGCCCGAAGTTCCGGCGGCCGAACGCGACGCCACCGTGGCGGCGCTGGCGCGGTTACATGGCTTGGCGCGCGGCCGCAAGGGCGAGACCGGTAACTTCGGGCGGGAGAGCTACCGCCGCTTCCATCAAGCCCTGGTGGAGCGATTCGCGGCCGCCGGCAAACTCTATCTGGCCCGCCTCGACTGCGATGGCGGCACAGTCGCGGTGTTGTACGGATTTTGGCAGGGGGGGGTGCTGTACTACTACCAATCCGGCTTTGACACCGGCTGGAGCGCGTTTGGCATCGGCACGCTGCTGCTGGCGTGGGTGCTGGAGGACGCGATCACGCGCTTGGGCGCGCGCGAGTTCGATTTTTTGCGCGGGGCCGAGGAGTACAAGACGCGCTGGGCATCGCAGGCGCGGCACACGGTCACCGCGTATGGCTGGCAAAGGGGCTGGAGGGCGCGCCTGAGCCGCTGGGAGTGGGGCATGCGGCGCCGCCTGGCGCCGGCGCGCGCCTGGAGCGGCCGGCAGTGGCTTCGCTGGCGCGGGCGCGGCGCGCCCACCTAACTTTTGCCGGCGCTCTCAGGCGAATCACTTAGCCGGCGCTCGAATCTTGCGCCAACTTTTAGTTGTCTCATCGGTGACTCGGTGATTCCCTCCTTGCAGTCCATGTCCCGGTGTGACAGCATCGGGCACACCTCCCCCCAGAATGAGGTCCGATGAAACCGATGCAGCTCGGAGGACTGGTTGGGGTCGCCTGCATGTGCGGGCTTTCCGCCTGTGGCGGCGCGATGCCCGCTCCCACGAGTGGGTCCCGCTCAGCTTCCGCCATCGTGGTTGAGGCGGCGGCGACGCCGCCCACGGTGGCCGCCGGCGCGAGCGCGGCATTGACCGCCGTGGTCGCCGACGATCCCACCTCCGCCGGGGTTACCTGGACGCTCGCCCCCGGCGAGGCCGGCACCCTGGTCACCGTGGATACATTGCACGGCACCTACGTGGCGCCCGCCCTCTTTCCCGCGCCGGCGGACACCGCCATCATCGCCACGGCGGTGGCCGACGCCACCAAATCCACGACGGTCGAGGTACAAGTCGTGCCGGTGGCCACGGTGACGATCGCGGCGGGAACCAGCGACCTCGGTCCGGCCCAGTCCACGCAAATCATTGCCACCGTCGCCAACGGCGCGGTGGTGAATTTCGCCTTGGCCGCGGGTGCGCCGGGAACGGTGGCGCAGTCGGGACCGCTGCAAGCCACCTATCGCGCGCCTTCGCCCTTGGGCCAGCCCGCGGCGGCGGTGGTGACCGCGACGGCGGCGGAAGACGCCTCCCAGAGCGCCGCCGTCACCATCAACCTGCATCCGGTCGCGGTGAGCGTGACCAACGGCGGCGCCAACCCCTTGGGGCCCTCGCAGACCACGCAACTGACCGCGGTGACCGCTTACGACGGCGGCGCGGGGGTAGCCTGGACCTTGGCGCCGGGCGCCGCCGGCAGCGTGACCACGGTGGACACCTCGCATGCCAGCTACACCGCGCCCGCGACGATCGCGCCGAACACCCCGGCCGCGGTGGTAATCGCGACCTCGCTCGCCGACGCCACGCGCTCGGCGGCGGCGGCGGTGGCCCTGGCGGGGACGGTGGCCGATCCCGAAGTGGACCCCAGCATCGATACTTCCGGCGTTTGGCAAAACCTGGTGCAGTTTCAAAACGATCTCGCGCGCCAGGGTTCCGCGGTGCCGCCCTACGCGGCCATGCTGCTCGACTCCTCCTTGCAACCCATCAACCCCAACGACCACCCCAACGTCTTCCAATCCAACCTGCTGATCTTCCACGACACCCAAACCAATGCCGAGGTGTGGCGCCTGGACAACGATCCCACCTCCGAGACCGCCATGCCGGGACCCATCAACCGCCAACCCTGGGACGCCAACGGCAGCCATTTCGAGGTATGGTCGAACCGCCGCGTGCCGATCAACCAGTACGGCTCCAATCTGAACTACATCTTCAATGCCAACGCCAGCCAGGTCAGCCTGGCGCAGCCCACCGATCCGCGCCGCGCCGGGTACATGCAAAACCAAACCGGCTTTGCCAGCGGCCTGTACCTGCCCTGGGATCCGGTCACTCCCGGCGTCTTCTACCTCGCCACCTGGCAGGATGCGCAACAGCCGCCGCCCGCGCCCAACCCCGACGCCAGCCTCTACGCGGTGGAGGCCAACGACAGCGCATTTACCATGACCAAGATCGCCGATCTCCCCAACCCCAGCCTGCGCAAGGAGATTCAGTCCTATCCCGCCGGCGACGGCCTGATCATGGTGGACGACTTCAACTCCGCGTGCAAGGACGCGGCGCAGGAAGGGGTCCCCTCATCCCCCTGCACCGCCGGACCGGTCTATGTCCCCTCGATTTACATGGTGGCGAGCAATCCCGCCGATCCCAGCTTCGGCGGGGTGAAGTATCAGTTTCCGATCAACTTCAACCTGAGCCGATTCGCGGGTTACGGGCACGACGTGAGCGACGAGTTCCACGTTCACGACATCTATTTCCGGCGGGACGCCAGCGACAGCTTCATCTTCAACTTCGGCCCGCGCGGCGACGCGGGCGAAACGGTATTCTTCGAGGCGCCCGTCAACGGCGCCGCGGCCCAGATCCAAGTAGCCTACTCGGCGGTGGGCAATTCCGCCAACCAGGTTGGAGGAACGCCATACTATTCCCATCCCGCCTGGAACTTCGACGGCAGCCAGGTCGCCTATTATGGCGAGCGCACCTACAACAACAGCGACGGCCCGTATGCCGTGTGGGTGCGCAACCACGACGCCGGCCAGACGCTGGGTTCGGTTGGACCCAGCTTCGGCCACGCCGCTTGGGACGGGTTCGATCCCAGCTACATTGCCTACGATATCCCCGGCGCTGCCGATCCCGTCACCGGCTATCAGACCTTCGGCGAGTATTCCAGCAACCCCTCGGTGATGGGCACGGCGCCGCGGCTCCTGGTGCATGCGCACCTGCGCAACCCCAACGCCAGTCCGGGGCTGCTGGAGGGGCCGGCGCAAAGTCCCGACGCCACCAAGGTGATGTTCACGCTGCCGGAGCGCTGGCAGGCGGGTTCGCCGCGCAACGTCTTCATCGTGGTGGATCATCGGCCGCTGCCGCCGGCGCTCTCCGCCGCCTCGAGCGGTGCCAGCGTGGCGCTGAGTTGGACGCCCTACCTTAGCCATCGCGAGATCGCCGGGTATCACGTCTATCGCAGCCCGCGGGGCGCGGGGGCATTTCAAGAGATCGACGGCGGCCTGATCACCGGCACCACCTTCACAGACGCGGGAGCGGCGGCGGGCGCGGTATACGACTACGCCGTCACCGCGCAGGAGAATTCCGGGCTCGAAAGCTCCCGGCTCTCCAACATCGAG
>Ga0134125_10009684_pt1 | contig 10834 bp, 7 predicted proteins | sample KB31751_FD_96464 | JGI IMG/M metagenome (GOLD analysis project Ga0134125, IMG submission 96464) | Terrestrial soil microbial communities with excess Nitrogen fertilizer from Kellogg Biological Station, Michigan, USA - KB3-175-1 | ecosystem: Environmental > Terrestrial > Soil > Unclassified ...
ACGGCATCGCCTATCGCCAGGGAGATGCCGTCGTGCTGGAGCCACAGGATTTCCCTGATGCGCCCAATCACGCCAACTTCCCCTCAGCGAAGCTCGACCCCGGCGCCACCTACCACAACGTCATCGTCTACCGTTTCTCGGTGCGGCGATGACCTTGCAGCCGTCAGCGCGCCGACCGTACCAGGGCGTCCGCCGCATTGGCTTCCAGCACCCACGTCGCTGCCGCATCGACGGTGTACTCGTCCTCGAACCAGAGAAACCCGAAATCATCGATGCACTCGGGAAAATCGGGCTTGATGATCACATAGCCCGGAATCATGCCGCCGGGAACGAAAGTGTCGTCGGCCCGATTGTTGCCGTAGGCGACCAGCTTCGAATTCGTACCGATCGCCGAGACATACGACTCGCTCGAGACCGGGTGTGTGCCGAGCAGGTAGTTGGCGGCGCGCAGCGTATATTCCGGACCGACGATGCCGGGAAAGGCCTGGTGGAGGAAATACATCTCCACGCCGAGTTCGGCCACCTGAGTCGAGCCGCCCCAGCTGCCGACCGAAGCCGGCACACCGAAGGGTGTGGCCGCGAGCAAATGATCGAGCTGCGGAATGAAGGCCTTCACCGCCGCCTGCAGGCGGGTCCGGTAATCGGCGCTCAGGTAAGGCAGCACGCGCACGGCCGACCAACCGCCGAACGGAATCCGCTGCAGCATCGAGGGGAACATGTCCTCGACGCGCTTCCTGTACGGTTGCGCGCCCTGGGTGGCGATCAGCAACTCCACTGCAGCCGTCCACTCCGGCGGACCGAAGCCGAACGAGCGGTACCCCCCGCCTTCGCCGTGGTCCGCGAGATGATCGTGGCCAGGATGAGCCTGCGCATCTTTCCAAAGCTCGATGGCTGTATCGAGGCACTGCCTCGCCAAAGGATCGTTCCAACCCTTGAGCGTCCCGGCAGCGGCGGCCAGCGATGCCGCGGCGCCATACTCGATGGCCGGGGTGGTCGCGGTATAGGCCCAGCGATCATCCGGCGTCCCGGAATAGTCGCCCTTCACTTCAAAGGGGGCGAGCTTGGGGTCGTAGAGACGCCCGTCCGTCTGAGATGCGCCATCGCCGATGAACGTGTAGCCCCTCAAATAGGGTGACTGGGTGCCGATGAACGGGTGTCCGACGGCATGGACCTGCGCAAGGGTTTGCAGCACGCCATGCTCCACCTGCTCGACAGCATCCGGAACCCCATCGGGTCGGTGCATTTCGACCGTCCTCGTCTTCTCGTTTACCGAGAGCTCGTCCCAGCGCAGGTGGAAGGTGTTGTAGGCGAGAGCGAGGTTCTGGATGGTCCCATACTGGCCGAAGGCATCGTTGTCGAAGTCACCTGCGTCGAACCATCCGCCGACGTTGAGACCCGGTATGCGCTCTCCGGCCTTGTAGGGAGACTCGGTGGTCGGCCCCATCCAGTAGCCGTCGAAGTGGGTCGTGTTGGGTGGCGCCTGCAAAGCGTCGTCCATGTGCGCAAGGCCATGCCACATCCGGTAGGCATCGCGCACGGACACGTGATCCATCTGCACCGCGAGGAACCCGTCGAGCGTGGTTTGCCAGCTCTTCCCGTAAACATCCCTGGCAATGGGAAAGACACGGGTGCGCTGGCCGGCATATTCGATTGCGTAGAGGCCTGGCTCCCTGACGGACGAGAAGTCGAATTTGGCGTAGCGGTAGCGTAGCCACGGCGTCGGCTTCGAGATGGGACCCTCGAAGGCCTGGCGGTAGGTCCCGTCATCCGAGAGCCGCAGAACCTTTGCGGTCCCGGGAGCCTCGGATCGCGGGTCGAGCTCGATGACCGCGACCTTGGAAAAATCCGACGCGTATCCGACCTGGCTGTGCGCGATCATCGGCGGCCGGGTCCAACCGGGGATGTAGCTCGGACGGATGTGCCAGACCACTGCGTCTTTCGTCTTGCCCGCAGGGATCAGTGTGCGCACGACATACCAGCCGTTCTGGGCCTCGTTGCGCCCATCGTAGAGGCTCAGCGGGCCGGTATCCGAGGTGATGCTGATGCGATCCAGCGGGTCATCCACCGCCATGGTGATGCGCTTCCCCATGGCGAAGGGAAGGGGCTGCGTGTTGCCCTTGGCCTCGTGCCACTGCTCCACGTACCAGTCTGCCTTCGGGTCGCCGGGCCGCGGGGCGGCGGTGATGATCCGGGCCTCCGGGCTGCGGGGAAAAACTCCGAACTCCTCGTCGTCGACCGAGTAGGCCTTGTCGACGTAGATGGAAGGCAGGAGCTCCAGATTGAAGCCGGCCCGACCCACCAGCGTCTGCGGCAGCGGCTGGTCCAAATTCACGCTGACCCGCACACCGCCCGGCTCGGCAGCCGCCACGACCTCGTAGGTCAGGTGGTACGACGGGTAGGAAATGCGCGCGGTCAGCCGGTCATGCTCCTTGTCGGCCTGGCGTCCCAGCAGACGCGGCACGACATCCCATTGCTCCGGCGTCGGCAGCAGGCGCACGCTGCCGTCAGTGGCGATGCGATGGCCGTGCAAAATGATCTGCATCGCCGAATCCTTCTGATCGAAAAATACAGGGCTGTAACTGTCGCTTTCCAACATCACGCTGACGCCCGGCCCATCGAGATAGCCGCTGTCCGTGACCTTCATGGTGAGGCCGGCGTCGGACGCGAGTGCCTGCAATGACGCCGGAGCGGACAGGACGATGAACGTTGCCAGGAGCTGAGTCGCCGGTCTTTTCATGGATATCGTTCCCCGCTACGGTAGCGCTACCAATTCTGCTATCATAGCGTAGTGAGCCGGCAACTGAAGGGGAGCTGCGAATGACGATCCTGTCCTGCAAGTCGCATCGGGCAGCGCTGGTTGCAATCATGGCGCTCCTCACCGGGGCCGCTGTCCATGCCCAGGACACCGCAACTCCGCCGTATCGGAATCCCAAACTGCCGGCCACCGAGCGAGCCGCCGACCTCGTGCATCGCATGACGCTGCGCGAGAAGGTCTCACAGCTCGTCAATGCCGCGCGCGCCATTCCGCGCCTCGGGGTGCCCTCATACAACTGGTGGAGCGAGGCTTTGCATGGCGTGGCCGTGAACGGCACCACGGAGTTCCCCGAGCCCATCGGCCTCGCCGCGACGTTCGATGTCCCGGGCATTCACGAGATGGCTCATGACATCGGCATCGAGGGAAGAGTGGTGAACGCGCAGGCGGTGCGCGCCGGCGGCTCGACGATCTTCCACGGCCTCGACTTCTGGTCGCCCAACATCAATATCTTTCGCGATCCGCGCTGGGGCCGAGGACAGGAGACTTACGGCGAAGACCCCTTCCTCACCGGCGCTTTGCCGTCGCCTTCGTTACCGGGCTACAGGGTTCCGACCCGCGTTACTACCTGGCCATCTCCACGCCGAAGCACTTCGACGTGCACAGCGGCCCGGAGCCCACGCGGCATTTCACCGACGTCGATGTCAGCAAACATGATATGGAGGACACGTATCTACCGGCATTTCGGGCCGCCGTCGTCGAGGGTCACGCCGGATCGGTGATGTGTGCCTACAACGGCATCAATGGTCAGCCGGCGTGCGCCAACGAGTTCACGCTGCAGCACACCCTGCGCGGCGCCTGGCAGTTCCAGGGCTACGTCGTATCGGACTGCGGCGCCGTGCGCGACATCTTCACCGGGCACCATTACCGGCCGAGCCAGCCCCAGGCTTCGGCGATCTCTCTCGAGCGCGGCATGGACAATGAATGCGCGGACTTCGACCAGCCGAGCGGCGATAGCGATTACATGCCCTACCTCACGGCCGTACAGCAGGGCTATCTCTCGGAAAATGCGCTCGATAGGGCGCTCGTGCGTCTCTTCACCGCGCGCATTCGTCTCGGCATGTTCGATCCGCCATCGATGGTGCCGTACCGCAGAATTCCCGAGAGCGAGCTCAACAGCCCGGCTCATCGTCAGCTCGCGCGGCACCTGGCGGAGGAGTCCATGGTACTGCTCAAGAACGACGGTGTTCTGCCCCTGAAGTCGGTCAAGCGAATCGCCGTCGTCGGTCCGCTCGCCGATCAAACTGCCGTTCTGCTCGGCAATTACAACGGCTACCCGACTCACACGGTGACTCTGCTCGAGGGATTGAAGGCAGAATTCCCCAACGCGACGATCACTTACGTCCCGGGAACGCAGTTTCTTTCCAACCGGGGCACCCCCGTGCCCACCTCCGCGCTCACCACGCCCGACGGAAAGCCCGGCCTTCAGGCCGAATACCGTGCCGGTGTGGGAATGGCAACGGCGTCCACACCCCTCGCCTCTCGGATCGAGCCCTCAGTGAACCTCAGAGCGGCTGACCTGCCTGCAGGCGTACCGAAGGACGCCGCCTTCACGGCGGAGTGGACCGGATTCATCGATCCGCCGCAAACCGGCGACTATCTCCTCGGCGTCAAAGCTGATGGCCTGGTACAGATCACTCTCGGTGACGTGCAGATCGCGCGCATGTACATCGAGGCCTCCAACATGAGCCCGGTGCACCTGGAGAAAGGGCATCCGGTGAAGCTGGATGTCGTCTACGGACGCCGCGACGATGAGCCCGAAGCGCAACTGATCTGGGCTCCAGTGAACAACTCACCGGATCCGGCCGCCGTAGCCGCTGCGAGGAATGCGGACGTCGTCGTCGCCGCTGTCGGGATCACGAGCCGCCTCGAAGGTGAGGAGATGCCCGTCCATGTGCCGGGATTCCTCGGCGGCGACCGTACCGATCTCAAGGTCCCGGACCCCGAAGAGGCGTTGCTCCGCGAGGTGGCCACCGCCGGCAAGCCCCTGGTGGTCGTACTGATGAACGGCAGTGCCCTGGCAGCCACCTGGGAGAAAGAGCACGCCAACGCCATCCTCGAGTCGTGGTATTCCGGCGAGGAAGGCGGGGCGGCCATCGCTGCCACGTTGAGCGGCAGAAGCGATCCGGCGGGACGTCTGCCGGTAACGTTCTACCAAGACGTCAATCAGTTACCCAACTTCGAGGACTACTCCATGAAGGGCCGTACGTACCGGTACTTCAAAGGAGAGCCGCTTTGGCCCTTCGGGTACGGCTTGAGCTACACGACGTTCGAGTACGGTGATCTGACTCTTCCCAGGACATCGATAGATGCCGGCGATCCTCTGACCGCATCCGTGAGAGTGACCAACACCGGCAAGGTGGCGGGTGACGAGGTCGCACAGCTGTACCTGAAGTTCCCGGACGTGCCGGGCGCGCCGCTGCGCGCTCTACGCGGCTTTCAGCGCATCCATCTCGCTTCGGGCACGAGTCAGATAGTCAGGTTCCATCTGAGTCAGCGCGATCTCAGCATGGTGACCGAGGCCGGCGACAGGGTCGTCCCGCAAGGCAGATACACCGTGTCGATTGGCGGCGGTCAGCCGGGAACGGGCGCGCCCTCGGTCAGCGGAACGTTTGAGGTGAGCGGGAAGGTTCAGCTGCCTGAGTGATGCCCGACCCGAGGCAGCTCCATCTGCCTCGGTGAGGCACGCCGGACCGCCGCGCCACTAATCCGTCTACCCGCGGATGGCCTTGCGCGGGGGAGCGGCGGTCCGGCAGCCTGCTACCGGTTGCGACTCTCCGGCGGCTTGTGCGGCCGCTCGCCGCCAGCCCGCTCGTGCTGCGGCGGGGGGCGCTCAGCCGGACCACGCGGGGCCGGAGCGCGCATCAGCTGCGGCTGCGGGGCACGCTCATGGGGAGCAAAGCCCTGCCGAGGCTGGGGCTGAGGCGGCGCCGACGGCCGCTCCATGGGATGCGATTGCGGCCTCGGCTCGAAGTTAGGGTGCGATTGCGGCCTCGGCTCGAAGTTAGGACGCGATTGCGGCCTCGGCGCGAAGCTCGGACGCGACTCTGGCCGCGATTCGGCATGCGGCGGCTGTTGCGGCCGCGACTGGAAGTGCGGCTCCTGCGGCCGATCGCCTTGCGGCTGCGAGCGCATCGGCGCCTCGCGCTCTACAGCGCGTCCGTTGTGGCTCTGGCCGCCGGCCCAGGCGGGGCGGTCAGACCGCATTGGCGCATTGTGCTCGGGCGCAGCCCTATGTGCGGGCCCGGCATGGCGCGCCGGTGTGAGGTGCATAGGTCCGCCGGCGGCACGGGCAGCGAAGGCGCCGCTCCCGTGGAATACCGCGGGCCTTTCGGTGGCCGCGACGGGCGGCCGCCCGTGGTTGTAATCGGCTCGCAGTGAGCGGTCGGCGAACGCCATCCTCTGTTGCCGCTCCTGCAGCGACGTGAAGGCGCGGTGGTGGTCGTGCTCAGCCTCGATCTGTTCCCGGCTCGGCCGAGCTCTGACTCCACCCGGTCCGCCGCTGTAGCTCACATGCTCATATGTCGTGTGATACACCACTTGGCGGTAGTACACGTTGTTCACGATCGTAGGTCCGACATGCACCACGGCGCGGTTATAGAAGAACCGTCTTCCCTGCCAGTAGCCGCCCTCGTAACCTTCGCCGTCGTATCCGTAGCCGTAGGGCACACCGCCGTAGAATCCGACGTGGGGCCCCCAATAGCCGGCGTGCCAGTAGTAATCGCCGTCATCCCAGCCCCAATAACCAGGGGTCCAGAGTAGGCCTACCTCAGGTGGCAGCACCCACGTTCCGGGTACCCAGTAATAGGCGCCGTCGTTCCAGGCCCAATAGCCCGGTGTCCAGATGTAGCCCTCCTCCGGGCACGGCGGCTGCTCATACACGGGAAGCGGCGGCGGCGCTATATTCACTGAGACGCCGACGAAGACGCCGGCCGGCGATACAGCCGGCAGCGCCGCGAGCATGAGCGCCGGAATGAGACCGCGAAGAAATCTATTGCTCATTTGGACTCTCCGTTGGGATTCAGACTGAATCGCTGGCGCTGAACCGCCGCTGAACCTGAGGCTCTAGTGCCTCACGCGCAGACTACAGTTGCTTGACCCAACGGCCCCTTAACGGATCGGTTGACCGAGGGAGACTTGACGGGAGCGTGGAACCCATGTAGGGAGCGGACCGTTCTGGTATCGCTACCAGCGCGGCGCCCCTAGAACCAGTTGTAATTGAAGCTGACGCTGATCCGCTCGCGGGCGACCGTGTTGGCGGCTACTTCGTGGCGCAGCCAGCTCTCGAAAAGCAACACCCTGCCTGCCTGCGCCGGCATCACGACCCAGGGCCTGTTCTCCTGCTCCGCCTTGGGCAGTCGCGGGGGCGCGGCCATCATTCGCTCGAGCCGCGGGTCTTCCAGCTTCAGCCCGGGACAACCCCGGGGTGTCCTGACGTAATAAGTGCCGCTGATCGTGGCAAGCGGATGCAGGTGCAGCCCGTGCGCAGCGCCGCGCGGCATGACGTTGACCCAACAATCCGTCATTGCCAGCTGGCGCCCTGCCAGATCGAGCTCCAGCGAGCGGACGAACTTCGCGACGTGCCGGTCGATTGCGCGCTCCAGCGCCTCGAATGTGGGCGACATGCGGTGCATCCGATGCGCCGAGCTGTAGGAGGTGTAGCCGCGGGGATAACGCGTCGCGGACCAGCGCCGCCCTGCGGCGTCATCATGCCGGAGCTGCAGACACTCGCGCAGAAGACGCGCGTTGAGCTTGCCGCCCGCCGCGCCCGTCAGGCGCGCCGAGTACACCAACGTGGGAAAGAGCCTGTGGACCGCCATCCTGGCAGTATAAAGACCCCGCGGATTCTGCGCTCAGCGCGGCAGAGAAGCCCGCCCAGACGGGCGGGCGCGTTCGGATGTGGGTGACGCGCGCTTGGGCTGACGCGCAATGCGCTATGACGCGCGCTCGAACTGCTGTACCTCCGTGCTGCCCGTCAGCGCAGTGAGCGACGAGGTGCCGCCCGAGACCGCCTGGGTCACCTCATCGAAGTACCCCGCCCCGACTTCCCGCTGATGCTTGGTCGCCGTGTAGCCGTGCTGCTCGGCGGCGAACTCCGCCTGCTGCAGTGCAACATAGGCGGACATCTGGTGTGCCTTGTACCCGCGGGCGAGCTCGAACATGGAGAAGTTGAGCGCGTGGAAGCCCGCAAGGGTAATGAACTGAAAGCGATAGCCCATCGCGCCGAGCTCCTTCTGGAATCTCGCGATGGTCTCGTCATCGAGCTTGCGCCGCCAGTTGAACGATGGCGAGCAGTTGTAGGCGAGCAGCTTCCCGGGGAAGCGCGCATGCACCCCTTCCGCGAAGTGCCGTGCCTCCTCGAGGTCGGGTTTGGCCGTCTCGCACCACACGAGGTCCGCAAAGGGCGCGTAGGCGCAGGCGCGGGCAATCGCCTGCTCGAGACCCGCCTTGACGTAGAAGAATCCTTCAGGGGTCCGCTTCTTGCCAGCATCGATGAAGGGACGGTCGCGCTCATCGACGTCGGCCGTCAGGAGGTTCGCGCCCTCAGCGTCCGTGCGTGCCACGATGATCGTGGGTACGTTGCAGACATCCGCGGCGAGACGCGCAGCGACCAGCTTGTTGATCGCTTCCTGGGTCGGGACCAGCACCTTGCCACCCATGTGGCCACACTTCTTGGCCGAGGAGAGCTGATCCTCGAAATGCACGCCGGCCGCCCCGGCGTCGATCATCTGCTTCATCAGCTCGAAGGCGTTGAGCACGCCGCCGAACCCGGCCTCGGCATCCGCGACGATCGGCTTCAGCCAGTCTATGCCGCTGTTGCCTTCAGCATGATGAATCTCATCCGCGCGGCGCAACGCCGAGTTGATCCGCCGGATCACTGCGGGCACCGAGTCCGCCGGGTAGAGCGACTGGTCCGGGTACATCTGCCCCGAAAGGTTGGCATCCGCGGCCACCTGCCAGCCGGAGAGATAGATTGCGTCGAGTCCGGCTTTGACCTGCTGCATCGCCTGGTTGCCCGTCATGGCGCCGAGGGCGTTGACGAAGGGCTTCTCATTGAGATAGCGCCAGAGCTTCTCCGCCGTGAGCCGCGCGATCGAGTACTCCACCGGAATCGTGCCGCGCAGGCGCACCACATCCTCCGGACGATAGCCACGCTCGATGCCGCGCCAGCGCGGGCTCTCGCGCCAGACGCGTCGCAGCTCATCGGCAGTCGGAAGAAGTCGGGTCGCTGTCATGATATGGGTCTCCGTAGCCTGTCAGTCGAGCAGGTCGTAGGCCGGAAGGGTCAGGAACTCGTCGAACTCGTCCTGTTTGGTCATTTGCTCGAAGAGGCGGACCGCGGTCGGGAATACCCCGTTGAGCAGCCTCCCCGGGCCAACCTCATCGTGGATGCGATCGATCTCTTCCGTCAGCAGCAGGTCGAACCGCTGTGACGTCACTTGCCGGCCGTCGCTGGTACGCGCGCCGTGATGTAGCCATTGCCAGAGCTGCGCACGGCAGATTTCCGCGGTGGCGGCGTCCTCCATGAGGTTATAGAGGGGCACGCAACCCGAGCCGCGCAGCCACGCCTCGATGTATTGCACGCCCACGCGGATGCAGTTGCGGATGCCGCCCTCGGTGATTTCTCCCTGAGGAACCCGCAGCAGGTCCTCCGGTGAAATCCTCACCTCGCTTCGGAGGCGGTCCAGTTGGTTCGGGCCTTTCATCACGGCATCGAACGCATCGCAGGCGATCATCGCGAGCCCTGGATGCGCAATCCAGGTGCCGTCGTGTCCGGCGTTCGCCTCGCGCAGCTTATCGGCGCGCACGCGTGCCATCGCCGCTTCATTGGCCTTTGGATCGTCGCGAATCGGAATCTGCGCCGCCATGCCGCCCATGGCGTGGGCCCCGCGCCGATGGCAGGTTTTGATCAGCAGGTCGACGTACGACTTGAGGAAGTGCCGGTCCATCGTGACGCTGGCCCGGTCCGGGAGCAGGCACTCCGGCCGGTTGCGGAACTTCTTGATGAAACTGAAGATGTAGTCCCACCGCCCGCAGTTGAGCCCCGCCGAGTGCTCGCGCAGCTCGTAGAGGATCTCGTCCATCTCGAAGGCGGCGAGAATGGTCTCGATGAGTACCGTCGCCTTGATGGTGCCGCGCGGGATGCCGAGCGCATCCTGCGCCGCGAGAAACACGTCATTCCACAGTCGCGCCTCGAGATGGCTCTCCATCTTCGGCAGGTAGAAATAGGGTCCCGTACCCGCGCGCGCCAGCGCCTCGTGATTGTTGGCGAGGTACACCGCGAAATCGAACAGGGCGCCGGAGACCGGCTCCCCGTTGACGAGAACGTGCTTCTCCGGGAGATGCCAGCCGCGCGGACGTACGATGAGCGTTGCCGTTCGATCTGCCAGCCGATAGACCTTCCCGGTCGTTGCATCCGAGTAGCTGATGGTCCGGCGGATGGCATCGGCCAGGTTGACCTGACCACGCACGATGTTTTCCCACGTAGGTGCGCAGGAGTCTTCGAAGTCCGCCATGAAGCAGCGCACCGGGGCGTTCAGTGCGTTGATGACCATCTTGCGGTCCACGGGCCCGGTGATCTCGACCCGCCGATCCTGCAGGTCAGCGGGCACCGGGGCGATGCGCCAATCTCCGTCGCGGACATCTGCGGTCTCACGCAGGAAATCGGGCATCGCCCCTGCATCGAGCTCCGCTTGCCGGCGATCCCGCCTCGCCAACAGCTCCAGGCGGCGTGCATTGAATCGCCGGTGCAGGCTCGCCAGGAGCTGCAGGGCGAGGGGCGTCAGGGCCTCAGCGGACCGCTCGACCCGCGGTCCCAGGATTTCCACCGGCGAGCCGGCCGGCTCCCGGGAATAGACGAGCTGTTCTGGACTGGCGTTCATAAGCGACCAGCATACCGCCATTTTTCGCGCAATTTGACTAAAGAAACTTCACAGTGTTAATTTCACAGCGTACCGGCGAAAGAGCGTTCCACCCGCATGACACCACTGCTGCGTAAGGGGCACTTTCTGGGCGCAAAGT
>Ga0134125_10009685_pt1 | contig 10834 bp, 7 predicted proteins | sample KB31751_FD_96464 | JGI IMG/M metagenome (GOLD analysis project Ga0134125, IMG submission 96464) | Terrestrial soil microbial communities with excess Nitrogen fertilizer from Kellogg Biological Station, Michigan, USA - KB3-175-1 | ecosystem: Environmental > Terrestrial > Soil > Unclassified ...
GGCCGTTGCCCAACACCAGCGTCAGCGCGCTCCCCGCTGGCCAGCACACCGGCGGCGTCAGCTGGACTTCAACCATCCGGTTCCCGCGCCGCGCCCGGGCGCGCCAGTAGTCCAGCGCCGACACCGACATCCCCGCCCGCGCCGCGAACTCCCGCCGCGTCAAACCGCTCGCCTCAAACTCTTCTGCCGTTGCCGCCGCGTCGCCGCGGCCTTGACTTCCGCCCAGCCGGCTCTTCATCCACCTACTGCAACACCGCCCCAGCCATCGCGCAAGAGTGGTTTCGCTAGACGGATACAGAACACGAAGTGGCGAGCTTGCTTTCCGCCTCTCTTAAAACTCACTCGGCGTGCCGGGCACGCTCACACGCAGCCGCCGGCGAGGTTTGACCACGACAGCGGAGGTGCCCACCGCGAGTCCGGCAGCCAGGCTCAACCCCAGGACCGACAGCCCTTCCGGCCCGAGTTAGGAGACCAAGAACTCACCGCAGCTTAAAACCAGCTACGCCTATGATGACGGTCTGCTCACCTCGGGGTCGTGCATTCGCTGGCCAGCCAAGCCGCCGTCTGGCGCGCACCCTCAGCCGGGGTAAACCGTGCGGGCCCGGCAATTTCCAATGTCGAAGAAATGTCGTTCGTCCCCGGCGTCAGCATGTTGTGGAGTCGGAAGGTCGTGAGCGGCGGAGACTGGATACCCAACAGTTGCGCAATATCGCCGCTCAGGGCCAAGGTTCGCATTAGGGCGATTGGCATCCGGTGAGGACGCGGACGCCCGAGCGCGGACGCGACAACGTCGGCCCAGTCTCCAAGTTCGATCGGCGGATCTCCGATAAAAAAGCTGCGCATGTCCACAAATTGCCTCCGAGCGCCGGCCAATGCCTGAAGCTGGTCTACCGAGTTGCCTACAAACCCAAGCGTGCGCCCGATCCGAACGCCCCGTGGGTGGATGTAGCGACCGCGCTCGATCGCCCGGAAAAACGGCAGGAACGGCACCCCGAACCACGGGCCCCAGATAGATGTTGGACGGACGATCACCCAAGAACACGGCAGTGATGCCGCCCTCACCAGGCGCTCACCCACCATTTTGCTTTCCCCGTAGACTGTAAAAGGGCAATAATCTGTTTCGTGGCGCGGTTGGTATCCCCGTTGAAATACGAAAACGGACGATGCGAACAACACACGCTCCGGCGGGTTGCTGCAGCGCGCGAGAGCGTCGATCAGGTTAGCAACGCCCTCAACGTTTGCCGCATACCCTGAGAGCGCACGCCCCGCCAAGTCGGTCCGGGCCGCAAGGTGGAACAAAACATCGGGACGGTGCTCACAAATCGCTTTCCGAATCATTCCGGGAACGAGCAGGTCGCCCCTGAACCAGTACTGGAGGTGCTCCGGATTCCGGGGAGCCCGACAGTCGAAGTTGAGCGCCGGCCAGCCGCGGTTTAGGCAGTCCTGCAGAAGGTTGGTGCCGATGAAGCCAGAGGCGCCGGTAATCAGCACACGCTTGCAACGATGCCTGCCAGCTAGCCCCTCATCGGCGTCGCCCGGGCCGCATTTCAGGCGCCCTTCCCGACAATTATCGCTAGCCATCACTACTGGATCACCCGAATGTTCCAACGAGTTGTCGATGGGCTGCTGGGCGCCGCCGTCACATTGCAGATGGCTAGCTCCACACGCGCGGCGGCGCTCACCCATGCCGACCAAGTAAAACCAAGTCCCAAGGAAACCTCCGGCGAGGCCGCGACCGCCATAGATGTCGTTGCGCCCGGGACCGGAATCGGCACGCTCAGGTAACAGGAGCCCGGACTCACCGAACCAGGTGCAATTTGTCCAGTAACGGCTGCAAACGGGAGCCGGGTTACCAGCGCCACAGGAACTCCCCCTTCCTGTAGACTGTCTGCGTTCACAGATCCCCCGCTAATTTTCGCCCCAGTAGCAGCGAGAGTACGTCCGCTCGGAAGCGTAGCCCCGCCGCCAAGATATGCAGAGCCCGCTAGCCTCATGCCGGGACCGTCAAGGCTAGAGGCTCCAGCGGATCGCTCGACGAGGATCCGCCCACTAAAGTAGACTTTCGCTGCCCCATCGGCCACCCGTGCAGAGAGATGATTGGGAGAGGAATCTCCCATTGAGAAGGTAACGATTTCACTGCCCACCGCCACGCTTGGCGAAACATCGTTGATCTCTACAACTGAGCCGGGCTGTGCGAGGTTGCCACCGTCGGCGTCGTCGGCCCAAACACCTTCGAAAATCAGGACCCAGCGCCCACCCCCTGTGGAAAATTCGGTGTTGCTCAGAGACCTCGTCGCCGTCGTGAACTCCCAGTGCCCATGCAATTCGTCAAGCGGATCATACCTAAATCCCGCGGCAGTGTAGAACGAAGGGACAGTGTGCCGCCAATTCGACACAGCGGCGAAGCCATTGCCACTAGAGGGCAGCGCATAGCCGAACTGCGTGTTGGTGCCATTGTCCGTGATGGCACCCGAGCCGACGACGGTGAGGCCAATAATGGCGGTGTCAATCGCCCCGGAGTCGACCTGGATCCCCCCTGCAGCGCCGCCCATAATCTCCGCCGTCCTGCTACCTGAACCGAGTTCTATCCCATTGGTAAAAAGGTCATCAAGGTAGAGGTCACGAGAACCATTGTCGACGACATCCGTTCCACTATCCTCGAGCGTCGCCCCGTTCAACTCGATGTTGAAGGAACCCTGATCGACCCGAAAACCCGTGGCCGCCTGAATCTCAGGCGTATTGAATACAAGGTTCTGACTGGACTTGACATAGATACCGACCCCGCTTACGGCCTGGCAATCTGCCGAAGTAACAGTTGATGTGTTAAGCTGGTCGGCCCCCGAGCTGATCTGGTCGAACTCCAGGCAGCCAGAGGGCTGCTGGATATTCCAAGCGCCTCCGGGCATTTCGTACTGCGCGGTGGTAATGTTTTCGTATACGTTGGCCTCGCCATACTTCGCAAGCAATCCCACACCGGTCGTGTCCTGCAAGTGGAGGTCAACAAATCTAGAAAGATGACACGAGAAACAATCAAAGTCATCGACGGAGTCATGGTTACCCTGGATTGCGAAATCGACGAAGCGAAGGCTCAAGTTATCACCAGACTGCGGCCGAGCGCCGTTTACGGTAAGCACCGATGCCACTCGTGTACCGATATACTTCAACTTGGAAGCGACTCCCAACCCGACAATACCCCAACTACTGTTCGCGCTCAGCCCGTCGCCCACCACCAGCGGAGTGGTAAATGCGCAGGTCTTGGCAGGCAGAAACCCAATCGAGTGCGTAGCAACCACCGCATTAAGCCACGCCTGCAGACCGGCCGAGTCATCGCTGACGCCGTCGCATTTAGCAAACGGTGGCTGGTCTGCAAAGATGACGCCCTCGATGCTGTTGGGTGTCATCGCGGGACTAAGGGCGCTCAGACCTCCGACTGCGCTCAACCTAAAGCTGGTCACATAAGAACGACCGTCCCACCCATATAATGCTTCATCCCCAGCACGTACATCCAGCACTGTCACATTCGGAGCACCCGAGGCATCGGCGATTTGTGCGGCAGTCCCTCCCCAGTCCGAGTCTAAAACAACTGTACCCCCGGTTGCCTTGGCTGCATTGATGGCTTCGTTTAGACCAGAATCTGCACTCGTCACCCTAAACCCATACGCATGCGCGAAGGCGAAATGCGCGGTCACCGTGCAGTAGGTACTTCCACAGGCAACGAAGGCCGGCGTCACAAGCTCGGTCGCTCCCGCGTCGCTGATCCTCAGGGGCACGCCCACCGCCGCGACGGGCACAGCGCCCGAGCCCTGGAGCGTAAGCAATGCCGGCTTTATTTTCACAGCGAAGACGCCTGGAGCAGCAACGGGCGTGGTACTGGTCCCAACCCACTTCGCAAACTCGGCCGCGTACCATCGGCCTCCCATGTGTGGATACTGGAAATTTTGAACCTGCCCCATGAGAACCACCGAGAACAAAAGCGTAAGGACGACTGACCTCATGCTCCCAAGCTTAGTTCAACCGCTCTGAAAACGAAATCCCCGCTGGCGGGTGGCAGAAGCACCCTGCAGACACGCCAGAGTCAGCAGCCCCACCGCGCCCAGGCTTTTTCTCCGCCAGAACCGCGCCGGCTACTAGTGCGGCTGACGAACTGGTCAAGCATCTCCCCGAGCACGACATTTCTGTCGAACAAAGCCTGTGCATAGGCCCGCCCCGCCCGCCCTGCTTGGGCCCTCCGGACCGGGTCACCGGCATATTCGACCAGCGCCTGACCCAAGGCGCTTGCATCCCCCGGCGAGACAAGCCTCCCCCCGCAGGCCGTCACCGTCTGACCAACTTCCGTCCCTAGTTCCGCGGTCGCGACGATAGGGCGCGCGCTGGCCAGCATGTATAACAATTTGCTCGGCATAACCAGCTCGGCAGCCTCGACCTTTTGGGGGAGGAGGTGCACGTCGGCCGCATGGAGCAAAGCATTGAGCTCCGCCTCTGGAACCAGCCCATGTAACTGGATGTTGCAGAGACCGCGTGCGCTGTTAGCAAGGGCCTCCTTAGCCGCACCCTCCCCGCATATCACAAAACGAATGTCGGGGCGGTGCCTTAGAGATCTGGCCGCCTCGGATACAATCTCGAGCCCCTGCTTCAGGCCAAGATTGCCCGAATAGAGGACCATCATTTGGCCGGGTGTGATCCCAAACCTCGCGCGCATGCTTGCGGCTCCGTCCAGATCCTCACGAATCCGATCCAAGTCCACAAAGTCGCGGCAGAGTACCAAGCGTGCGGAAGCCACACCTTTTTGGCGCGCGCGCTCTACCATCGCAGGCGAAATTGAGGAGACACAATCGAAACGACGCAACCACCAGCGCTCGACAGACTCCATCCAGCGTCGAATACGCGCTGACCTAAGTATTCCCAGCGCGAAAGCCGCATCGAGTTCGAAGTCTTTTATGTTCAGCCAGCTTAGACTACCCGACGTGCACGAGACAAAAACCGCGGCGGGCGCGCAAAATAGAGGCGGCTCGATCAGAACCACAATATGTGGCCGCCAACGAGCCTGGAATAATATCACGGGCAAGCTGGTCGCGGCGAAACTCGCCAGATATAGCAGCCGGGTCAACCCGGTAGGCCGCGTCGGCACCCAAACAGGGCAACGCCAAACCACGTGACGGCCCTCGGCTCGGCACTCACGCGCATACCATGCCCTACGCGTGCCGCTTCGTATGCGCCATTCCGGATAATGTGGAGGCGCCGTAACTACATGCACGGAATGGCCTTGCGTGACAAGCCAATCCGCAGTCTCACCAATAATCTTAGCGATACCGGTGAGATCGGGAAAGTAGTATAGGCTTACGATTAAAATCCGCATCACCGGCCCTCGCGTTCAGCGCGCGACTGCAGTCGTCGCGCGCCCCTCTCGCGCCGCGACCTGCCCTGAGATCCAAGAGTAGGTCCGCTCCAAGCCCTCCCGAAGCGGTCGCGTGGGTCGCCATCCTAGCCGCTCCCCAATGAGCCGATTGTCGGAATTACGTCCACGCACTCCTAGTGGACCAGGAATGTGGCGAATATTAAGCCGTTTGCCCGCTATAACCATAGCCATTTCAGCAAGCTGGTTAATGCTAACCATCTCGTCGGAACCGATATTTACAGGCCCAGTGAATTTCGACTCCATCAGACGGCGAACGCCCTCCACGCACTCATCCACGTACAGGAAGGAGCGTGTTTGCAACCCATCTCCCCAAATCTCTATCTCTTCGTCGGGTTCTGCCATTGCCACTTTCCGGCAGACTGCGGCAGGAGCCTTTTCCCGCCCGCCGTCCCAAGTGCCAAACGGCCCGAAGATATTGTGGAACCGCGCGACGCGCACCTGAATTCCATGGTTCCTGCTGTAGGCGAAGTAGAGTCGTTCGCTAAACAGCTTCTCCCAGCCGTACTCGCTGTCGGGGGCCGCAGGATATGCGGATTCCTCAGCACAATTCGGATTTTCTGGGTCGAGTTGGTTATGCGCAGGGTAAATGCAGGCCGAGGAAGAGTAAAAAAATTTCTTCACGCCCGCCCGACGACCGAACTCAAGACAGTTGAGGTTGATGGTCGCAGAGTTGTGCATCACGCCAGCGTCGTGCTCGCCCGTAAAAATATACCCCGCGCCGCCCATGTCGGCCGCCAGTTGGTAGACCTCGTCCACGTCTCTCACGACCTCCTGAACCACCGTGGGATCGCGCAGATCGCCAAGCACGAATTCGTCGGCCGGCGGCGGAGCGAAGTCGTGTGGTTTAATATCCACCCCGCGGACCCAAACGCCTTCGGTTTTCAGACGGGCAACAAGATGCCCCCCAATAAAGCCACCTGCGCCAGCAACAAGAACACGTTTCTTCACCGATTCCCTCCTCATTCTGCGTTCTACGATCAACCTAGCAGCCCGTGGTGCAACGCCTCGAGCCCATGCCGAAGCCGTGCGAAACCAGCGCCCAGAGCGGGTCTCAAGCGCCAGGCCGGAGGCCAAAGTTCATTGCACCGCGGACCGCGGGTACTACACTGTCATAAAATCGAGCGCTCATTGCACGGGGTTCGATTTCGCCGATGTTTTCGCGGTCAGAAGCACGTCGCCTGCCATTTCCGTTAACCCGCGTGGTTCGACGCAACTCGCTGATTCCGAAGGGTTTGATGTTTTATAACACTGTAGTACTAGGGGCGGCACCCCCCGCCGGCAGCCAGCTCACGATATAGCGCGCCCAGCTGACGGCCCACAACAGGCGCCGAATAGCGGCGCTCTATCAGCGAGCGCAGCCCCCGTCCTCGATGGTCGCGCTCCTCATCTGTCCAGGCCGCCGCCGCCCGCAAAGCCTTGGCCAAGGGCTCGACTTCGGGCGCGACCATCATACCACCGGACTCGGCCCAGTCCAGTAATCCGCAACCAGGCCCCACAAGCGTAGGCACACCCGCACTCGCAGCTTCGAGGTTCGCCATGCCCACCACCTCGCTCACACTGGGCATTGCCGCTAACCAAGCCCGCTTGAGACACGCCCATTTCTCAGCCCCGCGCACCGGGCCGACAAAATGAACGCGACCACCCAGGTTTTCGGCGTGTGCAAGGCTCTGCAACTCCGCCCGATAATCCGGCGCGCAGGGCCCAACCACGTCGATGTGCCACTCGCGCGCCAAACCCGCGCGACCAAAAGCAGCAATCAAACGATCCACGCCCTTGCCTGGCGCGACGCGCCCGAAGAACATAATGCACCGGCGATCCGGCTCTTGGCAAACCGCGGCGCCTTCAGCGTCAGCCGCGCACACGTCCAGCCCGTTCGGGATCACCTCGATTCGCGCGCCGGGTAGGATCGCATGCAGCACGTCCCGCTCAGCCAGAGTGATCGCATGGACTAGATCTGCCGCACCGAAAGTCGGCGCTCCCACCCAACGCCAATAGGTCAACTTTTTCCATCGCTTGCGAGCAAACTCTGAGGGTTGAACCATCCCATGAAAGGTCACCAGCCAAGGTCGGCGGATCCGCGTGGCCTCCCGGGCCGCAATGACCTCCGGCGCCATCCAGATGGAGTGGACATGAATCACCTCGGCTTGGCGCACGAGCGGACTAAGCGTGGCCGCCATGCCGACTCCAGCCTGCCAAGCGCGCAGGCCGGGAGATAGCCGCAATGGGAAATGCCGGACACCAGGCCATTCCGGGGGCAGGCCACCCTCAGGGCTAGCCAAGGTCAGAGCAAAATCCGGCCAAGCTTTATGGATGCCGCTCAGGTGAGCTCGAACCGCCCCAAGCAGGCCTGAGCTTCTATCGGCATATTCATCGCAGACATGCAGAATTCTCACGCCCGTACCGGCCCCTCTGATACCGCAGACCGCGAATGGCGCCTTATGCGAGTTGGCGCCTGAGGTTCGGCAGCGACCAGCGCCACAAGGACAAAGAACAAAAGCGAATTCGCCATCGCATGGAATTCGAAATCCCCAAAGCTGTGAAATAGGAATCCAATCGCGCCGATGAAGGCAGCGAGCCGGACGTTTCGCGCGTTAGACGCCGGCCGACTTCGAAGCCGCAAGCCGGCGACCAGCAGCAGGATCGCGAAGGCGGCCACACAAAGCCCGCCGCCCAACCCCATTTCGGCTAGTATTTGAACATATTCATCGTGAGCACTATCCCATTCTAAACCGGAATCGAACGTTTGAAAGCGCGGGTAGACCGACGCAAAGCTGTTTAGCCCGAAGCCAAACCAGGGTCGCTCAGCGAACATGTGTAACGCGGAATCCCCGACCTTAACGCGATCTAACGCGCTGGCGTCATGTCGCGTGAGCTGGGCGAAGCGTCGCACGACCGAACTGTTAGACGCTGCAATTGTCATACCCGCAGCAAAAGTCACCGCTAGAGTTCCGAGCAGGACAACGCGACGGCGATCCAACGATCGACGGTAGATCCACAAAGCCACGGCAGCTTCGATCCCTAAGGTGACAACCCCCCCGCGCGACGCAGCCGCCAGTACCGAGACGACCCCGAGAGCTGGAACTATGCTTCGTCTAAGCTGTCCTACCCAGGCGGCGTCCGGTGACGAATCGGTGCGCAGCGCCGCGGCCCAGGCCAACGGCAGGAGAAGATCCATGAAACCTGCGTAGTGATTGTGATAAACAAACGGCCCCATCGGCGTCCCGTAGCTAGCATCACGATACCCATAGATGAGCGTCGGGCTCAAGGAATATTGCCAAAGTGCCTCCACCGCCAGCGCACCCGTCAGCGCCCAAAAAAAAAGTCCGATCGCACGCACATGGGAGGGCCGCTGGAATGCAGCCAAACCCAACAGGAAGACGCAACCACACGCCGAGACCTGAAGCAACTCGGTCAGCGTCGCGCCAGGATAGGATGACCAGTGCAACCATTGCATAACAGCTAACACGAAAAATGCAGCCATCGGTACCAGGAATGGACACCAAGAAATGTGTAACTTTCGATATAGTGAGGCCACCGCCACGCTGGCGGTCAAGGCGTAGAGGAGAATCGAGGCAGGGCCCCACCCCGCACTTGATACACCGCCGAATCCTATCAGGCATATCAGCACGGCGGCGACGGTGCCTAGGCCGGCGAGTTCGCTCCAACCGAAACTTCCACCGGAACGAGCCTTCATCACCTATTCACCGTCGCCAGAATGGGATATGCGGGACCGACCCGCCCACTCACTAAACTTACATCGGCAAGGTCCACATCGCCGACGGCTAACCTTTCACCTTTGGGTCGCTGGTATACACAACGGATAACTATCACATCAACCCCTGCCGGCACGTCGAAAACTCCGGTATCAGGCCTCCATTTTGGCCCGAGCGCAGCGGGGATTGACGTGGCCATCCGAGTTGGGGCCGCCCAAACCTCGATAGCGACGCCATTCCGGCCAACCCCAAGGGTCGCCCGGGAGCGATAGGAGAGCTGGAAATGCTGGCCGGGCTGAACCGCTACCATCTGGCTAAAGAAATCGGTTCGCTCAGCTTCGCTGCCGTCCAATGTTACCGACGCGAACGGGTCCCTCGGGTCGCGGTTCAGGGTCACCTGAAGGCCCGGCTGCGCTTGCCAGCCCAGCCCGGCCGATCCCCACCCAGTTCCATCAAGCCGTCCGCCCATGATTTGCCCGCTCGACGCCAGGGGCTGCTTCATCTTGTCCTCGCGAACTGCGTTGTTCCAAACGGACAACAGGCTCGAGACGCTAGCGACGGCTTCGCTTTTCCCGTACCATGCGGCATTCAGGCCACTCCGAACGAGCTGCTGGGCAGCACCTGCACAGGCCGACTCCATTTGTGGCCGGCAGCGAAGACGCGACCATGCCGCAAGCGCCGCTCGAATTTGCTCGTGGGCGCTCAAGTAGAAAACAGTGGCGGCTATTAGGTCGGGCCGGGATACCGGTAAAATCTGAACGAATCTCTCGGGGTCGCGCAGGCCCAGCCTCAGGAGTGCCGGAAGCTCGCCAACGGGTGCGATTTGAAGCGCCTGGCGCGTTTCCTCCCAGAAGCCAGACTCGTCACCCATCACCAGCTTCAAATTTGCCGCCTGGAAATGCGCGGCAAACCCGTGTTCTAGGCTCTCGGACTGAAGGATGTCTCGTTGAACCCCTGCACTGTCCCCGGCCTCGAAATCGATGAGCGCCAAGGCTTGCCATACGTGCCAGTCCTGAGGGTCAAGCTGAATCGCGCGCTGCGCTTGGACTCGAGCCCGGTCGGGCGACTCATAGAGAAGCCGCTCGACCAAAGCCTCGCGGGCGCCCTCTAGGTCAGGCCGGGCGTGGATCGACCGGTGTAGTAATTCCTCCGCCCGAAGGTCTCCACGGTTGGAGTCGGTCTGCACCTGATTCAGGTACTGGTCGGCAAGCACCGTCCTGGCCGCACCGTACGAGGCGAAAGAGGCACCGGTTACAATCACTGCCGCGGCAGCGAGACGAGCCAAAGCGAGCCAACAGCCCCCGAGCGGAAAAGCGATTCCCGTGCCCTTTTGACGGGCGCGGCGACGTGTTTCCCAGGAAAGCATCGGTGAAAGGGGCATGGTGCCAACCGAACGGCAGCAGCCACTACGCCAGGGCGCACGCGCGTAGGCGCCTAAGCAGGTCTGACTTGAGCTTGCTTGCCCGCCACCGGCAATGCGAGTAGCTGCCGCGCCAAGCAGACTGATCGGGGGGCTGGCGCTCCAGCATCTGGCTACGTTCCAGCCTGATCGTCCCCGACTCGCGCTGCGTGAGCTGCTGGGGATGCGACCGAAAGGCTGCCACTGGCGGCCCCCCGAGCCTTGCAAACCTGAAGCCTGCTGCGTAGGCTCGTCGAAAGAAATCTAAATCGGAAACATTCCGGAAATTCTCGCTCAAACCGCCGA
>Ga0134125_10009686_pt1 | contig 10834 bp, 8 predicted proteins | sample KB31751_FD_96464 | JGI IMG/M metagenome (GOLD analysis project Ga0134125, IMG submission 96464) | Terrestrial soil microbial communities with excess Nitrogen fertilizer from Kellogg Biological Station, Michigan, USA - KB3-175-1 | ecosystem: Environmental > Terrestrial > Soil > Unclassified ...
GAGGCCGATCGTCGGTGGCGGCCGTCCGCTCTGCTGCGGGCGCACCTTCCTCTCGGCCGGCCTCGTCGACCAGGCGCGCGCCGAGCTCGATCGCCTCGTTGAGACCTATGCGCCGTTCGCCGCGCGCGGCGTGCCGATCATCGGCCTCGAGCCAAGCTGCCTGCTCACGCTGCGCGACGAGCTGCTGTCGCTGCGCAAGGATGAAACCGCGAAGGCCGTCGGCGCGCATGCGCTCCTGTTCGAGGAATTTCTGGTGCGCGAGGTGCAGGCCGGCCGCTTGCGGCTCCCGCTTGGCGCGATAGCCGACAAGGCCCTGGTGCACGGCCATTGTCACCAGAAATCCTTCGGCGCGTTCAAGCCGGTCGAGCAGGCATTGCGGCTCATCCCGGATCTCGACGTCGAGATCGTGGAGTCGAGCTGCTGCGGCATGGCGGGTGCCTTCGGCTATGGCGCGGACACCTACGACGCCTCGATCAAGATGGCGGAACTGTCGCTGTTGCCCGCCGTGCGCAAAGCCGAGCCAACGACCATCATCGTTGCCGACGGCACGTCGTGCCGGCACCAGATCAAGGACGGCACGACGCGCGAGGCGCTGCATGTCGCGCGCGTGCTGGCGATGAGCCTCGAGGCCGCCGCAAAATCCGGGTCACCCGCCTCTCCCGCCACCTGAGGAACGCCACGGCGATGCTTTGCCGCGGCGTTTGACATCGCAGAGGGATCATCATGATCGAAAGCATCAGCGCCATCACGCTTGCCACCCACGACATGCCGCGCGCTGTGCGGTTCTACACCTCGCTCGGCTTCGAGATCCTCTACGGCGGCGAGGCGTCGTCCTTCACCAGCCTGCGCGCCGGTCCCGGTTATCTCAACCTGATCGCGGAGTCGAAAGAAAAGCGCTGGTCATGGTGGGGCCGCATCATCTTCTACGTCGACGACGTCGATGCGCTTTACGAGTGCGCGTTGGCGGCCGACTACGAGCCGTCGACAAAACCACGCGACGCCGAATGGGGCGAGCGCTATTTTCATCTCACCGACCCCGACGGCCACGAGCTCAGCTTTGCGCGGCCGCTGCGGAGGCCGGCCTAGCTAGCGAAAAGGGCCTCCTCACCGCCCTGCCGACGGGCAAATCACCTTCTGCTAATCAGAAGGATTGACGACAAATGTCAAGCCCGCGCGGGACGCGAGTCCCCTAAGACGGCTATCGCTTGCAGCGCGCCTGAGCACGTGGCTTCCAACTGCTGAAGGAAGCCGGAACCGAGGGCTCTGGGGCGATCCAAGTCCGAGCAGATCAGGATTCGGATCACGACTGGCCGAATTTTGGGCGGTAAAGCCCAATTTTCGACTCTTTAATACAACCGCAAGCTCGGATAAGATCGCCTCGAATGAGGGACGATTGCTTTCCGGATGCGCTGGTTTCGGAAACATACTAGGCATGGTTCATGGCTTGCGCTGGTCGCAATTGTCATTAACCTGACGCTGGCCTTCGGTCACGTTCACGCCGCCGGCGGGAAGGCGTCCGACGGCGTGCTGATGGCCGTCATCGTCGGCGCAGATGGTGGTCAGAATCGCCATCACCCGTCTGACGGCCATCCCGATTATCTCTGCCCGATCTGCATGGCCACCGCGGTCATGGGCAACGGCCTGGCGCCCACGCCGCCGGTGCTGCAGGTGGAATTCACCGAAGCGAGGATCGACCAGCCGATCGATCATTTCCGCTTCCTGCTGCGGCCGCCGCGGGCTGCTTTTGAATCACGCGGACCTCCGATTTTCTGACATTGCTGCTTCGATCCGCCGCTGGCGCCGCGCCATAGGCGCGCCGCGAGCCGCGGAGCCGAAGCTCCTTCCGGACCACGACGCTTTCGCGTCGCGGGCAAGCGTTCAGTCAGGAAACATTTGTCATGGACGGTCCATTTTTTCGCACTTTCCGCGGGATTTTGCTGTCAGCATCGTCACTCACGCTGGTGGCAGCATCGGGCGCACCAGCGTTCGCCCAAGCCCCCAACAACCCGGCTCTCCCGGGGACGACCTCGACGCCCCAGCCGAGCGCCTCTCCCTCGGCTCAGCCCTCGCCGCAACCGGAAAGCGCGGCCACGCCGACGCCGTCAGAGTCACCTGCCGCTTCGCCCACGCCACAATCAACGCCGGCCGTGCAGGCCGCGCCTCCTGGAGCCAACGTTCTGCCCGAAACCCGCGTCGCCGCGCCTGTCGAGCGCCGGCTGCCGCGAACGCCACCGCCAAGGCAGGTCGTGCGCAATCCGCCGACGACAGCGCCGACGGTTCAAAGCGCAGAACAGGCCCAGGCGGCGGCGAACCGCCAGGTCGTGCAGCAAACGCAGAATTTCGACCAGCGGCGTGACAACGCCCTCCTGCCGAAGACCGGCACAACGAACCATGAACTCACGCAGCGGGATATCGAGAACCTCCCGCAGGGAAGCGCCGCGGCGCTCAGAGAAGTCGTGCTGCAATTTCCGGGCGTCTATCAGGATTCGACGAGCTCGGGCGATTTTCACGTTCGCAACGAGCACGCCAACGTTCAGTACCGGATCAACGGAATTCTGTTGCCCGATGGCGTGTCCGGCTTCTCGCAGCTGCTCGAGACCTCTTTCATCGGCAGCATAGGGCTGATCACCGGCGCGCTGCCGGCGCAATATGGCCTGCATACGGCTGGCATTCTCGACATCACGACCAAGAGCGGAACGGCGCTCTCCGGTGGAAGCTTGAGTGTCTACGGCGGCAGCCGCCAGACCATCACACCGAGCTTCGAATATGGCGGGGTCGAAGGTAACACCGATTATTACGTCACCGGCCGCTACTTGAGCACCGGCCTCGGCCTTGAGAATCCCATAGCGACGCTCAACGCCATTCACGATCACTCCGAACAGGGCAAATTTTTTGCCTACACATCCACGCTGCTCGATCCAACCGCACGAGTGGTCACGATCTCGGGCTTCGGCGAGACCCGTTACCAGATCCCCAACAATCCCGGACAGCCTGGCAATGTAGGAGGCTTTTGCGGCGGTCCGTTCGATCCAGCGAACCCCTGCATCAACCCTGATGGCACCCCGAACCCGAATGCGCCCGCCTACACGGCGTTCGGCAAGAGCGGATTCGATTCGGCCAACCTCAACCAAAATCAATATGAGAAGAACGCCTACAACGTCATTGCCTGGCAGAAGTCCGAGGGCAATTTCGATGCGCAGCTCTCGTATTATTCGCGTTACAGCGATCTTCATTTCGTACCGGACCCGGTGGGCGATCTCTTCATCAACAACGTCGCATCGGATGTTTACCGCAGCTCGTTCCTGAACGGCATTTCCGGCGATTTCGCCTACCGCGTGAATGACGCGCACACGCTTCGGGCGGGCTTCTACACCAATGGCGAGCAGACCAGCCTCGCGACCGTAAGCACCGTTCAACCGATCGACCCGAACGATCCGAACGGCCTGACCGCAATCGACACGCCGTTCAACATTCTCGACAGCAGCAAGTTGTTTGGCTGGCAACTCGGCGCTTACGCCCAGGACGAGTGGCGGCTGACCCAGCAACTCACGCTCAATTACGGCCTGCGGTTCGATCAGATTTACCAATATGTCGGTGCAAACCAGTTCAGTCCGCGCGCAAGCGTCACCTATAAGCCGTGGTGGTCGACCGTGCTGCACGTCGGCTACATGCGGACCTTCGAACCGCCACAACAAGTGCTCGGCCGGACGATTCCGACCCAAATGTTTAACGGTACTACCGCAGGTACTCCGACCATCACCCCGGATCAAGCCGCGGTGCTACCTGGCCAGGTGGCGGGCCAGCCTCTCCAGAATGTCGGTGCGATCGAACCCGAACGGGCGAATGTGTACGACGCCGGCTTCACGCAGCAACTGCTGCCGCAATGTCCGACCACACCAGGCGCAATGGCCGGCAAAGCGCCAGCCGCAGCTGCAAATTGTCCGAGTCTCGAGCTCGGCGGCAGCATCTACTACAAGACTGCCAGGGACCTGCTTGACGATGGGCAGTTCGGCCAAGCCTACGTGCTCACCGCCTTCAACTATGACAGAGCCGAAAATTACGGCGCCGAACTGAAACTCAAATTCAGGTATGGCGGCTTCTCCGCTGACACCAGTTGGGCCTGGGGTGTCCAGCACGCACACACCGTCGTATCAAACCAGACCCTGTTTGACCCGCTCACCTTGATCTACATCCAGAACAATTGGGTCCACACGGACCACGATCAAACCTACACCGGTTCGGGAAGGATCGCGTACCGGTGGACCGACACCAACACCTGGTTGGACGGTACCACCGCGAGCGCAACGTTCATCTACGGCAGCGGCTTGCGCACGGACCCCCCGAATTTGCCGACAGGGGTAGTTTGCCCGAACTGCGAGCACCTGCCATCCTATTGGCAGGTCAACACCGGCGTCTCGCATGAGTTTGCCCATGGCTGGAACGGATTGCCGGTTACGGTTCGTTTCGACGTGGTCAACCTGACCGACTACATCTATCAGATCCGCAATGGCGCCGGCATCGGCGTGTTTGCCCCGCAATACGGGCCGCGGCGCGGATATTACTTCGGCATCTCGCAGAAGCTCGGGAATCCGGAGAAGACGCCCGGTGTCATGCCCGGCTTCTATACTAAGGCCCACGCCCCCGCAGCAACCGTTTACGATTGGGCCGGCCCCTATGTCGGCGCAAATTTCGGCGGTGCGTTCAGTGCTGGGGAGCACGTGCTCACGCCGATCGGCTGGGGGACGACCAATCCGAGCGGCGTGCTCGGCGGTTTGCAGGCCGGTTACAATTATCTGCTTACGCCGAACTGGCTGGCCGGCCTCGAAGGCGAACTGGGCTGGACGTCGGCGCAGGGCAGGGCCAATTTCGTTGATCCCGCGGGCACCGCGTCGCTGTCGATCACTAGCGACCACAACTGGTACGACAGCCTGAGCGGCAGGGTCGGCTACGTCATGGGACCGCTGATGCTCTACGCGAAGGGTGGCGCCGCATGGATGAAGGCCGACTATCGCATGGAGGTGAATAGCGGGCTCGACGGTCTCACCTTGGCCAACACGACGAGGCCCGGATGGATCGCCGGCGGTGGCCTCGAATACATGCTGGGCTCTTACTGGTCGGCCAAGCTCGAGTACGACCATCTCGGCTTTGGCAACAAAACCCTGAGCTTCGTGAATCCGTTCGGCAACAGCGTGACCACCGAGTCCGCAGTCAATCAGGTCAAAGCCGGCGTGAACTATCACCTTGAGGGATTGCTTTAGCGGCTGCTTCGCGCGAGCAGCCTCATGAATACAGGGAATAAGCGGGAGGGGGGCGATTGAGAAAAGAAGGAACGAGATGAAACATAGCGGAAAGAAGCGTTGGGGCCGATTGTGGCTCCAGCTGGTGCCGGGTGGCCTCATTCTTCTGGCCGTCCACTCCGAGCCTGCGGTCGCGCAAGTTCCGGACTCCTTGCTGCCGCGCAATCTGTCGCCATGGGGCATGTTCCTCCATGCCGACATTGTCGTGAAGGCCGTCATGGTCGGGCTCGCCTTCGCCTCGCTGGTGACCTGGACGATCTGGCTCGCCAAGACGATCGAGCTGTGCGTCGCGCGGAGCCGCGCGCTGCGCCGGATCAGGATGCTCGAGCAAGGCGGCAGCCTCGCCGAAGCGGTGGATGCCTGCGACGGCAAACGCGACGCCATTGCGCAGCAGATGCTCTCGACGGCGCGCGAGGCGGAGCTGTCCGCCGGCATCGTCGACGACGGCTTCAAGGAACGCGTTGCGTTGCGGCTCGAGCGTGTGGAGGCTGCCATGACGAGGCAGATTTCGCGCGGCACCGGTATTCTCGCTACCATCGGCGCGACGGCACCCTTCGTCGGCCTGTTCGGCACCGTCTGGGGCATCATGAACGCCTTCATCGGGATCTCGGAGTCGCACACCACTAATCTCGCCGTGGTGGCGCCGGGCATTGCCGAGGCGTTGCTTGCCACAGCCTTCGGCCTGGTCGCCGCAATTCCGGCGGTCGTGATCTACAACCACCTCGCTCGCGTGATCGCCGGTTACCGCGCCCTGCTGGGCGATGCCTCGGCGCAGCTCCTGCTCCTGATCAGCCGCGGACAAAGCAGCCGCGGCGTGGTCATGCCGCGTGCGGCGGAGTGAGGGCGATGGCAATCCGTCTGGGCACGCGTTCCGACAGCGACGATCTCGATGTCCTGCACGAGATCAATGTCACGCCGTTCATCGACGTGATGCTGGTGCTGCTCATCATCTTCATGGTCGCAGCGCCGCTTGCGACGGTCGACATCGGCGTGAACCTCCCCGCCAGCACGGCGCCCGAGCAGCCTCGGCCGGACAAGCCGGTTTTCGTCACGATCAAGCAGGACCAGACCATCGCCGTCGGCGAAACCGTTGTGGGGCGCGAATCCCTCGCCGACGCGCTGGATACCGCCACCAATAACCACAAGGACGAGACCATCTTCGTCCGCGCCGACAAGTCGCTGAGCTATGGCGAGCTGATGGAGGTGATGAACACCTTGCGCGACGCCGGCTATCTCAAGCTCGCTCTGGTCGGGCTGGAAGCACCGGCGGCGAAGCCATGAACGCCTACGCGCTGCATTTGCCCGATCATCGCGGCCTCTCGCGCTGGATGCTGGCGGCGCTGACGATCCTGCTTGCGCATGCGGCGATCGTGGCGGCAGTCACGCTATGGTATGTGCGCACGCCGAAGACGCCTAACATCATTCCGGCGATCAGCGTGACGCTCGCCCCAATCGAAGCCAGTTCGCCCGAAATCCAGAACCAGGACATCGCGGTCGGACCGCCCATGCAACAGGCCGAGCAAACGCCCAAGGAGCAGCCCAAGCAGGAGCAGCCGGTCGAGAAGGTCGAGCAACCGCCACCCCCACAAGCTCAGGCCGAGGTCACCCTGCCGCAAGAGACGCCCAAGCAAGTCGAGAAGCCGACGCCCCAGGTGCAGCCGCCCGCGCCCGAGACGCGTGCGCCACCGAAGACCGAGCATATCGGGCAATTCACGCAGGCGAGCGCGAACGCCTACAATTCGCTGGTGTTCGGTCATCTGCAGCGCTTCAAGCGCTATCCGTCGGCGGCACGTGGTGCGGCCGGCACGGCCATCGTGGAATTCGAGCTGGATCGCGAAGGCAGGGTAATCTCGACCGTGGTGACGAAATCCTCCGGCAATTCCGTGCTCGATCGCGCGGCCCTCGAAATCCTGCGCCGCGCCAGCCCGTTTCCACCATTTCCGGCTACCAAGCCTGGCACGCAGGACAGCTTTTTGGCGCCGGTCGCTTTCGCGCACTGACGCCTGCGATGAGATCCGCAATTGGGGATTAGGTGTTGTCACTATGGGCCGAGAAGATCTCCGGTCAGGTTACATAGACCAGTTGCAAGCGGTCGTGCGAATTGGCGTGCTCCTCCGGCCGTGCGTCTAGGCGCTAATGGTTGAACACGCCGCGCTGTTCGAACTAGCCTGCTAAACGCTGCGACAGGAGAAGTTATCTGGTGCGATCAAAGTCCGTCCTTCTAACCGTCGTAAATATCTTCAGCGTCTCAATCATTGTCATCGCCTTGTTGGCGTTGCCGCGGTCCTTTGCCGTACAGCAATCATCCGACATTCCGGCTTGGCTGAGGGCTCATGTCGGCGAAGGCGAAGGTCAAATCGCGCAGGTTGTCTTGCAGAGAGCGCGCGCGCTTTATCTGCGCAAAGTGAGCGAAGGCGCGGTCAAGAATCCCTGTTACTTCGCGATGGACGCGACGCGTCCCAACGACTTGAGCAATGGCCAATTGGCGCGCCGGTTCTACGTCATCTGCGAGTCCGACCAATCGTTTCGCGCGATTTCGGCAGGTCACGGCGGCGGTCGCGATTTGAAAGGCATCGCGGATTTCGCGAACGGAAGACGGTGCGCGAAGAACTTCGGTAATGCGATGGATTCGAGATTGACGGCCGGCGGGGCCTATGTGACCGGCGAAACAAAGGCGTCCTTCAAAGGCTATTACCGCGTCTCAACGAATCAAGACGCAGTTTTGATACGTTCATTCGTCCAGTTCGACGGCGAAGGTGAGACCGCAAACGCCCGACAGCGCGAGATTGGCGGGCATCCGGCCGAATTGTTGAGAAACGTCTGCCTTCGAAAAGATCCGCGCAGTCCCCACGCAAACCATGACGGTTACGTTCCATTCGGAACGCTGGTGAATTACGCCGGCGGCCGCAGTGACGGCTGCACCAGTTGGTCGCCATCGGATTCCGGGCAGATCATCGCGATGGTGAAGGACAATCCGACGACAATCTACATCTATCCTGACGCAGACGACGTCGAGACTGTCGCCCGAGCGGTGGCGGCCGGCCAAGTGCTGGCAGGAGCCGGACTATATTGGAACAATTCGTGTTTGAAGGAAATCCACGCTCCGAAATTCTGGCCAAAGAAAACTCTCGAGCCGATCCTCGCTCAATACAAGAAGGCGCATCCGCCACCGGCACAACGGCCGACGCCGATTTGCCAGGGACGGTAAACCTTGTCCACCGCGCTGCACGGGCTCAATATATGCAGGAGCCTTGGAGATGGAACGCTGCGCCTCGCTCCTTCGTAGGAGCGCGAAGGCGCCAACGTCGAACGCCGCTGTCATTTCAGCTTCTGGTCCCGAACCCGAAGGATGCGATCGCCACCTACCTGTTGGCTTTTTAGGGAGATTCGGGCCCCTGACTTTTGAGCCGGCCCATTCTTCTATTGGACGAGCCGAATTTTTCGCCCAACTCTGCTGCGCTCCGTGCGATGCTTGGCGCGTCGCCTCACATTTCTAATCCGGGCGAACACAAGGCGATTCGACAGAAGCGCTAAATCTAGCCGCATTCTCGACAGTGCGTTCCCATCGAGCGCGACGAAGCCGATCCGCGTGATGTAGGTGGAGTAGTGGAAGCCACGGACTGAATGCAAATGCTGACTGCCGCCATGGGCTTTTCAGCATCTGCCAGGGCTGTGGCGTCACGATCCGCATGCGAGTCAAGCAGGGTACTGCTTGTCCGATAAACTTCACATCAATGGGTCAATTTGCGGGTGAAGAAATCGTCGTTCGACCACAACACGGTGTTTATGGATCAGCAAACCATACAACGACTGCTTATCGACCTGATCCGGGTTATGTAGGCCGAGATCATTTTGAGACTCGCTTGTTCTTCGAGAATGGCACCGGCAGGCCCACGGCGATGACTTTGAGGGTGAATGTTTTTGTCGCTCCTTGATCATTGACTACCGCATAAGACAGCGTCCTCACGGCCCTGCCCGACGGGCAAATCACCTTCTGCTAATCAGAAACAACGGCGGTAATGTCAAGCCCGCGCCCAAAAAATATTCCGCTTTCGTTTTTCGGAAATGCGTGATTATCTCCCTCCATCCCGAGTCCTTTGAGAGGGGCGTATCGCGATCGTCACGGACGTTGGACATGGGATGCGGTGGACGTGAGGGTGTTCAGTGCGCTTTTGGCGCGCCGACGAAAGCATTCCTCGCGGACGAGCGAAATCGTGCGGTCCCGACGCCCCGACGCTGGCGTCAAGCTCTCGCGAGACGTTCGCGAGGGCGACGGAGGCTAACAAGCCGGCACTCCGGGGAGACCACGTATAAGCCGTAAACCATCGCGCAGGGAATGCCGGTTGTTCTGGCTGCCCTGTTGTTGCTTGCGTGCGCAAAGTGCACTTTTTCTTTGCACGCAAGGCTCACGGGTGCGGCCTGCATCCGGCATTCCCTGCGCCCTCTTCATTTTTTCGAGGGTGACGGCCAACGCAAGACCCGGGCGCGGTCGCGCCGCGGGACCGCGGAGCCGTGTTCACCGCTGTCGTCCCGGACAAGCGAGTACCTTGCGGCGCCAACGGGTCCGCGCAAAGCGCGGCCCGATGACAGGCTCCACGTCGTCAAGTCGCGAGCGCGATCCCGGACATAACCACAGGCGTTCGTTTTGCGAAGATCGTCGCTCAGATGTGCCCAAAGGGAGAGCCGGCAGTATGGGTCCCGGCGTTCGCCGGGACGACAGCTACTTCCCTGTCCAGGTCGGCTTGCGCTTTTCGGAAAATGCCTTCAGCCCTTCTTTTGCATCCTCGGTCATTGCAAGCAGCGCGATCTGGCTTTCGGTGTAGGCGATACTTTCGTCGAACGACATCGAGCTGATCGCGCGCATCGCGTATTTGCCGCGGCGGATCGCGGTCGGCGACTTGTCGACGATCCGGCCGATCAGCCACTCGACCTTGGCGTCGAGCTCGGCCCGTGGCACGACATGATTGAGGAGCCCGGCCGCAAGTGCGGCCTTCGCGTCGAAGGGCTCGCCGGTCAGCGCCCATTCGTTGATCAGCCGCGGCGGGGCGATGGCCTGCAACAGGCTCAGCACCTGCATCGGAAACACGCCGACCTTCACCTCGGGCAGGCCGAAGATCGCGTGATCGGCCGCGACCGCCATGTCGGTCATGCACAAGAGCCCCATGCCGCCGGCCATGCAGACGCCTCCGACGCGCGCGATCGCGGGCTTGGTGGCATTCCGGGACAGTCGCAAGAGATCCGCGTAGTCGCCGTTGGGGCGCGAGAAGTCAAAGGCGAAAGCCGCGCCCGAGTTCTGCAGATCGGCGCCGGCGCAGAACGCTTTTTCTCCCGCACCTGTCACGACGATCACGCGCACGTCGCCATCGTCATGCGCCGCGCGATAACCCTTGACGAGACCGGCGATCACATCGCCATTCAGCGCGTTTCGCTTCTCCGGCCGGTTGATGGTGATCCAGTAGGCCTGCCCGCGCTTTTCGAGGATCACGCTGTTGTTGTCGCTCATCGCGCCTGACACCTCTGTGCTGCATTTACGTCCA
>Ga0134125_10009687_pt1 | contig 10834 bp, 8 predicted proteins | sample KB31751_FD_96464 | JGI IMG/M metagenome (GOLD analysis project Ga0134125, IMG submission 96464) | Terrestrial soil microbial communities with excess Nitrogen fertilizer from Kellogg Biological Station, Michigan, USA - KB3-175-1 | ecosystem: Environmental > Terrestrial > Soil > Unclassified ...
CGCTGCATCAACATCGAGGGCAACAAGGTCAAGCTCAGCCGCAAGTCGGTGCTCAAGGAGCAGCGCGAAAAGCTCGGCCTGCCCCTGCCTCCGCCCCCGCCGGGTTCAGAAGCCGGTGACGGCGACGACCGTCCGCCCCGCCGCGAGCGTTCATCCGACGACGACCGCCCCCGCGGTCGCGGCGGTTTCCGCGGTGGCCGTGGCGGCCGCGACCGCCGCTAATAGCCGTCAGCTTTCAGCCAGCAGCAATCAGCCAAACGCCGCGTCCCCTGGGGGCGCGGCGTTGCTGTTTTCTAACCCCTAACCCCTCAGCCCCAATCCCTCGCTTCTCATTCCCAGCGCAGCGCGCGCACCGGATCGCCCGCCATCGCCCGCCGCGCCGGCACCAGGCTGGCCAGCAGTGCCACCGCCGCCAGCAGCAGCGTCGCCCCTCCGAAGGCCCACGGGTCCAGCCCGCCCACGCCAAACAACATCCCCTTGGCCGCCTGTCCGATCACCGCCGCCAGCACCACGCCGATCGCCAGGCCCACGGCGGTCATCACCGCTCCCTGGCGCAGCATGAGCCGCAGGATCTGGCCTCGTCCGGCGCCCAGCGCCAGGCGCACGCCAAACTCGTGGGTGCGCTGGCTGGCGCTGTAGGCAACCACACCGTAGACCCCGACCACCGCCATGAACAGCCCCGCCAACCCCAGGCTCGCCGCCAGCATGGCGCCCAGTTCGAACAGAAAATATCCATCTATCCCCTGCATCGCCGCCGTCATCGTCTGGGCGTCAAAGACCGGCACCTGGGCATCCAGCTCGCGCGCCTGTTCCCGCGCCGCCTGCATCGCCGCGCTGGCGGAGATGCCGTGGATCCGTACCTGCAGCGTCGCCGGCGAGAGATAGTGCTGCCCGAAATCCAGGTACACGAAGGGTGCGTTCACGTCGGCCGGCCAGCCGCTGATGGTGTTTTCCGCCACCCCCACCACGTGGTAGACCCCGCTCGCCCCCTCGGTATCCATCGTGAATGCCCGTCCCAAGGCGTCGCCTTCCGGCCAGTACTTCCGTGCCATGACTTCATTGATCACCGCCGCTCCCGCCTCGCCCCGCCGCCAACTGCGCCCGCGCAGCAGGCGGATGCCCATGGTGCGGAAGTAATCCGGCGTCACCGCGTTGTAGCCGGCGCTGTCGTCCTGATGGGATGCCCGCGGCCTTCCCGCCACTGTCACCGTGCCGCCGTAGCTCACCTCGCCCATGGGCACGGTGGCGGCGACACTCGCCGCCGCCACTCCCGGCAGCGCCTGCACTTTTTCCAGCCATGCCTGCGCAAACCCCGCCCCGCGTCCGGCGTTGTCCCCCGCCGCGTGCGGATCAAAGCTCAGGTTGACTACGCCATCGGGCTGGAAACCGAGGTTGGTGTGTTCGGCCCTCAACAGGCTGCGTGTGAACAGCCCGGCGATGATCAGCAGCGCCAGCGACCCGGCAATCTCGCCCGCCACCAGCGCGGCGCGCCAGTGGGTGCGGGCCGTGGTCGGGCGCCCGCCCGCCTGCAGCACCGCCTGCGGCGCCACCCGCGAGGCTTGCCACGCCGGCGCCACCCCGATCGCCAGCCCGGTCAGCGTCCCCAGCCCGCAGGCATAGGCAAACACCCGCGCGCTGAGCCCAAAATGAAAGACCACCGGTATCGACGTGCCCAAAGGAATGGCGTTGAGAACCCGGCAGGCGGCCAGCGCCACCAGCAGCCCTCCGGCGCATCCCAGCGCCGACAGCAGCAGGCTCTCGGCCAGCATCTGCCGCAGCAGCCGCCCCCGCCCCGCGCCCAGCGCCGCCCGCAGCGCCAGCTCGCGCCGCCGCCCGCCCGCGCGCGCCAGCAGCAGGTTGGCGATATTCACGCAGGCCAGCAGCAGCACCATCCCCGCCAGCCCCAGAAACAGCCCCGCCACCGTCTCCAGCGGATTGCCCTCCCCCATGGACGCACCCGGCGGCGCCGAGGTCAATTGAATGGCGGTCAATGATCGCCAGGGCGCCGCCTTGGGATACTCCCCCGCCAGCCGCCGCGCGATCACCCTCAATACCGGCTGCGCCGCCGCAACGCTCACCCCTGGCCGCCGCCGCGCCAGAATCATCAGCCCGGTGCTGGCGGTCCGGTCGTGAAAAAAGTCTCCCGTGCTGCTGCCCAGCTCTCCGGCCGTGTCCGGCGAAAAGGGCACATATCCCTCGAAGGTCAGCATCGGCGTCAGCCCCACAAACCCGCGCGGCGCCACGCCCACAATGGTGGTCGCCCGTCCGTTCGCCGTCACCCGCTCGCCCAGCACATCCGTTCGTCCGCCGAAATGTTTGCGCCAGTAGTCATAGCTCAGCACCAACTCCGCCGGCGCCGCCGCCTCCCCCGCCGCGTCGGAGGCAAAAAACCTCCCCAGCGCCGGCTGGACCCCCGCCAGCGCAAAATAGTTTCCCGACACGTGTGCCGGCCAGAACGGAATGGTTTCGCCGTCGGCCGTGAGTCCGTCCATCTCGAACGGGATCACCGCCGCCACCCCGGAAAACACCGCCCCGCTCTCCCGCCGGATATCGTCGAAGTTCGGGTAGGAAAATCCGTTGCTGTGCCGCCCGTCCGTGCGGTCCGCCACCACATAGACCAGCTCGCCCGGCATCTGCACCGCCGGAATCGGCCGCAGCAGCAGCCAGTCCACCATGCTGAAGATGGCCGCGTTGGCCCCGATCCCGATGGCCAGCAGCAGCACCGCGCTCAGCGTAAACCCGGGCGATTTGCGCAGCAGCCGCAGTCCAAAGGCGAGGTCACGCCCCAGCGCCCGCAGCCAGGCGCCTCCGGCCGCCTCGCGCGCCTGCTCGGTGTAGTTGTCCAGGTTCCCGAACTCGATCCGCGCCTGCCGCCGCGCCGCCGCCGGTTCCATCCCGCCGCGCTCCAGCTCCGCCGCCCGCTCGCTCAGGTGCAGCTCGGCTTCTTCGCTGAACTCGCGCACCTGCCGCTTCATACTTCCTCCGGACGCGTGCCGAGCGCCGCGCCCATGGCCGCCACCAGCCGTTCCCATCCCTCGGTCTGGTTCTGCAGACGCCGCTGCCCGGCGGTCGTCAACTCATAAAATTTGGCCCGGCGATTGTTGCTGCTCACCCCCCAGCGCGCCTTCAACAGCCCGCCGCGGGTGAGCCGGATCAACGCCGGATACAGCGCCCCCTGTTCGATCAGCAGCGCCTGGCCGGAGATCTGCTGGATGCGCAGCAGCACGCCGTAGCCGTGCAGCGCCCCCAGCGAAACGGCCTTCAGGATCAGCAGGTCCAGCGTGCCGGGCAGAATCTGAGCGGTCGAATCCATCTCGCCTCCTAAACTACTTAGGAGAATAGATGCCTTCTCCTAAGCTGTCAAGGAGTGGTACGGAGTCCGCTAGTTCTTGGTTCCCGTGCTGGCGGCGCTGGGCGGCGCGGTGACCGCGTAGGGGAAGCCGCCGCTGAAGTACTTCGCGCCCCCCGCCATCATGCTCGGCATGGCTTCCTCCGGCACGGTGTACTTGTTCCCCGCGTTCCACAGCATGAAGCCGCCGCCGTGCTGGGCGCGTTCGGTGGCCACCTGAATGCGGATGTAGTCGGGGCTGAACGACGGTGTACGCCAGGCAAAGGCCTGCAGCCAGGGGCGGATGACCACCCCGCTGTCGCGGGTGATGTTGTTGAACCGCTCCATGCCCGCCTGGATGAAGTGCTCGGGCGCATCGCCGGGGTTCTTGAAGCCGTCGAAGTTGAAGAAGTGCGAGGGATAGATCATCGGGCACATCACGTCGGCGTAGTAGGCGAGGCTGACCACGTCCTGTCCGGTGGCGTCGAGATCCACCTGCCGTGCCCAGGCCATCACGCCGTAGACGTCAATCGAGATGTGCACCCCCGAGGGCTTCAGCGCCTGCTTGGCCCGCCAGAGATAGTTGCTGATAAAATCCGCCCGCGGCTCGCCGGCGTGCTCGGCCTGGTAGGCAAAGCGCGCGTCTTTTTGATTGCCGTCCACCGGAAAGCGGATGTAGTCGAATTGGATTTCATCCACTCCCGAATCGGCGACCTCCTCGGCCAGCTTGATGTTGTACTCCTGCACAGCCGGCAGCGAGGGATCGGTCCAATCCGGTTTGCCGTTCTCTTTCCAAACGCCGCCGGTCGAGCGCGAGCGTACCGCCAGTTCCGGGTGTTCGGCCACCAGCCGCTCATCCTTGAACACCGCCTGGCGGGCGATCACATACAGCCCCTGCTCATGCAGCCATCCCACCCACTCCTTGAGATCGCGGATCCAGGGGCGCTTCATGTGCCCGGCCAGCGGCAGAGTGGAGTTGAATGACACCGGGCCGTCGGAGTCCTTGATGTCGAACACGATGGCGTTGCCGCCCTCGCTGCGCCACTTCTCCGCCAGGGCGCGGCCGTGGGGGCTGCCGGCCATCAGGCCGGTGAAGTAGATGGCGCGAATTTCGCTCTCCGCCGGCGTCGCATGTCGCGCCGTCACCGGCGCCGGGGCCTGCGCCCATAGACACGCCGTCAGCCAAATCCCTGCCGCCGCCAAGCTTTCCGCCCGACGTACCCCCAACCGCAAGAATAATTTCATTGAATTTCCTGCCTGAGCACCACTACCCTGAATGTAGCACGCACCCCCGCCGTGAGGGAGTTGACGGCGCAGGTGCTAAGGGAGCGCAAGGCAGGGACAACCCCATCCGAAGGCCGCCCCATCCTACGTGGTGGGAGTGGCACCACCACGGCGGCAGACCGCGGTCGCAGCGGAAAGGTCCCTAGCCCCAGCCCCAGGAGAGCACATGGCGTTCGTACGCAAAAAGGGCAAATCGTACTACCTGGTACACAACGTCCGTGAGGACGGCCACGTCCGCCAGGTCCACTTGGCCTGCCTCGGCAACCGTCCTCGGGTCAGCGAGGAAGTGCTGGAGCAGGTGCGCCAATCCCACCCTCAATTACAAATTGATTGGGACGCGGTGCGCTCGCGTGCCGCCGAAACCTTCGTCTCGCCCTTTGCCGATTTGGAAGGGGCGCAGATGCTGGTGCGTTCGATGCGCACTCTGCATCAGGACCTCGAGGAGTTGAACCTCCATCTGCTGCGTACCCGGGCCCGCGAACGGGGGCAGGCGGAAGAGGGGGAGTCCCGCATACGCGAGATCCTCCACGAGATGGCGGAGCTGCGCACCCAACTCGAGCACAAGCTCAAACACCATCCCGAATCCAACCCCGTCCTCAGCAGCGAATCCACCCATCAGTCGTCGGGCAATTGAGGACGTGCCGTTTTAGGGTGCCGCCGCCGCCCGCGGGCGGCGGCACCCATCCCCGTCGCGCCCCTTCTGCATCCCAACAGTCAGGACGATATGAAATCCGGCTGTCAGGAACTCCTGGATCCCACCCTCCGCTGCGACGACGTGTGCCAGTTTGAAACCGCCCTGCGTCGCAAAATCGTCGGCCAGGACGCCGCCGTCGCCTGCGTGGTGGACCTCTACCAGACCTTTCTCGCCGGACTGCATCCGCCCGGCCGCCCCATCGCCAACCTGTTGCTGCTGGGGCCCACCGGCTCGGGCAAAACCCGTGTGGTGGAGGCGGTGGCCGAAACACTGTTCGGCGACAGTCGTGCCGTGATCAAAGTGGACTGCGCTGAATTTCAGCACAGCCACGAGATCGCCAAGCTCATCGGCTCTCCCCCGGGGTACCTCGGCCACCGCGAAACCCATCCCCTGTTGACCCAGGAGGCGCTCTCGCAGTGGCACACCGACCGGCTGCGCCTTTCCCTGCTGCTCTTCGATGAAATCGAAAAGGCCTCCGATGCGCTCTGGCAGCTCCTGCTCGGCATCCTCGACAAAGCCAATCTCACCCTGGGCGACAACCGCCGCGTGGACTTCACCCAGACCATCATCTTCATGACCAGCAATCTCGGCGCCGCCGAGATGGACACCCTCACCCTGGGCGGCACCGGCTTCACCCCGCCCCAGTTCGGCAGCGACGCCAAATTCGACGCCCGCCTCGACGCCCAGGTGGACCGCGTGGCGGTGGCCGCCGCCCGTCACAAGTTCTCGCCCGAGTTCATGAACCGCATTGACCGCACCGTGGTCTTCCACACCCTGCGCCAGGAGGAGCTCACCTCCATCCTCGACATCGAACTCGGTCTGGTGCAGCAGCGCATCCTCGCCTCCAGCGGCAACCACCCCTTCCTGTTCAACTGCACCCGCGCCGCCAAGATCTGGCTGCTCGATGAAGGCTACAACCCGCGCTACGGCGCGCGTCACCTCAAACGCGCCATCGAGCGCCACATCGTCTTCCCGCTGGCCAAGCTCATCGCCACCGGCCAGGTCCGCCTCGGCGACGTCATCCGCGTGGACTACTCCTCCGAGCAGCAGACCATGACCTTCGTCCGCGAAGCCGAAGGCCTGACCCCCATGTACCGCCCCACCCCTCCCCCCGCCGCCGCCGCCTCCGCCCGCGGCGCCGCCCGCACCGCCCGCCGCTTCGAGTTCCCCCTCGCCCTCGACTCCAAGTAGCCGTTCCCTCGACTCGCGTCGCTCCCGAGGGGGTGGAGTGTCCACCACGAAACCAGTGCTACACTGACCTCGTGGCCAAGAACGTCACCATCCGCATCTCCGACGAGGCGGCTCACTGGGCCAGACGCAAAGCGGCAGACGAGAACACATCCGTCTCGCGTCTGGTCGGCGAAATGCTCGAGCGCCAAATGCGCATCACCGACGAGTACTGGCGTGCCTTCGAGAGATGGAAAAGACTTTTGCCAGCGGAGGGCATAAAGGGTGTGGACGCATCCCGGCGTGCCGGCCGTGAGGAAACGCATGCCCGCGGGCGCTAGCACCTTTTTTCTCGATACCAACGTCCTTCTCTATGCGCTCGACGGCGCCCACCCGGCCAAACAGCGCCCCTCCGCTGCCTGGCTGCAGCATCTCTGGCAAGGAGGTAATGGGCGCCTAAGTTGGCAGGTTCTGCATGAGTTCTACTGGAACGCCACGCGCAAACTCGGCCTGGGGACGGCACTGACCCGCGGATGGGTAAATGAATTCGTGCTCTGGCGGCCGATTGAGGCCAGCCCCGGCCTGTTGGCCCTGGCTTGGGAGTGGCAGGATCGCGCTCAGCTCGCCTATTGGGACGCCCTGATACTGGCCGCGGCGCTACGCAGCGACGCCGTTTATCTGCTCTCCGAGGATTTTCAGGCCGGCCGCCGCTACGGCGCTTGCACAGTGGTCAATCCCTTCTCGACTCCGCCCTCAGCGCTGATCTGAAAACGCTGTGCCGGCGAGGCCGCCAGCCTCGGCGCACGCTGCGGCGTGTAGTCGAACACGATGACCTCGTTGCTGCCCTTCCGCAACCAGCATCCCGGCAGAAATAGCGACTGCTGCGGCCCTCGCCGCCAGAACCGCCCCAGGTTGTGGCCGTTGACCCAAACGTAGCCCTTGTCCCAGCCGCGCATGTCGAGGAAGGTATCGCCCACCTGCTCCAGGGCAAAACTCCCATGATAGAAACCGGGCGCGTCCGCCGCTCCGCCGGCGAATCGCGGCATTCGCCCGGTCACATCGAGATCCACGCCGTGCGTTTCCCAGCCGCTCAACTCCGCTCCCCCGAGCAGGACGCGATCGGTGATCCCCTGTTGGTTGTCGGGAAGCTTGGAGCCAAAGTTGATGCGCCCCATGCATTCGGTCAGGATGTCGAGGGTGTCCCCGGCCTTCACCGTGATCTCCGTCGTCACTTGGTTCCGGCTACGGTCCAGTACCGCGGCCTCGCGTCCGTTCACATACACCCGGGCATAGTCACGCAGTTCCAGCGGCTGCAGCGTCCCCTGGGCGTCGTTCTGCAGACGGTGGCGATAGAGCACCATGCCGTAGCTCTGCCCCAGGGCCTCCATCGTTACCGGACGAGCCGCCACATGTGGCCCCAGCAGTTTATAGGGCGCAAACTCTCCCAGAGCAAACTCCGGGATCGAGATCATGGGCAGAGCCGGCGGCAGGGCCGGCAGCCGTTCGCCGGCCGGTAGATGCTTTTCGATCACCGCCCGGATGGCGGTGAACTTCGCCGTCGGCCGCCCGGCTTCATCAATGGGCGCGTCGTAGTCGTAGCTGGTGGTGTCGGGCTCGTAGTTGCGCCCATAGTTGGCGCCCGCCATGAACCCGAACGAAGTGCCGCCGTGGGCCATGTACAAATTGCTGGAAATGCCCTGGCTGAGCATCCAGTCCAACCCCTTGGCGGCGTCCCCGGGCGGCGTGGTGTGGTGTTTTTCGCCCCAGTGGTCAAACCATCCGCACCAGAACTCGCCGCACATGCGCGGCCCGGTGGCGCGGTAATTCTTCAAAACGGCAAAAGCATCCGCCGGATCATCGCCGTCACCGAAGTTCACCACGCTGGTCAGGTCGGGAAGGGAACCGCCGCGCAGCATCTTCTCTCCTGGTCCGTTCGACGTATAGAGGACGCCGCGAAACCCGGCGGCGCGCATCTGATCGCGAATTTCGCCCAGGTACACCAGGTCGTTGCCATACGATCCGTATTCGTTCTCCACCTGCACCATGAGGATGGGTCCGCCGTGCGCGACTTCCAGGTGCGCGACCTCCGCGCCCACCCGTTTCAGGTAGCGGGCCGAGGCTTCAAGAAACCGCGGATCCCGGCTGCGTACCTTTACCGCCGGGGGCCGCAGCAGCCAGGCGGGGAACCCGCCGAAATCCCACTCTGTGCACACGTAGGGGCCGGGCCGCAGGATGACGTACAGCCCCTCTTCCTGGGCCGTCTTCACGTAGGCCGCCAGGTCGTTCTGCCCGCTAAAGTCAAACTCCCCCGGCCGCGGCTCGTGCACGTTCCAGAAGACATAGCTGCAGACAGTGTTCAGCCCCAGGGCGCGCAACTTGCGCATGCGGTCGCGCCAGTACGGCCGCGGCACGCGGGGATAGTGCATCGAGCCGGAGCGCACCACCAGCGGCTTGCCGTCCAGCGTGAAGCCTTCCGCGCCGGCGGCAAACTTGCGCCCCCGCGCCCGCAAATTCCGGGGCACCGCCGCGCACGCCGCCGCCGCTGCCGTGGATGCCAAAAAAGTCCTTCGCCTCATGCCGCGATTCTAGCTCCGAAACTGCTAAAATAGGTTGATCCAACGGCATCCACGCCTGTGGGTCACCATATCCGCACGAGGGGGAGGCGAATGGAGGCCGTACTGGTTCTGGAGGATGGGCGCGCGTTCACGGGCCGCGGTTTCGGCGCGGTCAAGGCGATCGGCGCCGGCGAGGTGGTCTTCAACACCTCCATGACCGGCTATCAGGAGATCTGCACCGATCCTTCCTATGCCGGCCAGATCGTCTGCCTCACCGCCCCGCAGATCGGCAACTACGGCACCAACCCCGACGACGACGAAGCCGCCAAGCCCTTCGTCGAAGCGCTCATCGTACGCGAGTTCTCCTCCATCGCCAGCAACTGGCGCAGCGCCCAGGACTGCGACGCCTATCTGGCCGCCCACGGCATTCCGGTATTGGCCGACATTGACACCCGCGCTTTGGTCCGGCACCTGCGCGCCCAGGGAGTGCTGCGCGGAGCCCTCGGCGCCGGCCACCCCCAGGATGAACTGCTGGCCGGCGCCCGCGCCCTGCCCCGCATGGAGGGCACCGACTTGGCCAAAGTGGTGACCACGCGCACCGCTTACGACGGCCCCCGCATTGAGGCCAACCGCCAGGGCCCGCTGGTGGTCGCCTACGATTTCGGCATCAAGCGCAACATCGTCCGCCAGCTCGCCGACCACGGCTGCCGGGTCAAGGTGATTCCCGCCCAGACCAGCGCCGCCGACGTGTTGGCGATGAAGCCCCAGGGCATATTTCTGAGCAACGGCCCCGGCGACCCCGAGCCCTGCAGCTACGCCGTCCAGAACATCCGCGCGCTGATGGGCAAGGTCCCCATCTTCGGCATCTGTCTCGGCCACCAGTTGATCGGCCTCGCCCTCGGCGGCAAAACCTACAAGCTCAAGTTCGGCCATCACGGCGGCAACCACCCGGTGCGTCACGAAACCACCGGCCGCATCGAGATCACCGCCCACAACCACAACTTCGCCGTGGATCCGGACTCGCTCCCCGCCTCGGAAGTCGAGTGCACCCACTTCGATCTCAACGACGGCACCCTCGAGGGCCTCCGCCACCGCTCGCTGCCTCTCTACAGCGTGCAGTACCACCCCGAGGCCGCCCCCGGCCCCCACGACTCCCACTACCTCTTTGCCGACTTCATGAAATTGATGGGCACCGCGCACTGACCCCTGACCCCTAACCCCTGACCCCTTACCAATGCCTCGACGCTCCGACATCCACAAGGTCATCATCCTCGGCTCCGGCCCCATCATCATCGGCCAGGCCTGCGAGTTCGACTACTCCGGCGCCCAGGCCTGCAAGGCGCTGCGCGCCGACGGTTTCGAGGTGGTGCTGGTCAACTCCAATCCCGCCACCATCATGACCGACCCCGAGCTGGCGGACCGCACCTACATCGAGCCGCTCACCCGCGCCTACGTCGCCGAGATCCTCAAGCGCGAGTGCGAGCCGCGCGGCGGCGTGGCGCTGCTGCCCACCGTGGGCGGGCAGACGGCGCTCAACCTGGCGGTCGAGTTGGCGGACGCCGGCGACCTCGAGCGCTACGGCATCCGCCTGATCGGCGCCAGTCTCGAAGCCATCAAAAAGGCCGAGGATCGGCTCCTCTTCAAGGATGCGATGAAGGCCATCGGCCTGGAGACGCCGCGCTCGCGGCTGGTCAACAACCTGCGCGACGGCCTGGAGTTCGCCACCACCTACCCGGTCATCATCCGCCCGTCGTTCACCCTGGGCGGCACCGGCGGCGGCCTCGCCTACAACCGCGAAGAGTTCGC
>Ga0134125_10009691_pt1 | contig 10832 bp, 9 predicted proteins | sample KB31751_FD_96464 | JGI IMG/M metagenome (GOLD analysis project Ga0134125, IMG submission 96464) | Terrestrial soil microbial communities with excess Nitrogen fertilizer from Kellogg Biological Station, Michigan, USA - KB3-175-1 | ecosystem: Environmental > Terrestrial > Soil > Unclassified ...
CCCTGAAGGTGCCCGCCACGCTGCAGGACGCTCTGGCAGCCCGCCTGGACCTCCTCGGCCCGTCGAAGTCCGTGGTCCAGCTGGCGGCGGCCATCGGATTCGAGGTTCAGCTCGACGTTCTGTGCGCGGCGGCGGGTCAAGAGGAAGAGGCGCTCCTCGGCGAGCTGGAGCTGGTCGAACGGGCCGGCCTCATTCACCAAACGCAGGGGCACCCGTCGCGAACGTTCGCCTTCAGGCACGCGCTCATTCAACAGCAAGCCTATGAGGATCTTCCTTCCGCCACGCGGCGGACCTTCCACCGCGAGATCGCCAGGGCGATTCAGTCGCTGCGGTCCTCTGACGAGGACGCGGCGTTGTTGGCCTATCACCACGCCCGCGCCGACGAACCAACGCTCGCCGCGACCGCCTACGCGAGGGTGGGGGCCAGCGCCATCAACCACGCCTCCTACTTCGAAGCGGCCAAGGCCTACACGGCTGCGATTGAGCAGCTGCTCCGGATACCAGAGTCGACCGACCGAGACACCCAGGAGCTCGCGCTCGTTGCGCTCCTGGGATTCACGCTCCTGTCCACCCGCGGATTCTCCGACGTGGAGGTCGAGAAGGCCTATCGGCGCGCGTTCGACCTTTGCAGCCGGCTCGGATCAAAGGCTCCGCTGCGCGTGCTCTACGGGATATGGGCCTACAATCTCACGCATGGCGGCGTGGCGGCCTCCGTCGACATCTCGCCCTTCTTCGAGTCCTCGCTGGCACAGTCGCCCGAGCCGCTCGACCGGCTGACGGTGAACGTCGTTCTCGGCGTGTCCGCCTTCTCCCGCGGTGACTTTCGCGGGGCCCGCCGCCACCTCGAGCCCGCCTCGGCGCTCGTCGATCTGGACGACGTGGCGACGCAGCATTCCGAGCTGCTGCAGCGAAACGGTTTCGACGGCGTCCTGAACACGCTCCTCTTTCTGGCCTGGACCCAACTGATCGAAGGGAACGCCCCGGCCTGCCGGGCCAACATCGCCCAGGCGCTGGACGCCGCCGAGAGGAGCAAGCACCCCTACGTCATCGCCACGGCGCTCAGCGTCGTCGGATCGATCGCCCACCACCTTCGGGATTCGGAGATCGCCCAGCGTCACGGCGAGCGGCTGATGGGTCTGGCCCAGGAGAATCACTTTCTCTACTGGATGGGCGGCGCGCTTTGCATGCTCGGCTGGGCCCATTGCGCCGCCAGTCGGGCGCCGGCAGGCCAGCCCTTGATCGAGCAGGGCATCGGGTTGTTTCAGGCCATGGGAGATGCCTACGTCGTGCCCTACTTCCTCTCCTACCTCGCGGAAGCCCAGCTCGAGGCAGGGCGCTTCGGGGACGCGGCGGAGACGATCGACAAGGTCCTGGCGCTGTCCGAGGGCCGAGGGACGCGGGCGTTCGTCGCCGAATTCGAGCGACTCAAGGGCGAGGCATTGCTGGGACTCGGGGAGCAGGGAGGGGCCGAGGATCGCTTCCGGCTCGCCTGCGCCATCAGCCGCGTCCAGGGCGCCCACCTGTTTCGCCTCCGCGCGGCGCTGTCGCTCGCCCGCCTCATGCGTGCGCAGGCGCGCAACCAGGAGGCCGTCGAAGAGCTGCGGCCCGCGCTCGGCGCCCTGGCTGCCTCATCGGACGTCGCCGAAGCGGCCGCGGCCCAGGAACTGCTGCAATCGCTCTCCGCGCTCGATCGCGCCTGACTCAAGTCCTCTCGAGCACCCACAGCGGCAGCGCCTCGAGGAACCGACGGTCGCGCGAGCGGGGGAGGTGCGCGAAGGCGAGCGAGGCTTCATGGCGCGCCGCGCCCGCCAGGCCGTGGGCGAGCTCGCGCGCGAACGGGATACAGCGGTGCGCTTCCATGCGGCCGCGGACCCACGCCACGTCGGTCGCCGACCGGCGCCGCCGGTCTCGCGACAGGATCGCAACGACGCGCGCGCGCTCCGCCCGAGGCGCCACCTGCAGGAGACGGATGAGCATGATCGTGCGCTTCCCTTCGAAGATATCGCCCCCCAGCTCCTTGCCGTACTTCTTTTGGTCCCCGACGAGGTTCAACAGATCGTCCTGGATCTGAAACGCCGCGCCCAGGAAGAAGCCGAACCGGGTGACGCGATCGATGTCGATCTCGTCGGCGCCACCGATCATCGCACCGACGCGGCACGGATAGATGGTGGTGTACCAGCAGGTCTTCTTCAGGATCATCATCAGGTAGTCCTCGACCCTGAGATCGACGGCGTTGTCGCGGCGCCAGCCGAGCTCGACGGCCTGGCCCTCGACGGATTCGCGCGCCATGCGCTCAGCCTCCTCCAGCACCCGGAGCGCCCGCCCCGGCCCCAGCTTCTTGAAGTTGCTGATGAGGGGACCAATACTCAGCACGGCGAGCGCGTCGCCCACGTTGACGGCGACGGGGACGCCGTGGAGCTCGTGGAGCGTCGGCTTGCCACGTCGGATCTCGCTCTCGTCCTCGACGTCGTCGTGAACGAGGAACGCGTTGTGCAGGATCTCGAGCGCGACGGCCGAGTCGGCGGCCTCCGCGGTCGCGCCGCCGAAAGCGCGCGCCGCTGCGATGCAGGCGCTGGCCCGGAGAGAGCGACCGCCGCGACGAGGGTAGTCGGCGACCAGATCGTAAAGATGCCGGCGCGGCTCGCCCCGCTTGAGGTAGTGCTCGAGGCCCGCCCGCGCGACGGCGCCATACTCCTCGAGGGTTTCCTTGACCAGCGCGGAGGCGAAGGTGGGCATGGCGCTCAGCCGCCTCCCACGTCGACGCTCAGGAAACCGACCGGCCGGCCGGTCCGGGCGTCGAGGACGGGGCCTTCGTAGCGCCCCTTCGCCAGACGCGGCGGGACCGCGACGCTGAGCGCCACCCCCCTGCCGTCTCGACCGGTCGCGATCGAGACGGCGCCAAGCCGCGCGCCACGCCTCCCCGATCGCGCCAGCGGCGGAACACGAAAGGCGCGTCCGGCAGGCCCTTCTTCGAGCTGGAGCGCCGCCTTGACCGGGTGGCGACTTCGCACCGAGAGAGCGAACGACGGGCTGCGCGAGTTGCCGACGGACGCCGACGGCTCGGCAGTCGCGTCGCCGCCCGCGCCCTGCGCGCGACGAGTCGCGCGTCGAGGCGGATCGAAGTCGAATCCACGCGGGGTCCGGCCCTCGCCCGCCGGCGGCGCGTTCTTGGCCAGTACCCGCACGATCTCGCTGAAGGCGCCCGCGAGATCCTGGGCCGAGCGGAGCGCCCGATCGATCAATCGCCCGGGCTCGTCGCGGTCGGCGTCCTCCTCGCCGAAGGTCCAGAACGAGCGAGCGACGCGCTCCCCCTGGCGCAGGTATTCCTGAATGACGCGATAGCCGAGCGCCACGCCCTCGGATACACCGTTGGCGCCCTTTCCGCCGCTTCGCGGGGACGACGAGGCGGGACCCGGGTCGTCGCCGCGCGCCGCCCGGGAACGCGGTCGGCCGCCCACGCCGGACCAGGCGCCCGACCAGGCGCGGTTCGGCCCGCGCGCCTCGGGCGGCGGCTTCTTGGGCGACGGAGCGGAAGGTCGAGTGCGCTTTCTGTTCATGGGTGACGGTACCCCACAATCGACGACAGCGACGGCGCCTGGGAGATCGCGTGCGACGCGAGCAAGCCGGACATCACGGCCGCCTCGACGCACCCGAGGTTCAACCCACACTCGGTCCAGTCGCCGGCCACCGTCATGTTCTCGACCGGGACATCGAGCGGCGAGATGCGGTGCTCGATCGATCCCGGCAACGAAAGCGTGTAGCGGTCGGTCGGACTGACGTTGGCGCGCCAGAACTGGGTGTCGAAGGCGCGCTCGTCGCGCCACGCGCCCGAAGGGCGACCGCGGTCGGCTTCCTGCAGCAGCTCCCAGCGGAACTCGCCCGGACGCCGCCAGGCCGCCGGCCAGAGGTGGCCGATCTCGTTGTTGAGAAAGGAGATCGCCTCCCGTCGTACGCGGGCGGCCTCGGCTTCGGGGTGCGTGCGCGAGACGGGGCCGGGATCGGCGAGCACGCTGCAAAAGTAGGCGATCGTCCCCGGCCGCGCGCGCCACGCCTCGGCCTTCCCGAGGTGCGTCATGTCGGCCCAGGTGTCGAACGGCGCGCGAAACCCGGTCAGGCTGACGGAACCCTTCGTCCATCCGAGCTCATCGATGGTCGGCTTGAGCCAGAGTTGAAAGGCCCGCGTCGGCACCGTCTTCACCCGGTCGACCATCACCCTCCAGCGATCGTCGCTGGCCACGAGTTGCCGCGCGACGTGCGGGAGCGCGCCCACACCGACGGCGAGAACGACGTAGTCGAAGTCGCGGCCCAGCTCGACAGACCGCCCGCTCGCGCGGGTGCCGTTCCAGTGCGATTCGAAGTCATGACCGGCGTCGCGGAGGCGCGGGCCCTCCTCCAGCTGCCGCCAGTCGGGTTGAGCGGGCCAACAGGGCAGGCCGCCCACCTCGACGAGGGGCGCGTAATCGGACCCGCGCCGCAGGCGGGCCTGCACGTCGAAGTCGAGGCCCGCGACGAACGGTCTCCTCGTCTCCCCGCCCTTCATTCGCACGTCGCGCAGGCGATGGAAGAACTCGAAGCGCACGCCGCGTCTTTTCAGGACCTCGTAGAGCGGAGCGAAGACGACGTCGCCCATCCCCGCCTGCATCTTCCAGAAGAAGGATCCCCGGTAGGTGAAGAAGGCCCGGAGCGAGCCCCGCATGGCGGCGCCGGCCGCGATGCGCGGGCGGTCGAAGTCGCCGTTGTCGTAAGCGAACCCGAGGTCGTAGAGCGCCCGAACGAAGGAGCTCTGGATTGAATCCTCGCTGGCACCGTTGTGGAGCAGCCACTCCCGGCAATCGAAGCGGTCCAGGGGGTCGAACCCCCGATTTTCGCGCAGCAGCTTGGGGTCGGCGAGCCCGCGCATCGAGGCCAGCGCGACGTCGATGACGCCCCAGAGACGGCGGAGCTCGTCGCGCTCGCGGACGAAATCTTGGAGCAGGGCCCGCGTTGCGCCGGCGATGGCGCCCAGCGGTCGAATGATCTGCTCGGGCGCCGCGGCCCCCATCGACGAGCCGACGACCAGCTCCACCGCCCGCAAGGCTTCGAGCACCGCCGCCAGGCCGCCCAGGCCCGCGTATCCCGCGAGCCGGCCGGCGACGTCGCGAAGCCCCCTGGCCTGACCCGCGCCAGGCTGCTCGACCCGAAACGTCGTGGCCAGCAGCTTGCCGACCAGGGCGGCCGTGCGCACCAGGTAGTCGGGTACGCTCGGTGGATCGTAGTGCGTCTCCGGCTCGCCGGGCCTCCCCGCGGTCTCCGGGAAGAACACGCTCCACGGCGACCAGGCGCCCGAAGTCGTCCGATCGGCAGCGGCGACATGCCCGCTGGGGGCGAAGGCCTCCTCCCAGGTCGCCAGCGGCCCCGACGAGCGGTCGCGCCCCAGCTCGTCGTAGCACTCGCGCATCAAGCGGAACGCGTTCTCGTAGTAGCCCATCCAGACGTGGAGCCCGTGCTCCTCGATGCGCCCCGAGGGTCCCCGGCCCGAGGCCCCCTTGCCTCCGAGCCGCCATCCCTGCTGAAACACCGTGACCTCGTATCCCCGTCCGGGGCGGGACAGCTCGAACGCCGCGGCCAGGCCGGCGCATCCGCCACCGACGATGGCCACCCTCTGCCGGCGCGCCCGTCTGCTCACGACCGGCAGAAGCTCACCGCGCTAGGTGACCGTGACCTGGATGGGGGCGAGGACCTGGTCGCCGTCAAAAACGAGGTTTCCGCCCGCATAGACGCCGGGGACCAGATTGCAGGCTCCCAGGCCAACGAGCGAGATGAGAACGCTCGATTTATAGGTGCTGATCCGAATGTTCCGGGGCGGGATCGAGGTCGAGCTCGTCGCGCTCGCCAGCGGATTGTCGATGGAGAGGGCGTCGGCCTCGTCCAGCGAGACCTCCGTGATGACCTTGGGATCGGCTGCCTCGGCGACCTGTTCGATCTGGAACTCGATCCCGTCGGGCCCGATCGCGACCGGGAGGATCCCCTGCGGATGCACCCAGGCGCTGCACGCCTCTTGCAAAACGTTCCCCGCGTCGGCCCAGCACCCCACCAAGAACGCACAGAGATCGGTCGCGCAGTCGCCCGCCGTATGGTCATCGTCGGCGGACAGACCGCTGCCGAGCTCGTTCAGCGCGGCGAGCTGGCTATCCGCTGCCGCCTTCCAGGCGCCCAAGACCTGCTGGCTGCGCCCGCGTGCCTGCTGAATGCGCGCGCGCGCGCGCCGGCGGAGAGCTCGCGACGCCTTGTTTCGATTCGTTGCCATCGTCTCAGTCCCTCCGACCGGTCAGGGCGGCGACGGATCGGTCGGCGGATCCTGGTCGGGCAGACAGCTGTTCACCACGTTGTGAAATAGGTCCATCGCGTTGCCCCACCAGGCCACCGTGGCCGCGCAGAGGTCCGTCGCGCAGTCGTGGTTGTCTTGGCGCTCGTCCGCCAGAAGGCTGGAGGTCAGGTCGTCGAGCACCGCGATGTTGCTGTCGACGTTCTGCTTGATCGCCGCGAAGAATGCCTTCGTCTTCTTGTTGATCTTGCCGATCTGGCCGCGGGCCCGGGCCCGCGCCTTGGATTTGTCTCCCGCTTCCTTTGCGCCGTTCGCCATCGAGCTCTCCTTCATGTGGTCGGAGCACACGCCGAGGTCAAGATCAGAGCCGAAAACCAGATAATGAGGGCAACGAAGGTGAGATCGTTGATCGCCAGATAGGGCTGAGTGAAGCGCACGACCTTTTGCGCCTCGAGCTTGCACCAGGTCGTGTCTCCCGCGAGCGCCTGGGCGGAGCCGTGCCCGTGATCGACGTCGATCCCGCCGGCGTTCTTGGGACCCAGGAATTCATTCTCCAGGCACTCGTAGAGAGAATACTTGAACAGGATCGAGGGCACGGGGACGGCGAGCTCCCGATCGAGCGAGATCTTGAGGACCGTCCGCCAGTACGCGAGCGTCCCCAAGCCGAATGACCAGACCGCCTTTTCGAAGAACGGGATATCGGCGAAGGGAGGGCTCGTCGGGGGCGTCTTCTGCGGCGGTGTCGAGGCCCTGTCCATCACCAGCGTCGCCATGTCGAACTCGAAGCTCTGCTGCCAGACGAGGGGCATGGTCTCGCTCCAGTTGCGGGGATCGAGCCCGTTCACGAAGGCGCTGACCGGACGCTCGACCTCGATGGAGGCGGTCACGTTGCTGATGTGATCCTCATAGATCGCATCGAGCTGGAAGTTCCGCACCTGACAGCCGCCGCCCCCCGCCAGCTCGTAGGCCTTCAGGAACCGCTCGGCACGCGCTTTCGGGGCGTCACCGAGGATCCGGCCCGGGAGCTTGAGGAGCTCGGCGGCCGGGGCCTTGACCAGCGGGGCCAGCTGTTGAACGAGGGTCGACAACGTCGGGAACGCACCGTGCGCGCTCACGAGCTCCGCGATGGCGAGCCGAACGATCAACTCGGATCCGGGCGCCCGATCCTGTTCGAACGCGGCCGTCGCCGCCGCCGGCTCGACGAGCTTCACGCGCGCCGGCAACGATTCGGGACGCGTCAGCTCCGGCCGGTAGTGAGACTCGCCATAATAGAAGAGGCCCGTGAGAGCTGCCTGTCGAACGGCGTCTGCTTTGTTCACGCCACGCTCGCTCTGCTGATGAGTGCCACGTCAGCCCGCCACACAGACCTCGAGTCCATTGGCATCGCGCTCCCCCGCCTCCTCTGCGCATCAATACCACTTTCCTGGAATCCGGCGCTAAACATTTTGCTCCGGCTGCCGGTGAGCGGCGATCATCCCGAGCACTCGGGATGATCGCCGTCGCGACCTAGGCTTTCGTCACTCCGGCCGGCGAGGGACTAGGGCCTGACGATGACGGTGGGCGCCGTGGCCAGGCCATTCGGCGAGCCGGCATACCAGGAGATCCCGTCCGACCCGAGAATCAACAGATCGTCATAGCCGTCGGCGTTGAGGTCGACCACGATCGCGTAGCTGCCGTCTATCGACCGATCCAGCGGCGTCGTCCGGGCGTAGGGCGGACCCCATCCGCTGGTACCGCCGTACCACACCGACGCCACCGTGGGACAAGCGTCGGTGCAGTCCGGCCCGATGAGGTCCCAGTACCCGTCGCCGTCGAAGTCGGCCAAAAGGACGAAGGACGTCGGCTGAGTCTCCCCCGACAACGTCGGCGACAAGCCGTTCGGCCCACCCTCGTAGGCGCGCAAGGTGTCGGCCGGCCAGGGGTCCTTGATGACCAGATCGGAGTAACCGTCATAGTTGAAGTCGACGACCCACAGGCCGGTCATCCCCGGGACGGAGAGGGGGGTGAGCGCGTGGGGGTTGCCCTGGTACAGGCTGATCTCGCCTTCGTCGGCGAAGATGACGTCGGTCCGGCCGTCGCCGTCGAAGTCGCCGGTCGCGACCTGCGGAAGCCGACAGTCGTCGCCACAAGCGAGGTCGGCCCAGACAGCGCTGGGAGGGGCGGGCGCGCAGCCGCGAATCACCGGCGCGTCGCCGTCGGACTGCATGACGAGGTCGCCGAATCCGTCGCCGTCGACGTCGCCCAGGCCGATCGGGTTGCCAAGGCCAGCGCCCGTGTAGCCGCCGTGGGACACGTCGACGAATGCGTCGGCCCAAGCGAAGCCGTCGCTGGCGCCGAATTGGATGTGGGCGCCCCAGTCCGGGTACGGCTCGCCGGCGACACTGACGCCCTTCAGGCTGCTGAGGTCGGTGAAGCCGTCGCCGTTGATGTCCACCTGCGGCTCCAGGAGCAGCGTCCCGCTGCCGTCCGACAGCGCGGTCTGCCAGACGCGACTGGCGGAAAGGCCGTCGGCCCCCCCCAGGTAAACCTTGGGGGTCGCGCCGAACACGGCCACATCCGGATAGCCGTCGCCGTTGTAGTCGCTGAACCCGCCGACGGAGGTGTTGGCGGTGGGACCGTAGCCCGGAAATCGGCGGCGAACGCGCATTTCCCAAGCCGACGTCCAGGTCGGCGGGACCCCGTCGGGCGGGGTGGCTTGAACCCGCCAGAACCAATATCCGGCCGGGAGGTCCTGCGGCAGCGTCGCCTCGGTTCCGGCGCTCCCCACCTCGACCATGACGTCGTCGCAGGCGCGATCGGCGCAGACCTGCAGCCGGTACGGGTGCCTCCCGCCCGTCCAGCGAAAACGGGGCGCGGCCGAGGTGACGATCGATCCAGATTGCGGCGACCACAGACGGAGCACCGTCGGGTCGAGCGGGACGCAGGCCCCGGCGGCGGACGACGTCCCAACGCCCGCCACCCCACCGTCGAGCCGGCCGGACGACGCCGCGTCGACCGGCGCGGCGGTGCCGCCCCCTCCCCCGTCACCGCCGCCCGCGACCGCAGCGGCGCCATCGCCCGCCGAGACCGGCCCGCCAGGCGAGCCGACCTCGAGAGTGCCCGCCCGGCACCCGCCTACCGCCAACGCCACGCACAACGCCCGCCCAAACCTCAACACCCGTCCTCCGGTCGCGCTTCGGAACGCCCAAAAACTAAGCACTGGGAGGGCGCGAGGTAAGGCGCGGCGCGCCCGCCGGCCTCGTGTTCGGGGTCGCCGGGACGCTCCGCTGGGAACTCGGGTGCGAAGAGCTGATACAAACCGGGGATGCTCATTTCACGTCGAGAGCTCATGGTGGGCGCAGCCGCCTCGCTTCCGCTCGCCAGCGCTGCGCGCGCGACGGCCGGGCCGAATCCGCTGAGGCCCACCGGACAGGAGACGCTGGGGCCGTTCTTTCCGGTCCGCGCGCCCGCGTCTCACGATCCGGACCTGACCCACTATCCCGGGCGCCCGGAACGCGCGCGGGGGCCGGTGATCGAGATCGAGGGGCGCGTCCTCGACACGGCAGGGCGCGCGCTGCCGCAGGCACAGATCACCGTCTGGCAGGCGAACGCGTCAGGGCGTTACACGAATCCGGTGGACCGCAATCCGGCGCCCCTCGATCCGAACTTTCTGGGCGTCGCATCGTTCAGGGTCGGGCACGACGGGACCTTTCGTCTGCGCACCGTGAAGCCCGGACCCTATCCCGAGCCGTCGGGCACGATCCGGACGCCGCACATTCACTTCGACGTCACTAACGCCGACTACCGGCTGGTCACGCAGATGTACTTTTCCGGCGAGCGCCTGAACGCCACGGACCTGCTTCTGTCCACCCTGGGCGCGCGGCACCGCGACCCGAGCTCCGCGCTCTGCCAACCGGTCGCGGGAGGCGAGCCGGGCGTGCAGCGCTACCGGTGGGACATCATCCTGCTGACCTGACGGACCTCTGAACCGCCCTCCCGGCCACCGAGCTCGCTTCGAGCGCGATCAGTCGGTCGCGGCGGCGATCACCGGTTCCCAGTGCGGCTCGACGGGAGGCGGAGCCTCGGGCTCGGTGCGGAAGACCGTCTCCTGGGCGCTGTCGGCAGCGGATCGGTCGGGAGCTGATTCGGTCACGATGGGACGTTGATCCTTGGAACCGGGCATGGGTCCTCAACGAGGCAGCACAAATCGGGCCAGTTTGGTGGCCGCAGTTTCTCGAGCTTTTGTGGCGCCGGCCAGGCTCGAAAGGTGCGAAGGCCGCTTGGCACCGAGAACCAGCTCACGCACCGGATCCAAGTAGATGGTCCAGATTCCTTCGGGGCGTGGTGGGCGGTCGGCCATCTGAGGACGGACGTGCTCATCGACGTGGATGCTGGCTCGGGACGCCGCGGCCGGGTACCGGTAAGATGCTTTCGCTCAGTCTTCAAGCGATCATTCCGATCGTCCGAAGTTCCCGTGATGGACTGATCCTCGCCGCGGTCTTCTTCTCCTCGGGAAGCGGTCGCGGCCATGACTCGCCCCATGAATCAA
>Ga0134125_10009693_pt1 | contig 10830 bp, 10 predicted proteins | sample KB31751_FD_96464 | JGI IMG/M metagenome (GOLD analysis project Ga0134125, IMG submission 96464) | Terrestrial soil microbial communities with excess Nitrogen fertilizer from Kellogg Biological Station, Michigan, USA - KB3-175-1 | ecosystem: Environmental > Terrestrial > Soil > Unclassified ...
ACACCGCGGGGCGCGCGCTGGATTTGGTGGGCGTCAAGATCGCGGATCTCGCCCGCTGGCAGGGCGATCCCGCCCTTCCCGAACCAGAGGGTCGCGCCGTCGCGCACCACGGATTCGAAATGACCGCGGCCACAAACCCGCAACCGGAGGTTTCATGAAACACCTGCGCAGCTTGCGTGAATTCATCGCCGCACTGGAGGCTATCGGTGACATCCAGCCCATCGAGAAACAGATAGATTGGAATCTCGAGCTGGGAGCCATCGCCCGACGCTCCTACGAGCTGCGCGCACCCGCTCCGCTGTTCACCAACATCAGCGGCGACAAGGACGGGTTTCGCGTGCTCGCCGCGCCCGGCGGACTGTCCGCCATGCCCGGCATGACCTACGCGCGCATCGCGCTTGCGCTCGGCCTGCCGGCGGATGCGAAGGGCGCGGATATCGTCACCGCGCTGGCCGACGCCCGCGCCCGCGCGCCGATCCCGCCGCGCGTGCTGCCGACCGGCCCGTGCAAGCAGAACATCATGCGCGGCGACGAGATCGACCTGCTGCGTTTCCCGACGCCGCTGATTCACGACGGCGACGGCGGGCGTTACATCCAGACCTACGGGCTCAACATCGCCAAGACGCCGGATGGCTCGTGGACCAATTGGTCGATCAACCGGATGATGCTTGTCGACCGAGACCGGTTGGCCTGCCTGATACCACCACCGCAGCATCTCGGCATCATCAAGTCGCAGTGGCAAAAACGTGGCGAACCCATGCCGATCGCCGTCGCGCTCGGCGTCGAACCCGCACTTCCCTACGTCGGCGGCATGCCGCTACCCGAAGGAGCGGATGAGTCGCACTACCTCGGCGCGTACTTCGGCGAGCCGCTCGATGTCGTGCAGGCCGAGTCCGTCGACCTGCTGGTGCCGGCCACCGCCGAGATCATCATCGAAGGCCATGTCTCGCACACCGACACCTACGAAGAAGGTCCGATGGGCGTGTACCCCGGTTACCTCGATCGCCGCAGCGGGCTGCCCCGGCCCGTGTTGCACGTAAGCGCGGTCACTTACCGGGACAACGCGATCCTGCCCGTGGCGGTCGCCGGTGCGCCGGTCGAGGAGGATCACACCGGTTGGGGTATGCCACACGCCGCGGAGATGACCCACGTGCTGCGGCAGGCGAACCTGCCGGTCGCGGCGTGTTGGGGCGTGCTCGAATCCGCCAATCACTGGTGGGTCGTCGCCATAAGGCCCGACTGGCACGAGCGCACCAGGCTGTCGTCGAAGGAGCTCGCGCAGCGGGTCGGCGAGGCCGTGTTCGGCGCCGGCAAGCTCGCCTTCGGTATCCCGAAGTTGCTGTTGATCGAGGACGACATCGATATCGCCGACCCACGCCAAGTCATCTGGGCTTTCGCCAGCCGCGCCCACCCCGAGCACGGCGAGGTGCATTTCGCCAACGAGCCGCAGAACATCCTGCCGGTCTATCTCGACAGCCACGAGCAGCTCAGCTACCACGCGACCAAGGTCGTCTACAACTGCCTGATCGCCGACCGCTTCGCCCCCGGCGATCGCCCCGTGCCGTCGGATTTCGCGCACTCCTGGCCCGAGGATATCCGGAAGAAGATCCTCGCCAACTGGCAAGCCTACGGCTACGCAAACCAGGGAGATCGGGCATGAGCACGACCCGGGCCAATGCAACCACCACCGTGCAAACCTACCAACCCGTTGTCTACGACGCGCCCGTCGAAGGGCCCGCGCTGAGCCGCCTTCATGTCGAGGAAAGGTTCACCGGCGACATCGAAGCATCGAATGTGGTGGAGTTCCTGCTATCCACGACCGCTGATGGAGTGGCAAGTTTTGTCGGCTTCGGACGTGTCGACGGTGAGCTCGCAGGCAAACGTGGCACGTTTCTGTTGCGGGAAACCGGCACGATCAAAGGCAACACGGTCTCTGGCGAGTGTTTCGTGGTACTCGGCTCCGGTACCGGGGAGCTCGCCGGCCTGCGCGGCACCGGCGGGTTCCTCGCCGATCTGGGCCAAGGCGCCACGACCCACCTCGACTATTCGTTCGAATGAAACCCGAGTATCGAACGAAGCCATCCATGTCACGCATCCTGCTCACCAACGGAAACATCCCGCTGCGTTGGCCATCGACGACCAGGCTCGGGCGGCGTGTTGCCGTGCGCAAATAGAGCAAATCGTCATGAGTACCACTACGAGCGAACCCGTCATCGCCACCGACAGTCGCGAGCAACTGCTGTACATGCTCGCGGAAGCGGCGGAGATCGAGCACAACCTGATGTGCTGCTATCTCTTCGCGGCTTTCAGCTTGAAGCGGGGCGCCGACGAGGGATTGTCAGATGCAGAACTCGACTCCGTGCGTCGATGGCGCAAGGCGACCGTCGCGGTGGCCGTGGAGGAGATGACCCATCTTGCCCTGGTGTCGAACCTCACTGTGGCGCTGGGCGGCGCCGCGCATTTTGCGCGGCCGAATTTCCCCGTCGGTGCGGGACTGTATCCCTCCGGCCTCGCCGTCAGGCTGGCGCCGTTTGATCGGGAAACCTTGCAGCACTTTCTCTATCTTGAACGCCCGGAAGGCGTCGAGGTGCCGGATGGTGCGAGCTTTGTCGGCGCGTCGGGCTACGTGCGCGAGACGGTCGTCGGCAAGGCGATGCCGAGTGCCCAGGACTACTTCACCGTCGGCCATCTTTATCGCGAACTGGAACACGGCGTGCGTGCGATGGTGGCACGGCAGGGCGAGGCCGCGACGTTCATCGGGGATCCGGCGTTGCAGCTCGGTGCCGACTTGATGCCGCTTCCGGGCATGGCGCCCGTGACGAACCTGACAAGCGCCGTCGCGGCCATTGCCACCATCATTCGTCAGGGCGAGGGTGCACGGACTACCGATGCTTCATCGCATTACTGTCACTTCCTCGCCATCGCCAGGGAGTACGACACGCTGGCGGCCGCACGCGCGGATTTCGTTCCACACCGACCGGTTGCGCACAATCCGGTCATGCGAAAGCCGCCGCAGCCCCGCGACAAGGTCTTCGTCGATGCACCCGAGGCGGCCGCTGCCATGGATCTGGCGAATGCAGTGTACGGATTGATGCTGCGCTGTCTCGGACAGTGCTACGCGCACACCAGCCATGGTGCAAGGCGCATTCTCGCCGACACCGCAACCAGCCTGATGTTCGCCATCGTGCCGCTTGCCGACTGGCTGACCACGCTTCCGGCCTCGTCGCAGCATCCGGGCGTGACCGCAGGCATGAGCTTCGCGATGTTGCGCGATGTGGCGCCATTGCCACGTGGCCGTGGAGCGCTGGCGTTCCTTGCCGAGCGGCTGGCCGACTTGGCAGCGACCGCGGCACAGATGGGCAATCGGGGCGCCGCAGCGCCCGCCGAAGCGGCGAAGGCGCTTGCGGGTTCCAGCGCCGCCTTCGCAATCGCCTTGAATGACGCAGAGTCGATGAGTGAACCGGATCGAAGCACTGCGACGCCCGCACCGGCGCCAGCGCCGCAACGCGACGTTCCCGCGAGCATCATCGAGGATGGAATCGAGATCGTTCACGGAAAATCCGTCACCCTGCGCTTCGAAGCGAAACGCTGCATCCATTCCCGCTATTGCGTTCTGCGCCTTCCCAACGTGTACAAGGCGAACGTCGAGGGTGCGTGGATCGATCCCGACGCTGCGACCGTCGAGGCCAATATCGGCGTTGCCCACGATTGCCCCTCCGGTGCGATCCGTTACGAGCGCGGCGACGGCGGATCGGCGGAGCCCGCACCGCTCGTCAACCAATGGCGCGTGCTGGAAAACGGGCCTTACGCCGTACGCGCGCCCATTGTGTTGAGCGGCACGGTTGTCGGGTTCCGTGCCACGCTGTGCCGCTGCGGCGCCTCGATGAACAAACCTTTCTGCGACGGCTCCCACCACGAACTCGGCTTCGTTGCGACGGGCGAGCCCGCCACGGGCGAATTCAAGGCACTCGCCATCCGCGACGGCAAGCTCAAGGTCGAGCCCCAGCGCAACGGGCCGCTGTGCGTGTCGGAAACCTGGAAATCATCTCCGGCACCGGCCGGACGGTGATGAAGACAACCAGCGCTGCGTTCTGCCGCTGCGGCCACTCGGCAAACAAACCCTACTGCGACGGCACCCACGCGAAGATCGGATTCGAGGCTGATTGAGTGAGGGATCCTGCATGACCGAGAGCCCGCTTTACGCTCGATCCGGGCATATATCCATCACACCTTATCTTGCGGTGGACACAGCCTCGGTGATTTCACACTCACCGAGTCTTGGCTTTGGAGCGAGCCAGCAATCTCCGGTATGGCGTGGGACTGATTTGTGAGGAATCGGCAGTAGCGCTGCGCTTTGGCTTCGACCATGGCACGGAGATTCTCCTTGCCCAGTGAGCATCATCGTTGGAGACAAATCGGATGGCGGTCAGATCGTCAACAGGTGTCCGTGCGACAGCTGGCGACGCCATGGTTTGGCTCCGGGTTTTGCGTTCGCCTCGGTGCCCCTGAATCGACTTACCAGGGTTCTTGCCGATGGGCGCTGAAGAAGCCGCCCGTAGGTCCATCCTCTTCGAGCAGCGCCAAGCGAGTCGCGGCGACGGCTCCCTGCTCGACGGACTGGTGACCGCGATGGCCATTCAGATCCGTCGCGGTAAAGCCGGGATTGGCGGAATTCACCTTTATGCCCGCGTCGTGCAATTCCGCCGCGAGTAGCACGGTGAGCATGTTCAAGGCCGCCTTCGAAGTGTTGTAACCAAGAAGCTTGACGTGTGCGAATTCCCAGCCGGCCTTGCCGTTGAGTGCGAGGGAACCCAGTTCGCTGGATACGTTGACGATGCGCGCCGAAATCGACTGGCGCAGCAAGGGAAGCATGGCTTGAGTGACAGCCAGGGTACCGAAAAAATTCACCTCGAATACGCGCCGTACGGCATCGATACTGGCCTTGCCCGGCAGGCCGTCGCCATCGCGTCGACAACCTGCGTTGTTGACCAGAATGTCCAGCCGGCCGTGCTCCTTTTCTATGACCGTTGCGGCGGCTTGAATCGTGGCGCTGTTTTCCAGATCGATATGGATGAAGCGAGCAGCTATGCCTTCAGCATGGAGCAGGGAGGCAGCCGCCTTTCCCCGTGTGGGGTCGCGTGCCCCCAGCAGCACATGGATACCGGCCCTTCCCAGCTGCCGTGATATTTCGAAGCCGATGCCCTTGTTGGCACCCGTAACGAGCGCCGTGCGAGATGTGACAGCGTGCATTTCCTGAAGTCCTCGATGATTCGTGGTCGGGGAAATCCCGCGATTGACATGTCTCATGACCGCCTGTTGGTGTCTCCCGTTCACCCATGGCGGCAAGCGCATTCGGCGTCACGGTTGGCGCAATCTTCAGGTCGCCATTCGGTTCCTTCAGCCGGTCGCCGCTATCTCTCGATGACCATCCGCGCAGGGTCGATGGGGAACGGACGTCGCATGCCGATGGTGTCGGGCGCGGTTTCGATGAATCCATGTCGTTTGTAGAGCTTCCAACCCGGTGGGTCGCCGAGCAGGTTGACTTGTGCGTCTGGCGATGCACTGTCGATGGCGCTGAGGAGGGCGTCTAGGATGGCGTCGCCGATGCCGTGCCGCTGATGGGCAGGCAGGACCGCCAAGTCGATGATGTGAAAGTAGGTGCCGCCGTCGCTGATGACCCGGCCCATGCCGACGGTCTCGCCGGTGGACCGGTGGATCGCGTGAACCGCGGCCCAGGCGCCGTCGATCCCGCGCCGGATCCGATCCGTGGTCGGTGCGGTGAGGCCCGCATCGCGGCGCAGCCGCAGGTAGTCATCGACGGTCGGCGGGCCAGATTGCAGGTGGTAGGAGACGTTCATGACGGTCACTCTTCACTCTCGGCATCCGCGTTCAAGAGTTCATCCAGAACACCCTCGAACGGCCGGATATTCTCGGGCGCGCACCAAGTGGCGCGGAGATGACGGTTGCCACCCAAGGTCTCGTGGTTACCCGTGTTCCCGGTTCCACGCCGTTCCTGTTCAGCCATGATGTTTTGTCCCTCCCGTACCGGGCCGAGCGGCCCGTGCCCGATTAGCGCGCGACACATGTCCGATGATTCGTAAACATCGTTGCACGCAGTGCGTGCATATTCAAGTGCCGACGCAGGCAGGGAGAATCGGGGAGTCGGCGGAGAACAGGTCGCCCGGGCCAGATCGCCCATAAGAAGCGCGTGCACCGCGCGCAACATCAAGTGCATGAGCTATGGTTCCGCTCGCGAGGAAGGAGTCACAGTCATGTCACGTCGAAGGCGTTGGTCCAGCGAGGGCATCCTCGATACCGCAGCCGAACTTCTGCAAGGCAGCGATGCTGATGCGTTCAGCGTGCGCAAGCTCGCCGCCTCGCTCGGCACCGATTCCTCGAGCTTGTATCGGCACTACCGGAGCAAGACCGAGCTCCTGCGCGCTGTGGGCGACCGGGTTCTCCTTGCGGCCATGCAGGGTTACCGGCCCGGTGGCGACTGGATGCAGTGCATCACGGACATCGCGTCCCGCCTTCGCGATTCGTTCGCCCAGCAGCCACAGCTGGCCGCCGTCTGGGGGCGCTACGCCTCGAGCGGTACCGGTTCCCGGGCGGTAATGGAAGCGCTGCTCCAAGCGTTGCAATCATCGGGCTTGCCGAACGAACGAGTCTGCATCCACTACCACCGAATCGTGATCCTCCTGTCGGCGCTGATCGCCGCGGATGGCGGGATCAGTGCCCTGGCGACAAAGGAGCGCCAACAAGGCATGGAATTGTTCCGTGTTGCGGTGCTCGGGGCCGATCCTTCCGAATACCCTGCGCTGGCTCACTTCGCCCGGGGCATCCGCCCGCTCGAAGCCGACCGCCAGGCCGCCTTTGCCGAACTTCTCGCCGCACATCTGAACCAGATTCGGGTTGAGGTGGATGCCAGGTGACGCGATGGCGGTCTCTCGCGATCGTCAGCAGGTTGCGGCCCTAGGATGGCTGCCCACTACCCATAAGTCGGCAACTTGGGGGACACGTGTTCTTGAATGTTGCCCGATCCGACATGATGAGAGGCGGGCGCACGGTGTCGCGGGCGGCACTGCAACAGGCGCTTGGTGGCTCTTGAACGTCTGAAGGAGGGCGAGTCGCCGGCTACGGTGATCGCATCGTTCGGTCTGCGAAAAGATGTCGGGAACAATTTGCCCGGTCGATCATCGGGATTCAGCGTAACCCCAGCATCGCGCGCGCCCCTGCGCGGAAGCGTCGACTGAGATCCAGCCGGGTACCGTCGTGCAGCACGATCTCCGCGCCGCCCTTGAACAGCGGATGCACTTCGCGGATGCGCGCCACGTTGACGACGGTGCCGCGGTGGATGCGCAGGAAGCGCGCCGGGTCGAGCTGCATCAGCATGTGGCGCAAGGTGTCGCGGTGCAGATAGCGCACCGGACCGACGTGGATATGCAGGTAGTTGCCGTCGGCGCGGATCCAGTCGATGTCGTCGACGGCGAGTACGCGGATGTGTTCGCCGTGGCGCACGCTGAGGCGATGCATGTAGCCACCGGATCGAGCCGGCTCGATCGCGCCGCCGGCGGTCGCGTGCATACCCTGCCAGTGCTGGTTCACCCGCGCCATCGCCTGGTCGAAGCGCGCCTGCTCGATCGGCTTGAGCACGTAGTCCAGCGCCTTCGCGTCGAACGCCTGCAGCGCGTGTTCGGCGAAGGCGGTGGCGAACACCACCAGCGGCAGGCGATCGGGTGCCAGCTCGTGCAGCAGGTCGAAGCCGTCGATGCCGGGCATCTGGATGTCCAGGAACAGCAGGTCGGGGTGCAGCGCGCGCACGGCCTGCATCGCCTCGGCGGCGTTGCCGCATTCGCCGACGATCTCCACCTCGGGATGCGTGGCCAGTGCCTGGCGCAGCGCCAGGCGCGCCAGCACTTCGTCGTCGACCAGCACGGTGCGCAGGCGTGGCGTGTTCATGCGGCGTGCTCGGCGAACGGCAGGCGCACCTCGGCGCGCGTGCCGCCGCCGGGGATCGGGCTGAGTTCGAGCTGCGCCGCGTCGCCGAACAGCATGCGCAGGCGCGAGCGCGTGTTGCCCAGGCCGATGCCTTCGGCGGTGCCGGCCGGCGGCAGGCCGAGGCCGTCGTCTTCCACGCGCAACTGCAGCGTGTCGCCTTCGCGGCGGGTGGATATGCGCAGGGTACCGGCGCCGGCCTTGTCCTGCAGGCCATGACGCAGCGCGTTCTCCACCAGCGGCTGCAGGATCAGGTTCGGTACCGCCGCCGTGAGCGTGTCGTCATCCACGTCCAGTCGCGTGCTCAGCCGATCCTGGAAACGCACCTGCTGGATGCCGAGGTAGCAGGCGAGGAACTCCAGTTCGCGCGCCAGCGGCACCTGCGGTGCGTGACGCTCCTCCAGGGTGAGCCGCAGGAAGTCGCTGAGGCGCGCGATCATCAGCCGCGCCTGCAGCGGATCGGCCAGCGCCAGTGCCGAGATCGCGTTGAGCGTGTTGAACAGGAAGTGCGGCTGCAGTTGCATGCGCAGCGCGTGCAGCTGCGCCTGCGCCAGCTGTGTCTCCAGTTGCGTGCGGCGCAGTCGTTCGTCGCGCAGGTGCCGGCGCGATTCCATCCCGCGCAGCACGGCCAGGACGATCCAGTAGGTGACCACGGCGAGGTGATAGCTGTAGGCGAACTCCATCCGCAGGTACGCGCCCAGCGTATGCACTGCCATCCGCCCCGGCCCGCTCAGATTCCAGAAGACCACCAGGTGCACCAGCAGTTGCACCAGCGCCACGCCCAGGCTGGCCGGCACCTGCAGCGCGAAGAAGCGGCGCCAGCTGGGCCCCGCGGTCTGCCGGCCCAGCCAGCCCACCAGCGGCACCAGCGCCATCCACAACCAGAAGTTGCTGAGGTTCCAGCAGAGCGTGCGCAGCCAGCCGGGCGGGTAGCCCTCGCTGATCGAGGACAGCCCGCCGCTCAATGCAGAGGACAGCGCCAGCAGCGTCCAGAAGGCGAACGCCAGCGCGTATGACTTCCAGCGTGGGCTGTCGTGCTCGGTCACGCGATACTCCCGCGCCCCGGCCGGTGGGGTGCGCCATGACCGCAGTGTGTGGTCGTGGCGCGAGGTGAAACAGTGCTGAAAGACAGGTCGGCGGCGATGGCGGCCGTGGTCGCGTGGCGGTGCCACGGCGGCTCAGCGCGCCGGCCGATGCCGCAGCCAGGGCTCCAGCGATACGCGATGGATGCGGTGATCGGGCGCGGTGTAGTACAGCATCGTGCGATCGGCACCCAGGCGCGCTTCGTTGCCGGCCATGCCCAGATCCACCGGAGCGCTCCAGCCGCCGGGTACGGCGAAGGCGATGAACAGGTCGTTGCCGTTTGCCGGTGCCGGCGGACGGTCGGAGCTGAACACCAGGAAGGATTGATCCGGCGCTACCGCGGGATCGAAGTCCGAGCGGCCGTCGCCGGTGCCCAGCGCCAGCGCGACCGCCGGCTGGTAGCGGCCGTGCAGGTAGCGGCTGCGGTAGAGCCGGAAGCTGCCGTCGGCGGGGTTCGCGCGCATGAAGTAGACGCTGCCGTCGCTCGCCACCGCGGGCGAGAACGTCGTGCTGCTGCTGTTCACGCTGTCGGGCAGGCGCACCGGCGTGCCCCAGCCGTTGCCCAGGCGATCCACCCGCCACAGGTTGCCGCCGCGCCCCGGCCACGCCTGACCACCCCAGTTGCCGTCCAGCGCCTTGCCCGTGCCGTTCGCCGGCCGGTTGGAAATGAACACCAGGTAGCGTCCGTCCGGTGCCATCGCCGGCTCCAGATCCATCCAGCGATCCGAGAACGCCACGCGTTGCGCCACCGACCACACGCCGTCGCGGCGGTGCGCCGCGAACAGCCGCCGCGTGGCGCCGCTGCCGCGCGCGAACACCACCGTGTCGCCGTCCGGCGTGAACGCGGGCGAGGCGTCGTGCACCAGCGTCCACGGCCCGGCGACGAGGGGCGGCGCGACGGTCGTGGCTGCCCACGCCGATGCGGCAAGGGCGCTGCCCAGGATCAGGGCGAAAATCGGCAACCGGTAGTGGCTACGCATCGGAATACTCCATGGCAGAAAACGTGATGAGGAATCGGCGGATCGTCAGTGGCGCCGGTCGGCATGTGCGTCCAGCCACGGCCCCAGCGACACCTGCCAGATGTGGTCGGCGCCGTTGTTCCACGCGGCCGTCGCACGCGGGTCGGAAGGCGGCAGCCGGCGATCGCTGTAGAAGTACAGCGTGCGGTGATCCGGCCCCAGCTGCGCGCCCATGCTGTGCTTGCCGCCGTTGACGACGTCGCCCAGGTCGCGCGGCGCGCTCCAGCCGGCGGCCGTGCGGAACGCGATCGCCAGACGATACGGCTGCGCCGCCGCGTGCTTGATGCTGACCACGATGAACGAGCGATCCGGCGCGATCGCCGGATCGAGGATCGTCGCGGTGGCGTCGCCGAGCGCCACGACTTGCGGTGCTTGATAGGCGCCGTCGCGATACGCCGCCCGCATCAGTCGCAGGCTGTCGTCCGGCGCGGCGCAACCGACGAAATAGAGGCTGCCGTCGGCGGCGACGCTGTCCGGCGCGAAGATCGCGGGTGCCGTGTCGGTGCGGGCAACGGCGTGAACTGCCAGCCCGAGCGTCAGCAGCATGCCCAGCGCGATGGATCGTTTCATGCGTTTTCTCCCGTGGCCGACCGGGGCACGCTGTCACGGCCCGCTTCGTGCGTCGCCGCCGCGGTGACGAGCGGCGTCGTGATGGTGGCCAGCGGCGGTTTGCCCGATGCGGGCGGCGTGCCGCCCGCTGGAGTGCGCGATGTCGCCGCTCGTCACCGCGCGG
>Ga0134125_10009694_pt1 | contig 10828 bp, 6 predicted proteins | sample KB31751_FD_96464 | JGI IMG/M metagenome (GOLD analysis project Ga0134125, IMG submission 96464) | Terrestrial soil microbial communities with excess Nitrogen fertilizer from Kellogg Biological Station, Michigan, USA - KB3-175-1 | ecosystem: Environmental > Terrestrial > Soil > Unclassified ...
CCAGGCTGTCGTAAAGCTGCTCCGGCGAGAACACCTTGACCGTCATGTGAGCGAACAGACGTTCCTCGGTCTTGATTCCAGTCGCGGGTTTGCTCGATCGCTGGTATGCCTGGGTGTTGCAGATCGCCCGGTAGAGGTTCTTGAGGTCGAAGCCGTTGCCGGCGAAGTTGCGAGCGAGGGCCTCGAATAATTCTGGATGCGACGGGCGGTTGCCGTCGTGCATGTCGTCGATCGGGTTGACGAAGCCGGCCCCGAACAGTTGCCCCCAGGTGCGGTTGACGATCGACTTGGCGAAATAGGGATTGCGTTCGTCGGTGATCCAGCGAGCGAGGGCCGGGCGGAAAGGTTGGCTGGGCGACAGCCGCGGTTGCTCGCCGCCGAGGAACTTCGCCGGCACGGTCTTGGCCGATTCGGGGAAGAAATCCTTGGCTCGCGTCCGCACTGCTCCTTCCACCACGCCGATCTTGGTATTGTCGCCCCCCTTGTTGGCGTTCTTCGGCCGATCCGCCTTCACCTTCGAAAAGAACTCCGCCATCCCCCAGTATTCCGTCTGCTTCCATTCCGTGAATGGATGGTTGTGGCACTGGGCACACTGCAACTGCACGCCGAGGAAGCTCTGGGTCACGTGGTCGGTGAGTTTATCCACGGAACGATTGGCCAGGTAAAAAGTGACCGCGGGGTTCTCTTCGACCGAACCAGTGGCGGCGACGAGGTTCGACACGAACTGGTTCCACGGCACGTTCTTGTTGAACGAGGCTTCGAGCCACTTGGTGAACGGCTCGCGGAGAACGAAGCGGTTGTTCGATTCGCGGGGGATGAGCCGGGCTTGCCAGAAGTCGGCGAGATGCCGGCCGAAGCGGGAATCGTCGAGCAGCTCGTCGATCAACTTGGAGCGTTTATCCAGGTCGCTGCTATCGAGGAAGGAGCGGGCTTTATCGGCAGTGGGAATCACGCCGGTGAGGTCGAGGTAAGCGCGGCGAAGGAATTCCTCATCAGTTGCTAATGGGGCGGCCGACTTGCCCACCTCGGCGAGCTTCTTGGCGAGAGCGTCGTCGATCATCCGGGCGACGAGCCGGGCGTCCTTCGGGCCGGGCGGCGGCAATGGCGGCAGCGGCTTCGCCGGCAGCGGTTCCAGTTCCGGCACGACCGGCGCCGGATCGACCTGCTTCCGCTTGTTCTTATTCTTGTTCTTCTTGAGCTTCTTTTGCTGTTTGACCTGATTCTGGGCGCCGACCGAGACATCGCCGACGAGCACGGCGAGCCCGAACGTCACTGCAAATAGAGCCAGGGGTCGGAGCAGTTTCATGGCATGGTCCTTCGCGGGCGGGAACGCCGCTATTCCTTCAACACACTATTATGGCGAAAGTTCCGGAAGAATTCCGCGCTCGCCCGGTGGCACGCCGGTTTTGGATCTTGGTGGCACAGGCATTCTTGCCTGTGCGGGCCACATGCACAGGCAGGAATGCCTGTGCCACCAAGAATCACTTGGCGAAGGCAGCCGAATTGTCGCGATACGGCTTGAAAGGATCGCTGACGATGGTGACGATGTTGCCGCTGGCCGGCAGCGTGCTCGATTGCACGTACAGGCTGGCGTCTTTGTCAGTGAGCGCGCCAAGCGTCAATGTGATGGGCGGCGAGCCGTCGAGTTCCAGTTTCACTTCGAGGCCGTTGGCCGCGGGGGAAAGCTTGTAGTCCGGCTTGGCCGGGCCGGCCACGAACGCCTTGGCCCGCAAGCCATCCAGGATGTCCAAGAACTTCTCCACCTTGGCCGGATCGACCTCGTACTTGCCCGGCGCCTTGCCCACCGTCCACTTGCCGTCCTTCTTTTCGAAGCTGAGATCGACCTCGAAGCCGGTCTTTTCCTTCCAGCCGCGCAGCGACAACTTCTTCACCTTGGCCATCTCGAAGCGGACGATGGTGCGGTCGCGCAGATCGACGCTCGCGATCTTCTCGGATGTCAACTTCGGCACGATAAAGACCGGCACTTTCCCTTCTTGCCGGGCATAGACGTGCTGCTTGTCCTCGGTCTCGTTGCCAAAGTAGTAAACGCGCACTTTGTCCTCCGGCTTCTCCTTGTCGGCGGCGATGCCGGTATCCAGACCCACGGTCACTTTCAGTTTCGGGTTCTTCGGATCGAGCCCGAACTTGGCCAGTTCCGCCTCGCTCGGGGCCTCCGCCACGAACTTCTCGACCGATTCGGTGGCCAGGGGAATCAACAAATCGCTGATTGTGCCGAAGTCGGCGTTGTGGCCCTTCTCGGCGTCCGGCTTGACGAACTTCCAGATCACCTCGCCCTTCGGCGTCGCGGCCGTCGGCTTTTCCTTGACGACCTCGGCAGTGACCGTGGTTCCCTTTTGAATGGTCAGGCGGCTCGCTTGCAGCGAGGCGAAGCTCTTGAGCGTGGGGTCGAGGAAATCGAGACGCGATTTGGCCACGGTTGAAGCCACATCCACGTCTTCTGTGAAAGCCGGCATCGGCGGCGCACCGTGCGGCGACGGCGGGATCGCCAGGCTCACCTTCACCTTCTCGGGCAAGCGGGCATCGGTCTTGGTTCCGTCTGGTCGCGCCCGCCGCATCAGAATCCCTTCGGCGTCCTTCTTGCCGAATTGCAGCACGATCGGCGTTCCCTCGATCTTCGGTTCGGCCTTGGGGTCGGCCTTCGGATCGGCGTTCGGCTTGATGCCGCCCATCCACAGTTTGATCTCGGAACGCGTCTCGGCCGGGGTAAAGTTGGCGTCATTCGCCGTGGGGAAGTCCTTGATGACGTGCGGCTGCGCGAGCAGATTGAGCAGCTTGTCGACATCGCGGGAATTGGCGTCCTGCGGGTCGTTCGGGCCGCCGTACAACTTCCATGCGTTGAACGAGCCGGCTCCCTTGCGCAGCTTGGTCGTCTTGCCGCCCACGGTGATGTCGATGGCGTCGATGCGGTTCTTGTCGGTCGCTTTAACGAGATCGCGATCGCGGAGTGGGTCCGGGTTGGCGATCAGGCCGGCCAGCGATTCGAACGACGGCGGCGGCGTGACGTGCACGACTGTGTTGCTGCCTTCGAGCTTGGCGTAATACTTGGCGGGCGGCGCGGGTGGCTGCGGTTTGCCGGCCTCGCCCTTCGGCGCCGGTTCTTGCACCTTGCCAATCAAGGCGGTCTCCGTCGCGCCTTCTTTTTCTTTGAGTTCCACGCGGATGAGGTCCGGGTTATCCGGGTTCAGGCCGTACTGCTTCAGATCGCTCGGATGATCGATGAAGTCGGCGGCTGTGGCTGCCTGCAAGTTGACGACGGTGTTGAGGAGCCCGCGGACGCCATTGATCGCGGACGGATTGGTCCCGGCAAGTTCGCCGGTGGCCGCCGCATCGCCCCACCCCGATGGGGAAGTGAATTGCCAGTTCCCGGCGTTCTTCGCTAATGCCAGTTCCTTCTTCTTGGCGGTCAGCTTGATGATGTTCACGTCGTCGATACCGGACCGCGAATCGACCGCGAACAGCTGTTTGAGGCGGTAATCGTTGGTCCACTTGGCGAGATCGCCGGCGGTCCCCGATTGCGACTCCTTGAACAAAGCTTCGAGTTCTCCACGGGGGACGGCCATGGGACGCGTGCGCGTCGAGGTCGTGGCGAAGGCGACGGCCCGCGTGCCGCCGATGGTGACGTCGCCCAGGTTCAGAGTGCCCGATTTGTCTCCTGCGCGAAGTGTGACGCGGAGGCTGGGCGGCTCCAGGCCGTGAGCGGCGGGGTTGGTGCTCAGGTCCGGGTAGGCCGTCGCCTTCAGCTGTAACAACGCCTCGATGACGTTGCGAATAGTGCTGGCGTCGGCGCGGGCGGTGATTGGCTCGACGATCGACCAGTGGTTCTCGTCTTGCCGCTTGAAGACCAGCCGCGAGCTTCCTTTTTCCAGTTCGAGGGTATCGATTTCGGCGGCTTTCATGCCGGCCAGGTTGGTCATCAACAATTCGCGCGACGGTGTCCCCTCGTCTTGCGTGAACGAAAAGACGAGCAGCACGATCCCGAGGATGAGCAGGGTTGAGAAGAGAATAGCTGTGGTTCGGAAATTCATCGGATGGCAACTCCGTCACATGTCGCAAACAATGCACGCTCTCCGCTGGGTCGCGGCCACGCCGAAAATCAGCGGCGGCGCACGACCCAGACACCGGCGCCGAACCCGCCCAGACACAGCACCGCGAGGGCTAGTGGCAGGTAGAGGATGCGCGTGGTGTCGATGGTGTCGGCCGGTGGGAACGTGTATTCCTTGTAAACTTTGTTCTCGATGCCGGGAGCGATCGCCGGGCGGTTGCGCAACCAGTCGATGCTCACGCTGATAAGATCGAACGGGATGGTCGTGCGAGCCTGCCGAGCGACTTCGTCGGAGAAGAGAAACGCATCGCCGTAAACGACGGCGCGGCCGGCTGCCGCTTTACCCGGCGCGCCCCCTTCGGAAACAGCCACCGCGACCGGCCGCGAGGATCTTGAGATGCGCTTGCGCTCCTGAACGCCCGGGTTGTCCAGGAGTTCCTGAATCGCCTTGTTCACATCCGTTAACTTATCGTCCTCAAGCCAGGTGACTCCGCGGATGGTGCCCATAATCGGCACGGCTTTAAACGCGGGATTGGTACTGAGCGCTTGCACTTCGCGGGGCAAGAAGAAAGCCAAGGCCTGCACGTTCGAAGCCATCGTATCGACAATCGGGTTGCCTTCCGCGGCAGCGAAGCCGACCAGGGCAATCGAGGGGTCCCGAGCGCCTCTTTCCGAAGGGAAACTGTAGATGAACTTGTCGCCGAGTCGGACGTCCAGTTCGTTCAAGAGCCCTTCCAGGCCGGTCTTCATCATGCCTTTGTTGTTCGGCCCCGGCACGGCCCCGGCGAGCACAACGAGCTTCCCTTTCAGTGGGCCCATCATGTAATCGTGGAGCGCCTTGACAGCCGATTCCGCGAGCGGCGTCTGCGGGTTGGCCACGACCACCACTGAGGCATCCGCGGGTACGCTCGGATTCTGGAGCGCGAACACCAGTGGCTTCACTTCGATGTAGTTCTTCTCGAGGAATGCCTTCATCTGCGACGCCGATTGCGATGGCCGCACCGCCTCGGCCCCCGGCCCCGAAGCGATGCTCAGTTCGCCATTCGATTGCGTGAAGTAGACGATCGGTTTTAGTTCATTTTCCGCCAGGAACCGCAGTTCGCGGACGATTTGGCCTTCGCCGACGAATTCGAGGTGGCCCGGCGAATCGCGATTCGGCCCCGGCTCCTCCTTGAAGAGGTCGCTGTAAGGAATGAAAGCGTGGCGCTTGCCATCCTCGCCGGCAGTCAGAAGAATGCCCTGGCCATCGCGATCGATCCGCGGGTACTTGGTTCGCAGTTGCTGCAATTCGGTCCGATTCGTCGGGCTGACGAAGCGGGCGGCGAACTTGCCGGCGCTCGCTTCCTCGGCACTCTTGACGAGTTGCCGGACGTCGTTGCCGCCGCGATCGAAGCCGGGCAGAATCACATACGCGGTGATCGGTTGCTCGAGCTTCGCCAGTAGTTCTCTGGTTCCCGCGCTCAGGGTGTAGAAGCCGCTCTCGGTCGTATCGAGTTCGCTCTGCACCTTGGCGGAGACGATGACATTGCCGACGACGAGGGCGATGAAGAGCAGCAACGCGGTGAGGCCGAGGTTGGCGCCGTAAACGAGTCGCCGCAACAGGGCGTTGTTGCGTTCTTCGCTCCGGGCCGGCTGGATCGCCGAGAACACGAGGCCGGCCCCGGCGATGACCATGACGAGCGGGATGATCACCCAGCGCATCTCCTTGCTTTCGCCGCGATCGAGCCACTTGGAAAGACTGTCGCTCCAGCGGACGAAGAACCAGCCGCCGAATATCAGCAAGGTGAGGCCGATCAGTCCGCCGGCGGCAAGCAAGGTGACCCGCGCCTCGGTCCGTTGTTCCGCCTCGGTCGCCTTGATGGGCGCGGCTTGCAAATAAATGCCGATGGCCCCGGCGACGAGCAATCCCACGACGCAACCAATCAGGCCGACCGAGTAGTCGCCTCTCTTGAGGTCGGCAATTTCCAGCTTCGGCTTGTCCGCTCCAGTCGTAGCAGCATTCGTTTCCGCTTCAACCTTTTTGACCTTGAAGGTTTGCCAGCCCAGCCCGACGGCCCCGGCCAGGAACGCCAGCGACAGCGCGAGAAAGAGGAACGACGCCGTCTGCCGCTGCGTGCGGACGAACTCGACGACGGGTTGGCGGGGCGCGACTGGCGTCTCATTCATGGCAAATTCACTGGCTCGGGTCGAGTTAAAACTCAGTTCCACTTCCGCGCTTCGAGAATCTTCACTGACAGGAAGACGAAAAAGACCGACAGCGACGCGAATAGGATTGTGTCGCGGAGCGGCAACAGGCCGCGAAGCGATTCGTGCCACATGTGGATGTAAGAGAACCGCCCCAGAGTGGTCTGGAGGAACTCGGGCACCCCCAACGAATTCCCTTCCCGGCGAAGGATAAAGCAAAGGAAGAACATCAACATCCCGACGAAGGTGAGCACTGCGGCGACGATCTGGTTTTTTGTGATCGTCGAAAAGAAGAGCCCCATGCCGACGAACGCCAGCCCTTGGGCCGCGAGGGCGGCGTAGAAACTCAACAGCGGCCGATAATCAAAAGGTTGGCTCACTTCGATCCGCAAGGCAATCAGGAACAGCCCGGCCGGCACCCAGGTGATCAGGAAGAATATCCACGTCGCGAAGAACTTGCTCAAGATGATCGGCAACTCGTTCACGGGCGCGGTCAGCAGAACTTCCAGCGAGCCCGTCCGTTTCTCCTCCGATATGAGCCGCATGGTTAATGCGGGCACCACGAGCAGAACGGCGATGGCCGGGAGAAAGTCCAGGAAATACGCCCCGACGATCGGCTCGGGGATTGAACTGCGGGCGCTACTGAGCGACGCCAGGAAGACGCGGTACTCATTCCAAGAGATGAGCGCCATGCCGAGGATCACGAGGAAGCCGATCGGCGACAGAAAGTAAGCGGCCAGTTCCCGCCGCGTCAGCGTCACGAACTGGCTGTCCGAGCAGATGCCAAGCGACACCGCCAGGTAAATCAGCCCGAGTCCCATCAGAATGATGCCGCTCGGGACCAGAAACGAGGCCGGCGGCGTCGAAATGGTACCGGCCTGAAACGATGCGATGGCGAGCACCACGACGCCCACGGCGCCGATCACAATCAATACAGCTCGGAGCCACTGCGAATAGTTCTTGCGAACCCACCCGGCGATGGCGATGGCCGCGAAGATCGCCACGGCGAGTAACCGGGCCAGCACTTTCCAGCGGTCGAGGTCGCCGGTCGGTTTGCGTAGAACCGCTGGGCCGTCGTACAGCAGCGTCGGGATGGTGCAGCGGCCAAAAGCATAAAGGGCGACGGAAAGGCCGGCGGCGCCGATCGCGAACGCCACCCAGTAACCGATTCCTTCGGAGTTGTCCACCTGCCCGAGATAAGCCGCCAGGAACCCGAGGCCAAGCAGGGCCAGGGCGATTCCCTTGCCGACGAGGAATTCCGGCCACAGTACGCCCGCCAGCAAACTGCCGCCGGCGAGGAGGCCGCCCACAATCAACAGAGCTCGTTCCGCGAAGAACCGGTATTTCTCGTCCGTTTCCTGGCGGGTGAAGGGGATCGCGAAGATCAGCGACAGGAAGCCGAAGCCAACGCCCCACGGCAGCAAGTTGTAGCCCATCGCCTTGGCGGCGCCGGAGGTGAACACGGGGCCGGGGGCGATGCTGGCGATCAGGCCGAGCACCAGCCAAAGCGCCGACAGCATCCCATACATCCGGCGAACTTCCTGCTCGGTATCGCTCACCGCGTGGTACATCAAAAGAGCGACGCCCAGGGCAGCGAACAGGTAGCCCCAGCCGGTGGTAATCCACCGCGGCGGCAGCACCATGTTCGTGACCACGACGACCGAGCCGAGCACCAGCGCGAACAGGCCGATGAAGCCCACCATGCGGGCCAGCGCCGGTCCCTGGACGAGCGTTTGCGAGGGCGCCGTTTCGAGCGGCCGCAATGGGAATGCGGCGTCGCCGGATGGCGCTGCGACTGGGGAAGGTTCGGTCGTTGTGCTCATGGATCCGTTTTTGTGAATCGAGGTTCTTGTCCCTGGCGAGCGGGGGGCGTAAGTCCCCTGATTCTCCAAACGCACTCAAGAATCAGGGGGCTTACGCCCCCCGCTCGCCGAGGCGCCCTACGCCGCGGGACTTACCTCAGGTTCCGGCCTCGCTTGCACTGCCGGCTCCGCCCTGGGCATCACCACGGCGGTGTATACTTCTTCCAAGCTGGCCCGCTTCAAATCGAGGCGCCGGATCGCCCACCCCTTGGAAAGCACGCGGCTCGCCAGCAGTTCGCGTTGATCCTTGCGATCGCGGGTCTTGATGTCGAAGGCCGTCAAATCCGGCGTCGAAGGTTTGGCGGCCACGCTGGCCACTTCCGGTTGATCGTGAAGGAAGCGGGTCACCTCGTCGCCGGGGCCGCGGACTTCCATCTGCAACACCGGCTCGCGCTCGGCAATCGATTGCAGCGTATTGTCGAACTTGATCTGCCCCTTGTTAATAATGATGACGCGCTCGCACACCTTCTCGACCTCGGGCAGAATGTGCGTCGACAGCAGCACGGTGTGCTTGCCGGCCAGGTCGTTGATCGTTTCGAGCGTCTGTTGAATCTGGATGGGGTCGAGGCCGCTGGTTGGTTCGTCGAGGATGAGGACGGGCGGGTCGGCGAGCAGAGTGTCCGCGAGGCCGACGCGCTGGCGATAGCCCTTGGAAAGCGTGCCGAGTAACCGGTTCTGCACTTCCTTGATGCGGCATCGCTTCATGCAGTCGTCGATGCGCGCCGAGCGGCCGCCGCGATCGACGCCCTTGAGTCGCGCCCGGTAGGCGAGATACTCGCGAACGCGCATCTCCGGATACAGCGGCACGCTCTCGGGCAAGTAGCCGATCCGCTTGCGGACGTCCATCGATTGATACATCACGTCGAAGCCGGCGACCCAGGCATAGCCGCGCGAAGCCGGCAGGAACGTGGTGAGGATGCGCATGGTCGTGGATTTGCCGGCGCCGTTGGGACCGAGAAAGCCGACCAGTTGGCCGGCCCCGACCGCGAAGCTGATGTCGTCCACGGCCAGCACCGGGCCGTAGTTCTTGGTCAAGTTCTGCACGGTGATCGCGGCGGTCTGCATGAAATGATCCGCGTTCCAAGTGTCCGTTACATTCGCGCGACGTTGCACCGGTTCATCATGATATTACACCCATCGGGTGCGACAAGTTGGTAACATAGTGGAAAAGACCCTGCGCATGCGGAGCCGCCATGACGCCGAGCCGATGCACTCACCTCCTCGCCGCGATGTTCGTCGCGGTGTTTGCCGGGAATTCTTCGGGCGATGAAGTGTCCGAGAAACAGAAGAAGGCCGCGCTCGAGAAGCTGGCCAAGGCCGAGGTCAAGCGGGCTGCTGCCGTGGAAGGGGAAGCCGTGATCGCGGTGGGGCAATTACCCGAGGCGCGGCTCAGGGCGATCGCCGCCACGCTGGCCAAGACCGCCAAGCTCGGCCGAAAGGCCCTCCAGTTCGACGACAAGGAAGAACCGTGGAAAGGCAAACTGACCGTCATTTACCTCCCGGAACGGAAGGATTTCGCCCAGTACATGCGGTTGGTCGTCGGACAGCGCCCCGAGACGAGCTGGGCCATCTCGATCCGCGGCGACGAGCCGTTCGTCATCAGCGGCGCGGACCTGAATGCCAGGGCGAGCAACGCGGACATCGCGGCGGAGTTGAGCCCGCTGGTGGCCTCGGCAATGCTGCAAGCGAAAGTGGGAACGACGGCGAAGCCGCCGCGCTGGGTGGAGCGCGGCCTGGGCAACGTCGTGGCGTGGCGCGCCGAAGGAATGTCGGGCAAGCGGTTCTCGGCTTATAAAACGAAGGCGCGGGCGGCGGTGCTCGGCGGCGGCGGCCGCCCCGCGGCCCCCATTGCCGATGTCTGGTCCGGCGAACGCCCCGACGGCGAGTGGCTCGCAGCCAGCCTCATGGATTTCCTGGCGTTCGGGCCCGGCGCGGCGAACTTCCCCAAGTTCCTGTCGGCACTGCGGCCGGGAGAGAACGGCGAGGATCCCGCCATTACGACGGCGATCGAGGCGGCCGGCTGGAAGAAGCCGGCGGAGCTGGAAATCGCCTGGCGCAAATGGGTGACCGCGGGGTCACCGGTCAAGCGGCAGTAGCGATTACTTCTTGCCGGGGAACTTCATCAATTCCTTGCCGGAAGCGACATCGAAAATGGTAACCGTGCCGTCGTCGGAAACCACTGCGGCGGTCTTGCCGTCGGCGGACATCTTAAGTGTCGATGGGCCCGGTCCGGCCAGTTTCATGTGCATCTCGCCGACCACGACCACGCCCCTAGCATTCTTCTCCGGCTTCGGCGAATTGCCTTCAAACTGGAGCTGAACGCCCGAACCCGGACTGCCCAGAGGCTTTTTCTTGTCGAAGTGGAGCTGGAACCGGGGGCCCTCGGCCTTGTCCGAAGCAACGGGTTTGGGCTTCTCCGGAGTCCGCGGTTTCTCGTCCTTTTCGTCGCCGAGACGGAGTTCCAGAATCCCGCCTTCGGGCGAAACTTTGAAGGTCATGGGAATACCGTGCGGCGGATTGGATCGTGTCAGTTGCACGAGCAGTTCGCGAACCAGGGCCGCCGTCTTCGGGTCCTTGGAAGCCTCCAGTCTCTTGATCGCGGCCAGCGTGGCGTCGCTGCTTTCGGGCTTGCGTTCTTCCGGCTTGTGGAACTTCAACTGAGGGCTCATCCGTTTTTAGGTGTAACACAGGGCGAAATGGCTCCGAATACGCTGGCCAA
>Ga0134125_10009696_pt1 | contig 10828 bp, 8 predicted proteins | sample KB31751_FD_96464 | JGI IMG/M metagenome (GOLD analysis project Ga0134125, IMG submission 96464) | Terrestrial soil microbial communities with excess Nitrogen fertilizer from Kellogg Biological Station, Michigan, USA - KB3-175-1 | ecosystem: Environmental > Terrestrial > Soil > Unclassified ...
CGAGTTCTTCGAGATCGCCGCGCGCGAAGCCGGCGAGATGGCTGAGGCCGCGGCGTGCCTGGGTTACGTTAGGCATCGGGGCGGCGACGACGAAGGCGCCATCACCGCGCTCAAGCGCGCGCTGCAGTTGGACGACGACCACGCCGAGGCGCGCATCTACCTCGCCAACATCCTGTACGACCGCGGTGATTACGAGGGGTCGCTGTCGCAGCTCGAGCGCACGGAGCCCGACGACCACTGGGAAGAGCTCGGCATCTGGCGCTTGATCGAGCTCAAGAAGTCGCTCTACCGCCTAACGGAGGACGACCCCGAGCTCGCGCCGTGGGACGATCGCCTCTCGGAGTTGGCCGGCGAGCCCGACGACATCGACGAGATGCTCTCGGAGATCGAGACGCGCGTGAACGAAGAGGAGGTGGCGCGCGAGCGCGGCCAGCTCGAGCTGTTCGGCGCGCTGTTGTCGGACCTGGCGGGACAAAGAGTGTCCGACACGCTCGAGCACCGGATTCTGCTCAACGACGGCCGCATTTACGTCGGGAGCTGGGACCGCATCGTGCGCGCGATGCGCGACGCGAACAAGGGAATGACCGGCCGCTCGGTGCAGGAGTTCATGGCCACCGAAGCGAGCCGCGGCTACTCGATTACGGGCGTCAAGATCCCGATCGGCGATGCCGAAAGCTTCATCCGCGGCAGCGCGAACGCCGGCCTGTTGCGCATCGTGCGGTGACAGATCCGTCCTCCGCCTCGCGCGGCGCGCAACACGCGCTCGAGGCGGTTCGACCGGCGGTCGAGCGACTGTCATCGAGCCGGTCTTCGCAGGACAACGCATCTGACGTGACGGCCATTTGCGCTGGCGTCGAGTTGGCGCTCGGCGCGCTGCTCGGCCGCACCGATCTGTCGGGACAGGCGCTGGTGCGCGAAACGCGGCAGCGCGAGGCGATCTCACTCGAGCAGGCGCACGCGGCGCTCGAGCTGTTCGCGGTGCGCGACCGGTTGGGCGCGTCGGGACAGGTCGACAGCGCCGATCTGGACGTGGCGCGCGAAGCATACGGCGCGCTCGTGCGCGGCTTCGAGACGCCGCCTGTGGCCGGTGCTGATGGAACGACGACGACCCCGACTGCCGCGATGGCGCCGCCCGGCGCGACAACGCCGGTCAGCACGACCGGGGCATTGCCGCCGCCGACATCCGCGGCCGCGCCCAGCGCGCCGCCGGCCACACCCGCCGGCCCGGGCGGTCCGTTAGGCGGAGCGGCCGTCGGTGGAGCGGGCGAGGCGCCGCACGACGCGCCGCCTGACCGCGCGCCCGTGATTGCGGTGGTGGTGGTCGTGCTGCTCGTGCTCCTCGGCATCTATTACCTGGTCGCCGGGCACCACGCGCCCTCGGCGCTCGACGCGGGGATTGCCGCGTACACCGCGGGCCAGCGTGATTCCGCGCATGCGTTCTTCACGCGCGCCGCGGCGGCGGACCCGCGTAACGCGCTCCCGCATCTCTATCTCGGACGCATGGCCCGCGAAGACGCCGACTACACGACGGCGGGCAAGGAGCTGCGGACCGCCGTGCAGCTCGATCCCACGGGTGCGGCCGCCCAACGCGAGCTGGGCGCGTTCTTCCTCGCACGCGGCGGCTCGTTCGCGGCGCAGAGCCGGCCCGACCTCGCGTCGCAGGACTACGATGCCGCGCGCCGCGCGTACGTGCGCGCCATCCAGGTGAACGCGGTGGATAGCGCGTCCGAGGGCTATCTGGCGTGCGCGCTGGCACGCCTCGGACGGGCCGACGAAGCGGCGACGTGGCTCAGGCGCGCTGGTCCGGGGCCGTGGAGCACGTGCGCGGCATCGCCGGCCGCGCCGTGACCCCACGAATTGGACTCTCTGCCGACAGCGTCCATCGCACTGCGTTAGGCAACGGCCTCACCGTGTTGGTGCACCGCGACGACTCGGCGCCGGTCGTCGCCATCGTGACCCACGTCAAGGCGGGCTACTTCGACGAGACCGACGACGTCACGGGTATCGCACACGTGATGGAGCACATGTACTTCAAGGGCACGCCGGCGCGCGGCGTGGGCGAGATTCCTCGCGCGACCAAGGCCGCCGGCGGCTACCTGAACGCCGGCACGATTTACGATCGCACCAGCTATTACACCGTGCTGCCGGCCAGCAGCTTCCTCGACGGTCTCGAGATCCAATCCGATGCGTACGCGAATTCCCTCGTCGATGCCGGAGAGCTGGGGCGCGAGCTCGAGGTGATCGTCCAGGAAGCGCGGCGGAAGGCGGATACGCCGGGCGCGGTGGCGGTGGAGACGGTCTACCGCCTCCTGCACGACCGGCACCGGATGCGGCGGTGGCGCATCGGGAGAGAAGACGACTTGAGGCGTCTGAGGCGCGACCAGGTGGTGGCGTTCTATCGGACGTTCTACCAGCCGTCGAACACGATCCTTTCGATCGTCGGCGACGTGGATCCGGACGCGGCGCTCGCCGCGGTCGAGCGCCGCTACGGCGGGCTGACCGACTGCCCCGTTAGGCGGGACCGCGGCCCCGCGGAGACCGCGGGGCCGCGCGGGTTCCGCTTCGCGGATCTCGCCGGCGACGTCACGCAGTCACAGCTCGTGATCGGATGGCGCACGCCGGCCGCGCTGCACCCCGACACGCCGCCGCTCGAGATGGCGGCCACCGTGTTAGGCAGCGGGCGCGCATCGCGCCTCTATCGTGGCGTGCGCGACCGCGCGCTGGCGGCGTCGGTCACGGCGTCCGACTACACGCCAACGGACCTCGGCGTGTTCGTGATCCACGCCGACGGGCCGCCCGCACTGTCGGGCGACGCCCTCCGGGCGATCTGGACGGAAGTGCGCGACCTGCGCGAGCACGGCGCGACCCCGGACGAGATCTTCCGAGCGCGACGGATGGTCGAGGCGCGCTTCGCGCGCGCGCTCGAAACCATGGAGGGCCAGGCCAACTGGCTCGCCGACTGGGAAGCGCTCGGCGACTGGCAGTTAGGCATGGAGAACTATGACCGGCGGATGGCGGTCGAGCCCCGCGACATCGCCGACGTGACGAGCCGATGGCTGGATCTGGATGCCGCGGGGGTGGTCTCGTACCGCCCCGACGCGATCGCGCCGCTCGCCGCTCAAGGCGGCGCGCTGCGCGATCGCGTCGAAGCTCCCCCGCGTCCGATTCCCGTGGGCGGCGCGCCCGCGGCGCCGCCGATTGCATCGGCGGCTGCCGCGCCCGCGCCCGCCCTCGAACGCGTCGAAGGCCGCGTGCGCTGCTACCGCACCGCCCGCGGCACGCCCATCCTCGTTAGGCAGATCCCCGGCGCCCGCCTCGTCCACCTCGCGATCTCCGTCCTCGGCGGCGCATCCGACGAGCCCGCCGTGCACGCGGGCCTCACGTCGCTCCTCGTGCGGACCGCCGTCAAGGGCACGGCCCACCGCGACGCCAACCGCATCGCCGCCGACGCCGAGCTCCTCGGCGGCAGCATCGCACCGTCCGCGGGCACGGAAAGCTTCGGGTGGTCGATGTCCGTGCCCACCTCGCGCGCCGACGACGCACTCGCGCTCCTCGCCGACGTCGCCCAACAACCGACCCTCGCCGAGTCCGCGCTCGACACCGAGCGCGAGGTCGCACTCGCCGCGCTCGCGCTGTTGCGCGACGACATGCAGCAGTGGCCGATGCGCCTCCTCATCCGCGCCGCGTTTCGGGGGCATCCATACGGCGTGCCGGCCTCCGGCGATGAACGCAGTCTGGTCACCATCGATGCCGCGCAGCTCCACGCCTGGCACGTGACCCGCTGTCTCGGGGGTCCGTCCGTCATCGCCATCGTGGGCGACGTGGATCCCGACGACGCGGCGTGCAGCGCCGCGCGCCACTTCCAGGCGCTGGGCGGCGCGGCGGCGCGCGCGCCCGAGGCGCCGGCCTGGACGCGCGAGGCGGTGATGGTCCGCGAAACGCGCGACAAGGCGCAGACGGCGCTGGCGATGGCATTCCCCTCGCCCGACCGGGGCGACGACGCGCGCTTCGCCATGCACCTCCTGGCCGGCGTCGGCAGTGGGTTAGGCGGCCGATTCTTCGAGGAGCTCCGCGACAAGCGGTCGCTCGCCTACACGGTGAGCGCGGGCGTAGTCGAGCTGCGTCGTGCGGGCGTGTTCCGCACGTTCATGGCGGTGTCGCCGCGGCGTGAGGACGAAGCACGCCGCGGGATGCTCGACGAGCTGGCCAAGCTGCGCGACGCACCGGTCACCGACCGCGAGCTCGCGCGGGCGAAGGCGTACGCCATCGGCATGCACGCCATCCGCGAGCAGAGCGGGTCGGCTGTGCTCGGCGATGTGCTCGACGCGTGGATGTTCGGCCGGTCGTTAGGCGAGCTCGAGGAGTACGAAGCCCGCGTGCGCGCGGTGACCGCCGCCGAGATGCAGCGGCTGGCCCAACGCTATCTGGGGGAGAGCCGGCGCGTGGAAGCGGTGGTGGCCGGCGCGTCCGGCTCCGCCTAACTGCCGCCGTGTTGCAGCTCGCCGGCGGCGCGCCGCAACACGGCGGCGGCCGGACGCAGGCGTCCAGCGGCCGTTCGGAGACCGATCGGCACGCGATAGTCCGATGCTTGATACGCGATCAATCCCTTGATCGCCGCGCGGCTCGACGCCCACGCCAATACGCCCCACAGCGCGTGCGCCTGACTCTCTTCACCATGCGCGAGCGGAAACGCGCCGGCCTCGAGCACCCATACCGGTTTCGATGACCGCGCCGTTCGCACCCACGCGTCGGCGGTGCGCATCCGTGCGTCGAGGGTGGCCGCGCCGCCTAACCACGGATAGAGCGACAGCGAGGTGCCGTCCACCGGCGACGCATTCGACGCGCTCCACGCGTAGAGCGCGCTGTCGGCGGCGGTGAAACCGCCCACGTGCGCGAGCACGCGCACCGCACTGCTGTCCGCCGTGCTGTCGTCGTGCGCCGCGTCGGCGGCCGCGCGCAGGTAGGCTTCCCACGACTCGACCGGTACGGGGCCGAGCGCACGCGCCGCTGCGCCGTTGGGATCGACCACGGGCACCACGAAGTCCGGGTGCAGGCGACGCGCAATGCGTTCCACGTCGGCCACGCGGTCGCGCAGGTACGCCTCGCGCGCAGCCGGCGGGACGCGCCGCTCCTCCGACAGATCGAGCGCCGCGATCACGCGCCGCGACCCGCGCACGTCGTCCATCACGTGCTCCACGCTGTCGAGCGTCGCCGCGCTCGCCCCGTTAGGCGTGAAGTAAATCGTCAGCGCGCCGGCGCCAATCGAATCGGCGAGACCGAGGTCGTTGGTCAACGACAGCGGCGTCGGCGGATCGGAGAGGGTCGGGAACACTTTCAGCCCGACGACGAAGTCGCTGTCCGGATGCTCCTGCAACCGCTGCCGCGCGTATCGGTCGTAGCTGCGCACCGCGCGAGCGGCCGACGGGACCTGCGACACGATCAAGAGCAGCCATGCCGCGGCGACGAGTGCCATCACGCCGCGCACGAGCATGCGGCCGTTGGGCCGCCCCGGCGTGACCGGCGCGAAGACCGGCACGTACAGGAACCACGGCATGACGAGCGCCATCGACTGCGCCGAGAGCGCGATCGCGTCGCGGTCCGCTGCGAGCAGTGTGAGGAGCGGCGTGCTCGGCGACACACCGACGAAATCCAACCAGTGCGCGAACGTGATCATCGCGAGCAGGAAGTCGAACGTCAGGATCGCGGCACCGATCGGCACCGTCGTGCGCCGCTTGGCGAGCGAATACGCGGCCTGCGCGGTCGCGAGCGCGACCGTCGCGGGCCAGATCCATGCGACCGAGATGAGAGCGGCGCCGGTGAGCAGCGAGGTCGAGAGGAGCGACACGACCAGCGCCGGCAGCAGGAGGAGCCCGCCTAACGCACTCAGAAAGGCGAGAGCGGGCGGCACGCCCTGGACGCGGGCCGCGCGTCCGGCGACCCACAAATCCCAGATCAAGACCAATGCGCACAGCACCAGGTGCGCCGTCGCCAGGTGGTGCCACGCGCTGAGCCGGCTCATCCCCTTCCGGACGCGGAACGACGCACCGCCGTCACGTCACACGTACTCGTGTGCGCACTCAGAACATCGACATCGCGAGCACCGAGCGCAGCGAATCGTTGGTCGCGCGCAACCGCCCGCTCAGCACGCGCACCACCGCCCACAACACCTTGTACGCGATGTCGCGATGGAAATCCAACAGCATCTCGAACTCGGCTCGGCTAATCGTGATCACCTTGGTGCCGCCGTGCGAGATCGCGTCCGTGGACCGTTCGCTCCGGTCGAACACCGCCATCTCGCCGAACATCGAGCCCGCCTTGAGCACGGCCAGGGCTTCCTCGCCGGCACCCGGAATCTGACGGCTGATACGGACTTCGCCCTCGATCACGATGAACAGCCGGTTGCCGGGTTCGCCTTCGTGGAAGATCTGCTCGCCCGATGCGTACGTTTTGTCCTCGCACAATTCCGACACGCGCTCGAGCTCGTCGTTGGACAATCCGCTGAATATCTGCAGATGTCGCAACACGTCGATCGTGGCCGCCATCGCCCCCTCACGCGGTGAGCCGCTCCAACCTACACACGGGCTGGCGTGGCGAAACCCCCGGCTCGGACATTTCGTCGTGAGAGCCGTTCACGCTGGAAGCGGTCTCTCTCCGTCCCTATGTTGGTTTCTTGTGAGCTCTTCGCGCGTTTGGACCGTTCCCAACCTGCTCTCGCTCTCGCGACTGCCGCTTGCAGCCGCGTTCCTGGTCGTCGAAGGGCGGTCTGCGCGCGTGGCCCTCGTTGGGCTGGCGTCGCTTACCGATTTTCTGGACGGTTGGCTCGCGCGCCGCGGGCAGACATCGCAGCTCGGCGCGCTGCTCGACCCGATCGCCGACAAGACGTTCGTCCTCGTGGCGATTTTGGCGTTCCTGCTCGAGGGCGCCGTCACGGCCGGCGAGTTTCTCGTTGTGATCTCGCGAGATCTGGCGACGGCGGTTGGATTCGTCGTCGCGTATCTGCTGCCGGGTCTCGATCCACGCGCGTTCAAGGCGCGGTGGCCTGGGAAAGTGGTCACGGTACTGCAACTTGCGGCGCTCTTTGCACTGCTGCTGCGTCCCGCCGTCTTTCCGGTGCTGGTTCCGCTCATCGCGCTCGCCTCCGCGTGGGCGATCGCCGACTACACGCTCGTGTTGCACCGCCAGCGCGTTCGGTCGTGAATGCGGGGACGCGCCGCCGCAATCATCACGTTCGTCTGGGCCGGAGTGATCGCACCGCAGTGCGTGGCCGCACAACTCGAGTCGCGAGTGCAAACTGGTGCGCGGGTGGATGTAATGGCGTCGACCATTACCGCGGTTCAAGCAGGCGCCGAGCTGAGCGCGAGGGCTTCGACCAACGTCCGAATCGGACTCACGATCGCCGCGGGCGAGTCCTGGGCGCACGGGCGCGCGGGATTTAGTGCGCGCGCCGACCTCGTCGGACGCTTTCTATTGGACCCGGGTTTTCAGATGCGTTGGGCGCCATACGCAGGTGGCGGGCTTGGTTTGCGCTACGACAAAATTGGCGACTGGCGCGGAACGGTCATCGCGGTCCTCGGCATCGAAGGACCGAATTGGAGCGGCGTTGTGCCGTTCGCTGAGGGCGGTTTTGGTGGCGGCGTGCGACTCGGCGTAGGATTCCGGGCGACGCGTCGTGCCGGCCGGTAACCCGTCGCGCCGAGTCCGGACTTCAGGCGGCCGAAACTGCGTCGGCGGGCTCTGTTGTTTCGCCTTCTGCTTTTGCTCTTGGAGGCCGGCAGAACCGCGTTCCGAGCGTGCGCAGGTCAGTCAACTCGGCGTCCGACAATTCTGGGTAGCGGTCCTGCAGGTACGGCATCGTGTCGTTGAACCACTCTTCCTGATGCTCAGCTACCGCCTGTATCACGCCACACCGCATGATGTGCTGAAATAATTCGTCGCGTGCCTGCTCGAACGGCGTTGGTGCAGGGGTCTCACGGCGACGGTTACGCTGTTTAGCCATTCCATCCTGTTGGCTGAAGTGACAGAAATATATCGCGATGCACGCGCGGATTGAAGCGCTCGCGCGATGGATGCCGATTTCATTGGGGTGCCCATACGTTACGTCAGGACGCCGGTGAACGTTGGCGATCGAGCAGCTCGAGGACGACGTGCACCAATGCGTCCGGGTTTTCTTCCGGTACGAGCGCGCCGACGCCATGAAAGCGCACTAAACTGCTGCCGGCGATCGCAGTCTGCAGTCGTTCCGGCAGTCCACTGTCCAGCCACGGTTGCTCCTCACCCCACACGATCGCCGCGGGCACACGGATCAACGACAGATCGAGCTCCTCCACGTCGTCGGCGTTGAGTGCACGCGCGATTGTGAGCAGGTGCGTCACGCCGTCCGGACCTACGTAAGGTGCCAGATAGCGGGCCACGAGTCGCGCAGGCATGGTCTCCTTCCGCGCCACGCTGTCCTCCAGGACGCGGCGCAGCAATGGAGCCGCGCCCAGCACTCCGTGCGCCACACGCAGTGCGAAGCGCGCCGTGCCGAGCTGCACGGTGCGCACGTCCCGGCCTGGGCATTCGCCGAACGCGACGCTGTTCACGAGCACGAGACCATCCACACGCGCCGGGTGGCGCAGCGTGAGGCGCTGCACAATGCCGCCGCCCACGCCGAGACCGACCGCAGTCGCGCGTGGCACGCGAAGCGCGGCGAGCGCGCGGTCGAGGTATTCCGCTTGCGCCGCGATCGAGTAGTTGGCTTCCAACGGACGATCAGATTCGCCGTAGCCCAACAAGTCGACGGCATACGCAGTGTGTCCCGCGGCAGCGAGCAACGGGCCCACGACGCGCCACACGAAGCTCGACGTCGCGAAGCCGTGCACCAGCATCACTGCGCGTCCGCCGTGACCATATCGTTCCACGTGCAGTGCGCCTGGTCCGGCCGGGACGCGTATTACGTCCGGATCGATGGGAACTCCCTCGGTTGGTCGGTGAAGAAAAACGCGCCGACAAGATATCAGGACCTAACGCGCACCTGCCATGCTGCGCCGGGACACGCCAGTACCTGCCATCCAGACTCGACGCTAGCTTTCACCCCTATCCCCAGCGAGTTAACGGTCCATGTCACAGAAAAGCGCCCGCGCCCAGCGGTCGAATGTCGTGCGTACGCAGCGGGCAGCGAACCTGAAACCGTTCTATATCGGCCTGGTTGTCGTCGCGCTCATCGGCATCGCGCTCATTGCACGGACGGCGCAGCATAGTGACGCGTCGCGCCCCACGATCGCAAACGTCGCGGCCACTCCCGTCAAAGCCGAAGGCCATCTCCTGGGCAATCCCAACGCGCCGGTGCAGATCCTGGAGTTCGCGGACTTCGAGTGTCCGCACTGCGCTGAATTCGCGACGATTACCGAGCCGGACGTGCGTAAGCGCATCGTGCAGGCCGGCCTGGCGAGCTACCGGTACTTTGACTTTCCGATCGGCGAGTTCTCGAATTCGGTCGCGGCCAGCAACGCGGCGGCATGTGCGGGCGATCAGAACAAGTTTTGGGAGATGCACGACAAACTGTTTCAGGGACAGCCCGATTGGAGCGGCGAGAACAATCCGAAGGCAGTGTTCAAGGCGTACGCGAAATCATTGGGCGTGGACGTGAGTGCGTGGGATGCATGCTACGACTCGCAGAAGCACCTTGCTGATATCAAGGCCAACCATGACGAAGGACTGCGCCGCCACGTGAACTCGACACCGACGTTTGTGATCGGCACGAAGCAGATTCCGGGCGCGATTCCGTACGACATGTTCAAGGCCTACGTGGACACGGCGGCGATGGCGGCCGCGTCGAAGCCCGTCGCGAAGAGCGACAGTGCACCCCTGAAAGAAGCGGGCACCAAGCCGTGACGCGCAGCGCGCGCATGACCATCGCGCTTCTGGCGCTTGTCGGCGCGCTCGTGGCGCTCTACCTCACGCTGTTCAAGGTCGGCGTGATCGGTGAGCTCGTGTGCAACATCGGCTCGTGCGAGCGCGTGAACACGTCGCGTTGGGCAATGTTCTTTGGCGTGCCGGTCGCGGCGTGGGGACTCGCGACGTACGTCGTGCTGCTCGTGCTTGCGTTGGTCTCGGTGCAGCGCGACACGCTCGAGCGGCAGATTGCGTGGGTGCTCGTGGCGCTGTCTGGGTGGAGCGTGCTTTTTTCGGCGTGGCTCACGTCGAAAGAATTGTTCGTGATACACGCCATCTGCATCTGGTGTGTCGCGTCTGCCACGATCATGACGCTGATCTTTTTGGCCAGCCTGCTCGAATTGGGGCGCGCGCGGCGCGCGGATCGCGCGGAACGTTTCGATGCGCACGGCGCGGCACCGCCCGTGGCCTCCGGCAGCGGCACAATGGGCGGCTCGCCCCAAGGATGAATCCAGCAGGGCCCTCTGTACGTCATATTTTGACAGGGGGCCCTTTGGTACGATCTCTGCTTGAACGAGAGGTTGAGGTTTCCCGGGTCGCTGCAGATGGCGGCCTCTCCACTCCACCGTCGGAGCCATCCATGTTGGGCAAGCTGTTCCCTGAACGCATATTCGCGCGCAAGCTGAATCCAGCCGCAGAGAAGCGGTTGCGGCTGGCGCAGGCGCGCGCTGAGGAGTCGGTGATTCGGGCGCACGTGGATAACGCGATGATGTTCGTCGACACGTTAGCCGAAGATTTGCCGTTCGACCGCGCGATCGAGAGCTACGTGCGCGTGATGGGTATTCCGGAGCCGTTGGCGAGCACGGTGGTGACCCGTGCGCTCGTCACCTTGGGGGAGGACCTGGTGCAGTATCGTCGTCGTCCCGCGGAAGCGGTGCGCGACGAGGAGCCGGCG
>Ga0134125_10009701_pt1 | contig 10826 bp, 7 predicted proteins | sample KB31751_FD_96464 | JGI IMG/M metagenome (GOLD analysis project Ga0134125, IMG submission 96464) | Terrestrial soil microbial communities with excess Nitrogen fertilizer from Kellogg Biological Station, Michigan, USA - KB3-175-1 | ecosystem: Environmental > Terrestrial > Soil > Unclassified ...
ACCAGGAAGATGATGGACAGCGTCCACGTCCACCCTGAATCCGGGTCCATGCCGATGAAGGTGAAGACCGCGTGGAAGGCCCGCAGGATCCACGAGACGACCTGCGTGAATGGCCACAGGATTGTGTCTAGGAAATTCATTACCGGTTATGCTCCTCGTGCCGCGCCGCGGCATCATCGTCGATGGGAATCGGCGGGTGGTTCAACACCATGATCTTGGGGGTTTTGCCTTCTGGCCAAATCCGATGCCCGTCCGGCACGTGGTCAATGCCTCCGTGGCTCCAGGGATTGCACCTGCCTATCCTCCAGGCGGCCAGGGCGGTGCCCTTGAGCGCGCCGTGCACGGTGACCGCTTCCAAGGCGTAGGCCGAGCAGCTGGGGAAGTACCGGCATACGTCGCCGTACAGGGGCGAGAAAATCTTCCGGTACCCGATGATCAGCCCGATCAACAGGTTCCGCGGTAGACGCAGCACAAAACGAATCGGTGAATGCCGGCCGGGTGAAGCGGCGCTATCCATTGCGATTCACCTTTCGCTTGTGGTTGGACGGCCCTGCGGCCGCTGTCCGCGTCGCAGTACCGAGTGCGGTCCGCATGTCGGCAGCCAACTCGGACCACGAGGCGTCAGCCGAGTGCGGCAGTGCCCGCACAACGACGTCATATCCTGCGCCGAGGTCCACAAGCGATCCGGCCACCACGGCCCGCAGTCTCCGTTTAACGAGGTTGCGGGTCACAGCGTTCCCTACCGACTTGGACACGATAAATCCGAATCGTGAGGGTTCGCCCAAGCCTTGGTTCGAGCGCAGAAGCGCATATAGCACGACGTTCCGGCGCCCTGAACGGGCGCCGGAACGTACGATGGCGGAAAATTCCGCAGCAGAACGCAGTCGGTGCTTCTTCGGCAACATGCTTAGCGCCCGGCGTTGCCGGAAGTCATGTTCACGTCAGCAGCGTGCATTCCACGGAACTGGCTCGATGCTATGCAGACAGCTCGGCGCGGCCCTTGGACCGACGCGCTGAAAGAATGGCGCGACCCGCACGGGTGCGCATACGAAGACGGAAGCCGTGCTTCTTGGCACGACGGCGGTTATTCGGCTGAAAAGTCCGCTTGCTCACAGTAGTAACTCCAAGACGATCAAAGGATGCGCCTTAACCCGTTGCTACAAGGGGGAAGAACAGGCTGACGCTCGTATTTCATGCGGCACTTCGGGCATTCGGCATGGGGAAACGGGATTACCGATTCCCCATGGCGGGCACAAGAGAACACGCATAGGACTAAACAACGATAGGCGACGCGCGGGCGCTCGGTCAAACCGGCATGGCGGCAAAGGCCCCGCACCAGGCGCGGCCAGGTTGTGTACAACCTTGCCCACAATAATCCACGGCTGTGGACAACGCGCAACGAATTCGCTTTTCCGACAGCGGCCGCGACCCGCCCCGTTAGCGCTCGTGGCGGGATTCTGCGCGAACTTCAGCGGAGAACTTACCGCGGGCGATCGGCGCGGAGTTATCCACGGACTGTGAATAACACTGTGGATGAACGCTAGAATCGGTACTCGTTGGTCTTTTCCGTACGGCACGGCCAGCGGAAACTTGTCGCCGGACGGTGAGACCTCGAAGGGGGCTTTGTCAATGAGCACAGACGAATCCAATAGCGTCGGCAGTGCGTGGCGGCAGGTCGTCCGCCTCCTCGAGCAGGACGACCGCGTAACTCCACGCCAGCGTGGATTCGTCGTGCTAGCCAGGCCCCTCGGGCTGATCGGAACGACGTTGCTGCTCGCCGTCCCGAATGAATTGACCCGGGAGGTGCTGCAGACCCAGCTCAAGCAGTCCCTCGACACGTCCTTGCGTCAGGTCTTCCAGGACGACATCTTGTGCGCTTTCAGCATCGATGCCGACTTGGTTCCCCAGTCGGAGCCGGAACCGGCGCAGCCCGAGCCCATCCCGGCCGCGAAGGAGCGGATCAGCGACAACCGGCCGCAGCCCTCGCCTCCCTCCAATTCCCAGGAGTTCGGGCGACTCAACCCGAAGTACATCTTCGATACGTTCGTCATCGGCTCGTCCAACAGGTTCGCCCACGCGGCAGCGGTTGCCGTGGCAGAAGCGCCGGCCAAGGCATATAACCCGCTGTTCATATACGGGGACTCCGGCCTCGGGAAGACGCACTTGCTTCACGCGATCGGCCACTATGCGCGCCACCTCTATAACGGGATCCGCGTTCGTTACGTGAACTCGGAGGAGTTCACCAATGATTTCATCAATTCCATCCGCGATGATGAAGGCGCCAGCTTCAAGCAGACCTATCGCAACGTCGACATACTCCTGATCGATGACATCCAATTCCTGGCAAACAAGGACGCGACCCAGGAGGAGTTCTTCCACACCTTCAATGCCTTGCACAACCACAACAAGCAGGTAGTCATCACCTCCGACCTCCCGCCGAAACAACTCGCGGGGTTCGAGGATCGGATGCGCTCCCGTTTCGAATGGGGCCTGCTGACCGACATCCAACCGCCCGAACTGGAAACCCGGATCGCCATCCTGAGGAAAAAGGCCTCGGCCGAGGGCCTCTCGGCCCCCGGGGATGTCATGGAATACATCGCATCGAAGATCTCGACGAATATCCGCGAGCTCGAGGGTGCCCTCATCCGCGTTACCGCGTTCGCCTCGCTAAACAACCAATCGGTCGACCTGCCGCTGGCGGAACAAGTCCTCAAGGATTTGATCACCGACGAAGGCGCGCAGGAGCTCACGCCGGCGGCGATCATCGCTCAGACCGCCGACTACTTCAACCTCAGCATCGAGGAACTCAATAGCAAGTCGCGGACCAGAACCCTCGTGACAGCACGCCAGATCGCCATGTACCTCCTCCGGGAACTAACGGACATGTCGCTCCCGAAGATCGGTGCCGAGCTCGGGGGACGTGATCACACCACAGTCATCCACGCGGACCGCAAGATCCGGGAGTTGATGGCAGAACGACGGGCCATCTTCAACCAGGTGACCGAGCTCACGAACCGCATCAAGCAGCAACAGCGGGACGGCTGAACCCTCGGAAGAACGGGGTTTTGCACGGCTGTGGATAACTCTGTGGATGATTAAGTGGACGGACGGTCCTATCTGCGGATAACTCCGGCGATCCCTGTGGATCCCTGTGATGACAAGAAAAATTGTCCACGACCGCTCCCAACGACAACGCATGTCCACCCACAAGTTGTGAACACCCCAAAACCTCGAGAACAGACCGTCCAAGAGAGTTATCCACAGTATCCACACCAGTTATTAACACTACGAATCCCAATTTCTAGAAGAGTCCAGATAACAAGATCCCGGCGCGCATTCGGGTCCATTTCCAAGACCAATCAACGATCGGCTTTGGTAGGCCGCAATTCCCGCCACGGGCTAAGCTTGCACCGGAAAGTTGTCACCAAAAGCTGTGAAAGGCGGATCACTACGTGAAGTTCAGTGTCGAAAGGGACGTCCTCGCGGATGCCGTGTCCTGGACCGCCCGTTCGCTATCACAGCGGCCGCCGTCACCGGTCCTCTCCGGCATCCTGATCAATGCCGCGGATTCCGTCGTCTCCCTCGCCGGTTTCGACTACGAAATCTCAGCCCACCTGGAGATCGCCGCTGAGGTGGCAGACCAGGGCACCGTGCTGGTTTCCGGAAAGCTCCTGGCCGAAATCTGCCGCAGTCTTCCGCAATCTGTCGTCACCATTGAGACCGACGGAACCAAGGTCACCGTCACCTGCGGACGCAGCCGGTTCCACCTCGCCACGATGCCGGTAGCTGACTACCCGGACTTACCCGTACTGCCCCCGCTGGCCGGTGTTGTCGACGGTGCTGCCTTCTCGGAAGCCGTGGCACAGGTGATCGTTGCTGCTTCGAAAGACGACACCCTGCCGATCCTTACCGGCGTCAAGATGGAGATTGAGGACGATCTGATCACCTTCCTTGCCACCGATCGATATCGACTGGCCATGCGTGAAGTCCGCTGGAAGCCAAGTACCCCTGGGGTCGCCACCTCCGCGCTGGTCAAGGCCAAAACACTCAACGAAGTCGCAAAGACTCTGGGCGGCGCCGGTGAATTGCGCATCGCACTGGGTGAGAACAGTGATCTCATCGGATTCGAGAGTGGGAGCCGACGGACTACGTCGCTCCTTGTCGACGGTGACTACCCCAAAATCCGTTCCCTCTTCCCAGAGAACACTCCCATCCATGCCACCGTACGTACGCATGATTTGGTCGAAGCGGTCCGGCGTGTGGCCGTCGTCGCTGAACGCAACACCCCTGTCCGGCTTGCTTTTACGGAGTCCCAACTCGCATTGGATGCCGGTACCGGTGAAGATGCCCAGGCAGAAGAGGCCATTGAGGCGCAGCTTGACGGCGAGGAAATAACCGTTGCGTTCAACCCGGCGTACTTGGCCGAGGGGCTCAACGCCTTTAGCAGCGACTTCGTTCGCTTTTCATTCACGACGGCCCCCAAACCAGCGATGATGACAGCACAGAAGGCCCTCGACGGCAATGACGAGGACGATTACCGCTACCTGGTTATGCCGGTACGTTTGCCAAACTGACGTACCACCTTCGCCAGCGGGACCAACTACCGTAGGAGGAATCCATGCACATCGGATTGATCGGCCTGGGCAAGATGGGATTCAACATGCGCGCCCGTCTGCGTCAGGGCGGCATTGAGGTCACAGGGTACGACCGCAATGCGGAAGTCACCGACGTCGGCTCGGTCGACGAGCTGTTGACCGCGCTTCCGGAACGCAAGATCGTTTGGATCATGGTCCCAGCTGGTCCCGTGACAGATGCCGTGGTGTCCGAACTGGCCGGCAAGCTGCAGCGCGGCGACGTGGTCATCGATGGGGGCAACACGCGCTTCAGCGACGATATCCGCCACGGGGACGATCTGGCCAAGTCCGGCATCCGCTTCGTCGATTGCGGCGTTTCCGGCGGTGTCTGGGGACTGGAAAACGGCTACGGCCTCATGGCAGGAGGGGCTGATTCCGATATCGAAGAACTCCTTCCCGTCTTCGACGCGCTTCGCCCTGAAGGCGAACGCGCCGAGAGCTTCGTCCACGTAGGGGATGTGGGTGCGGGGCATTACGCGAAGATGGTCCATAACGGCATCGAATACGGCATCATGCAGGCCTATGCCGAAGGCTACGAGCTTCTCGCCGCCAAGGACATCATCAGGGACGTCCCTGGCACGTTCGGTGCTTGGCAGGAGGGCACCGTGATCCGCTCGTGGCTGCTGGATTTGCTGGTTAAGGCCCTGCAGGAAGACCCCGATTTGAGCAAGGTCGCGGGCTATGTCGAGGATTCGGGTGAGGGCCGCTGGACCGTCGAGGAGGCCATCGCGAACGCCGTACCCGCCCCGGCCATCACGGCGTCGGTCTTTGCCCGCTTTGCCTCGCGGCAGGACGACTCGCCAGCCATGAAGATGGTTGCAGCGTTGCGAAACCAATTCGGTGGGCATGCCGTACGGCGGCCAGGCGAGTAGGCAAAGCTACCGACAGTTGTACGTATCGCACATATCCCTGACCAACTTCCGCTCATACCGGCAGGTGGATCTCGAGCTCGGCACCGGAACGACCGTCTTAGCTGGTCCCAACGGCGTCGGCAAGACAAACATTGCCGAGGCCTTGGGATACCTGGCGTCGTTGTCGTCCCACCGGGTTTCGAACGATGCGCCCCTGATCCATTTCGGCGCCGACCAGGCACTCGTGCGCGCGCGGATCCACCGCGCCCAGCAGGCGGTCGGCCTCGAATTGGAGATCACCGCCGGCAAGACTAACCGGGCGCGTATCAACCGGGCCAACCCGGTGCGTGCCCGTGAAATCACGGGCATCGTGCGAACGGTGTTGTTCGCACCGGAGGATCTCGCGCTGGTGAAAGGTGATCCGTCCGAACGGCGTCGCTACATCGACGAAACCCTCGTCGCATTCCAACCCCATCAGGCTGCCACCAAATCCGATTACGACCGTGTCCTGAAGCAACGCAATGCCTTGCTGAAGTCAGCGCGTTCCGCGGGCCGGCTTTCTACCTCGCACGAAGCCACACTTTCTGTCTGGGACCAACACCTTGCCGCAGCGGGAAGCAAGTTGCTGCGCGGCCGCCTGGACATCCTGGACGCACTACAAGGCCACCTCTCCGATGCCTACGCGGGCTTGACGGACGGGTCGAAGGCCGCTGTCGCGACCTACTCATCGAGCATCGCCGGGGGATCCGAAGCCGAAGACGGCACGCTGAAGGGAAACGGCGCAGCGTCGGCACTCGACGGCAGGGCGCTTGTCGATATGGACGAAGGGGAACTTCACGCCATGTTCCTGGGGGCCCTGGAAGCCCAACGGAATAGGGAACTAGATCGGGGACTGACATTGGTGGGCCCACACCGTGATGACCTTGTCCTGTGGCTGGGGACCGCGCCTGCGAAGGGATATGCCTCCCATGGTGAAACCTGGTCCCTTGCCTTGTCCCTCCGTCTTGCCGTATACCGGGCGTTTTGCCAGGATGATCCACGGCCCGGGGCGAAACCGATCCTGATCCTCGATGACGTCTTTGCGGAACTGGATGTCTCCCGGCGCCGGAAGCTGGCACATGTCGTGGCCGACGCGGAACAAGTCATCGTCACGGCGGCAGTGGTGGATGACGTTCCCGAGGAGCTCCAGGGCAGGATCCTCACGGTGGGACCTGGGACGGTATCGGCGTGACGTCCGACGAGGGTAAGCGGAAACCCGAACCGCCGGAGTTCGATGCGGCCCGGACCATGTTGAACCGGATGCGCGAGTCGGCGATCGCCCGCGGCGAGGTCCGGATCGACGCTGCCAAGGCACGTCGCGCCGGTGAACGCAGCGCCCAGGCACGCGAGCTGCGACGGCGGGGCCCCGCGGGTGTGGCCTACGACGACGGACGCGATCCACAAGGCATCGGCACCGTGTTCGGGCGCATGGTACGCGACCGCGGGTGGACTTCGCCGGTTGCTGTTGGATCGGTCATGTCGCGATGGGCAGAATTGGTGGGGCCCCAGATCAGTGCCCACTGCACCCCGGAGAGCTTTGAGGACACGACCGTTCTCGTGCGCTGCGATTCCACCGCCTGGGCCACACAATTGCGCCTACTCAGCCACAACCTGCTCAAGACCTTCGACGAGAAGCTCGGTCCCGGCGTCGTGACGGTCATCCAGGTGCTCGGTCCCTCGGCCCCGAGCTGGAAAAAGGGCATGCGCCGGGTCTCCGGTCGCGGACCCCGTGATACCTACGGGTAGTACCGGCACAGTGCGGGCCATAGCCTGCTTCGCGTTGCGGCAGCAGGGCACCGGGCGGCAGCCAGGCCCGCGGCGGGATGTTACCGCCAAGGAAGCGGCTGCAGACGCCTCGGGGCACCCTCCTCCACATAGGGCCTCAGCCTGTGCCTCAAGAGGGCGTCCTAGGGCCGTTATTTTGCCAATGAGAGGCAGTTGGGGCTGGATGTACGCCATTGATTCGCCCGAACGCGGTAGAATTGCAGATACGGTGCCCGCAAGGCCTCAGCCACGGTACCGGTTCATGGATTCCCGGCCCACCAGGCCGCTGTCCGCCGAGAATGCACAAGGAGTCTGCACCGCCTGTGGATACTGACAACACCGCCCCCGAGGAAGAGAATTCCGCAGCGACACCGGACCCTGCAACCGCTCAGGAACAGGCGCCAGCGGCCCCGGAACCGGTTGTGGAACAGCACCCGCAAGATAACCCCCACCGCGTCGAACACGCTTACGGCGCCGACGACATCACCGTCCTGGAGGGGCTCGAAGCCGTCCGGAAACGGCCGGGAATGTACATCGGTTCCACGGGCCCCCGCGGCCTGCACCATCTCGTATACGAGGTGGTGGACAACTCCGTCGACGAGGCCCTCGCCGGATACTGCGACACCATCAGCGTTGCCCTCCAGGCGGACGGCGGCGTCCGCGTCCAGGACAATGGCCGGGGAATCCCCGTCGACATGCACCCGACGGAAGGCAAGCCGACCGTCGAGGTCGTGATGACGATCCTGCATGCCGGAGGCAAGTTCGGCGGGGGCGCCTACGCGGTATCGGGCGGCCTCCATGGCGTGGGCATCTCGGTCGTCAATGCGCTCTCCAAGCGCGTGGACACCGAGATCCGCCAAAAAGGGAACGTGTACCGCATGTCGTTCGCCAATGGCGGCAAGCCCCAAACCGATCTGGTCAAGGGCGAGGAAACGACTGAAACCGGAACGACCCAGACGTTCTACCCGGATCCCGAGATCTTCGACATCGTCGAGTTCGACTTCGAGACCCTCCGAGCACGTTTCCAACAAATGGCCTTCCTGAACAAGGGCCTGCGCATCACCCTGACCGATGAACGCACCGTCGACGACTCGGCCGACGAAATCGCGGAGGACACCGAAGACGAACGCGCCGACGAAGCCCAGGAACCCAAGCACCGCTTCGTCGACTACTGCTACCGCGACGGCCTGCTCGACTACGTCAAGTACCTCAACGCGTCCAAGAAGGTCGATCTCGTCCATCCGGACGTCATCGCCTTCGAGAGCGAGGACCCCGAGCGCATGATCTCCGTCGAGATCGCTATGCAGTGGACCACCGCCTATTCCGAGTCAGTCCACACCTACGCGAACACGATCAACACGCACGAAGGCGGCACCCACGAGGAGGGCTTCCGGGCGGCGATGACTTCGCTCATTAACCGGTACGCCAAGGACAAGGGGATCCTCAAGGAAAAAGACGACAACCTGACCGGTGACGACATCCGCGAAGGGCTCACGGCTGTCATCTCCATCAAGCTGGGCGAACCGCAGTTCGAGGGGCAAACCAAGACCAAGCTCGGCAACTCGATAGCCAAGGGCTTTGTCCAGGGCGTTGTGCACGACGAACTTGGTGACTGGTTGGAACGCAATCCCGTGACGGCCAAGGACATCATCCGCAAGTCGCTCTTCGCCGCCCAGGCCCGGTTGGCTGCCCGCAAGGCGCGGGACAATGCCCGCCGCAAGTCGCCTCTGGAATCATTCGGCATGCCGGGCAAGCTCTCCGATTGTTCATCGAAGAACCCGGCCGAGTGCGAGGTCTACATCGTGGAGGGCGACTCCGCCGGGGGATCGGCCAAGCGGGGCCGGGATCCACGGACGCAGGCGATTCTCCCGTTGCGGGGAAAGATCCTCAATGTCGAACGGGCGCGGTTGGACCGTGCGCTGGGAAATGCCGAGGTCCAGTCGATGATCACCGCGTTCGGAACGGGGATCGGCGAGGAGTTCGACATGGCCAAGCTCCGCTATCACAAGATCGTCCTGATGGCCGATGCCGACGTCGACGGCCAGCACATCACCACGTTGTTGCTCACGCTGCTGTTCCGGTACATGCGGCCACTGATCGAAAACGGCTATGTCTACCTGGCGCAGCCCCCCCTGTACCGGATCAAGTGGTCGAACTCCGCCCACGACTATGTCTTCTCCGATGCAGAGCGCGATGCGGCACTGACGGCTGGGGCGGCTGCGAACAAGCGCCTGCCGAAGGACAACGGCATCCAGCGTTACAAGGGCCTGGGTGAGATGGACTACTCCGAGCTCTGGGACACCACCATGGATCCAGATCGCCGGACCCTGCGCCAGATCACCATGGAGGATGCCGCCGCCGCAGACCAGATCTTCGCGGTGCTCATGGGCGAGGATGTCGAATCCCGCCGCAACTTCATCCAGCAGAACGCCAAGGACGTGCGCTTCCTCGACATCTGAGGCACAGCACCCCTTCGTTCCCCAGCAGCTTTCGAGTAGAGGAAGAACCCCATGAGCGACGAGACGCCCGAGAACCCGCAGGAACCGGTCAGCGGCGAGGACCTGCTGCCGGAGCAGCCGGTGGCGGCGGCCACTCTGGACAAGGTCGAACCAATCGACCTGCAGACCGAAATGCAGCGGTCGTACCTGGACTACGCCATGGCCGTGATCGTCGGCCGTGCGTTGCCGGATGTGCGCGACGGGCTCAAGCCCGTGCACCGCCGCGTCCTCTACGCCATGTTCGACGGCGGGTACCGGCCCGATCGGTCCTACAACAAGTGCGCCCGCGTCGTCGGCGAGGTGATGGGCCAGTACCACCCCCATGGCGATTCGGCCATCTACGATGCGCTCGTGCGACTCATCCAGGACTGGACCATGCGCTACCCCCTCGCCCTGGGGCAGGGGAACTTCGGTTCACCCGGCAATGATGGCGCAGCCGCACCCCGGTACACCGAGACCAAGATGGCTCCCTTGGCGCTGGAAATGGTCCGCGACATTGACGAGGAGACCGTCGATTTCCAGGACAACTACGACGGCAAGAACCAGGAACCGACTATCCTGCCGGCGCGGTTCCCGAACCTCCTGGTGAACGGATCGTCCGGCATCGCCGTCGGCATGGCCACCAACATCCCCCCGCACAACCTGCGCGAGGTGGCTGATGGCGTCCAGTGGTACCTGGAAAACCCCGAGGCCACGAAGGAGGAGTTGCTCGAGGCGCTCCTGCTACGGGTCAAGGGGCCGGACTTCCCCACCGGCGCCACCATCCTGGGCCGTCGCGGCATCGAGGATGCGTACCGCACGGGCCGGGGTTCCGTCACGATGCGTGCCGTGGTCAATGTCGAGGAACTGCAGGGACGTACGTGCCTCGTCGTCACCGAACTGCCCTACCAGGCCAACCCTGACAACCTGTCGATCAAGATCGCCGAACTGGTCAAGGACGGCAAGATCCAGGGTATTGCCGACCTTCGTGACGAGACCTCGGGCCGCACAGGCCAGCGGCTGGTCATCGTTCTCAAGCGCGATGCGGTGGCCAAGGTCGT
>Ga0134125_10009702_pt1 | contig 10825 bp, 10 predicted proteins | sample KB31751_FD_96464 | JGI IMG/M metagenome (GOLD analysis project Ga0134125, IMG submission 96464) | Terrestrial soil microbial communities with excess Nitrogen fertilizer from Kellogg Biological Station, Michigan, USA - KB3-175-1 | ecosystem: Environmental > Terrestrial > Soil > Unclassified ...
GATATAAGGAATAAATTCTTTGTCGTGTACTTTTAAAGTAGACATAAATTATTTTGAAATGATGAGCTGCTGCCCGGTTTGAATATGGTCGCTGGTCAGATTGTTCCATTTTTTCAATTCATCGACTGTAACACCATATTTTTTTGAAATGCCGTACAAGCTTTCCTTTGGCAGCACTTCATGAGTTGATGATTGCAGATTCGAAGCCGAAGGTTGATTGTTGGAGTTAGAACGTTTGCTGTTTGTGTTTTGAAGATTTTGTCTTCCGGCTGAAGCAGCATCTTGCTTTACAGCATCAGCAGTTGCTGTTATTTCCCTGAATACGGGTGGTTTCAAAAATATTTTTGTGCCTGCGACAATAAAATCATCAGGAGTAAATTGATTATAAGAATACAAATTTTGCAAGATCACTCCATATTTCTGAGAAATATCGTACATCGTTTCATTAGGTTCGGTAATACAAAAATCCTGTTGTCCTTCTTTCTTTTTTTTCTCTAAAAAAATGTATTGTCCTTTTTGCAAAATGCCATCAGTTGTAAGATCATTTATCGTTAATAGTTTTTGCAGATTAATGTTATGGTATGTGGCAATAGCCAGTAAAGATGTGCCTTTTGGGACATACAAGGCTTTCGCTCCATTAATAACAAGATTTGTTGGCATGGACAAATCAGAATCATCTTGCTGTGAGGTAACAGAATTATTTACCGGGTCATTTGCATATTTGGCAACATTGAAATGCGGGACATCATTGATGGCATCCATGGTATATTGTTCAAGGTTGTTGTCTTCAATGTATTTTATTAAAATTTCCGGATATTTTGGATTGGTGGCATAGCCTGCTTTTCGCAAACCATAAGCCCATGCTTTATAATCAGCAGGATCTAATTGAAACAAAAAATCATAACGACTGTTGCCTCTTAAAAAATTGGAATGATCGCGATAAGAATCTTCGGCGGTTTTATATTTTCTAAAACATTCTCCGGGAGCATCGTCATCATGAGTTACTGTTTCTGCTGTCCACGTGCTTTTACATTTTATTCCAAAATGATTATTGGATGCTTTTAAAAGATCGCTGTTGCCACTCTGCGTTTCCAGTAATCCCTGGGCAAGAGTAATGGCGGCAGGCACTCCCATCCTTTTCATTTCACTGATCGCAAGGTCTTTATATTCCTGTACATACTGTTGTGCCGTCATAGTTTGTGCGGCACCATCACAAAAACAACCGAAAAAAAACAACAAAATTATAATTGCCTTGTTCATTTATAAACAGGAATTTTTGTTCAAATATTCAAAAAGTTTATTTCTTAAGAATCATCATCAGGCCATCTCTGACTGTGAGAATTACCTGTTGCACTCTGTCATCCTTTGCCACGTGTTCATTAAAATTATTTATCGCCATTGCGTTCTTTCCGGAAATATTTTCTTTCAAAACATCACCATGAAATAACACGTTATCGGCAAGAATTACTCCACCTTTTTTCAATCGTGGCAAAGTTAATTCGTAATAATTAATATAATTGGTTTTATCGGCATCGATAAAAACCAAATCCCATTCCTCAGTCAATTGAGGAATGATATCTAACGCATTTCCCCTGTGTAAAATTATTTGTTCAGACTGTGAAGATTTTGCAAAATAATTTTGTGAAATGGTAGCATCTTCTTCGCGCAACTCTATGGTATGTAAAAAACCATTGTGTTGCAATCCTTTTGCAAGGCATAATGCGCTGTAACCCGTGAAAGTTCCTATTTCCAAAATGAATTTTGGTTCAATGATCTTACTCAGCATTTCCAGCAGCTTTCCCTGCAGAGGCCCACTGAGCATGTTTGAATGTGCGTGATTATTTAAAGTAAACTCTTCGATTTCCTGCAACAATTTGTCTGTTGGTTCAGAAAAGGAAGTCGCATAATCATTTGCTTTTTCATTTATTATTTCAATCATAAGATAATTTTATTTCGGATGCTTTCCTTTTAGACATGATCCACAACCCGATAAAGGTAAGAAGGCCATTCACAATAATCAATTCATCGGCAAATACATATCCATCTAATAACACTTTTGAATATTTATCTATGAAATAACACAATAGCGGGGCCAATACAACAATGATTGGAGTTGCATAATCAAGTACTTGTCTTTTTTTGGCAAATAAAGAAAATGCAAACAATCCAATCAGTGGGCCGTAGGTAAATGTCGCAACTTTAAAAATTGCAGTTACAACAGAAGCGTCATTTACCGCATTAAATAATAAGACCACGAAAAGTATAATTAATGAAAAAAACACGTGCACAAATGTCCTGGTACGTTCCATCTTTTTATCAGTAGTCGCTTTCTTTTTATCAAAATTTAAAAAATCAATACAGAAGGATGTGGTCAAAGCAGTAAGCCCTGAATCAGTAGTGGCAAAGGTTGCAGCAGTTAATCCCAGCATAAAAACTACAGCGGGAATACCCTTAAAATAATTTAATGCAATGTCGGGAAATAAATAATCTGTTCTCGGCTGATGGGTAACAGGATCTAATGGAATCGGAATTCCTTCGCGGTTTGCATAAATATAAAGCAAAGCACCAACGCTTAAAAAAAACAGATTGATCAACACAAAAATAAAAGTAAAACTGAGCATATTTTTTTGCGCGTCTTTTAAATTTTTGCAGCTTAGATTTTTTTGCATCAAATCCTGGTCAAGGCCAAACATTCCAATCGTTACAAATATTCCACCGAGAAATTGTTTTGAAAAATGGAATTTATTAGAAACAAAATTATCAGTGAAAAATATTTTAGAGTAATTACTGTCCTTTATTGCATGAAAAGCTTGTGGAATATTCATATTGAGGCTGCTGCAGATAAAATAAATAGAAAGTATCACAGAGGCAACCAGGAAAACAGTTTGAAGCGTGTCAGTAATGATAATGGTTTTTAACCCGCCTCTAAACGTATAGCCCCAGATCAGCAATAAACAAATCACGATCGTGAGCCAGAAAGGAACGCCCATTTCATCAAAAATAAACTTTTGCAAAACGATCGCCACCAGGTATAATCTGAATGCAGATCCGATAACGCGTGAAATCAAAAATATTGCTGCGGCTGTTTTATGGCTCACTTTTCCGAGTGTTCTTTCTATCACTTCGTAGATAGAAATGAGATGCATTTTATAATATAAGGGAAGTAAAATTCCAGCTACAATAAAATATCCGACGGCATTTCCGAGTACAAATTGAAAGTAGCGAAACTGAGAACCGGCAAGGTTTCCCACTTCGCCGGGAACAGAAATGAATGTAACGCCACTTAATGCAGTACCTATCATTCCAAAGGCAACGAGATACCATTTTGAGTTACGATTGGCGATAAAAAATGTCGCGTTGGAAGTCGATTTTTTTGAAGTGAAATAGGAGATTAAAATAAGCATTAAAAAATAGCCGATAATAAAAGAAAGCAATACAACAGGAGACATATTTTCGTTTTGGAAAGATTAAAAAATGAATAAGGAGTGTATGTTTTAATTTTGAAATTTTTCCAAGATAATTAAAAATATGTCAATTCAATCTTTAGCGGTTTTTTGCGGTTCAAAAAATGGCAATGATCCATTGTTTTGTGAGCATGCTAAACAAGTGGGGAATCTGCTTGCAGAAAAAAACGTCAACCTGATTTATGGAGGCGGAAATAAAGGAATGATGGGCGCTGTGGCTAATGCAGTTTTAGAAAAAGGAGGAAAAGTTATTGGAATTATGCCGCGGTTTTTGGCAGTACCAGAACATCAGCATCACGGCCTTACAGAAATGCTTGAAGTGGATGACATGCACATCAGGAAAAGGATGATGTATGAAAAATGTGATGCTGCATTGGTTCTCCCTGGCGGCTTTGGTACAATGGATGAGTTTTTTGAAATGCTTACCTGGAATCAATTAAACATTCACAATAAAAAAATTTTTGTTTTAAACACATCTGGCTTTTATGACCATTTGATTTCCTTTTTAAATAAAACAGAAGAGCAAGGTTTTTTGTATTCAAACATGGTCGAATGTTTAAAAATTATTTCATCACCGGAAGAATTGTTATTTGAATAAACACGAATGATTTTATTTCAAAAATTATAAGACTGTTATTTTTGGATTCAGGAAACATCTTTTCCCAGTAAATAAAGAAATAGAAAGTTTTTATGTTTCTGCGGCTTAATAATTTTATGGGATTCATTATACAAAAAATTAAACGAAAAATAAAATGAAACGAATTGTTTTTGTTACAGGTGCCACATCGGGGATTGGAAAAGCGTGCGCCGAAAAGTTTGCTGCTAATGGTGACGATCTTATTATTAATGGCAGAAGAAAAGAAAGACTGGATGATTTGAAAAAAGAATTGGAAGACACCTACCAGATTGAGGTTTTGTGTGCACCTTTTGATGTTCAAATAAAGGAAGAAGTTTTCGAAATGATCAATGATTTTCCGGAAAAATGGAAAGCTATAGATATCCTGATAAATAGCGCGGGTCTGGCTTTGGGACGGGAACTTTTTGATGAAGCTTACCTGGCGGACTGGGAAACGATGATAAAAACGAACATTAATGGGTTATTATATGTAAGCAAAGCGATTCTGCCGTTTATGGTAAATAGAAATTCCGGTCACATTATTAACCTTGGATCTACTGCCGGCGACGATGTGTACGAAAGAGGGAATGTTTATTGTGCAACAAAAAGCGCTGTAGAGGCAATTAATGAAGCGATGCGCATTGATTTATTGCAGCATCAAATTAAAGTAACGAATGTAAAACCAGGAGCGGTGGAAACCGAATTTTCTCTTGTCCGATTTAAAGGCGATGAAGAAAAAGCAGAAAAGGTTTATGAAGGTTTTGTGCCATTGACCGCAGCCGATGTTGCAGATACCATTTTTTATTGTGCTTCCTTGCCTGCAAATGTTTGTATCAATGAATTGCAGATAACCTGTATTGCACAGGCGAATGGAATTTATTCTTATAAAAAATAAACGGTTTTGATCTTTCAACAACAATCAAAAAGCCCCTCAGATTGAAGGGCTTTTTTTATGATTAAAATTAATTTTTTATGAATTTTGAAGTGACTTCCTTCTTCTCTTTCTTTAGTTTTTTTGCGCTTTCTTTACTGGTTTTCAAAGCATCAAAAGCAGCAGGAGTTAATACTTCGCCGGTAAGTTTTACAAATTTTACATCATCTGCTCCTGCAAATTTTACTGTAAGGGTTTTATCAATGGGGCCTACGGCGGCTGCATTGTAAGTGGCGCTGATGGTACCGGTTTTTCCGGGAGCAATCGGAGCTTTTGTATAATCAGAAACAGTACATCCGCATGATGGAGTGGCCTGTTCAATAATCAATGGTTCAGTTCCAATGTTAGTGACAACTATCGTCGCAGTCGGCGGTACATTCTGTTTTACTTTTCCGAAATCGTATGTGGTTACATTTAATTTTGCAATATCATCTGCTTTTTTTTGAGCAAATAATGAAGTAGAAGATAATAAGAGTGCGGCAAACAAAAATCTTTTCATGATGATTTTAAATTTAGGGTTCGTTTTTTAGGGTGTTTAAAGAAGTATTTTCAGGAGCAGATGTGACCGGAGTCTTCCAGACATCGCCTTTGATAATGATTTGTTTAGTTTCAGTGCCGTTATAGGTAATGGAAACAGTTTTATTAAAAGGGCCTTCCGTCACGGCATTATAACCTACTTTAATACTGGCAGTAGCGCCAGGAGCGATTGTTTCCTTATTCCATTCAGGCGTCGTGCAGCCACAACTTGCCTGAACATTATCAAGTGCAAAGGACTTGTCGCCGGTATTAGTGAATTCGAAAACATGAGTAACAGGCTTGCCCTGCGGAATTTTTCCAAAATCAAACTCGCTTTCTCTTAAAGTAAGATTTTCCGTATCAGCAGTGGAAGGTAATTCTGCCACATTTGTTGTAATAGTTTTATTCTTTTTGTTTACTTTAGTAACGTTTGTCTGAGCAAAAGCTGACAGCATAAACGTCACACAACAAATAAGAGTAAATATTTTTTTCATTTTAAATGTTTAAAATGGTTTCAAAGATACTAAAACGCACTAAATGGTTGCAAATTGTGGAAGCCTTTTTAGTTTTTTAACATTCATCACTTATAATTAAATATTTTTGTCCACATGGAGAATCAAATCAGTGAAGAAAACCTTTTAGAAAACCTTTCCTTTGAAAAATTCAGGGAGGAGGTTTTAAAAGATTATAAAGTGGTTTGCGAAAGCCGGGAAACGAGTTTACTGAGCCGAAAAGAAGTTCTTACAGGCAAAGCAAAATTTGGAATTTTTGGCGATGGAAAGGAAGTGGCACAAGTGGCAATGGCAAAATTTTTTATGCCCGGAGATTTTAGGGCGGGTTATTACCGCGATCAGACTTTTATGTTTTCAAGCGGCCTTGCTACCGTAGAACAATTTTTCGCTCAACTTTATGCCGATCCTGACATCAGGAATGATCCTTTCAGTGCCGGACGACAAATGAATTCACATTTTGCCACCAAGTTTGTGGATGAAAATGGCAATTGGCTCGATCTCGCTCATAAAAAAAATGTTTCTTCAGATATCGCGCCAACATCAGGACAAATGCCGCGTGCATTGGGACTCGCTTTTGCTTCAAAAGTTTTCAGGGAAGTAGAAGCGCTGCATGAATACGACAACCTAAGCGATAATGGAAATGAGATTTGTTTTTGTACGATCGGTGATTCTTCTACTTCCGAAGGTCATTTTTGGGAAGCAATGAATGCGGCTGGCGTTTTACAAATTCCGCTCGCGGTCTTTGTTTGGGATGATGGTTATGGCATTTCCGTGCCAAAAAAATATCAAACGACCAAGTCTTCCTTCTCCAAAGCATTGAGCGGTTTACAAAAAAAAGAAGATACCAATGGAATAAACATTTACAAATTGAAAGGTTGGGATTATGCCGGCATGTGCGAAATATTAGACGGTGCCATCAAACACATTCGTGAAACCCACACTCCTGCTTTATTTCATGTAGAAGAACTAACGCAGCCACAGGGTCATTCCACTTCCGGTAGTCATGAGCGCTATAAAAGCCCGGCCCGCCTGGCGTGGGAAAAGGAATGGGATGCGAAAAAGCAAATGCGCGAATGGATCCTTGCCAATTCGCTGGCGGATGAAAATGAATTGAACGACATTGAGGATGATGCTAAACGGTTTGTAAAACAAAGCCGTCAGAACGCGTGGGATAAATACATGAATCCAATCAAACATCAGGTAACCGAAACGGTTACTCTTTTGCAAAAAGTTTCTTTAAAAAAAACAGAGATTGAAAAACTGGTTAAAGAGCTTTCTTCATTGCGTGAGCCGGTGCGCAGAGATGTAATGAAAACATTGGCATACGCAATTAATATTTCTTCTCCTACAGATGATATCCAGGACGTAAAAGATTTTTATGAAAAATTAATGCAGGAAAATAAAGAATTGTTTGACAGTGATCTTTATAATGAAGGACCAAAGTCAGCCTTGAAAGTTACTCCTGTGGCAGTGGAATATAATCACGAAACAGAAATGGTGAATGGTTTCGAAATATTAAACAGATATTTTGATGAACTATTTGCTGTAAATAATAAAGTTATTGCTTTTGGCGAAGACCTTGGCCATATCGGCGATGTAAACCAGGGATTCAGCGGATTGCAGGAAAAGTATGGTGAGGAAAGAATTTTTGATACCGGCATTCGTGAACTTACGATTATGGGGCAGGGGCTTGGGCTTGCTTTGCGCGGTTTGCGTCCTATTGCAGAAATACAATATCTTGATTATTTACTTTTCGGATTAGAGCCTTTGAGTGATGATGTTTGTACTACCCATTTCCGTACCAAGGGACAGCAAAGTGTTCCATTAATTGTGCGTACCCGTGGCCACCGCCTGGAAGGAATTTGGCATAGCGGATCGCCGATGGGAATGATCATTAATTCGCTTCGTGGAATGTACGTTTGTGTGCCCAGAAATATGACGCAGGCTGTGGGAATGTACAATACTTTACTCGAGAGCAACGATCCTGCTATAATGATAGAATGTCTGAATGGATATCGACTCAAAGAGAGGTTACCTTCGAATTTAATTGAATACAGGGTACCATTAGGCATCCCTGAAATTGTAAAGGAAGGTTCCGATATTACCATCGTTTCCTATGGATCAATGTTGCGTATTATTGAAGAAGCAACTGAGGTTCTTGATAAGTTAAACATAAGCTGTGAAGTAATAGATGTGCAAACTTTGCTGCCCTTTGATCTGCATCATTCCATTCTCGGTTCTTTAAAGAAAACCAACCGGATTTTGTTTATTGATGAAGACGTGCCGGGCGGCGCATCTGCCTATATGTTTAATAAAGTAATGGAAGAGCAGGGTGGCTATCGCTGGCTGGATGTTTCGCCAAGAACCCTTACAGCTAAGGATCACAGGCCTTCTTATGGCAGCGATGGAGATTACTTCAGCAAACCTAACACGGAAGATGTTATCAGGATAGCAAAAGAAATGATGGAGGAATAAAAGACAAATTAGATTTAAAAATTAAGAAATAGAAATCCTGTTTATTTGCTGTCGTTGTTTTTAAGAATGCGTGGAAACAAAATAATCAGTTTTTTTTTCAAATAATATTTATACAAGAGAACAATGATTACGAACGAGGAAAGGCGTTTTATCGTGCAATGGCGGGAACAAAAAAGCGGCCCAAAATGGAAATTTTATTTATTGTTTTCAATCGCATGGACAGTTGTGGCTTTCCTTGTTGTGTTTTTTCTTGCAAAATTATTCACGAACCTTTGGGAAACTGGCGGCGCCGGATTGATTTATATTTTTATTGCTCTTTCCATTATTATCGGCGTTTCATCTACTCATTTTACTTATGTACATAACGAAAAACGTTATAGAAAAATCATGAATAAAGAAAAAGGATTGTTGAACTGATAATCCATTACTGGATGTAGTTTTATTTTCTCCAAAATCATTTCAAACTATATTCTTTTCATTCTTACACCAACAGGACAGTTACGCGTTCTAATAAAGGTAAAATTGATTATATTTGATTTACACCATTACTGAAAAGCCACAAATAGTGTTGTTTCGTATTTTTATATTGATCACTTTTTTTGTATTCAATTTCTTTACTGCCAAAAGCCAGCAAACTTCGAGGGACAGCCTGTTCCGACTATTGCAGACAACACCGGCAAACAAAGAAAAAATCCTTCTTTATCTTCAACTTGGAGAAAGTTTGCAGGAGTCAAATCCGGATTCTGCGGGAGTTTACTTCCAGTACGCAAGGTCGCTAGCAAACCGTATCAATGATAAAAAAGGTTTGAGTAAATATCTTTCACAACAGGTGAATCTCTTTAATCAAAAAGCTCAATTTGAAGACGGCCTTGCCGCTGCTCAAATAGATGCAGCTATTGGGGAACAACTGAAGGATCCGCAAATATTGATACAGGGATACAACGATGTTGCCAACGAATATGAATACCTTGGAGATTATCAGCCGGCTTCTGAATATTATCTCAAATCATTGCAACTGGCATCTTCGAGAAATGATGAAGGCATGGAAAGTAAAATTTATGACAATCTTGCTTCCGTTTTTATTTCATTAAAAGATTACTCCATTGCTGATACCTATTGTCACAATGCTTTTAACCTTGCTTCAAAACTTCATGATACAGTGACAATGGGCAACTGCCTGATCAATATGGGTGTTACTGAAATACATGAGAGAAAATATAAAGAAGCGTTGTCCCATTTTCAACAATCGGAAAAAATCGGTTACAACATTCCGGATATGAGCCTGGTAGCAGATGCCTTATCTGATGAAGGATTGGTTTATTATACAACGCATGATTTGGAACCCGCCGAAAAAAAATACCGGCAGGAATTAATGATCACCGAAAAATACAACCTTCCTTTTGAAAAACTATATGCATTATTTGAACTGGCTGTTGTAGCAAAAGATAAAAAAGACTTTAGTGTAGCGGAGGATTATGCAGCACAGGCAATAAGCATCGGAGAACATTTGAACACTGCAGATGAACTGATGGAAATGTATGATACGATGTCAGTAATTAAAGAAAAAATGGGGAAACCAAGTGAAGCTTTGTTTTACAAAAATAAATATGTGGCACTAAATGATTCGATGATGAATGGGCAGGTACAGACGAATATTCATCACCTCAATATTCAATATCATTCAGCTCAAAAAGATAAAAAGATCGCAGAGCAAAATTTAAGCATCGAAAAAAATAAAGCAGCCATAGAAAGAAAAAATATGTGGATTTTTATCTTTCTCGGTGGCATAATTGCTCTCATCACAATACTGATTCTTTCGGTGAGAGGTTACAGGCATAAACAAAATCTTCACCGGCAGTCTTTACTCACTTTACAAAAGCAACATGAAGTAAATACATTGAAGGAAAAGATGCAGGCGAGGGAAGAGGAACGTAGCCGTATTGCCCGTGAAATGCATGATGACATTGGTTCTGCGCTTACTACCATTCTTTATTTAAGTGATGACCTAAAAGAAAAAAGTAAGGACGATCAAAATAAGATCGCAGAGAAGATTGCTTCTACCGCAACCGGTGTTGTTGATAAAATGAATGAAATAATCTGGAGCATGAATCGTCAATATGATACCCTCGATGACCTGATCGTTTATACCCGTCAACACGCGGTGGAATTTCTACAAAATCATAGGCTCCAATATCATTTCAACGTGCCCGAATATATTCCCGATTTACAAATTACCGGTGAGCAACGCAGAAATATTTATTTAGTGATTAAAGAATCCTTGCACAATATTGTAAAACATTCCGGTGCTTCA
>Ga0134125_10009703_pt1 | contig 10825 bp, 11 predicted proteins | sample KB31751_FD_96464 | JGI IMG/M metagenome (GOLD analysis project Ga0134125, IMG submission 96464) | Terrestrial soil microbial communities with excess Nitrogen fertilizer from Kellogg Biological Station, Michigan, USA - KB3-175-1 | ecosystem: Environmental > Terrestrial > Soil > Unclassified ...
CGCCCCCAGTCATTCCGGTATTGGCGCCGCTGATCGCACGCGTTGGCACAATATTGCCGTTGGCCGTATTCAAATTGGCGAACACGGCCACTCTTGCAGCCACTGGATCAACGTTGTATAAAGTTCCACTGCCTGTTGTGTCAACGAAGATCTGGTCTGGTACTGAAATGCCGGTATTGGCTCCAGTGATCTCCGCTGCTGGAGGAACATCACCATCAGCCGTTGCAGCATTCGTGTAAATGGTAATGCTGGCTGACGTCGCGTTGCTCACCACCAGACGGCCTGCTCCATCTAACTGGACTCCTCCCGGACCCGACAGATTCGTACTCGCGCCCTGTATAGCCCGAGTGGCTGTTATGGGGCCATTCAACGTGCTGGCGTGATCATAAACGCCAATTGCGTTTCCCAATTGATCCGCGACGTAAAGGCGGTCATTGGCTCCATCAATAAAGATTCCAGATAGTTGGAAATTCGTTGTCAGCTCGCGGACTGGCGCCTGATTACCATTCACAGTTGACGCCGAGGCATACACATGAATAACGAGGTCATCGGCGACATAGAGCAGATTCCTGCCCTTGTCCAAAGAGACGTCGGTCGGATTCAGCAGATTCGTCGCTTGGCCAACAATGGTCCTGCTGGGCCCAACATTGCCATTCTTGGTGCTGATGCCGTCGTAAATAACGACTGAAAGATCCTGGGTATTGGCGATGTATAGACTGTCGTTCGCGGTATCGAGCGTCATGAAGCCTGGAGAGTTAAACGTAGTGTTGGTTCCCACAATGGTAGCGGCTGGAGCTAAGTTGCCGTTTGCTGTAAATGCGTTGTCAAAACGCAAAAGCGTGTTCGAATTGGTATCCATTACATAAAGCTTGCCGGCGGCCACAGGGGCCGGAGTTGGAGTAGTTGTCGGACCTGGCGTAGGCGTCGGCGTCGGTGTGCCGCTGCCCCCACCCAACGTTCTGCGGGGCGATATGACACAACCAACAGTAAGTAAAAGACAGAACACTGCCACACAAATGACTGCCGGCGAAAAGCCGCGTTTTGATCTGAATATTGGGTTCATTCTTTGCCATGATAACCCAGTTTTTGCAGTTTCTAATACGCTATTCGCGAAGGTGCGTTCCACACCGAAGTAATAAGAGCGGGAGTTTAAGAAGTGCAAAAAAAAGCGGCTTTTCAGCCGCCTCTAACGTAATCCAAGGTTAAATGCTTCGACTTATTTTTTTTCGCCGGACTGCTTCAGCATCGCCACCTTGTCTACATGAAGCGTGCCGTTGTCAAGCTTGCCGGTAACGCTTACGTGATGCCCTTCATGCCCTTTCAATGCGTCCTGATTGTCCACATTGATGATGCTCTTGTCTTTTTCGGAAACGAATACCAACTTCGATCCATTTTCCGCGCACTTCTTGGCGCAATCGGCATTATCGATGTCCTTGGCGCCACATTTCTCGTCGCTGACCCAACCGCTCATTTTGGTTTCTTTGGGAGCTTTGTCCTTGGCCAGAGAAAGTGTGGACGTCAAAAATGTGAGCGCAAACGCAACTAACAAAAGTTTCTTCATGGTAACGATATCTCCTCAGAGGATGTTGTGGTTTCAGCAAGCGCCTAACATCAGCTTTGCTGGGTTGAGTTATTGAGCTACGACGGCAAAAAGGTGACCAGAAAAGTTTGATCGACCCGCCGTGCAGCCCCTCGATTCCTTATATAAAACTACTTCTTCTCTGGTTGCTGCGCAACTGCAGGTGCGGAGACGGTGTAAACCACTTCTCCCGGGCGAGCGTGGCGGAGCCGCTCACGTGCTTCCTTTTCAATGGTTTTAGGATCGGTCTTTAAAGCTTTAATTTCCTGTTCCATGCTGCCATTTTGTTGTTGCAGGGCTTTGATCTGGCGGTCGAGTTCGCGCGATTCCCGGCGCTTTTGTTGATAGTCCATCAGGCCATTTGCGCCAAACACCGCGAAGTATCCGACAACAAAAAGTAAAATGCCGATCCCCGTCGCCGCCAGCTTGTGGCGTAAGCGATAGAGCTGTTCCCTTCCGTTCTTGATTTTCTCCGCCATTTATTGTTTGATCCAGTCGCGCGCCGCAGCGGCCAAGTTGTCCAGACTCTTTTCTGAACTGGCTTCAGAGTAAATGCGCACCACCGGTTCCGTGCCGGACACGCGATAACAAACCCACGATCCATCATCCATAATCAGCTTCAGACCGTCTGCCCGGCCTACCTGCTTTACCTTGTGGCCAGAGAGTTCAGCTGGGTCGCTCTTCACCTTACTAGTGAACTTCGCTTTCAGTTCCGGCGTCAAGCTGAAGTTTTCTCTGCGGGCATAAAAGGAACCAACTTTGCCAAATAAATCTTTGATCTGCTCGCCAATCGACTTTTTACGGCTGGCCACGGCTTCACAGCACAACAAGCCGGCAAGAATGCCATCTTTTTCCGGAACGTGATTTCGGATGGAAAGCCCGGCGCTTTCTTCCCCACCGATAGCGATTTTGTCCTGCTTGATCAGCTCGCCAATGTATTTGAAGCCTACTGGAGTTTCATGCAGCGGCACTTTGTGGTGCTCTGCCAGTGCATTAATCATATTGGTAGTGGAAACGGATTTGGCGACCCCATTCTTCCACCCACGGCTTTCAACCAGATAATCGAACAACACGGCAATAACGTAGTTGGGCTGAATGAACGTGCCGTCCTGGTCCACGATTCCGAAACGATCAGCGTCTCCATCTGTAGCGATTCCGATACGAGCGCCTGTCTCTTTCATTTTCTGGCGCATTTGATTCAGGAGATGGTCTTCCGGCTCAGGCGCATGGCCGCCAAAAAGCACGTCGCGGACATCGTGGACGGCCGAAATGGGAATACCCGCGTCCCTGAGCAGTTCGTCGGAATATCCCCGCGCTGCGCCCCAAAGTGGATCAAACACCACTTTCATTCCCGAGCCCCGAATGAGCTGGAGGTTAACGATCTCCTTGAGACGCGCCAGATAAGCGGGTTTGGGATCGATGGTCGCAACCTGTGCTCTTGACGACCCCCCGGAAACTTCGCCGTTGGTTGCGATCAGCGCTTCGATGGCGCTGGTTATTTCCGGCAATGCCGGCGCGCCATCTGGGGTAGAAAACTTGATACCGCTATATTCCGGTGGATTGTGTGACGCGGTGAAATTAATGGCGCCGTCGGCCTTCGACCGAATCACCTCGTAGGAAATGGCAGGCGTGGGAGCGGGCTTGGCAATGACCAACGGCTGCACGCCACAAGAGCTAAGCACTTCAGCGGCTATGCTCACAAAACGCTCTCCCATGTAGCGCGGATCACGTCCCACGATCACACGGGCACCAGTTGGCTTTTTACCCGCCACATATTTTGCAATGCCGGTAACCGCCCGGCGCACATTTGCGACGGTAAAATCCTCGGCGATGATCGCACGCCAGCCGGAAGTGCCGAATTTGATGGTCGTGTCACTCATTGAGTCAAACCACAGTTAGTTGCATCTTGCCGGATTTTGGTTTCATGCAGAGTCAATCATACGCTGAGGAACATGATGGATGAGCAAACCCGAAGTCTTTGAAACACAGAGGAGAGGAGGAAGCGAGGGAATAAAATTGCGGAAATCGAATCGGATTCTCGTCGCTCCGAGTCTCTACTGTACCTGAGTCCCTGATCCGCCTTCACCTGCTGAAACTGCACTGGGTTTTTGGTGCGATCTCCAAATCCATTCCTATGTTCCCTGCGTTCCTCCGTGTTTCAAGGCTTTGGGTTTGCTGGCTACTGATCGCTCACTGCTAAACTGAAATCATGACGGATGCACGCATCATTCTAACCACCGCAGGGTCACAAGAAGAGGCCGCTAAGATCGCTCACGCCCTGGTAGAGCGCAGATTAGCTGCGTGCGTCAACATTCTGCCGCAGATCGAATCGGTTTACCGCTGGCAAGGCAAGGTGGAAACAGCGCAGGAATGGCTTTTGCTGATCAAAACCCAAACCGAATTCTTTGAGCGGGTTCGCGATGCTGTAAAAGAGCTGCATTCTTACGAACTTCCAGAGTGCGGGATGCTGGAAGTGAGTGATGGCAGCCAGAAATATCTGGACTGGATCGCCAAGAACACGGGCTAACCACCGGCAGACCGTCGATCTATCAGGGATCTGCCCGGTCTGGACCATGCAAACCACGTAATCCCAATCTGCGTCCATCAGCCTAAATCTGCAGCAAAATGTCTTTGCTCTTCTTGTGGTAAAGACTCAGATCGCAGCCAGCGCCTGGTCCAGATCGGCCAAGAGATCTTCCACGTCTTCAATGCCCACAGAAATGCGGACCATGCCATCCGTGAGCCCGATTTCTTTCCTTCCCTTTTCTCCCAGGGCGGCGTGCGTCATGGTGGCCGGATGCGAGATCAACGTTTCCACGCCTCCAAGTGATTCAGCCAGAGAGCAAACGCGTACCTTGGCCAGCATCTTTTTGGCGTTCCGGAAAGATCCAGTTTCAAACGTGATCATAGAGCCAAACCCGGTCATCTGCCGCTTGGCCAAAGCGTGCTGTGGATGATCGGAAAAACCAGGATAAAGAACTTTCTTCACTTTGGGATGGTTGCGCAGGAACTCGGCTATCACACGCCCATTCTCATCGTGCTTTTCCATTCGCACCGCCAGCGATTTCACTCCACGCAGCACCAGCCAGCACTCGAAAGGTGAGAGTATGGCGCCGGAGGCTTTCTGCATGAAAGCCAGTTTTTCCGCATGAATTGGTTTGGTTGCGGCAATCACGCCTCCCAGTCCGTCGCTGTGTCCATTCAGGAATTTGGTGGTGGAATGCATTACCATGTCCGCGCCAAATTCGAGCGGCCGCTGAAAGTAAGGTGATAAAAAAGTATTGTCCACCACCACTTCAGTGCCGTTGGCGTGAGCAATCCGGGAGACTTCTTTGATGTCGGTCAGCACCATCAGCGGATTCGTTGGTGTTTCCACCCAGACAATGCGGGTATTCCGGCGCATGGCCTTTTTTAGCGCGTCGAGGTCAGACGTATCGACATAACTGAACTCCACGCCATAATTAGCCATCACCTGATTGAAAAAACGAGGCACTCCGCCGTACACATTGTGTCCGCAGATCAAGTGATCGCCTTGTTTCAGGAAACACTGTGTGACCGCCGTTACGGCCGCCATTCCACTGGCAAAAACATGCGCTGAGTTAGCACTTTCCAGCGCGGCAAGGTTGATCTCCAGTTGCGTTCGCGTTGGATTGGAAACGCGCGCGTACTCATAACCTTTATTCTTGCCCACTTCCTCCTGGACGTAAGTTGACGTGGCAAAAATCGGGACAACGATGGCCCCCGTAGAAGGATCAGGCTCCTGGCCCGTATGGATGCAAGCAGTGGAGAATCCGAATTTGCCGGTGCGGCGTTTTGTGGCGTCAACGGGCTTCTTTGCCATCTGGTTTTTGCTCCTGAACGATCGGTAGTTGAAATCAGGTTAAGTCCGGCAGTGAAAAACAGTTATTCGCCGCCCTCAAAAATATTCTTCGATAGGTAACGTTCGGCGGAATCGGGAATGACTGTCACAACCCGCTTCCCTTTGCCGAGTTTTTTTGCCACCTCGAGTGCCGCGAATACGTTGGCTCCCGCGCTGGAAGCCCCCAGAACGCCTTCCAATCGTGCAAGCTGCGCCACCGTATCGAATGCGTCCTTGTCGGTGACCATGATTACCTCATCGCACACGGCTGGATCAAAATTTTTTGGAATGAAACTGGAGCCAATGCCTTCTACTTTGTGCGGCCCCTTGGGGCCGCCGCCCAGAACGGACCCCTGAGTTTCAACCGCGGCGCAATACACGCCGGGCGATTTCTGCTTCATAAAACGGGCTACCCCGGTAAATGTGCCGCCCGTGCCAACGCCGATGACTATAGCGTCAATAGCGCCTTGCATTTGTTCGAATATCTCTTCAGCGGTGGTTTTTTGATGAAAGTCAGGATTGGCAGGATTCTCAAACTGGAGAGCGGTAAATGATCCGGGGATTTTTGCGGCGATTTCCCTGGCTTTGGCGATTGCCCCTTGCATGCCTGCCTCATCCGGGGTCCGGATCACTTCCGCGCCCAGGGCCCGCATGATTTTGACTTTTTCTTCGGCAAATTTTTCCGGAACGCAAACTATTACCCTGTAACCCTTATTGACGCCGATCAATGCTAAACCAACTCCGGTATTACCCGCCGTCGCTTCCACAATGGTCGATCCCGGTTTTAGAAGTCCCTGCTCCTCCGCTTTCTTGATCATGCCGATGGCGGCGCGGTCTTTCACGCTGCCGCCAGGGTTCAGGTATTCCAGCTTGGCAAACACGTCAGCCGAACCCGCCGGCACAATCCGGCGAAAATGCAGCATTGGAGTGTTACCAACCAGTTCGGTGATGTTCTCAGCCACAGGGAGTCGGGACATAAGCAGACTTTTTAGACTACGGGACGGAGAGCGATACGGTCAAACCAATCAACGGTTTCAGCGGCAATTTATTCAAAACAGAGGACTAACACGAGCTTGCTGGTTTTCCAAAAAATTGACAGGGTCACGCGAACAGAGTACCGTCAAGAGTGAGCAAGTAAATCCTTCCTTACTTTCCAGACCTGCTGAAACTAAGTCAGTACCTCTGGAGTTCTCCTTCTTAGTTAAAGATTTAAAGAGGCAGTTATGTTCCACGAAATAGCGCAGTTCCATTCAAAATCGAGCGCGCAGGCAGAATTACCCGAAGACCATTGCGAAGAACAAGAAACGCCAGAGCAAAAGTTACAGGAAGAAGAAGCGAGCGAAAGCCATGAAAACTGACAATAGCACACGGTCCTCAAAGGTTTTTGCAGCGGGCAGCACAATCGATAATCGATTTCTATTGTGCCGTGTGGCGGCGGTCTATGCGCGGCGATTGCAGAAGACAAGAATCCAATTCGCCGAAAGCATCAACCAATCTTTGCGCTTGATTTCCGATCTTCCCCACGGCCATATGGATATGGCAAACCTGCCGCCCGTGCCGGTAGAAGGATTACCAGTGCTTGAGTCAGTGACAGCCGCGATCAGTCTGTAATCGGGCAGCAAGTACTTCGGTAGCCGAAAACAAACGTTTCAGTTCCGAAGCGGCTAATTTCCAAAAATTTAGCTATTGTTACTGCTTGGCGGCCGTGCGCTTCTCGTCGGCAAAGTAACCATCGCGGGTCCGAACCTGCAGGTCTTTATAACCGGGTGCGCGCGCTTCCACTTTCACCTTACGATAGCCGCCATTGCTGCGCGGGTTAGTCGGCTTGTAAGTAAGGCTGTATTGATTGCGGATGTCACGCGCCACTTCCTGGCTAATTTCATCCACTTCCATCAAATCTTTGGGGAAGAAAGCCACGCCGCCGGTCTGGTCGGAAAGACTTTGCAGGGCACGCTTTGCTCTCTTGGTTCCGGGTTCATCGCCCAGAATGCCGATGGTATAAATCGTTGGCCCATTATCGTCCTGGACTTTCCTGATCGCCGATTCAAGCGACTCCCTGCTCTCGTTATCGACGCCGTCCGTGATTACGAGCAGGACTTTCTTTTCTTTCTTGGCGCCTTTAGCCAGGTGATCGGCAGAAGCGATCACGGCGTCATATAGGGCGGTGCCGCCGCGCGAATCAACCCGATCCAGAGCTTCACGCAACTGAGGTATCTTGTTAGTGAAATCCTGATCCAGGTAAGGATCGTCGTTGAAATTCACGACAAACACTTCATCCTGAGGATTGCTCGCCTGGATGAGGTTGAGAACGGCCTTTGTGACTGCGGTGCGCTTGGTGCGCATCGACCCGGAATTATCGACAACAATGCCAATCGATACCGGGATATCTTCGCGCCTGAAGGAAGTTATCTGCTGGGGCTGATTGTCTTCAAATACCGCGAAGTTAGTTGGCGACAAGTTAGTGACCAGATGCCGCCTGGAATCGAGCACCGTGGCCGAAAGCGTGACTTCATTCACTTGCGAGCGGAAGGTATATCTGTCACCGTTCCTGGTTACCGCGCCAACTTCGCCTCCAGGGATCTGCCCTGTTTGCTGGCCCGGCGGCACATTTGTAGACGTGGCCGGCTTGGAAGCAGTGGCCGCTCCGGGAGGGGGCGTGGCTGGTTTGGGCGTCCATGATGGCAACGCTGGATCAGAGGGATCAATGTCTGGCGGTATAGGCGTAGCCTGAATACGCTGCTGGTTTTGCTCTGGTGTTGTGGTTTGGGCCTGAGTCCCCCAGAAAGAGGTAGCGCCCAGCAGCGTAAAGAACAGTATTCCGAAAACTTTTTTATTGCGAAGGCGCATAGTATCCAGTTCTGGCATAAACATTTAGATGCGGCAACCCCTTGGGCGGGTTAAGCTTCACTTTGATCTTGCGCCAGTGACCGTCCTTAACCTTGTTGTTTGGACGGTATCCGAGCACATATTGGTTGCGCAGCTCTATTCCAATTTTTGTAGCCACATCCGCCAGTTCGTTGGGATTATTGATGGTAAACAAGCGTCCGCCAGTAACACTGGAAATTTCGCTCAATAACGCGGGGCCGGCAATTTCTTCCGGCTGCGATGGAGCAACGCTAAAGATGCCGATGGAGTAAATCTGCACATCGGCCTCTTTTACCAGGGCTTTTATCTCGTTTTCGGTGTAACGGCTGTGGTTATCGCCACCATCGGAGATGATCAACAACGCTTTTTTGCTATTGCGGGCGTCTTTCATCTTGCTAACGCCCATGTAAATGGCGTCCAGCAAGGCCGTGCTGCCCTGGGGGACGGTATAGACCAGCTTACCCTGAATATCTTCAACGGACTTGGTGAAATCTGCCCTCAATTCCGGCCGATCATTGAAGGTGATCATGAAAAATTCGTCTTGCGGGTTCGCCGTCTTGAAAAACTCAATGACCGCCTCGCGGGCTTTCATGATCTTGTCATTCATGCTGCCGCTCATATCAAAGATCACGCCCAGGGAGATGGGAGCATCCTCACTGGAAAAGTGCCGTACCTGCTGGACCTCACTGCCCTCAAGGACTGAAAAATTCTCTTTGTCCAGGCCGGTTACGATTCGGTTCCAGTCGTCAGTCACAGTTACATTGACCAGCACCAGATTTACGTCGACAGAAATTCCAGGCTTGGGATGGTTCTTCAGGGCAGGATCGGCATTTCCTACATCTTCTTTAGTATCAGCAGTTTTGGGGGGCGCAGCAGGTTTGGGCTCAATATGAACGTTCACGTCCTGAGCACTGATGGCAATGGTGAGAAAAAGAAAACACACGAGTGTTAACGCGCAACGAATCGGTGGCGTAACAGACGCCTTGAATGAGTGCCCGGGGGAACGGTTTGCACCATACCCGCGGCGTTCGAAGCGGGCCATTTGGGAACCTCAGTTTGCCGTGATTTTATCACAGCGGCGCCAGACGGGACACGGGAACTTGGACATCGTACCGTTGCCTTTGGTCTTTGCGGCTGCTGTTAACTTTAGATGTTTGAGAGCTGGAAACAGGTTATCCGCGCCGCTTGGTAGAATGCAATAGACCAACTGAAATGGCTGAAATTATTCCATTCAAAGCGCTTCGTTACGATCCTGACCAGGTAAAGCTGGAGGACGTGCTCACCCAACCCTATGACAAGATTACGCCGGAAATGCAGTCAAAATACTATGAGCGGAGCACCCACAATCTGGTAAGGATCATTTTGGGAAAGGCCGGCGAAACCGATACTGATGCCTTCAACGTATATACACGTGCGGCGGAATATCTACACGACTGGCGCTCCGGCGGCATCCTGAAACAGGATCCTGGTCCCGGTATTTACGCGTATTCTCAGACATTTACAGTCCCGGGAACGCACGATTTGCAGGAACGCCGCGGGTTGATTGCCCTGGGCCGCATCCATGATTATGCCGATGGTGTGGTGCATCGCCATGAGCAAACCCTCTCCAAGCCGCGAGCGGACCGCCTGAACCTGCTACGTGCCACGCGCGCACATTTTGGCCAGATATTCATGCTTTACAGTGATCCCGCCAATGAGATCGAGTGCTTGCTCAAATCGAGGATGGAAGAAGATACTGACATCTCTCTGCTGGATGAATATGAGACCTTGCATCGAGTGTGGCGCATTCATGACCCGGCAGTCGTTCACGCCGTGCAGCAGAAGATGCGGGATAAGAAGCTGCTGATTGCCGACGGGCATCACCGATATGAAACCGCGCTGGCGTATCGCAACGAACGCCGCGCAGAAAGCGGCAGCTCCGATCCCAACGCGCCGTACGAATTTGTAATGATGACGCTCATTCCCATGGAAAGCCGCGGCCTGGTGATTCTCCCCACACACCGGATTGTCCATGGCCTGCTGGACTTCGATCGCGAGCGCATGCTGGAAGCAGCAGGACAGTTTTTTGATATTGACCGAATCGATCTCCGAACAGAAAGCCGCAGTGCCACCACACTGCTGGGGCAGGCTGGACAAAACGGAACAGCGTTTGTTGCGGTAACGCGTCAAGGGCCATATCTCATGCGGGCAAAGCAGGATGCGATTCAGCATGTACTGCGTGACCTTCCCGCACTGCAGCGCGAACTTGATGTAGTCCAATTGCACCACGTTATGCTGGAGCGAGTCCTGGGAATTTCCGAAGAAGCGATCCGCAACCAGGAAAACGTCCGTTATGAGCGGGACGCCTTTGAAGCAATCTCCTGGGTTCGCCAGGGCGCGAACGTCGCATTCCTGATGAATCCGGCCAAGATTGAGCAGGTTCGCGATATCGCTTTCAGCGGCGAGGTGTTGCCGCAAAAATCCACTGACTTCTATCCCAAGCTGCTGAGCGGTCTGGCAATTTATGCACTGGAGTAAAACAG
>Ga0134125_10009704_pt1 | contig 10824 bp, 15 predicted proteins | sample KB31751_FD_96464 | JGI IMG/M metagenome (GOLD analysis project Ga0134125, IMG submission 96464) | Terrestrial soil microbial communities with excess Nitrogen fertilizer from Kellogg Biological Station, Michigan, USA - KB3-175-1 | ecosystem: Environmental > Terrestrial > Soil > Unclassified ...
AACGATCTGCCGGGCTCGACGCTCATTGTGGGCGAACTGGTGCAGGAATCCGTTGTCGACGATCCCTACCTGCTGCTCGACTACGACGGCCAGCAGGTCTGCCTTGGCATCTGGGACGAAGGCGGCGTGATCGCCTTAGAGCCTATCCCGGTAGGGCATAGCGCCAAGCTATAACGGCGCAGGCGAAATGGAGCAGGGCGAGATAATTGGCGGGCTTTTTGCTCCAGCGGATCAGGATGGCGCGGAAGCGGTTGAACCAGGAATGGGTGCGCTCGACGACCCAGCGGCGCGCTTTGGCCTGGGCCTGACGCTTGGCTTGCCTCTCTTCGCCCCGGGTGCGCAGGTGCAAGGTAAAGGCAAACTCCTCGGCCAGTTCGCGTGGCTCGCGATAGTCATAGCCTTTATCCAGACACAGGTTCTGTGGGCTGTTCCTGGTCGGGCTAGGTCGGGACAGCGGGAGCGCCTCCAGGGTTTGGCGCATCAGCTTATGGTCGTTGCAATTGGCGCCGTCGATCACCACGCTCAATGGCACGCCGTGCCCGTCGGTCAGCAGTGAACGCTTGACCCCGCGTTTGCCGCGATCGGTTGGATTGCGGCCGGTTTTTTTCCCCGCCCAGCGGTGCCTTGCCCATCGCCCCGTCCAACGCGAGCCACTCCCAGTCAATGCCGCGCATGGCATCATAGGCCAGCAGGCCGTCCCGCCAGAACGCAGCAAATACACCGGCCGCCACCCACTCCTGAAACCGTCGGTGCGCCGAGGACGAGGAACAGATCCGCGTCTCCCGCAATGCGTTCCATTGGCAGCCGGTGCGCAGGACGAAGAAGATCGCATCCATCGCCGCCCGATCTGGCACACGGGGATTATGGCAGCCGAGCGGATGCTTCGGGCGGCCGGGCAGCAGCGGTTCCATCCGCGTCCATAACTCATCCGGCAGCCGCCATCCGTCGTCGCGAACCGACCGCCTGGCCCTTACCTTTTCCTGTTTCACCGCACGGATATGGTGACGGCAGGCCTTTATGCCTACCGGGATAGGCTCTAAGGGTGGCGCTGCCCGACAAACATGCCGTTTATTGCGCCGACTCGCGTCCACCACGAGGTCGGGAAGACCATGTAAGCGCCATTCTGTTAAGCCCGTATGGGCCGATCGCATAACATTTGCAGACCGTGTGAAAACTCCATGCCGTAACGGCAACTAGCATCTTTCGAATCCAGCAGATGCCGCCTGCGACAGAGTCTTGCACGAAGGGCCGGTCCGCTGAAATCATCGTGCGTGGCGCCGGCGCGGGTCCGAGTTTTCACACAGTCTGTTTGATTATGGCAATCCAGATTGCGTCGGTACAGAGTACATCCCGAGGCAAGGGGTCAATGTTTTTCGCCTCTCGATCATCGCCGCCTGAAACACCCGGGCGGCGCCGATCCCCTTGGCGCGGTTGTAGTGCTTATCGGCCGTGGCTCCTGTCGCATGGCCCAGAATGGCCCGGATGATGCGGTAGTCCTCGGGCTGGTATTCCGCGATCGTAGTGGCAGCGCACCGCCGGAAATCATGCGGCGTCAGCCGCTGGTTGAACCGCTCCTGAATGCGATCGGTGAGCCTATCGGCGAAGCTGTCCTGGGAATGCGGCGCCCCGTGGCGTCCCAGCCAGACGAACCGGGCATGATCTGGATAGCCGGCCTCCGCCCCATAGGGTCCGCTGGCCAGGACCGGCCGGTGGTAGGCCAGGTAGCTTCGCATGAACGGCGCCAGCGCCTCCGACAGTGGGAATTCCAGGGCGGCATGGGTCTTCATCACCTCGGCGGCCAGCGCGACGTGGTAGCCCTCGCCGATCGCCTGAAGCTGCGTTCCGATCTCCAGGTTGATCATGTTCTTCAGCCGCAGCGGGCGGGCGGCGAGGAAGGCGAGCATCAGGCCGTCGCGGAACGCCACGGCGCGGTCGATCGGGTTAGCGTCCGGGGCCGCCTCGGCTGCCCGCATCAGGTCCACCCCATAGACGAACAGCTCGGTCGTGGGCACGAACGGGCGGCGCGCCTTGGGCGCCGCCTGTGCCCGGCGGTGCAGCCGGCCGACGATCGGCATCAGCCAGGACCAGTCGGCATCGGGGGCCACGATCGTCAGCGCCGAGCGCAGGCAGGCCGCATAATGGGCCGCCCCTCTCGCCGAGATTTCGGCCATCAACGCGGTCAGGTAGGCGATCACGGCGGCTTCGGTCACCCGCTGCGCTGCCGGCAAGGCGAGGCTGTCCGGGTGATGGTCTTGCAGCCAGCACAGCCAGCGGGCGTAGGCCACCGCGATCTTGGTGCGGGTGGCCTCCCGCATCTGCGAGACATCCGCCCGGTCATCGAACGGATCCCGGGGAACGAAGGCCGCGTGCCAAGCCTGCTGATCGGCTGCCGGCCACGCTTCGATCGGCATCCCAAGGCCGCGGCCCGGCTGCGGCGCATGACGGATGCGCATCAGCCGCGGCTCCGGCCGAAGCGCAACCCCTTGGCCTGCCGGATCGGGTCGCGCGTCAGCGGCGCACCCTGCCGCCGGCCGGTCAGCATCGCATCATACGCCTTGAAGGCGGCCGCGAACTCCGTGCCGCAATATATCCGCTCGGTGGTTTCTACCGTCTTATGACCCAGCAACATCCGCACGATGCCGTACTGGCCCGGGAAGGCGTCCAGATAGAGCTTGGCCGCCAGGTGGCGGAACAGATGCGGGTTCATGCTGATGCCACACCGCCGCTTCAGGCAGCGGCTGATCTGCGTCCCCAAGACCGGCGCGCGCTTATGGCCGCCATCCACGCTCGGGAACAGCATCCGGCAGCCGGGCGGCGCGAGCAGGGCATGGAGACGCTTCAGATAGACCTGGACCATGGTCAGGGCGCTGGACGGCAACGGGATCTCGATGTCGCTGCTGTTTTTGACCTCCGCCCCGTCGATGACGATGTGCCCGACCGCCGAGCGGTCCAGGATCAGCGTCCGGCCGAGCTCCAGTTCGGACAGGTTTTTGATCCGGATCGGCGCCATGAGCAGGATCTCGATCGCCAGGGCGAGTTGGGCCATCCGGGCTTCGGCTTTGGTCGGTTCCGGAACGCGGCAGGCCTCGGCGAACATCCGCGCCGGCAGATCGAGCAGGCTGGCCAGGGTGGCGGGGTCAGCGAATTGCAGCAGGCGCTTCTTGTTCTTCTCTGTCATCCCCGCCACCGGCGCGGCCAGCTTGCGGCAGAGCAGCTTCAGGCCCGCGATCGTCGCCGGATCCGCCTTCACCCAATGCCGGGCGATGGTCAGCAACAGGTAGACCATGGCGTGGTTGCGCGTGGTCTTGGCCTGGTTGCTGCGCTCCCAGAGCACCTTCAGTCCGGCCTTGGCCGTATCGATCTGCACCAGATCGGTCAGGCTGGTCAGCGAGGCCGGGTCGCGTCCGCTCTGCACCAGGGCGGTGACGAACTGGCGGAGCTGCAGGGCCTTGTTTTGCAGGGTGGAGGCCCGCAGCACCGGCGCGTCGCTGGTCAGGTCAAACGGATCGGCCCCGCGCGGGGTCAGAAAGTCGGCCACATCCGCCCGCAAGCTGGCCGGGAAGGCGTCCCAGGGCAAAGACGGGTTGCGCCGGAAGTCAGCGATGACCAGAGGAACCGCCGGCCAGCCGGGGAGGGTGTCCACGGCAGTGTTCCAGGCGCGCCCGGCGGTTTGCTGGGTCTCACGCGGGCTGCGCACCAGGCAGTGCGCCACCAGGTCGTCATAGAAGGTATCGAACACCGCCTGGGTGACGGCATCGGGGCCGATCCCTCGGGCGCTGCAGTATTTGGAGAAGCGCGCCAGCCCCCGCCGCAGCGGCGCGGCTTCGGGCACCCCGAGCCGGCCCGCCCAGGCGGGCAGCAACTCGGCCCGTGAGCGCGCCGGGATGACCTCGGGATCGAGCAGGGCGAGCGCCTTGCGCACCAGGCTTTTGACGTTGCGCCAGCGGGTCGAGGACACCCGGGCCGCGGTGGGCACAGCAGCGTTGATCAGCGGGCGCAGCGCCTCCGCGGCGGCCGGGATCATGTGCAGTTCCTGGCCCAGCACGCGGGCCAAGGTTTTCAGGGCGGAGATCATCTCGCCGCGCTGCGCGGGCGGGTAGCGCTCGTCGCCGGCGATGAGGTCGGCAAGGCTGGCGAGGGTGGCCGTGGGGGCCAGGGGAGAGGGTTGCAAGGTAGACATGAGCGGCCTCGGGTGGTCAGGAGTGGATTTTATTGCCAATTAGTGAGTGCATCAACTGTAAATCGAAATTTAATGTCTATATCACTAGTCACTAATTGCAGTTCTACTATAGACTGTATTGGATATTACTAGACAATGTTGGCCATCCGGCGGACCGCCCTGCCCCAGGGTCTGGATCCCCCCGGGGCGGAGGCGGGCGGCGCGGCCGGATGGCATCATTCCCGCCGCTGCGCGGCGTACAGATGCAGGTCCTCCTCGGTGATCCGGTAGAGCCGGCCGATCCGGTGGACCCGCAGATCACCCGCCTTGATGGCGCGGCGTACGGTCTTGGTGGAGACGTCCAGGCGGGCGGCGACCGCGACGATGCTCAGCATGCGCGAGGCCGCGGGTGGGAGTTTGGTCATGAGGGACCGACCCTTCGGTAAGCGGAGGACAGACGGCATGGACCGGTGGGCGGCGGCGCCTGGGAGGCAACCGCCGTACGCGGCAAGCCGCACGGACGCCGGAGCGCCGTGGGGCCTGCCGGCCGGATGCGGGCCGTCGCCTTCCAGCCCCGCCGAAGGCCGGCTTGGACGGAGGCTCAGATGGAGGAAGGCACCGACACGCATGCCGGGGTCGTTTCATCACGACCATCGCCGTGCCATCCCGGATTCGGCCCAGAGAGCCGGGCTGCTCGACGCCATGACGCGCAAAGCCGCGGCCAAGGCGGGGATTTCAAGGGGAAGTTTTTTCTGCCTTCACCGGCACAAAGCCCTTGCCCCGATTCGGGTCGCCACACGGCGGGGAGGAAGATGGGGCTGATGCTGCCCGGTCGGTCTGGCCCTGATGGCAGCCTCCCCACCCGATTCTGCGGCGATCCACGGATCACCATCGGCCCCCGCCAAGCGGTCGGCGTTCGACGGCCTCCAGGAGGGTCAAGATGGTGGCGTTGGCACCCGGGTCAAAGCCGTTGCATTGCCCTCATCATGCCTGATTTGAGTCGTAATTGGCTATTATTATCTATTTCGAATTACGACGTTCGGATGAGGAGCTGCTGCGATGCACAAGCCACGCGCAAAGTTGTGTTTCGTTATCGGCCTGGCGCTCACCCTGTCCGCTTGCGGCTACCACCGTGGCGATCGGGCAGCGTCCGGCGCCTTGATCGGCGCCGGCAGTGGCGCCGCCATCTCCGCCCTGACGGGGGGCGCACCCCTCGTTGGCGCAGCCATCGGGGCCGGCGTCGGCGCCGTCGGCGGGGCTGTCACCAGCGGGCATGACATCAATCTCGGTCGCCCGATCTGGCGATAGGCGAGCCAGCGAAATGCTGACCGCCTGGCGCACCCAGCCGCGCAACGTCTCCCCTGTGCAGCCAATCTTCGCCGCAATCGAGCCGATCGCAGCCCATTGCGAGGCGTGATCCGCTCCATGCTCCAATACCATTCGCACCGCACGCGAACGCACCTCAGCCGAATAGCGGTTTGACGTTTTCGATTTCTCCATCGCTCCAACCTCTCAAGGTTCGGAGCCTCCGGCAAACCCGGGGCGGTTCAGCTCGTCTCCTTTTCCAGCCTTGACTCCCAAAACAGTAGGCCTGTGAAGCCCAGAAGCGGGAATGTCAACGGACCCTAGCGCTCCATCCTCGATCCATAATGTCAGGCTGCCACGTCGGCGCAGCCCTGCCTCATACTCCGACCAGTTCTGCACCTCGAACGACATTTTCGGATGTGGTGACGGCGATCGGCATTGTACTTATGCAGCATCGGGGCGGTCAGGACCAAGAGACGGGAGGGCACCATACCATCCCCTGCGGACCAGCGGAGTGCACTAACGCCGAGACAGTCTTATAAAAAAGATTTCGAAGACAGCAGGAATGTAAGTATAAGTCCGCAAATTATCTATTAATTAACGATAATGTGACATTAATATTCGACCTGAAGCAAAGGATGAGGGGTCTCGGATTGGCAAAGTATAACTAAAATGAGCGGCATCTTCGATCTGGCTTACGCAGCGGCGCAGAAAACCCTCGGTCCCAAGCAATGGGAGCGCATCTCTGATATCGAGAGAATTCGGGCGGTTTCTGCAGAAATATCAAAAATGACGAAGGAACAGGTGGGAGGGCGCCAGCTATTTGAGGATGACCTGGCCCTTTAGTTTAAGGTACGGAATCATTTCCGCCATTGGGCAAGGTTCATACCAAGACGGCTCTCGGCGAACCAGGGCGGCCATTCGCTTCAGACGCACGATCATGTTCTTGGCCTGTTCATGCCAGCCGGCCACTCCGAGCATCTTCGTGCTGTCACCCTGAGCCGACCGGCACCGTCAGGTTACAACGGCTTGGCGAGCCAAGTGTGTTTCGGTGTGGCGGAATGGCTGATCAGGATCAGCGGAATCCGCAGGCGGCGGCAGCGGCGCCTTTCCCGGCGGCCAGACGCCGCTGTCGGCTACGCCGCGCTTCTCGCCTGCATCGCCAGGCGGGCACGCGACAATGACCCGTGGTTGACCGCCCCGTGCCCCGCTTCGGTTGCCGCAGTCCGGAAATAATTCAAGATGTACACCCGCACCGCGCTGGTGCGTCCACCACTATGGCCGGCTTCCTCGACCCGGCGCACAAGAGTGCTGGCATCGTAGCCCTCGCGCTCACATATTTCCGTCAATGCGTCCCAAAGCTCCGGCTCCAGGCGCATGCTGGTGCGGCCGCGGCCGGCAACGACGTTTCGGTTGATCAGGCGACTTGCAGTCGTGGCTGACCTCTCTCCCTGGTTCGGAGGTGCAGCAAGCGTTGCGGTTCCGGCGAGGAGGGTTAGGGCAAGGCGTTTCATGGGACGAGTTCCTGCAAAAATTGCCGCCTTCCGTTGCAAGCAAGAAGGGTGCCACCATGTAAAATCAATAATTTGCCCTGATCGGCAAGGCCGTAGTGTAAATTTTCCTGATTGGCTGGCACCGTCAACTTGAGCAACTCGGTTGGCAATGAAGTGCGTGTGCGGCGTGGGGCATGGCGATCAGGCTGCAGTGGTGACGCCGCTGATCTCCGCCCAGATGCTGAGCGCCCGTGTCCTGGCAGCGTGATGTTCGATGGAGGTGACAGCGTCTCGGCGAAGGTGAAAGAGGTTGGCGATCTGGTCATGAGCGGAGAGGAAGCGCTGGGCCTGCCCGGGCGACTTGAACTGCTTCATCTGCCGCTCCCGTCGTCGCGCCAGTTGGTGCGAGTTCTCGGCGCGGTTGTTGAGACCCTTATGCTGCCGGTGCTCGACACCGGGCATGATCTCCCGCTTTGCCGCACCATAGCTCGCCAATTTGTCGGTGATCATGACGCACAGCGGCTGCATCTGCCTCTTCACAGTTTCCGTAGCAACCACCGGGCCGCTTGCCTGTCCCGCCGGTCCTGGACCAGCACGTCGAGCACGATGCCGATCTGATCCACCGCGCGCCAGAGCCAGTGCTTCACCCCGGCGATTGTCAGCACCACCTCGTCCAAGTACCACTTGTCGCCCGCCTGGGGCAGCCGGCGGCGGATCTGGTTGGCGATCGTCTGGCCGAACTTGAGCGCCCACTGCCGCACGGTCTGATGACTGACGGCAATTCCGCGGGCGGCCAGCATGTCCTCGACCATGCGCAGGCTGAGCGGAAAACGGAAATACCGCCAGACGGCGTGGCTGATGATCTCGACCGGGAAGCGGTAGCCGGCATAGGGTGAACGGAGCGCGCTTGTTATCTGACCGATTATCCACCCGGACCTGGCGCCGCAACCTGAGGGGGCGCCAAGTTGACGGTGCCCTTGGGGGACGTCGTGTCCTTGCCAGAACCAGAAAAAGACGGCGAAGGGCGCGAGTGCGGCAATCCAGAAGAACATCTGCATCCGCGGGCGCAAAACGGAAAACATGGCCGCGGCCAGGTTTGGGGAAGGCCGCGGCCACAGAGTTGAGCAGACAACACACTTATTAGTAGCAGGACAGAATCTCCTGCTGCCTCGGGGAAGGCCCCGTGTCTCTATAACACTTATTATGAAATTGCAATATAATATCACACAACCGTGAGTGATGCGGTGCATGACGGATGAGCCAGCATTGAGAGGCTCGCTGCCGCACCACACGCCCAGCCTTCGCCCGTGATCGGCGGACAGCCCGGTTTTGTCGGGAATGACCTGAACGTGCGGGGGCCATCGCCAGGAGCTGCCTATGCAGGGAGAGCCGCGTTCAGCTGATAGCCGCCGGGCACTGTGACCAGCACGCAGAACGCTGTTGGATCCGCCTCCAGCTTTTGCCGAAGGCGGTAGATATGGGTTTCCAAGGTGTGGGTGGTCATGCCGGAATTGTAACCCCATACCTTGTCCAGCAGGATGTGGCGCGACACCGGCTGCGGACCTGCCTGATAGAGGAATCTCAGGATGGCCGTTTCCTTGTCGGTCAGCCGGACGCGGCGTTTTGTCGCCGGATCCAGAAGAAGCTTAGCCGCCGGTCGGAAGGTGTACGCGCCGATCGTGAAGGTGGCATGCTCGCTGGTATCGAACATCCGCAACTGGACGGACAGCCGGGCCCGAAGCTCATTCAAGCGGACCGGCTTGCACACATAATCGTTGGCGCCCACTTCCATGGCGCGCACGACATTGGCCTCTTCGCATGAGCCGCTGACGAAGAGGATGGGCATTTTGTGGCCTTGCCGGCGCACCTCGGCGCAAAAGCTGTGGCCATTGCCGTCCGGCATTCCAAGATCAAGGATCACGGCATCGAAGCGGGCATCCGGGGCGTTAAGGAGCGCGCCGGCCTCGCCGAGAGTCGCCGCGACCGTGACCACAAACTCCCGATCCATGGCCAGACCTTCAGCCAAATTGTCGCGCTGATCGGGGTCGTCTTCCACAATTAGGATCGGGCGAGCCATGTTCATTGATCATTTTCCGTTATAAATCCACATTTATATGTATTTCTAACGAAATAGCAATGGTAATATGCTGTCGCATAGGGACTGGAACCGGTCCCCTTAACGAAGCATGACGGCAACCGCGGCTCTCCCTCAATTACCAAGCGCCACATCCAACCCGAACGGTGCAGGCGGCAATGCCTCACCCTGGGACACCAGCACCCGTGGCCCCATCGGTGTACCCATGATGTTCAGAAGCTCATACATTCCGTCGCCGGGGCTGAGGCGCCCGGCGGACATTCCAACCCTTGCTGCGTGATCACCCGGTTGGCCGCACGGTATCGACATCTGCTGCGCCGCCGGCAATCAGCTGCTCTATTTCCATCACCAGCCGAGTGGGATCGCGATGATCAGGGATCAACGCGGCCATGTGCTCCATCAGGCCCAGCCGCCTTTCGGCGGCTGCCAGCAGCACCACACCGCCATCGGAGCTGATCGTGCCGCCATTGAATGCCGCGGTGACCTTCTTGCGACAGACCGCTGGCAGAGAGAAGGCAAGCTGCGTATCGTCATCCATGGTAAACACGGGGCGAAATCGCGCCGGAAATGGCGCAAGCTACATCTGGCGATTGATGCAGGTAGCGGCATGATTGTCGCGTAAACCCTGGCCGATCAGGACGCCGACGATCCGTTCCAGGTGGCCCCGCTGCTTGACCAGATTGACGGTCAGATCACCCGGGTGACGGCTGATGGCACGTATGATGACGATCCCACTGACGAGACGACCGCGGCACATGATGGCATCACAGTGGTGATCCCACCGTGCTCGACTGTCGTTTCCAGCAGTGAACCGGGTCCGCTCACATAACGTGACCACCATTTGGCGACCATCACGGAATGGGGGCGACTGGCCTGGCAGTCGCCACCGACTATAGCCGACGCTCGGTGGGTCGAAACGATGATGGGCCGCTATAAGATTCTGATCGGACCTCGGCTGCGAGCCCGCAGCTTTGCTGCCCAGCAGACCGAAGCTACCATCGGCGCGGTGATGCTGAACCGAATGCTGGCGACCGGACGCCCGAAATCCGTTCGTGCTGGCGGGTCATCGCAAGCAGCACAGGGCTGGGGCATTTCGCCCTTTATCCGGAGAGTGCACCAACGCCACCTCACATACATCGAGAACGCGACGCTAAAAGCACAGCACCGGCACAACCCGACAATTCGGCCAACTTGCGGGTAGCCGCGGCCGAGATGGTCTCTCACATCGGGGACGTTGGCGACGTTATCGGCAGGCTTGATGCATGGATCGGTGCGCCTGGCAGCCGGGCGACGATTGAAGACTTCGCCATTTACCTAACGGATGTCTTGCAGCCGGATGAAATCAAATACCGTGCTGTGCTGGAAGGCTGGTATACTCCCTGGATAAAGGGCGGCATGCGCAACTGATTCCTTCCGCTTTTCGGCCTCGCCGTGCGGCTCTACGGTGCGGTGGCAGGACGTTATATCTGCTTGCATTCAGTGACCTTCACGGATGGCACGATGCAGGAAGGTTCCGGTAGCACGGTTTGCGTATCCGACAGCTTTGCCCCATGGAGGTTTTTCGGGTGTTGCTGGAATTTCTTATGAAAATGAGCCTAATGCTCCAGGAACGCCGCATCGTAATCCGGTGTGCGTGGTGTGGCTGCGCAAGATGGCCGATACAGGCTCCGCCAGAGAAGCAGGAGTGGCTCGAGCCAGCCGAATTTGCACGCCGTGGGGGAGTATCAGACGGCTTGGTCAGCCATGGCATCTGCGACCGCTGCGAAGGCTTG
>Ga0134125_10009706_pt1 | contig 10823 bp, 10 predicted proteins | sample KB31751_FD_96464 | JGI IMG/M metagenome (GOLD analysis project Ga0134125, IMG submission 96464) | Terrestrial soil microbial communities with excess Nitrogen fertilizer from Kellogg Biological Station, Michigan, USA - KB3-175-1 | ecosystem: Environmental > Terrestrial > Soil > Unclassified ...
AACCAGCGTCGCGGCGCCACAACCATTTTTTTAGGCGAGGGGTTAAGCCAAGCACCCCACCAACTGAAACTACTGTTGGCGATGATGTGATGATCGGCCTGACTCATCAATCGCATGTCGTTGGCGCTACGGGCGCCCGTATTGTGGCGGACTGTCTCAAGAGGCCCAAAGTCTGCGCCCAGTACCGAATCGACCCAATCAGGATCATCAGAAAAAGCGAACAGCTGCACCTCAGGCACACGCTCCCGTATTGCGCAAATGGCATCCGTGTAATAGTCGAGGTCACACACGGCATAAACGCCTTGATTTTTAGCAAGCGCGTAGTCTCCTCGACGCACGTGAAGGCTGGCGCTGGGCCGGGCTTGCATTCTCTCTAGAACAGCGAGGTCGGCGTCGTCCCAGGGCATACGGAAGGTGAAGTCTGCGCGAATCCGGTCAGCGGCATCTGCGAAGTAGCGCTCGGACTGCCAATAGCCATGGAGATATGTCGATGCCCGCACGTCATTGATACCTGGCCAATACTGAAAATACGGTTCATTGCTCCAACTCCGGCCCGTGGCCCAGCGCATGGCCGGCCGGCCGAACAATCGCCGCAACGCGGGAGGCGCATGCCAACCGAGTTGGCGCTTCAACTCAGTTTCTGTGGCCTGTACCACTTCTACATGAAACACACGCTTCAGTTCGAAGCCGTTGTGCAGCGCATAGGCACCAAATTGATCCGTAGTAATGCGCAGTGACTGTCCGGTGCGTAAGCTCAAGGCCCGGCCACAGGCGTACTGGAACATCTGGTTGCCCAAACCCCCAATAATGTTTGCGATGATCATCGCCCTGACTCGTCAGGCAGCGACCAACTGGACGATGATCTGATCACCAACCCCATTTCGATTCGCGAATTTCGCCAGATCCCGATAAAACCTGCGATGGCGCCTCCTGAATGTTTTCTGCTCCAGGCTATCCAGTAGCAACCCCGCGCGATACATGTCACTAGCCCAGAACTGCATCGGCCGGGAGTCACAATCAATGTGCGTTATCTTCAATCGCGCCTGGTCCGCGACGACCCCGATGGATCGATGGGAGTGCAGACACATGTGGCGCGGCGCATCAATCTGGAACCAGTTCTCGCGGTACGTCAAATAGGCCAGCGAGTCGCGCGAGGGTATTCGCACCACAATGCGGCCCGCCGGTGCGAGCAGCTCGCGGGCTTGGGATAGGACTGTTTGAGGATGCTGAACATGCTCAAGTGAATGGTGGAAGGTAATCACATCGAATTGCCCCTTGATTCCAGACAGATCCCCGCTTATCAGCCGGATCCCGCCGATGTTCTGATCCTGCTCAATGAGCGGTTCCACACCGACGAGATCTTTCATGCCAAGGCGTGCAAGTGACTTCAACAATGCCCCGTCTCCGCACCCCACATCAAGAATTCGCGAGTTTCGATTGCGACCGGCAGCCAACCATGTGGTCTCAAGCGCCGAGTTGGGGAGGTACTTTCGAATCAAGCTGGCCCCTGGATACCCTGTGACGTAAGCCAGATCACGCAGATGCATCAGGATCTGGCGCAAGCCCGATTTCTTAAGAATTGAGTAGTAGCCAGACTTCGGGTAGTACCGCGACAAATTTGCGGGCGGATGAATAATGCTGATGGCGCTGCAACATTTGCAATCCACGTAATCAAATTCCTCCCCCATCCGGAACATCTTTTCTTCAAAACGCATAACCTTGTTGTCCTCCTCATTGCCACAAATAGGGCATATGGGCGAACTAGCCGTGTTGAGCGTTTCAATGGATTTTTTCGAATCTTCCATTTAATACATGTGTCCTATGAATCAACTGTTATCAAGATGCTGGGGATGCGGATTTCAGGGGCAAGGTCAATGCGCGCACGCGTCATAGAACCTCACCTTGCGGCCTCGGTCGGCGCGTCAATAGGCGAATCGCCAGTGCCGCCAGAAACAGGGAACCTCCCTGCAACGTTGCAACTTCCCATGCCGATGCTCCATGTGCGCGGAGCAACATCAGCGTGATCAAAAACAATAAGGGCACCACGATGTAGATGAGCGAAACACGTCGCGCGGTCAAGCTCATCGCATAGAAGCGGGCGTGGCTCATGTAGGAGCAGTAACCTAGCAGCAAGACAACAAACATGCCATATTGAATACCAGTAACGTGGTGATGGCTGATCCAGCCGAACAGAAGCACAAATAACAGACTTGCGATCATGCCCGTGGACAGAAGCAGTATTGCATACAGCGTTGTTTCGGAGATATGCAATCGCCGACTGAGCCGCCAGAGTTTTCCCGAATTGCTCCAGTGTGCAATCAACGGAAAAAGGGGTTGCGACGAAGCGAATACCCGAATCGCAATGGCTAGGTCGTAGCCCCCCGCTCCACTCCCGTTGGACCCCGCGCCACCAAGAAACGGCGTATTCAAAACGATGCCTTCCAATGACGCTATCAACAACGGGCGCATTAACACGGGCCGGTTCATCGCCCACGGTCGAACACGATGGCTTCGGGCCAGTTTTCTTTCTACCCACCATCTGGATGCGCCACGGAGTCCGGGCGGGATCCATACAACCAAGACGGCCAGAATGACGCCTCCCAAGGCTGCCTGATTTAATGTCAACAGCAGCAGCAACGAGATGACATTACCGGCAAGCATCAGCCACGGGTAGAACGGAGTGCGATTCACTACCGCCCGTGTCAGGTCGCTGTCGTAGCCGGCCGCACACGCAATCACCGCGACGATCGGCCATGCCCACCAGGGCAACGATTGAAAGCTGAACACCACGATAAACACCAGAAAGGCGAACGGCATCAAGCGCCCGTAACTCTGTGCGCTCGAGACAATTCGACGCAGGCGATCGGTGCGCCGCAATTTGCCAACCAAGTTAGCGCTCAGCATGCAATAGCTGCGCAGCAGCGCTACAGCAAATCCAAGAGTAAACATGAGAAAAAAAACCAACTCGGCCTGGCTGGGTGGTAGTTTTCTGGCAATCAGTGCAAAGACGCTCATGGATACGACTGCACTGCCCAACCTGGCCCCAGCGTAAACGATAACTTCTAGACGGGGATGCATGAGGCATGGAATGTTGGGAGGTGGTGGGCTTGAATGCTGTAGAACCCCGCCTTCCGATGGTCTCGACCTCGCCTTATGCCTAAGACTGCTATGGGCTTGGCTTCGTGCAGATCAAAAGATATCAGATGAACCACAAATTGCCTCGCAGCCAAGAGGGTATTTTTCGCCCCGTGATCCAGCCAGTGGACCGAATTACCGCGCGCAGTAGAAACCAGCATACCCGTTCGACGCGGGATACAGTACGCTCAATCCAGTTGTTCGGCAGCATCAGCCGCGTCACACGCGACGCCCCAAGATGCTCATGTATCAGTTGCGCTTCAGTGAACCGTAATCGGGGGATCTCTCCCCGCAGGTTTACCGTAATCGATGTGGCATGCGGCACGGACACCACTGCCAGATCGCGGGCGAAATTGACACTAACGCCAGGGAGCCGTAGGAGCCGCATCATCCAGTCCACGTCAACCAACCACTTCAGGGCGGGATTAAAAAACAAACTGCGACTGCGACGGATCACCACTACGCTTGTTGGACCCAATGTGTTGTGAAGTAGCAAGTGATCCGGACTCCAGGCGAGAAGTGTCCGCCGCATCCAAAGTGGCATATGGTGACGTAGGCGACGCCCGCCCAGCGTTGGCAATAGACAATCCAGCAGCAACACATCTGGATTGCTGGCTTGCACCAGAGCAGCTTGCAGTTGAGTAAAAAAATCGTCGCGCTCAGGACATTCGTCGTGATGCATAAGCAGCAGGTGTTCGCCTCGCGCACGAGCCAGTAGGTCGTTCCAGTTCGCCACGGCACCAAGTGCGGGCCGGTTTCGGCGGTAAGTCACGCCACCAGCCCGATCCAGGGGATGATTCAACACCGCGACCTCTACTGCGTCAGATCGAGAATCGTCGTTGATCAAACATTCGATCCTCTCCGCCTTGGCCGCATAAAGACAATCCAAGATCCGGCGCACGCCCACAGGATGCTCATACGCTGGGATAAGCAAGCTCAGCCACACACGAGGCCGTGCATCGGCAGAGCATGCCGGTGTGCCGAACCCAATCGTCCCACGTGAAAGCTCAACGACCATAGAAGAGTATGCCAAGCACGGGTATCAGGGTAATCAGACGACGCAGCAGGAGCGCACCCCCCAACGCTGCCAGGGCCACACAAATGATCTTCGCAGATGGGTCCAACGGCCATGCAACTGTCAACCAGACGGCCGCATACAGGAACACATAATGACCCGCGTAGATCTCCAAACTCACCCCACTCAGACCCTGCAGCCCACGCGACAGCCATCCCCATATTGCTGAGCGCCACGGTGTAGCACATATACCCAGAATCGCCCCTATACCGGCAAAGGCAGTTAATGCGTGATATCCCCCTACAGCCAGTGCGCGCGACCCACCGCTCAGATGACCCAGCCACAGATCAACCGGCACTGCACTTTTCCGATACCAGAAGGCAGCTAGCACTAGAAAGGACAACAGCCAAAGCACCGCCGCCCGCGGGGACGGCGGTTGCCAGCCCGACTGACGGGCGAGAAACCCGGCCAGAAAGAAAAGAAACTGCCAGCGCAGCAGCCCTAGCCCGAGCCAGTTACTGGCCGGCCAAGACATTACCAAGACGTTGAGGGCAACCAGCAGTGCAACCCCAATCCAGCCTGCAAGGCGAAGCCCTCCGGCGGACGCGATCAGCAACAACAGCCAACATTCAAACAGCACAAGCAAAAACCACAGACCCCCTGCATCTGGCCTGTGCACCAACTGTTGGACAAAAGGGCCAAAGTCAGCCGCGAATCCTGGTGGTCGCTGTAGCCAGGCAATCGCCAAAAAGCTCACAGGAATCCAAGCAATAAAGGGCAAAAGTAGTCGTCGACCACGCGACCGCAGCCGTGCCAAGCGGTCTACCCAATCGGCTTCGGGCAGTCTTGTCACGGCACCACTGATGAACATGAACAACGGCATGTGGACGGCATAAATCAGTCTGAAGCCGAAATTGTTGTCGAACTTGGGTACCGTGTACTCGATTGCGTGGCCCAGAACGACAAGCAGAATAGCCCAGCCGCGAGCGGTATCCAAATAAACAATGCGACTCATGCGTGCGCCATTGAAATCACAATAGGTTCACGCCGTAATAGATCGAAATCGAGTCAGCAATTGAACGGACCTGATCGGCAATCAAGAATATACCGACAAGCAGCATTGGCCACCTACGGCGGCCAGTGACAGCTAGACACAAAAGCGCCAGCGCTAGGAACATGTCTAGCAACCGAACGTACCCGGTAACTATTAGCGGCGTGATCGCAAGTATCAAAGCCAACACAATGGATACGTAGGTCGCTGCGATGGCGGGACCGCTGAGAATCTGCAGAAATGAGGCGAATATGCCGACGATTTGTCGTTGTTTTACGCTGGCACGTACTTCCCGAAAAACTAGCCAACACGCTCCACCATAAAGCCCCCATAGCCCTAATTGAAGAACACTTAAAGCCTTGACTTCCACGAGTCGGTCACCGGCAATTTCGGTGCCAATTTTCTCTAGCGAGCCTCCAAAGTGAAGCTGGGCGATGCCCAATCCGGCAAGGAAAAACGACACCACCCATATTAGGCCCAACCGCCACGGCTGTGCGCATGGCGGCAAGGGCTTGCAGTTGCCCATTTTCTTTTTCCGCGTAACCCACACAGCGGCAAGCAAGATGAACAACATAGGCAGCGTTCCATCATGAATCAAGCCAGCCACTATCAGCAAAAACCACGCTCCACCCATACGCAACAGCCCCAGAGTATGAGTGTCACCACTCTTCTCTGAAAAGGACTGCTCCTGACTGTATGACTGCTTAAGGACCAGTGCCAGCGACAAAACTACCGGCGTCATGGCGAGCCCCTCACGAATCTGTATCGTGAATCGTGTGAAACCGAGGTACACCAGCGCAACCATCAAAAACACATATGCGCCTTTTGTCCGATTCAGCTTGAAGATACATCCTGAAGATAGTAATGCCACAAAAAGCAGAAAATAAAAGGCCAAAAAAATACGAGAGGCCTCGTAACCTTGTGGTCCAAATAATTTTGCTAGGTACGCGGTCAATATGAGAAACACCGGATCACGCCCCTGATCGCTCAGCCACGCTCCCTTGGATTCATATATGAGCTGGTAAGAAAACCAGTCGGGATTTAGTTTTGACATCGAGAGCTGCAGCAATGCTCCGAACAACACCATGATGAGCGCAAAAAACCACCAAGGCGAATACCTTGTTCTTGTTGACTTGAGCGGCATGAAGCGCCTATGCCCACGCCCGCGAATAGGACGATGGAAGCCTGAATCTGTTCCCACAATCATTGGCGATCGAATGCTTGGAGTCATGCGGTCTTAACCAGTGCCCGACGCTTGGTCAAGAAGTTGTCGACGTTGTTCATTTACGTATCAATTCCTGCGACGTGTTTAGGTGGCTCGCCGCTCAATTCCTGGTGAATCTGATTCGTCAACGTATGCCCGATCAATTTCCTTCTGAACATCGTCGGCACGGTTCTCGAAATCCGCATAGGCGCGGGCCAAACCTTCCTCAAGCAACACATTGACGCGCCACCCCATGCTCTCCAGGCGGTGAGAATCCATAAGCTTGCGAGGCGGACCATCTGGTTTCCTGGTGTCGAACTCAATGCGCCCACGGTAGCCCACAACTTTGCTAATGGTTTGCGCCAATTCCGTGATAGTGACGTCTTTGCCACTACCGACGTTGATATGACTGCGCGTGGGTTCGGTTAGAGCGTCATACGTCACGTTGTCCAATTGCATGACGTGAGTGCAAGCTGCGGCCATGTCGTCTACATACAAAAACTCGCGCAGCGGCGTACCGGTACCCCAGATGGCAACGCTCGTGGCCTGGCTGACTTTGGCTTCATGAAAGCGCCGAATCAGCGCGGGGATGACATGGCTGTTTTGCGGGTGGTAGTTGTCGCCTGGGCCATACAGGTTGGTGGGCATCACGCTACGGTAGTCGGTGCCGTGGCTGGTACCGTACTGGCGGTTGTAGCTTTCGCAGAGCTTGATGCCGGCAATCTTGGCAATGGCATAGGGCTCGTTGGTCGGCTCCAGCGGGCCCGTCAGCAGCGCGGCCTCATTCATGGGTTGGGGAGCCAGCCGGGGGTAGATGCAGCTACTGCCCAGGAACAGCAGCTTTTGCACACCGGCACGCCAGGCTTCGTGGATGACGTTAACTTCCATCATCAGGTTCTGGTAGATGAATTCGGCCGGGTAGGTGTTGTTGGCATGGATGCCACCTACCTTGGCGGCGGCCAGGTAGACCTGGTCAATCTTCTCGGTGGCAAAGAACTGACGCACGGCTTGCTGGTCGGTCAAATCCAGCTCGGCATGCGTGCGGGTGATGATGTCGGCGCGTCCTTTGGCCTGCAGGCAGCGCACGATCGCGCTGCCGACCATGCCGCGGTGGCCGGCCACATAGATTCGAGGGCTGTTGCTCATGGCGCCCTACTCCACGCTCACGGCCACGTCGAAGCCGTGCTTTTTCAGCAGGGCATGGCGGCGGGCTTGGTCCAGGTCGTGGGCGACCATTTCTTCGATCATCTGTTCAAGCGTGATCTCGGGGACCCAGCCGAGTTTTTCTTTTGCTTTGGCAGGGTCGCCGAGCAGGGTTTCGACTTCGGTGGGGCGGAAGTAGCGCGGGTCGATTCTGACGATAGGACGGGGGGTGGATGGGAGTGGATTCCCGCCTTCGCGGGAATGACAATCAAGGGAGCGGGAATGACGATCAAGGGAGTGGGAAGGACCATCGAGGGAGTGGGAAGGACCATCGAGGGGGCGGTTGAGCCAATAGCCGACTTCGTTGACGCCTTGGCCTTCCCACCGAAGTTCCATGCCCAACGCTGCCGCGGCTTTTTCTATGAACTGGCGCACGCTGGCTTGCTTGCCGGTGGCGATGACGAAGTCTTCGGGCTGGTCTTGCTGCAGCATGAGCCACTGCATGCGCACGTAGTCATGCGCGTGGCCCCAGTCGCGCAGCGCATCGATGTTGCCCATGTAGAGGCAGTCTTCCAAGCCCTCGGCAATATTGGCCAGGCCGCGCGTAACCTTGCGCGTCACAAAGGTTTCACCGCGGCGCGGGCTTTCGTGGTTGAACAGGATGCCGTTGCAGGCGTAGATGCCATAGGCCTCGCGGTAGTTCACGGTGATCCAGTAGGCGTACATCTTGGCCACGGCGTAGGGGCTGCGCGGGTAGAAGGGCGTGGTTTCCTTTTGCGGGGTTTCCTGCACCAGGCCATACAGCTCGCTGGTACTGGCCTGGTAAAAGCGTGTTTTCTTTTCCAGGCCCAGGATGCGGATGGCTTCCAGCAGACGCAGCGTTCCCATGGCATCTACGTCGGCGGTGTACTCGGGCGACTCGAAGCTCACGGCCACATGGCTTTGCGCGCCCAGGTTATAGATTTCGTCGGGCTGGGTTTGCTGGATGATGCGCGTGAGGTTGCTGCTGTCGGTGAGGTCGCCGTAGTGCAGCACGAAGTTGCGGTTGTCGATATGCGGGTCTTGGTAGATGTGATCCACCCGCGCGGTGTTGAACGAACTGGCGCGGCGCTTGATGCCATGCACGATGTAGCCCTTGGCCAGCAGGAATTCGGCAAGGTAGGAGCCGTCCTGGCCGGTGATGCCGGTGATGAGGGCGACTTTTTGGGGTGTTGTGGTCATCATATAAGGGGGACTTCTATGTATTCCTCATCTATGCATTCGTCATTCCCGCGAAGGCGGGAATCCATGGCTTTTCATGCCTCTGCTCTCATTGGAACGACGCGTCCGTAGGCGTCTTCAAAGCGCACGATGTCATCTTCGCCCAGATAGCTGCCCGACTGGACTTCGATCATTTCAAGATCGGTCTTGCCGGGGTTGTGCAGGCGGTGCACTTCGCCAATGGGGATGTAGGTGGACTGGTTTTCGGTCAGCAGGAAGATGTCGGCGCCGCGGGTGACCTCGGCTGTGCCCTTGACCACGATCCAGTGCTCGGCCCGGTGATGGTGTTTTTGCAGGCTGAGCGAGGCGCCGGGTTTGACGCCGATGCGTTTGACCTGGAAGCGCTCGCCCGCATCGATGCTGTCGTACCAGCCCCAAGGGCGGGCGACGCGGCGATGGCCGGTGGCTTGCGGCGCCTGCTTTGTCTTGAGCAGGGCCACGGCTTGCTTGACTTGCTCGACATGCTCAGCGTCGGCAACCAGCAGGGCATCCGGCGTGTCGATGATCAGCAGGTTGCGGGTGCCGAGCGCCACCACGGGACGGTGGGGCGCATTGATGTAGGTGTTGGCGGCATCAATGGCATGGCCCTGCCCGCTGATGCGGTTGTTGGCCTCGTCGGCAGGCGTGAGTTCAGCCACGGCATTCCAGCTGCCCACATCGCTCCAGGCGCCGTTGAAGGGCACGACCGCCACTTTGTGGTGATGCTCCAGCACCGCGTAGTCAATGCTCTCGGCGCGGCAGGCGTCGAAGGCCGCCGGGTCGAGCCGGATGAAGCTGCCGTCCCGGGTTTGCTGCGCTACCGCGGCCCGGCAAGAGGCCAGAATATCCGGGGCGTGTTGCTGGAGGGCGGCGATGAGCACATCGGCACGGGTCAGGAAAATGCCCGCGTTCCAGAAATAGCCACCGGCCAGCAGCATTTGCTGCGCTTTTTCGGCGACGGGTTTTTCAACGAACCGCTCCACTTCAAACACGTCGCCGTGGGGGCCGGCGACCTGTGCCGCAGGTCCGCTCTTGATGTAGCCGTAAGCGGTGCTCGGCAAGCTGGGCTGCACGCCAAACGTCACGATATGGCCTGCCTGGGCGGCGACCACACCACGCTGCACGGTCGAGGCAAACGCGTCGGCATCGGGGATGAAGTGATCGGCCGGCAAGAACAGCAGCACGTCGCCTGGCTGGGCGTTCAAGGCGGCGCAGGCCATGGCGGCTGCCGTGTTGCGGCCGACCGGCTCCAGAAGCTGGTGGCCCTTGGTGCCCTCTGCTTCCATGGCCTCCTGGACCATGAAGCGATGCTCGTTGTTGGCCACGCACACAAGCTGCGAAGCCAACGGTTTGACGCGTGCGAGCGTGATCTGCAGCAAACTCTTGCCGCCGATCAGCGGAACGAATTGCTTGGGAAAGGATTCGCGGGACAGTGGCCACAGGCGCGTGCCGCTGCCGCCGCAAAGAATGACTGGGGTGATCAGGTTCATGGCTGCGGCCCGGTCTTTCGATATTTTTGCAAGCCGCTGCTGGGTTTGTCTGGTAGCGTCATTTCAATGGCACCTGCTGCAAGGGCTGGCTTGAGATAGGTGTTGGCGATGACCTCGGTTACGGACAGCAGATCAACTTCATGAGTGCGCAGTGTCTTTTTGCCCGCTCCTTTACCGGCAAGCGCGTTAAAGCCTTCGCTGATTTCTGCAAATAAATTTCGTTTAGTCATTGCCTGGCCACCAGTTCACGCGTGGGCCGCGCCACGCCGGTGATGAGCCAAGTGGCTGGTGCTTGGGTGGGGCGGTTTTGGAGTTGCTGGTAGGCGATCATTATTACTATGTTTTTTATAGCCTTTTGTGTACGTCCAATATGGGCAGAAGCCGGTTTTTATTCACTATCCAACCACGGATTGACCACGGGGACTGACCGATCGTCAAAGTAGCAGATCGATAAGGCTGCAATGGATTCCCGCCTTCGCGGGAATGACGAGAGAGAGGCGGGAATGACAGATGAGGGGCGGAAAGGCATGGATTCCCGCCTTCGCG
>Ga0134125_10009707_pt1 | contig 10822 bp, 10 predicted proteins | sample KB31751_FD_96464 | JGI IMG/M metagenome (GOLD analysis project Ga0134125, IMG submission 96464) | Terrestrial soil microbial communities with excess Nitrogen fertilizer from Kellogg Biological Station, Michigan, USA - KB3-175-1 | ecosystem: Environmental > Terrestrial > Soil > Unclassified ...
CGCCGCAAAGCGCGGCGTTCAAACGCACGGACATTTGGTAACTCCCGAACTGGCCCCACCCGAGGCGGCTGCGTAAGCAGGCGCTTGTGCGTTTTGAAGGCGGGAATTAGGCCATTTCACGCAGCAGCCGTTCCACGGACGGAACTTGCAAAGCCAATGCCCCGCCAGCGACGCGAAACCAAACGGCTTCGCGATTAAGGCTGCGCGTCAGAATGTAAACCGTTTGCCGACCGCGGTCGGCGCCACGGTCTTGTCGCCGAACGCGGCAGCGAGCGCGGCCATCGCACGCCATCCGGTGCAGTGACCGGCCGCGATTGTCGAAAGCCCGAACTCCTTCATGGCCTCGACCGTCTGCGGAATTATTGCTTCGTTCGCGCCCGACAGATGAAACCCGCCCATGACGGCGTGCAATGGCACATCCAAATAACTTGAGCGCGCGTGACGAAGCACGTTGATGATTCCGGCATGCGAACAGGCACTGAGCACGACAAGGCCTTTCCCCTTCACATGCACGGCGAGCCAGCGTTCATCCATCAGCAACTCGTCCGGCTCCCAGCCCTGCCCGTCCGCCGTCCTGCGGACCTGTCCGGGCAACCCGCGCTCGAACGAGGTAACGCGCGGGATTTCGCCACTGACAAAAAACATATCGTCGAGGAAGCCCTGCGGTTCGGCCGTGCTGACGACGCGCGCGCCACGGTTCGTCAGGTCATCGATGGCCGGCACATCGTCCATCAGACGCACTTTGCCGCCGGGCTGCATCATGCCGCGCGAGCGAAACATGCCGGGGTGCGCATAGTAAGGAACTTCGCGGCCGCCGTTTCGCGCGCGAATGGCGTCAAGCGCCAGAAACATTGCGCCGGAGTGATCCCAGTGGCCGTGCGACAGCACGATGCTTTCGATCTTGCCCAAATCGGCGCCGAGGCGCGTCGTATTGCGCTCGAAGGCGTAGTCTTCCGGTCCGCTGTCGAACAATACGGAATGACTCTGCCCGCCGCGGTACGCCGTGACGAGACAGGAAAGGCCGTGCACCGCGCAACAAAGGCACCGCCCCGACGACGCGCGCAGGCCCCGGCGCGTCGCAAAGGAAAACTCGGTTTCCACATTGGCAGGCGTTGTCGAAAGCCCGTCCGTCGAATTATCGACCAGGATCTGGATTTCGACTTTATCAACGGGTGCAAGCACGCCCATCATCCCGCCGCGGGAGCGCCCGGCTGCTTGAGCGGATGCGCGCGCGCAAACGCGTCGTTCTGCATGCAGGTATCGACGATGCGTTTGACGGTCGGGAACGCCGCCACATCGATCTTGAAATAACCCGCACCGGCTGCCTGTGTGGCAAGACAGATGTCCGCGATGGTGATCTGGTCGCCCTGACAATAACGGCCGGTTCCACCGCCGCCGGCGAGATGCGTTTCGAGCGCCGTCAACGCCGCGCGGTGCCAGTGCTGCGCCCACTTCATCACGCCCGCCTCGTCGACCTTGAACTCGTGCGCAAGGTATTCGCGCACGCGCGGCACGATCAGCGGATGGGAATCCGCGGCAACGATTTGCGCCAGACCGCGCACACGTGCGCGCGCCTTCGGCTCAGTCGGCAGCAGCGGCGGCTGCGGATATACCTCGTCGATGTATTCGACGATCGCCAGCGACTCGAACAATGCCGGCCCCTCACCGTCCACGAGCGCGGGGATCGCCATCATCGGGTTGACCTTGCGGAACGCGTCCTCGCGTTGCTGGCCCTTCATCAGGTTTACCTCGATCACCTCATCGGGCGTGATGCCCTTGAGGTTGAGCGCGATGCGCACGCGGTATGTCGCCAGCGAGCGCCAGAAGGAAAAGAGTTTCATGAATGCCTCTCCATAAATTGTCAGTCCGACCTTGTGCCGGGCATCTCGTTTAGGGACGCGAAGGCGTTGCGCCCGTAGGCGAGATGGCCGGGACATAGGCGTTTTGAGAGAACGCCGTTCTTCGAACGGCTATGCCCGGCCATGACGCCATTACTTCTTGCTGCCGCCCGGATCGGCTTTCAGTCCGGCCGCCTCGATGCCCGCGATGGCGATGATTTCGTCGTTATCGCCGGTATCGCCGGAAATGCCGACCGCGCCGATGACGGCATTGTTGCCGTCGCGAATGAGTACGCCCGCCGGATTGGGCACAAGGCGCCCGCCGCTCGCCATCCCAACCGCTGCAAAGAAGGCCGGATTTTGCGCCGCGCGTTCCATGCTGGTGCGAGAACCCCAGCCAAAGCCGAGCGCGCCGTAAGCCTTTCCGATCGCAATCTCGTAGCGGAAAATTCCCGAGCCGTCCTCGCGCTTGGCGCAGACAACGTGCCCGCCGGCATCGAGCACCACGATCGTTTGCGGCATCTGCTTCTTGTCACGCGCGGTCTTCAAGCCGACGTCGACGATGGTGGAAGCCTGAGCAAGCGTAACGGACATTTTTCGAACCCTCTTTGTTTTACGATTTCTTGCGTTGCGCCCAATAGACTGACATGCGCGAGCCGTCGCCGCCACCGACACCGTTTTTGGTCGCTTCCTCGAACGAGCCCAGCGCCGCCTTGGTCGCCGGCATGTCGATACCTTTCGCCGCGCCGGTCTCGACCATCGTGCGCAAATCCTTCACGCCATTGGCGATGCTGAATGTCGTCGGTCCCGGATCACGGCCTTCGAACATCGTCACGATCATCTCGGCGCGATTCTTCAGCGCCGGATTGGCGCCGTTGGTGTCCACGAATAAATCGAGCAGACGCTTCGGCTCCCAGCCGACATCGCGCGCGATCGCGAAGGCCTCGCCGTAAGCCTGCCACGCCACCATCAGCGGCAAATTGATTGCAAGCTTCATCGACGAACCGGCGCCGACCGGCCCGCAATGCTCGACGCGGCGGCAAAGCTGATCGAGAATCGGCCTGGCGCGCGCGGCATCGGCCGCTTCGGCACCCATGAGGCCGAGCAATTTGCCCTGCCGCGCCGGAGCGATCGAGCCGCCGACCGGGCATTCCACCAGTGCTGCGCCCTTGGCGCGCACCTTGCCGGCGAGATCCGTTTCGACCTTGGGTGCAACCGTGCTCATCTCGATGAACAGCTTGCCCTTTACGTCGCCGGACAAGAGGCCGGTCGCGCCGTTGTAAACCTGGTCGATCGCGGCACCATCGGTCAGGATGGTCACGATGACTTCGCACGCGCTTGCGAGCGAGACGGGACTGGCTGCGACCTTGGCGCCGGCATCCGCGAGCGATTTTGTCTTCGCCGCGGTGCGATTCCAGACGGTGACTTCGTGGCCAACCTCGATCAGCCGCACGGCGATTGCCGCACCCATGCCGCCGAGGCCGGGGATTCCGATTTTCATGACTACTCCCGTTCTTCTTTGCGGGCGACGATAGGCGATTGGCGCGCGGCATGAAAGCCGCTTCGCAACGGCAGCCCACTCGACAGGAACGGCTTCGACCGCTTAAGACGGAACGGGAAAATCGCGCGCGATCATTCGCGCCGCATGACAATCGAGGAGAATTGGGAATGGCCGCGGCAAAAAAGCAAAAAGGTAAAGTTGGAATTGTCGGCCTCGGCATCATGGGCGGCTCATTCGCGAAAAATCTCAGCGCCGCCGGCTGGCACGTCATCGGCTTCGATCCGAGCCCCGCGCGTTGCAGCGAAGCCCGCCGCCGTGGCGTCGAGATCGCGAAAAGCGCAGCCGACGTGGCCGCCCGGACGCCCGTCATCCTGACGAGCCTGCCGAAACCCGAAGCACTCGCAGCGACCGCCCGTGAAATCGCCGCCGCCAGGCTGCCGCGCCGCATCGTCGCCGAAATGAGCACCTTCAAGATCGAAGACAAGGAAAAGGCCGAACGCATCTTCCGCAAGGCCGGCCATACCATGCTCGATTGTCCCGTCAGCGGCACCGGCGCGCAGGCCCGGAACGGCGACCTGGTGTTTTATGCCAGCGGCGATTCCAAAGCCGTCGCGCGCCTCAAGCCGATGTTCGAGGATTTCGGCCGACGCATTTATGACGTCGGCGCCTTCGGCAACGGCAGCAAGATGAAATACGTCGCCAATCTGCTGGTCGCCATCCACAACGTGGCGAGCGCGGAAGCGATGGTGCTGGGCATGAAGGCCGGCCTGCCGCCGCAAATGATTTTCGACCTGATCACCGCCGGCGCCGGAAATTCGCGCGTGTTCGAATTGCGCGCGCCGATGATGGTGAAGAACGATTATCGCGACGCCACCATGAAGATCGACATCTGGCAGAAGGACATGGATGTGATCGGCCACTACGCCAAGAAGATCCGCGTGCCGACGCCGATGTTCGACGCGTCGAAGCCGGTCTATGTCGCCGCCATGCGCAACGGTTTGGGCGCGCAGGATACTGCGGCTGTGTGCGCGGTGCTGGAGAAGAAGGCCGGCGTGAAGCGCAAGAAAAAACGGTGACCGTTACCTCCCGACGGTTCATCAATCGGCATGGCCGGGCTTGTCCCGGCCGTCCACGTCTTGCTTAAATCGACGTGAAGACACGGATGCCCGGCACAAGGCGGGGCATGACGAAAGATGTAGCCGAGGGAAATTCCATGACGTCGTTGCAGCAGCGTAGCGAGACCCGTGACGGCATGCGGATCGACTTCGACGTCCCGGTCACGATGGATGACGGCCTCGTCCTGCGCGCCGATGTTTTCCGCCCGGTGAAGGACGGCAAGTATCCGGTCATCCTCAGTTACGGCCCTTACGCCAAGAACCTCGCCTTCCAGGACGGTTATCCGAGCGCATGGGAGCGCATGGTGACCAGGCATCCCGACGTTACCGCAGGCTCGAGCAACCTTTATCAAAGCTGGGAAGTCGCCGATCCGGAGAAATGGGTGCCGCACAATTACATCTGCGTGCGCGTCGATTCCCGTGGCACCGGTTGCTCGCCCGGCTTCATCGATCACTTCTCGCCGCGCGAAACCAAGGACTATTACGATTGCATCGAATGGGCGGGCCAGCAGCCTTGGTCGAACGGCAAGGTCGGCCTCAACGGCATCTCGTATTACGGCATCAACCAATGGCACGTCGCGTCGTTACAGCCGCCGCATCTCGCCGCCATCTGCATCTGGGAGGGCGCGGCCGACTGGTATCGCGACATGACGCACCACGGCGGCATTCTCTCGACGTTCTGGGAGAACTGGTACGACATGCAGGTGAAGACCGTGCAATACGGCGCCGGCGAACGCGGCAAGCGCAGCCGCGTCCATAACGATCTCGTTTGCGGCCCGGATACTCTGTCCGAGCACGATCTGGCGAAGAACCGCGCCAATTTCGGCGACGACATCCGCGCCCATCCTCTCGACGACGACTACCACAAGGCACGCTCGCCGATCTGGTCGAAGGTAAAGGTGCCGATGTTCAGCGCAGCCAACTGGGGCGGTCAGGGCCTGCACCCGCGCGGCAACTTTGAAGGCTTCGTGCGCGCGGCGTCGAAGGACAAATGGCTCGAAGCACACGGCATCGAGCACTGGACTCATTTCTACACCGACTATGGCCGCGAGCAGCAGCGCCGTTTCTTCGACTACTTCCTGCACGGCAAGGACAGCGGCTGGTCGAAACAGCCGAAGGTGCTGCTGCAAGTACGCCACCCAGGCGAGAAATTCGTTCCGCGCGCGGAAGGCGAATGGCCGCTCAAGCGCACGAAGTGGACGAAGTTCTATCTCGATCCTGCCAGCAAGACGCTCACGACAAAGAAGCCGTCCGGCCGCGCGCAACTCAAGTTCGCGGCGATGGGTGACGGCCTCACGTTCCTGACGCCGCCGCTCGACGCCGATACCGAGATCACCGGACCGTCCGCGCTCAAGCTGTTCGCGTCATCAAGCACCAGGGACGCCGACTTCTTCATCGTGCTGCGCGTGTTCACCGGCGACATGAAAGAGATCGTGTTCCAGGGCGCGATCGATCCGCACACGCCGGTCGCGCAAGGTTGGCTGCGCGCCTCGCACCGCAAGCTCGATCCAAAATTGTCGACGCCCTACCGCCCCTATCACACGCATGACCGCATGCAGCCGCTCAAGAAAGGTGAAGTGGCCGAACTCGACATCGAAATATGGCCGACCTCGATCGCCGTGCCCGCGGGCTATCGGGTGGCGCTGTCGATCCGCGGCAAGGATTACGAATACGGCGGCGGCAGCGGTGGCAAGCTTTCGAACTTCAAGAACGAACTGACGGGTTGCGGTCCTTTCCTGCATAACGATCCGGCGGACCGGCCGGCAAAGATATTCAACAATGTCACTACGCTTCATTTTGGCCGCGGCAAATCACCCTACCTGCTGCTGCCGATCGTGCCGCCAAAAAAGCGGACAGCGCCCAAGCGTGCGAAAAAGTGACGTTGCGGCTGCACCAGGTCCGCCCGCAGCCCGCAGGTGGGCATGTGTCGCATAGCGCCGCGACATCCGGGCTTTACAGGCCGTAATACATTAGTCGATGATGGGCGTCGTTCGCTCGTCACGACGAGGAGCGGGGGGCGGCAAGGTATTCGGTTCTAGAAATATAACTGGCTCGCCAAGGCCAGCCAGCTAATCAGCCCGCAGCGGGCGACAGAAGGAGGAATGAAATGTCTCGCAAGATCACTCGCCGCAAAGTCCTGGCTGGCACTGCCGCCGGTGCTGCGCTGGCGACATTCAAATTCCCGGCTCCGGCGATTGCGCAAGCTGCGCCGTTCAAGCTTGGCCTGCTGACGGTGAAAACCGGCCCGCTCGCGCAGGGCGGCATTCAGATGGAACAAGGCATCGTCACCTACCTGAAGGAGAAGAATTACAAATTCGCCGGCCGCAAGGTCGAATTCATCTCCGCCGATACCGGCGGCAATCCGGCCGGCGCCAAGACCAAGGCGCAAGAACTGATCGAGCGCGACAACGTCGACACCATCGTCGGACCGCTCGCCGCCTTCGAACTTCTGGCGATCACCGATTACGTGCGCCAGCACGAGACGCCCCTCCTGAGCCTCGCGGCGGCGGAAGACGTGACGCAGCGGCATGTCAATCCGTTCGTGGTCCGTCCCTCCGCCACATCGGCGCAATGCATGCATCCGCTGGGCGACTACGCCGCCAAGGAACTGAAGTACAAGACCGCCATTACGATCTCGGAAGACTTCGCCTTCGGCTACGAGCAGATTGCCGGCTTCCAGCGGGTATTCCACGACGACGGCGGCAAGGTCGTGAAAAAGCTGTGGCCGCCGTTAGTAACGCCCGACTACACGCCTTATATTGCGCAAATCAGCGACGTCGATTGCTGCGTGAACGGCTTTGCGGGCTCCAACCCGGTGAAGTTCATGAAGGCCTATCAGGCGATGGGCATGAAGTCGAAAATACCGCTGCTTGCCGGCTGGACCGCCATGGACGATGCGCTGCTGCATAGCCTTGGCGATGAAGCCATCGGCGTGAAGTCGGCGCACTGGTACTCGGCGGATTTCGAGTCGGAGAGCAACAAGCGCTTCGTCGCGGACATGCAGAAGAGCTATAATGTGCTGCCGGGCGGCTATTCGGCGGGCATGTACATCGCCGGCATGTGCATCGATGCGGCGCTGGAGAAGAGCGGCGGCAAGGCCGCCAGTAAAAAGGCCTTTGCCGAAGAACTGCACAAGGTGTCGCTCAAGGACAGCCCGCGCGGGCCGTTCCACTTCGACCAATACGGCAACGTGGTCGGCACGGTGTTCATCCGCAATTGCGAGCGCAAGAACGGCAAGCTGGTCAACACGGTGATCAAGACCTATCCGAATGTGAGCCAGTTCTGGACTTACGACCCGAAGAAATTCTTGTCGCAGCCGGTCTACTCGCGCGACTATCCGCCGTTGAAGCCGTAGGCAATTTCGGTCGTCCACGGGCGCCCCAAAAAGGCGCCCGTGGTCTATCCGGCGCAATCATGAGAACAAGGTCGCGATGAGCTTCTATCTCGTGCTAACGGTGAACAGCATCACCTTCGGCGGGTTGCTGTTCCTGCTGTCATCCGGCTTTTCGCTGATCTTCGGTCTGATGCGGATTCCGAACCTGACGCATGGATCGCTGTTCATGCTCGGGGCGTATTTCGGCGCTACTTTTGTGGGCGGCTTGCTCGGCTTTGTTTTCAATTTCTGGATCGCCGCGCTGCTCGCGGCGGTTCTCGTTGCCGCATTTGGCGCCGTGTTGGAACGGCTGCTGCTGCGGCAGCTTCCAGGGCAACCCTCGGCGCAGGTCCTCGTCACGCTCGGTCTTTCCTTCATGGTCGCCGACTTTTGCCTGATGGTGTGGGGCGGCGATCCGCTATCGGTGCAGACGCCGGACAGCCTGGTTGGCTTCGTCCGGCTCGGGCCGCTGGCATTCCCGCTCTATCGGCTCGCCATCATCGGCATTGCCGCCGTCGTAGCGATCGGGCTCTGGTTGTTGCTCGACCGCACGCGCATTGGCGCCATGATCCGCGCCGGCGTGGACGATCCCGACATGGCGCGCGTCGTCGGCATTCGGGTATCCCAGCTTTTCACCACCGTATTTGCGCTCGGCGCCGGACTTGCGGCCTTCGCGGGCATCATCGGCGCACCAATCCTTTCGGTGTATCCGGGACTCGACCAGGACATGCTGCCGCTGGCGCTGGTGGTGGTCATCATCGGCGGCTCGGGCAGCCTGCTCGGCTCGTTCTTCGGCAGTATCATCATCGGGTTCATCTATAATTTCGGACAGGCCCTGCTGCCCGAACTTGCCTACTTCGTCCTTTTCCTGCCCATGCTGCTGGTTCTCTTGTTCAAGCCGCAGGGCCTGTTCGGCCGGTTTGTCCCATGAGTGCTCGCATCGTCACCCTGGTAGTCGGCGCTGTCCTGCTCATCACGCTGCCGTTCTGGATGCCCGGCGTTTATTATCTCAACGTCGCCAGCCAGATTCTTTTCTACGCGGTCTTTGCCATCGGCCTGAACATCCTGGCGGGCTATGGCGGACTCGTTTCGCTCGGCCACGCCGCGCTGTTCGGTATCGCCGCCTATGCCACCGGCTATCTGCTACAGCACGGCTTCGGTCACCCCGCCGCGATCCTGATTGCGCTGGTCGTCGCCATGGCGTCGACGGCGCTTTATGCCGTTCTGTCGCTGCGGGCGAGCGGAATAGGCTACATCATGATCACGCTGGCGCTCGGCGAGATCGTCTGGGGCCTCGCCTATCGCTGGATCAGCGTGACCGGTGGCGACAACGGCATCAGCGTGCACGTGCGGCCGGAACCCTTCGGCATCGCCCTCACCTCGGCCAGCGCCTTCTATTATACGTGCCTGATTGTCTTCGCGCTCTCCACGGCGATGATCGCCATATTCGTGCGTTCCCCGCTCGGCGCCGCGCTCAAGGGTACTCGCGACCAGCCGCGCCGCATGAATGCTCTCGGCTATCACGTCTGGGCCATCCGCTTCTGGGCGTCCATGCTCTCCGGTCTGTTGACCGCGATCGCGGGTATCCTGTTCGTCTATTACAATCAGTTCATCAGCCCGCAGACACTGGCGCTCACCGCCTCCGCCGAGGTGGTGCTGATGGTGATTGCCGGCGGTGCCAGCACCTTGTTCGGGCCCGTCGTCGGCGCGGCGCTGGTCGTGATCGTGAAGAGCGTGGTCAGTGGCTATTTGACCCGCTGGAATTTCCTGCTCGGCGCTATTTTCGTCGCCATCGTCATCCTGATGCCGGAGGGTCTCGTGCCCGGCACCGTGCGGCTGTGGAAACTCGGCTGGCGCAAGACGATAGCGCGCCGCCCGAAAATATTTAAAGCCGGAGGACCGCCGGTATGAGCGCCCTCACCGTTTCAGGCTTGCGCAAATCGTTCGGCGGCCTGCACGTCACCAAAAACGTCAATCTCAATGTCGAATCCGGCGAGCGGCGCCTCATCATCGGCCCAAATGGCGCCGGCAAGACTACTTTGTTCAATCTTATCACCGGCGAAATCGCGGCCGATGGCGGCTCGATCCAACTCCTTGGCAAGGACATTACGCAGGTGCCTGCGCGGCGGCGGCCGCATCTCGGCATGGCGCGCACCTATCAGATCATCACGCTGTTCGCGCAAGACTCCATCATGCACAACGTCTTGCTGGCGCTTTTGGGATTGTCGCGATCCCGCTGGAATCCGCTGATGGATCTCGGACGCCAGCGTCATCTGGTTGAAGAGGCGCATCAGGCGCTCGAACGCGTCGGCCTCGGCCATATCGCAGACCGGCCGCTGGCGCAGACGTCCTATGGCGAGCGCCGCCGTGTCGAGATCGCCATGGCGCTCGCGCAGAATCCGAAAGTGCTGTTGCTCGACGAACCGTTCGCCGGCCTGTCGATCGATGAGCGCCGCGACGTGCAAAAGCTGCTGCTGGCGATCCCGCGCGACGTGACCATGGTGATGATCGAGCATAACATGGATGTGGCGCTGGATTTCGCCGACCGCATCACGCTGTTGCATTTCGGTGAGGTGATCGTCGAAGGCACCCGTACTGAGGTTGTCGCCGACCCACGCACCAGAGAGGTCTATCTTGGCCACTAGCGCGCTCACGTTGCAGGGGGTCAACGCGTTTTACGGGGACAGTCATGTCCTCCAGAACGTATCGTTCGAGCTTGGCGAAGCGCGCATGCTCGGCCTGCTCGGCCGCAACGGCGCCGGCAAATCCACCTGCCTCAACGTCACCGTCGGGTTGCTGCATCCGCGCACCGGCGATATCGCGATATTCGGCAAGCGCGTGACGGACCTGCCGCCGGAGCAAATCGCCGCGCAGGGCATCGCGCTCGTTCCGCAAGGCCGCCGCATCTTCAAGAGCTTGACGGTGCGCGAGAACCTGATTGTGGCTGCGCGCAAACCCGATCCGGGGAGCAAGCACGCGCCGTGGACCATCGATA
>Ga0134125_10009708_pt1 | contig 10821 bp, 4 predicted proteins | sample KB31751_FD_96464 | JGI IMG/M metagenome (GOLD analysis project Ga0134125, IMG submission 96464) | Terrestrial soil microbial communities with excess Nitrogen fertilizer from Kellogg Biological Station, Michigan, USA - KB3-175-1 | ecosystem: Environmental > Terrestrial > Soil > Unclassified ...
AGAACGGACGGTAGGGATACTGCAACCCGCCGCCGACGTTGGCCACGGTGGCAAATCCCAGCTCGGGATTATAGGCATGGCCGCCCACCGCCGCGCGTTGGGTGCTGGCCAGGTAGTCGGAGGCGTTCACCAGATTGCCGGCTCCATCCACCAGCTCCACCTGTTTCCCCAAGGCTTCGTGCGGCGGCATCTCGATGGTGTAGCCGGTGCCATAGGTGACGGTGAGGTTGGGCTTGACGTGCCAGGAATCGGTGAAATACACGTTGTAGAGCGGAATCGTGCTCTGGTCGAACATCGGCGTGCCCAGCGGCTGCAAGGAGAGCTGCGGGCCGCTGCGGGTATACAGCGTCTGCGGCTGGTCCACGATGCCCAGCACCTCGTTGTAGGTGTTGCGATAGGTGCTCAGATCCGCGCCGCTGGTGAAGTCGGTGGGCAGATAGGGATTGACCACGCCTTGGCCATCGGCGATCTGGTACACGTTGGCGGCCATCACGCCGCCCCCGTTGTCGTTGCGTTGGTGGTAGTCCCACTGGTAGGTGTACTTGCCGCCAAACTGGAAAATGTGATTGCCCTTCAACAGGGTGACGTCATCGCTAAAGGTCTGGCCGATGCCGTCCCAAAAGCGGCTGCGCACGCTCTGCGTGTTGACGTTGTAGGGAATCAGCGCTTGCGAGGTCTCGCCCCCGATCTCCAGCGCGCCCCCCAGACCGGTGAATCCGGTGATGGCCTGCGGCTTCAGGTCGGCCCCGCCCCACTGCCAGAAATTGCGCAGGTAGGAGTAATGGAAGCTGTTGGTGAGGTTGGCGGACAGGTTGCTGGTGAAGGCCACCGAGCTCATCGAAGGCAGCTCCGGCCGCTGCGTCGTGGACAGGGGCTGGCCAAATTTGGCTCCCGGCGTGGCTCCGCCAATGTCGACCTGGGAGGTCGTGATCGGGTTGTAGCTGTAGAAGTGGTAGGTCGCGGTGAGATGGTTCTTGCTGCCGAAATCGTGGTCCAGCCGGGTCACGAAGAAGTTCGATTTCAGGCTCTCGTTGTCGTTGGCGATGTAGCCAAAGGTGTTGATCGCATCTCCGGCGTTGCCGGTGAAGTCGTTGGGCTCGGGCAGGTACTGCTTCCAGAGCTGCTTCACCACCGGGTTGATGCCCAGACTGCGCGGATCGCACGCCCCGGTGCCGTTGGGGTTGACCGCGGTGACGGCATAGCCGTTGCACACCGCGGGCTGGTAGACCGTGTTGCCGACCGTCACCGACGTGGGGTTGAGGTTGTAGGTATGGATCACCCCGGTTCCGGTGCTGTCCACGCTGATGATGCCCGCCCGCAGCAGGTCGCCGGGCACGGTGCGCTCATAGGTCGCGGCGTTGGGGAAGCGCCGGCCCTCATAGTTGCCAAACAGATACGTCTTGCCGCCCAGCCACTTGGGTAGGATCTCGCCGCCCAACGAAGCCCCAAAGCGGTTTTGGTGGCTCTTCGCTTTGGCGGTGCCGCTGCGGTCGTTGCTCCAGGTGTTGGCGCCCAGGTAGGAACCCAGGTAGTAGTCGTAGACCGAACCGTGCACCGCATCGGTGCCCCGCTTGGTGACCATCGAGACCGAGGATCCGGCCGCGCTGTTGACGTCCGCCGTCTGGTTGGTGGTGCCTACACTGAACTGCTCGATGCTCTCCGCCGGGGTGGGAATCACGCCCGAGGTGGAGCCGCCGGTTGCCGGCGTGTAGTCGGCGTTGTTGCCGTCCATATCGTTGCTGTTGGAACCGCCGTCCAGCGTAAAGCTGTTCTGGTCGGAGTCCGCGCCCGCCACGCCGCCGTCCGGCTGGGTGTTGGGCTGCAGCATGGTCAGGGAATTGGCGTCCCGGTTCAGATTGGGCAGCTTGACGATCGCATCCCCGCTGATGGTCGCGCCCACGGTCGAGTTCATGGTCTGCAACTCGGCTCCGGTGGCGCTGACCTCGACCGTCTGCGTGGTCGTGCCCACCTGCATGGGCACGTTCAGGGTCAGCGGTTTGCCTACTTCGACCGCCTGGCTCTTGATCGTGGCTTCTTTGAACCCTTCTTTTTTGACGTCCAGCGTATACGTGCCCGGCTGCAGGTTGACGAAGGCGTACCGTCCCTGGCCGTTGGTAATCGTGGCCTGGGACTCGTTGGTGGCGGTGTTGGTCAGGGTGATCACCGCCCCCACCATGGCCGCCTTCTGCGCATCGGTCACCTGCCCGGTGACCGTGCCGCTATTGGTGTTTTGTGCCCGGGCTGGCTGCGGTAGAAGCCAGCAAAGACCGGCCACGGCAATCAACGAGGCGATCAAGCGAACCACACGCTTGCCCCCACTCAATCTCGACATGCAAAATATCCTCCCCATGATGGAAATAGCACAGTACGGATCCGACATGTGACGATGTCACCACTATGTTGAACGCGGCATCAGTGGATGACCGCTATTGTCTACGGAAAGATGGGCATGTCAATAATTAAATATGACGAAATCGTGGATTGTGCGTGAACAACCCTAGAGACAGTAGCAGAAAATAAAAAAGGAGCCGCGGCGTGCGCCGCGGCTCCCAGAACTGCCAGTGTATGGTGTTTCCGGGTCTGTGCCCGGGAATTGTCGCTACCAGTGAATGCGCAGCCCCACCTCAACCGCGCGCGCCCTCGGCATCACCGGTGATGACGCCGAAGCTCTGCGGGCTGGTCAAGTTCAGGCTGGGATTCGCGGGCGAGAAGTGATTGAACACGTTGCTCGCCTGGGCACTGAGCTCGGCCCCGAAACGTTCGGAGAGAGCCAGGTCCTTAGTCAAGGAGAAGTCCACGTTCCAACGGCTCAGGCCGGGGATCAGGCCGGATTGTCCGGTCGTATCCAAGCCCAGCACCATGGGACGGAACTCGCTATAGATGCCAGCGGCGTTGTCGCCGAACTGGTTCATGCCGCTGCCTTTGTGGGACGGGTCGCTGTTGGTGCCGATTCCCGCTCCCTCGCCAGCGCTGTTCTGCTGCGCGACGCCGCGGGACACCGAAGTCCCCCCGGTGAAGCCGGTGGTCTTGATGGCGCTCTCATCGGTTGAGCCGATGCCGCAATCCATCTCGCCAAACGAGGCGCAGTCGCCGCCGTTGTTGACATAGTTCCAGCCGCCGTCGTTCCAGGTGAAGATCGGAGCGAACGACCAGCCGTTGGTCAGATGGCCAAGCAGACCGTGCTGGGTCTTGGCGCCAGGTTCATAGACGAAATACAGGTTGTAGTTCAGCGGGGTGTCATTGCCCTGCGGACCATACATGGCGTGCATGTTCCAGGGATCGACCACGCTGTACTCGCTGGTCGCCTGCGTGGTCTGGCCCGTGCCCATCGAGCGGCTCCAGGTGAAGTTGGAAAGCGCCGTCAGGCCATGCCAGTTGCGCATGGTCAGGCTCCAGAACACCGAGTTGTAGTTTCCCCACCCGTTGCTCAGGTTGTCGAAGATCCCCTGCATCTGGCCCGATCCGCCGCCGGGTTGACCCGGGAGCGCGGAACTGAGCAGCGTCCGGCCGAGCGTCCAGGATGAGCTGGAGCCCAGGTCGGACCACAGGTTGTAGACATTGTTGCCAGTCGTGGTGTTGATGTTTTTCTTCGCGATTTCGTTGCTGGCGACCGCGGCGGTGCAGCTCGAAAACCCGGAGCAGTAAGTGGATTTCGGACCGCCGAGGGCGGTCTCGAAGAACGACTGCGCCGTGATGGGGCTGCCGTTGGCGATCTCCTGGTACATGTTGGCGAAGGCTTGCTGGAACTGCTGTCCGCCCGCGACCGTCATGTACGGCACCGCGTCGAGGTTAATGGCCTGGTATTCGTTGCGCAGAATACGGCCGGTGTAGCCCACTTCGGTGGAGAAGTTTTGGTTGATCTGGCGCTGGATGGTCAGGTCGAACTCGTCGGAACGGTTCGGCTTGAAGTTGGGATCGAGCACCTCGCCCGCGCCCGCCGCCGGACCTTGGATGCCGGGGTAGAAGGGCTGGGGCAGGGTGGCCGAAGGCGCAGTCCCCAAGGGGGCGACCAAACCGTCGGTTCCAATGCGGAAGGCGTCGGTCGGATCCACGCCGCCGGTGCCGTTGCAGGTGCCGCTCATGCTGGCGCCGATACAAGTCACCGGTTGGCCCAGACCGGTCCCGAGCAGCGGAACCAGGACCAGGTCCACGCCGTTCAGGCGGCCGTAAATGCGGGCCCAGCCGCCGCGGACGACCGTGCTGTTGTGGCCAAACAGGCTCTCCAGCATGCCGCCGTTGAAGGTCGGATTCCAGGCCAAGGATACGCGCGGGCTCAGCCCGCCGTAGAACGGGTGATAGGGGTACTTCAGACCGCTGCCGACGTTGGCGACGGTGGCGAACCCTAGCGTCGGGTTATAGACCTGGCCGCCCTCGGCGAACTTCTGCGTGGTGGCCAGGTAGTCGGCCGCATCCACCAGATTGCCGGCTTGGTCCACCAGCTCGACCTGCTTGCCTTGGGCCTCGTGCGGCGGCATTTCCACCGTGTAGCCGGTGCCAAAGGTCATCGTCAGGTTGGGCTTGATGTGCCAGGAGTCGGTGAAGTAGACGTTGTAGAGCGGGATCGTGCTCTCGTCGAACATCGGCGTTCCAAGCGGATCCAGATTCAATTGCGGACCGCTGCGGGTGTACAGCGTTTGCGGCTGCGACACAATGCCGAGCACCTCGTTATAGAGGTCCTGGTAGGCGGCAGCTTGCTTGGAGGGCAGGTTGGTCGGCAGGAACGAGTTCGCCACGCCGCCGCCGGGACCAATTTGGTAGACGTTGGCGTTGAGGATGCCGCCGCCGTTGTCGTTGCGTTCGTGGTAGTCCCACTGATTGGTGTACTTGCCGCCGAACTGAAAGATATGGTTGCCGTGCAGCAGCGTCAGGTCGTCGCTGAAGGTGTTGCCAATACCGTCCCATACGCGCGTGCGCACGCTCTGCACGTTCACGTTGTAAGGGATCAAGGCACTGGAGCTCTCCGAAGTCGAATTGCTCGCTGTGCCATTGCCGATTTCCAGCGCTCCGCCCAAGCCCGAAAAACCCGGGATGGTCTGCGGCGAGACGTTGGTGCCAGCCCACTGCCAGAAGTTGCGCAGGTAGCTGTAATGGAAGGCATTGGTGAGATTCGGCGTCAGGCTGCTGGTCAACTGCGCCGTCCACATCGAGGGCAGTTCCGGATGCACGGTGGTAGCTACATCCTGGCCCTTGGTGTCGCCGGCCAGTCCGCCGCCGATATCGACCTGACCAGTCGTTACCGGGTTGTAGCTGTAGAAGTGGTAGCTGGCGGTGAAGTGATTCTTGGCGCCGAAGTCGTGATCCACCCGGAACACGAAAAAGTTCGACTTGATCGGCGTGGACACGTTGTTGGTGTAGCCCAGCGTGTTGAACTGATCGCCTGCGGTAAAGTTGTTGGCCGCGGGCATGGAGTTGCTCCACAGCGCGTTGACCACCGGGTTCAAGCCGATGCCGCGCGGGTCACACGCGCCGGTGCCGGCCGGATGGGTCGCGCTCACGGCGTAGCCGTTGCACACCGCCGGCTGATAGGCGGTGCCGTCTACCGTGGTGGTGGCGGGGTTGAGGTTGTAGGCCAACTCGCCCGAGGTGCCGGGAACTTGAATGATGCCGGCGCGCATCAGATCGCTGGGAACGCTCTTGGTCAAGCTCTGGCTCAGCGGATAGCGCCGGGCCTCGAAGTTGCCGAATAGATACGTTTTGCCGCCCAGAAAATTGGGCAGAATCTGGCCACCGAGCGAGGCTCCAAAGCGGTTCTGGTGGCTCTTGGCTTTGGGCAGGTTGGCGCGGTTGTTGCTCCAGCTATTGGCTCCCAGGTACGAACCCAGATAGTACTCATACGCCGAGCCGTGGATCTGGTCGGTACCGCGGCGGGTGACCATCGAAACCGAGGAGCCGGCCGCGCCGTTCACGTCGGCGGTCTGGTTGTTGACGCCCACGGAGAACTGCTCGATCGAGTCCGCCGGAGTGGGAATGACGCCCGACGGGTTGCCGCCGGTGCCGCTGCCGATGTTGCCGCTGGAGGGTGTGTAGCTCGAGTGCGAGCCGTCCATGTCGTCGCTGTTGGAGCCGCCGTCCAGGCTGTAGCTGTTCTGGTCCAGGTCGGCGCCCGCGATGCCGCCGTTGGGGGCGGTGTTGGGCTGCAGCATGGTCAGCGAGTTGGCGTCGCGCCCCAGGTTGGGCAGCTTAATGATGGCGTCGCCGCTGATGTTGGCGCCCACCATCGAGTTCATGGTCTGGAGCTCGGCCCCGGTCGCCGTCACCTCCACCGTCTGGGTGGTGGTGCCGACCTGCATGGGCACGTTCAGCGTCAGCTGCTTGCCCACATCCACGGCCTGATCCTTCAGGACAGCTTCCTTGAAGCCATCCTTTTTGACATCGAGGGTATACGTGCCCGGTTGCACGTTGGAGAAAACATACCGGCCGGCGCTGTTGGCCTGCGTGGCCTGCGCGCCGTTGGTTGCGTTGTTGGTCAAAATCACGACGGCGCCCACGATGGCGGCGCCTTGCGCGTCAGTGACTTGGCCGGTTACCGTGCCTGCGGTGGACGCTTGGGCGACTGCCGTGCCCGGCGCCAGCAGGGCGGTTCCGGCCATCGCGCTGATCGCGAGGGCGAAACTAGCCACACACGTACGACTGAAGCGGAATAGCAATGCGGATTCCTCCCCTTGAATTGGAACAACCGAACCACACACAAACAAAATCGGGGCGGGACCGGAGTCCCCTCCCCGACACATCCATGTTCCGCGAGGGGTTGGAACCCAGTCAAGCAAAAACCGCAGCGAGATGTACAAGATCATCATGTGATCATAATGAACGAAGCATCAGTAGATCACGAAGAGATATAGTGAGCGGACAGACAGTATACACGAGCGCCAGAAGGAGTCCCTTGGGTGTCTCTCCTAGGCGGCGGGCGGCTCGGGCCGCGGCCGCCCTTCGCGCACCGTCAGCACCGGGCAGGGCGCGGTGCCCAGTACCTGGTAGGCGGTGGCCCAGCCGGTGTACAGCGCCACCCGCGGCGGCCGCCGCACCCCCAGCACCACCAAGTCGGCCGCCAACTCCCGCGCTACCGCCGCGATCACCTCCGCCGCCGTCCCGTGCTGGACTCGCACCGTAGGCTCCCACCCCGTCTCCCCGGCCGGCACCAGCGCTCGCAGACGCGCCGCCATCCACTCCGATCCGGGCGAGGGCGTCTGCGCCGTGTGCAGGCCGGGCGCCTGCACGTGCAGCAAGTGGAGTTGCGCCTGCGCATCCCGCGCCAAGCCCAATGCCACCGCCAGCGCCGCCTCCGTGGCCGGGCCGAAATCCACGGCCAATACCAGGTTACGCAGCGGCCCCGGCGCGGGCGGCCTGCGCATCCGCGGTCCGAACAGCAACACCGGGCAGTCCGCCGTGCGGAAGATCTTCTCGGCGCACGAGCCCAGCAGCACTTTCTCCACGCCGTGCTTGCCCGCGCTGGCGACCATGATCAAATCCCCATGTTGGGAGGCGACCAGCGCGTTGAGCCCGTCCGCCACTTCCATCTGCTCCAGGTAGGTGCGGTGCGGAACCCCCTGCAGCGCCGGATCCGTGGCGATGCGCGCCAGGCCCTCGCGCCCCACTTGGGTGAGCGCCTCCAGGGTGGCGGCGTAATCCTCAATCGCCAGCACGTAATCCAGCGCGGGAATAAAGTGCACGATGTGCAGCGTGGCCCGCCGTTCCGCCGCCCAGGCCGCGGCGACATGCAGCACCGCCTCCGAAGCCGTGGAGAAATCCGTAGGCACGACGATATTGCGAATGGGGAAGCGCGGCGTGACCAGCGGCGAGGTCATACATCGACTTTGGATGCCCCCAAGACGCGGACGAAAGCGTAGATTTCTGCATCCGTCTCCGGGCAGGCTCCCTCCATCCCGCTGAACGTCATCCGCGCGGTTGCCTAATCCGGCCCCGCTTGTATGCGGCATCGGCGGCCAGCATCACCGCCACCGCGCTCAGCCCCACCCCCAGACCCGCGCCGTAAGGAAACCTCTGTCCCAGCACCCCCGCCAGTACTGGAACCGTCAGTAGGCCGATGCCCGTCAACAACTCCACTCCCATGGCGCCCAACAGAAGGGGATTGCGCCCCAGCGTCGCCACCAGGCGCCATGGCGGCGTGCGCGAGCTGCGGCAGGCGATGGCGCTGCCGAGCTGCCCGGTAATCACCGCCAGAAACGCGGCTCCCGATGCCGCCCGCATTTCGCCCGAGGCCGTCGCCGCCGCCAGCCCGCCGGCGGCCCACACGCCGGCGGCGAAGGCCAGCATCTCCATCAGCGCCTCCACCGGCCCCAGCACCCCGAACGCGCGCACCACAATGCCGCGGTCGATCAGATGGCGCCGGCCGGGCGGATAGTCGAGTTCGTTGCCGCGCTGCGGCTCGGCCCCCAGCGCCAAGGCCGGCAGAATGCCGGTGCCCAGGTCCACCGCCAGGATCTGGAGCACGCCCAGCGCCAGCGGAATCCGCCCCCGGCTGAGCGCCCAGAACAGGAACGGCGCCAGCTCTGCCACGTTGACGATCAGCGCGTAGGTCAGGAAGCGCCGAATGTTGCTGAACGTCGCCCGCCCTTGCGCCACGGCGGCTACGATGGTTGCGAAGTTGTCGTCCAGCAGCACCAAATCCGCCGCCTCGCGGGCCACGTCCGTGCCTGTGCGCCCCATGGCGATCCCAATCGCGGCTTCGCGCAGGGCGGGGGCGTCGTTGGCGCCATCGCCGGTCATCGCCACCACATGGCCACGGTGGCGCAGCGCCCGGGCGATGCGCAGCTTGTCCTCCGGCGTCACCCGGCTCAACACGATCCCGTCGTGGTCGATCGCCGCCCCCAGCTCGGCCTCGTCCGCCGGCAGCTCGGCCGCGGTAAGCACCCGTTCCTCGCTCCCGAGCAAGCCCACCTCGCGGGCAATCGCCCGCGCCGTCACGGGGTGATCGCCGGTGACCATGGCCAGGCGAATGCCGGCGCGGCGGCAAGCCGCAATGGCTGCGGCCGCCTCCGGCCGGGGCCGGTCCTCGAGTCCAAACATCCCGACCACCTCCAGGTCGCACTCGGGAGCGGGGGCCTCGCTCGCGAGGTCCGGCGGTTCGAGTCGCCGGCGCGCCAAGGCCACCACCCGCAATCCCCGCGCGCCCATCCGCTCGGCGGCCGGCAACATCCCGCCGGCGCCGCGCGCGCGCGCCGCCACCGCCTCCGGTGCGCCCTTTACCCACAGCCAGCCCCCGCTCGCCACCGACATCAAGCGCCGTTGCGGATCAAACGGGGTGCGTTGCGTCTCCGGCGGCAGCGGCGGCGCGCCCGCTCCGAGCAGCTCCTGCGCGAACCCCTCCAGCGCCATCTCGATGGGGTCGCCCGGCGCCGCGCACTCCCGCCGCTCCACCACGCGCCCGCAGCGGCGCAGACCCTCGGCCAGCCCGCGCAGCGTGGTTACGGGCAGCTCCTGGTTCGTCCAATTGGCTTCGCCGCGCCGCGCGCTTCCACTCGGCGTCCACGCCTCCACCACGTTGGCTTCGTTGCAGGTCAGGGTTCCGGTCTTGTCGGTGCAGATGAACGTCGTCGAACCGAGCGTCTCCACCGACTCCAGTCGCCGCACCAATGCCTGGCGCCGGGCCATGTGTTCGGCGCCCAAGGCCAGCGCCAGCGTCACCTCCGGCAGCAACCCCTCCGGCACCAGCGCCACCGTAACCCCAATCGCGAACAAAAATCCCGCCTGGAGCGGGAGTCCGAGCCCCACGCTGGCGACTAAGAAGGCGCCGCCCACGCCCAACGCGGCGAGCGCGATGACGCGCACCACCCGGTCGAGTTCCAGCGCCAACGGCGTCGGCGGCCGCGCCGTGCGTCGGGTCAGCCGGGCAATCGCCGCCAGACGGGTATGTTGTCCGGTGGCGACGACATCCCCCGCCGCCTCGCCCCGCACCGCAAACGTCCCGGCGAACGCCGTCGCCCCCAGCGCCACTTCCACCGGCAAGCTTTCGCCGGTCAGTAGCGACTGATCCAGAGCCAAACCACGCACCTCGACCAGACGCAGATCGGCGGCCACCCGGTCGCCCGGGCGGAGCTGCACCCGGTCCCCCCTCACCAGTTCCGCGGCCTCCACTTCCTGCAGCCGGCCGCCGCGCACCACCAGCGTCCAGCGCGGCACCAGTTGGCGCAAACGGGCGGTGGCGCGCTCCGCCCGGTACTCTTGGCCAAACGAAAACAGGGCGTTGAACACGATGACGCCGACGATGGCCAGCGCCAGGACCGGCATACCCCCCGCCGCCGCCAGGATGGCCGCCACCCACAACATGCCGGCGAAGAAGTGAACCAATTGCCGGCCGAATTGCCGCCACAGCGGCGTGGGCGGCAGTTCGGGAATCTGGTTGGGACCGTCGCGTTGTAGCCGCGCCGCCGCCTCTGCCGGGCTCAAACCATCGCCAGCGCCCGGCGCGTCGGGCGATGCGGGGGACGGCGCGCCCGCGGGCGCGCCACGGTCAAGGGGCATGCGCGATCTCCTGGCTCACTTCCCGTGCCTCAGGCGTAGTGCGCCCGCACCGCCAGCACCGGACATGGCGCCCCGGCCAGGATCTCCGCCACCGTGGTCCAGGGCAGGTGGCTGCTCGCCCGCAGACCGGGACGGGCTCCAATTACCAGTAAATCGGGCCGCACTTCGCGCGCCACGCGCAGAATCTCGTGCGCCCGGTCGCCAAAGCCCACACGCAGATGGGGCGTGCACCAGTCACTCACCGATTCCGGGAGCAGGGCGCGCATCCCCTGCGTCGCCTGGCGCAGGGCCGTCTCGTGCGCCCCCGGATTCAGTCCGCGTTGGCGCACCACGTGCAAC